>Ga0302322_100001169_pt1 | contig 21374 bp, 21 predicted proteins | sample Fen_T0_2_FD_203757 | JGI IMG/M metagenome (GOLD analysis project Ga0302322, IMG submission 203757) | Peat permafrost microbial communities from Stordalen Mire near Abisko, Sweden - Fen_T0_2 | ecosystem: Environmental > Terrestrial > Soil > Wetlands > Permafrost | place: Sweden: Abisko...
CTTGAGCACGCGGTGGGCCAGCCACCTCGCTCCACAAGCTGCTGAAATCACTCCGAGCTACACACCGCCGCCCTGCCCTGGGCGCGGTCCGGTGAACGCGCCGACGTCCAGGGATCGGGGACGACTCAGCTCGCACCCGCGGGCGATGGCCGTCGAGGCCAAGCGCCGGACAGCGGCACGCGATCTGGTTCGCCCGCCGCCGTGAGCCGATCCGCGCGGCTCTTGCGCACTACGTGCAGGGCACCAGCGCCGTTCTTCGAACAGCCTCTCGACGGTGATCGGCATGCTCGGCCTCGCGCTCGCCAGCGCCGCACACGCGGGGTGCGACCTTCCGACGGTCTGCCCGACCTTCCCGACCTTCGGCACCGCGACGTTGTCACTCCACAGCGCAGACCGGTTCGGCCCCCTGGCGATCGAGGTGCACCGCATCACCTCCCCGTGGATGCCCGGCACCACCGGCGAGCGCCCGGAGCAGGATTATCAGGCAGACCGCGGCGACCCGGCGCCATTCGCGCCGCCCATGTTCCTCCCGCCCGCGGCGGTGAGCGAGGTCAACGAGAAGTGGTCGCGGTTCTCCTGGGACGTCACGCGCATCGTCCAGGCCTGATGCGACGGCGCCCCCAACCTGGGGATCCGGCTCGACGGCCACGACGGCCACGACGTCCTCGACGACGTGAACTGCTTCTCGATGGAAGCCTCGATCGCGATCGGCCATGGCGTCGAACGCGGGCTGATCGAACGGTCGATCGCGACCTAATGCTCGCGCCGCGTCAGGATAGCGCTCGCGATGATGTCAACGAGATGATCGGCCCGCGGCGCGAATGACGGTAGGTCGACGAGCCAGCCGAGCGCCGACATCAGGCCGAACAGGTCGTCCCCGGTCATATCGATGCGCGCCGTACCCTCGGCCTGCGCACGGAGCAGTAGTCGCGCGCTCGCGGAGTGCACCGCTGCGCATGACGCATAAAGAGCAGAGTCCGGGTTCGCGTGGGCGGCCGCCATCAGGGCGACAGCGCCCCTGTAGCTCTGGGCGAAGGCCATCCATGCGCGGAACCAGGACACGAGCGCTTCGCCAGGTGAATTCGACGTTTCGAGTTCGTCTGCCTTCTGCGTCAGTGCGTCCAGGTTCGTACACAGCAGCGCTTCGAACAAGGCTTCTCGCGTCGGGAAATGGCGAAGCAGTGTGGCCAACCCGACGTTGGCCCGGCGAGCGATATCTCGCATGGACGCATCGGCGCCATGCTCCTTGACGACGTCACGCGCGACCGCGAGCAGGTGAGTGTAGTTTTTTCTGGCGTCGGCTCGCAAAGGTTGCCTCTTGACAAACGGATCACTGATCCATATATTCGGACCAGTGAACCGAATATACCAGGATCTACCCGTCGATCCATAAGAAACAGCGGACCGTAGCACCTTCACAGGACGGCCTTGACCCGTGGTCAAGGCGTTCGTCCATGTTCCGCCTCGATCGATACGGGCTTTCCCGCGACCCCCAGTGGCGCCCTCTGGGGATGTGTCGGCAAAGCCGGCGGATCATGTTGGCGGCCAGGAGATCCGCCGCCCCGCCGCGCCGCGCGGTCGCCAGTCGCGAGTACGCGACCTTGTTAGAGAGTACGAGCACCACCCCAACTCACCAGGAGACCGCACATGAGCGCTATCACCATCATCGGCGCAGGTGGCATGGCCGCAGCGATCGGCAGCCTTGCCGCCAAGACCGGACACACCGTCGAGGTAATGAGTCGTGACGCCGCCAAGGCGCGGGCGCTGACCGAGCAGCTCGGAGACGGCGCGACGACAGCAACGTTCGGCGCCGCCCCGACCGGGGACATTGTCATCCTGGCGGTTCCCTACTCCGCCGTTCTCGACGTGGTGAAGCAGTACGGCGAAGCGCTGGCAGGTAAGCTCCTCGTCGACATCACCAACCCCGTCGCCTCCGACCACACGAGCTTTGTGACCCCTGGCGACAGTTTCGGCGCGCAGGAGATCGCCAAGGCCGCCCCTGCCGATGCGGAAGTCATCAAGGCGTTCAACACCCTGTTCTCCCACGTCCTGGCCGCCGGTCCAGTCGCGGGCCACCCGCTGGACGTGTTCATCGCAGGGGACGACACGCAGGCGAAGGCACGCGTCTCTGCGTTCATCGAGAGCCTCGGACTGCGCCCGATGGATACCGGGCAGCTGCCCATGGCGCGGACGCTGGAGCACGCTTGCCTGCTGTCGCTGGGCCTCCTCACCCACTCCGTCAAGCACACCAACTTCTCAATCGGCGTCAGCCTTCTCGGCTGAGCGCGCCGGCACCACCAGTTCTCGCGTCACATCGCCCACAAGGAGCAGTCACATGCACGTTTTCGTCACTGGCGGGACAGGCCATATTGGCTCGTACATCATCCCCGAGCTCATCGCCGCGGGCCACGAGGTCACCGGCTTGGCCAGGTCGGACGAGTCCGCGGCCGCGGTGTCCGCGCTCGGCGCCAAGGTGCGCCGCGGCGATATCTCCGACCTCGGCGGGCTCAAGGCCGCAGCGGCGGACTCCGACGGCGTCATCCACGTCGCGCACAGGCAAGACCTGCTTGCGTCCGGCGGGATTGACGCGGTGGCCGCCGCGGAGCGCCAGATCATGCTCGCGTACGGCGAGGCACTGGCCGGAACCGGAAAGCCGCTGGTCGTGTCGGGAAGCATCGGCTCGCCCGGGTGGGAACACCTGGGCCGGCCAGCCACCGAGGAGGACCCGGCCCTTCCCGGCGGCGATGCGTACAAAGGTACCCTGCGGGTTCGTAACGCCGTGGAGCTCACCGTGATCGGCCTCGCGGACCGGGGCGTGCGGTCTTCGATCGTGCGGATTCCTCCCATCGCGCACAGCACGACCGATGCCGGCCTCCTCCTGCTGCTGATCAGGCTCGCGAAGGAGAAGGGCGTCATCGGCTACCCCGGAGACGGCGAGAACCTGTGGCCGGCCGTGCACAGCCGCGACCTCGCCTCCTTGTTCCGCCTGGCGCTGGAGAACGGTCCCGCTGGCAAATATTGGCACGGGATCGAGGGCGAGGGCATCCGGTTCCGCGAGATCGCCGAGGCCATTGGTAGCCGTCTGGGCCTGCCGGCCGTGAGCATTCCCGCGGACGTACTGATGATGCCGGGATACTTTGGGTTCCTCACGAATTTGGTCACGCTGGACCTCCCGGCGTCCAATCTCATCACCCGCCAGACCCTCGCCTGGGAACTCGCTCAGCCCAGCCTGCTCGCCGATCTGGACAACGGCCATTACTTTCCCGCCGGCTGACGAGCCGAGGCAGGGCGCCGGGTCCCAACGAGCGCGGCGGACAGCGTCGTCGCGATGCCGTGATCCGTTCGGGCAATGACTCTCTCGACCCGGCGTTTAGAGGCTACCGCAATACCAACTCACGAGGAAACTGCACATGAGCACTATCAGCATCATCGGCTCCGGAGGCATGGCCGCGGCGATCGGCGGCCGTTCCGCCAAGGCTGGACACACCGTCGAGGTGATCAGCCGCGACCCCGCCAAGGCGCGGGCGCTGGCCGACCAGCTCGCAGCCGGAGCGCTCACAGGGACGTACGGCGCGGCGCCGGCGGGCGACATCGTCATCCTCGCCGTGCCGTACACCCGTGCGGCGGCGGTCGTGGCCGATCACGGGGACGCGCTCGACGGCAAGGTGATCATCGACGTCACCAACCCGGTCGCCCCCGACCTCAAGGGCCTCGTCACCCCCCATGGCAGTTCTGGTGCGCAGGAGATCGCCAGGACCGCCCCCGCCGGCGCGCATATCGTGAAGGCATTCAATGCCATCTTCGGCCACGTACTCGCTCGGGGTGGACGCCTCGACGCGTTCATCGCAGCCGACGATGCGCAGGCCAAGGCGCGCGTCTCGACCTTCATCGAGAGTCTCGGGCTGCGTCCGTTCGATGTCGGCGGCCTCCACATGGCCCAGACGCTCGAGGCGCTCGGTCTGATGATGATCGGCCTGGCCAACAACGGCGCCCGCACCTGGGACATCGCCTTGAACGTCGATATCGGCTGATCGAGATCGGCTTGGTGTTGAAGTTCGTTTCGCCTTGCAACAGCATGCAATCATGCCGCTCAGCGCCCTGGCGCCCTGCGCTTCGCCTGGTTCGGTGAACGCGCCGGCGTCCAGGGCCAAAGCATTCCTGTCACGAGTCGCGCTCTCAGGACTGGCAGGACTGGCTTGCCTGGTCGTACCGACACGGCTTCAGCGGCGCGTACGTGGGCGCTCGGGCAGGCTCGGCGCCGGCCGGGGTAACGGATGCGCCCCCTGCGGCCGCAGGCCGTCGAAGATGATCGCGAGATACCGGCGCCACAGCTCGGGCTCGGCATCCGGCAGGTACTCGACGACGTGGATCGGCGCGCACATCAGCAGCATCACGTCGGCCGTCGTGACGTCCGCGCGGACGGCACCGCTCGTGCGCGCGCGCTCGACGAGTCCGCTGAGCGCGCCGTAGAACCGGTCGACGAGCTCGACCACCGCCGGCGGCGCGACGTCCACCCGGAACAGGAACGATATGTCCTGCTGCTGCCGACGGGCTGCAGCGACCGTGAGGAACTCGAGCAGGGCGGCCCCGGGATCGTCCGCGATCAGCCGCTCCTCGGCGACCGTGACGAGCGCGACCATGTGCGGCTCGACGACCGCGGTGATCAGGTCGTCCTTCGTCGCGAAGTGCCGGAAGAATGTGCCCTTCGCGACGCCGGCGCGTCGCGTGATATCGGCGACCGCCGCGCTCGCGCCCCGCGTGGCGAACTCGACTTCCGCCGCGGCCAGGATCAGCTCGCGGTTGCGCGCGGCGTCGGCACGGGGCGGCCGAGCAGGCTTGCGACGCGTCGCCATGGCTAGAGCCTAGCAAGTTGACCGCACGGTCACCTATTGCTAGAACCCGAATACATAACGTGACCGCTCGGTCCGTTTAAAAGGACAACATCATGGATTTCCACAAGAAGCTCGTTCTGGTCACCGGCGGTAGCGACGGCATCGGCCTCGCCACGGCCAAGCAATTCGCGGCCGCCGGCGCGAAGGTCTACGTCACCGCGCGCCGGCAGGACCGGCTCGCTGCGGCCGTCGCCGAGATCGGCGCGAACGCCGTCGGCGTGCAGGGCGACGTCGCCAAGCTCGCCGACCTCGACCGGCTCTACGACCAGATCCGGCGCGACGACGGCAAGCTCGACGTCCTGTTCGCCAACGCGGGCATCTCCGAATCCGCGCCGCTCGGCGCGATCGACGAGGACCAGTTCGACCGCGTGTTCGGCGTCAACGTCAAAGGCCTGCTGTTCAGCGTGCAGAAGGCGTTGCCGCTGATGACGACGGGCGGCGCGATCGTGCTCAACGGGTCGGGCGCCGGCAGCAAAGGCTTCGCGGCGCTCTCGGTTTACAGCGCCACGAAAGCGGCGATTCGCTCGTTCGCCCGCACGTGGACGACCGATCTCAAAGCGCGCGGCATCCGCGTCAACGTCGTGGCGCCCGGCATGATCGACACACCCGCGATGCGCGACTACATCGCCAGCAACCCCGGCATCGATGTCGCGATCAAGCAGATGATCCCGCTGACCCGGCTCGGCGCGGACGACGAGGTCGCGAAGGCCGTGGTGTTCCTGGCCTCGAGCGACAGCCAGTACCTCGCCGGCGTCGAGCTGGCCGTGGACGGCGGCTTCCTCGCGGTCTGAAAACCGATCTCACGATCGAGGATCACGCGCGCGGCCCCACTATCGATCGGCCAACCCCACGCATCCGCGACATCGAGCACGCCGCGAATCTCGGCTGCACTACCGTGTGCCATCTCGAAGAACCGCTTGGGATCGCGACCGCGGCTCAGGCGGCGTACGCCGCCCGGCATCGAGCCGAGCCGGCTACAGCCCGCGCGTCGCCGGATACAGCGCCCGGTACCGCGCATACCGCGGCGCGAGCCGCGCATGCTCCGCCGCCCTGGGCTTGAACACCGTCTGCGTCGCCGGCACCACGCACACCGCGGCTTCCTCGCCACCATCCGCCAGCCACGCGAGCCGCGCGGCGCCCAGCGCGCCACCGGCCGCTCCGCCCTCCGGCACATGCAGCTCGAGATCCAGCGCCGACGCCAGCAGCTGGCCCCACAGCGCGCTGCGCGATCCGCCGCCCACGAGGCTGAGCGTGCCGACCGTCGTCCCCGCGGCCTGTAACGCCGCCAGCCCATCGCACATCGAGAACGCCACCCCCTCGATCACCGCCCACGCGATCCGCGCAGCATCGGTATCGTGGTTCAACCCGAACAACAGCCCCTGCGCCGCAGCATCATTGTGCGGCGTGCGCTCGCCGCTCAGGTACGGCAAGAAGATCGGCGCGGCGTCGCGCTCCTCGTCGGTCAGCGCCGCGGCCTGCTCGAGCAGCGCCGCCTCGCCCTCGGCGCGCAACAGCCGGGTCGCCCACGCCAGCGAGCTCGCCGCCGACAACGTCACGCTCATCTGGTGCCACCGCCCAGGCACCGCGTGACAGAACGCATGCACCGCCGACGCCGGGTTCGGCCGGAACCGATCGGTCACGACGAACATCACGCCACTCGTGCCGAGCGACAGAAACCCCGCGCCGGGGAGCACCGCGCCGATCCCGATCGCGCTGGCCGCGTTGTCGCCGCCGCCCCCCGCGACCGCGATCCCTTCCCGCAGCCCCCACGCCTGCGCGACCTCGGGCCGCAGCTGCGCCGAGACCTCGCTGCCCTCGACGAGCCGCGGCATGTGGCGCACCCCCAACCCCGTCGCCTCGAGCAATTCCGGCGACCACGCCCGGCGCTCGACGTCGAGCCACAAGGTGCCGGCGGCGTCCGACATCTCGCCGACCTTCTCGCCGGTGAGGCACAGCCGCAGCCAGTCCTTGGGCAACAGCACGCTGGCGACCTGGGCAAACACGGCGGGCTCGTGCTTGGCGACCCACAGGAGCTTGGGCGCCGTGAACCCCGGCATCGCCAGGTTGCCGGAGACCTGCGGCAGCGCCGGGAACCGCCGGGTGAGCTCGTCGCACTCGGCCGCCGCGCGCGTATCGTTCCACAGGATCGCCGGGCGTAGCACGCGATCCGCGGCGTCGAGCAAGGTCGCGCCGTGCATCTGGCCCGACAGACCGATCGCCCGCACCTCGGCGAACGCCGCGGGAGCAAGCCCGCGCAGCGCCACCACGGCGGCCTCCGTGGCGCGCCACCAGTCGGCGGGGTCCTGCTCGGACCAGTGGGGGTGCGGTCGCGACAGCGCGAGCGGCGCCCCCGCGACGGCGACCACCTTGTGGTTCGCGTCGAGCAGCAGCGCCTTGACCTCCGAAGTGCCCAGATCGATGCCGAGGTACATCCCCGGGATGATGACCGGTCCTCCGCGGCGGCTCAACCGCGCGCGCGGCCTACTTGGTACGCACGCGCGAGACCAGCTGCGTGGGATCCACGAACATCAGCGCGATCAAGAGCCAGACCAGCGTGACGGCCATGTAGACCATCGCCATCGCGTCGACCGATTGCGGCGCGCGCACCCCGGCGGCGAACACCGCGTAGTACAGCGCCACCACCAGCGTCTGCGAATCGGGGCCGGCCGTGAGGAACGTCAGCTCGAACATCGCGATCGTCCGCACCAGGACCAGCAGCGCCGCGGCGAGGATGCCCGGCGCGAGCTGCGGGATCAGCACGTGGACGAACACGCGGCGGGTATCGGCGCCGAACACGCGCGCCGCCGCCTCGAGGTTCGGGTCGATCTGCTCGATGAACGGCGTCATCACCAGGATCACGAACGGCAGCGCCGGGATCAGGTTGGCCAGGATGACGCCGGCGAGCGTCCCGGCGAGCCCGATCTTGTACATGACCGTGGCGAGCGGGATGCCGTAGGTGATCGGCGGAACCATGAGCGGCAAGAGGAACAGCACCAGCACCAGGCGCTTGCCGCGGAACTCGCGGCGCGCGAGCGCGTAGGCCGCCGGCACGCCGAGCGCGATCGAGAGCACGACGACCAGGACCACGACCTCGGCGGTCACCGCGAGGACCGAGCCGAGCTGGAACTCGGTCCACGCGTCGCGGTACCAGTTCGTGGTCGCGCCGTCGGGCAGCCAGGTGCCGAGCCAGCGGGTCGACACCGAGCTGACCGCGACGGCCCCGACCAGGAACACGACATTGACCACGAACAGCGTGGCCAGCCCGATCAGCAGCGCGGCGCCGGCGCGACGCATCAGCCTTTGCCCCCGGAGACCGGACCGCGATACAGCGCGCGCCGCAGGCCGAGCACCGCGGCGACCACGACCAGCTGCACGGCCCCCATGATCATCGCCACGCACGAGGCCAGCGAATCGTCGTACTGCTCGAACGCCGCCTCGTACGCCGCGATCGAGATCACGCGCGTCGGGCCGGCCGGCGCACCGAGCAGCACCGCCGACGGGAACACCGAGAACGCCTGGACGAACGCCAGGCAGAACGCCATCGCGAGCCCGGGCAAGAGCAGCGGCAGATACACGTGGCGGAACTGGCGCCACGGGCTGGCTCCCAGCGTCGCCGCCGCCTGGCCCAGCACCGGATCGATGCCCGAGACATACGACAGCATCAGCAGGAACACGAACGGAAACCCCGAGACGATCAGCGACAGCAGCACGCCCGCGTAGTTGTGCGTCAAGCGCACGGGGCTGCTCGCCAGATGGAGCAGCTGCAAGGTCTGCGACAGCCAGCCCTTCGGCCCGAGGTAGGTCAGCATGCCCTCGGCGATCAGCACGGTGCCGAGCGTCATCGGGATGACGAGCACCGTCGTCACGATCTTCTGGTAGCGCGAGCGCCGGCGCAGCTGATAGGCGATCGGCAGCGCGAACGCGACGTTGAGGATCGTCGCCGGCAGCGCGATGCGCAGCGTGGTGAAGATCGTCGGCCACAGGCTCCGGCTGGTGAAGAACTTCACATAATTGCCGAGCACGCCGCCGCGGTCTGGACGGAACGACAGCACGAGGCCATAGAGAAATGGATAGACGAACAACAGCACCAGGATCGCCGCCGCCGGCGCCACCAGGAGCGCCGTGCGATCCGCGGTCGGCGCGAGCCGCCTCACGAGCTGCTCACCGGGTAGACCAGCACGCGCTCGGGCGGCACCGCCGCGTGCACCGTGGCGCCGCGCTCGAACCGCGCCGGGGTCCGGGCATGGAGCCGCAGGCCGCCGGCAAAGACCACCTCGATGAGGCAATCGCGACCGTAGTATTCGACGCTGGAGACCTCGCCGGCGATCGCGTTGGGCGCGCCGGCCGCGCCGATCGCGATCTCGTCGGGCCGGATCGCCGCGATCGCGCGCGCGCCCTCGAGCCGCTGCTTGGCGGTGCCGCGCAGCGTGCCCCACGGCCCGCGCAGCGTGATCTCGTCGCCCGCGCGCGAATCGACCTCGAGCTCGAGCAGGTTGCGGAAGCCCATGAACCGCGCGACGTGGAGATTGGCCGGCTGCGCGTAGACCGCCTCGGGCGTGCCGATCTGCTGGACCACGCCATCGCGCATCACGACGATCCGGTCGGCCATCGACAGCGCCTCGTCCTGATCGTGCGTGACGTAGATCGTCGTGCGGCCGAGCTCGCGGTGGATCCGGCGGATCTCGGCGCGCATCTCGATCCGCAGCTTGGCGTCGAGGTTCGACAGCGGCTCGTCCATGAGCACGAGGCTGGGCTCGACGACGATCGCGCGCGCGATCGCCACCCGCTGCTGCTGGCCGCCCGACAGCTGGCCCGGCAGCTTGTCCTCGTGGCCCTCGAGCTGGACCAGCGCGAGCGCGCGCTGGGTGCGGCGCTGCCGCTCGGCGGCGAGCACGCCGCGCATCATCAGGCCGAACTGCACGTTCTTGCGCACCGTCATGTGCGGGAACAGCGCGTAGTTCTGAAACACCATGCCGAACCCGCGCTGCTCCGGCGGCAGGACATCGAGCCGCTCGTCGTCGAGCCAGATCTCGCCGCCGGTCAGCGGGGTCAGGCCGGCGATGCAGTTGAGCGCGGTCGACTTGCCGCACCCCGATGGGCCGAGCAGCGCGACGAACTCGCCGCGCTGGACCGTGATGCACAGATCGCTCAGCGCCGGCAGGCTGCCGGGCCCGCCGAAGCTGCGCGTGACGTGCTCGAGCCGCAGGCTCTCGAGGGACCCTTGCATCCTGCGACCCGGAGGCACCACGGGGGCGAGCGCCCGCGTCACTGCTTGCTCTTCTGGCTCTTCTGGGCGCCGACTTCCTCATCCCACCTGCGGAACGCGGCGACCATCGCCTTGGCCTCGAGCGGCCGCTGGTGGGGGAACCGGGCGAGCCAGTCATCGTATTCTCGCCGGCCGAACGTCCGGATCGCGTCCTGGCTCGCCGCGGGCGCCATCGCGAGGGTCACGCCCTTCACCGCCGGACCGGGGTAGAAGTAGCCCTTGTCGAACGTCATCGCCTGCTGCGCGGGCTCGAGCAGGAACGCCATCACATCGAGCACGACGGCGAGCCGCTCGGGGGCCAGGCCCCTGGGCACGATCATGTACTGCGTGTCGTTGACCCACGTCATGTTGTTGAACGCGGCGACTTTATATTTCTCCGGCACGATGCCGAGCACGCGCGGATTGATATCCCAGCCGGTGACCGTCATCGTCATGTCGCGCGAGCCCTCGCCGAACTCCTTCATCGTCGCGCCGGTGCCGCTCGGGTAGTACTCGATGCAGGCGTCGAGCTGTTTCAAGAACGCCCAGGTCTTGTCCCAGCCGGTCACCGGATCGCGCGGATCCTTGTCGCCGAGCAGGTACGGCAGCCCCATGAGGAACGTGCGCCCCGGGCCCGAGTTGGCGGGCCGCGCATAGATGAAGCGATCCTTGTGGTCCTTGCACCACGCCAGGAGCTCAGCTGGCGTGGTCGGCGGCGACTTGACGGTATCGGGGTTGTATTCGATCAGCGGGCCGGCCGGCATGAACACGACCGCCAGGGCCTGATCCTGCGCGAGCTTTTGCATCTCGCGCGCCTGATCGGTGTAGTTGTCGATCACGTGAGGGAACACGTCGGCGTGGTCCGGCAGGATCGGCGTCCACAGGCCTTGCTCGATCCCGGCCGCGAGGATGTCGGTCCCGCCGAGCACGAGATCGATGTCCATGCGGCCCGCGCCCTGCATCGCCTTGAGCTTGCCGGGGAGCTCGGGCGCTGGCGCCTTGGTGTAGGTGAACTTGTCGACCTTGCCGGGCCGCTTCGTTCGATACGCCTCCATCGCGTCCTGGACCAGCTGCAGCGTCCCGGCGGCGTCGATGACGTTGAGCGTGATCGCACCACCGGCGCTCGGCGCGGCGACTCCCGCCGGGGCCGGGCCCGCGCCCTGCGCCTCGCTCCCGTGATTCTTGCAGCCGGCCGCGAGCAGAAGCCCGGCGAGCAGCGCGTAGCGCCCGGCGTGCTTGCGAATATACGGTTTTCCCATGGGCAGCCTCTCCGTCGAACACCATCATTCCAGCCGGTCCAGCCGGTAGGCGCGCTTGGCCAGCCGGTACGCGAGATCGACCGCGACCTCGCGCGCTTCATCTTCATCGAGCCGGTGGTCGGCCACCAGCCGCGCCAGGAAGCTACAATCCATGCGACGCGCCACGTCATGGCGCCCAGGGATCGACAGCAATGCTCGCGTGTCGTCGTTGAAGCCGACGGTGTTATAGAATCCGGCGGTCTCGGTGGTGCGCTCCCGGAACCGCCGCATCCCCTCGGGGCTGTCGTGGAACCACCACGGCGGTCCCAGGCGCAGCACGGGATAGTGGCCCGCGAGCGGGGCGAGCTCGCGCGAATAGCTCGATTCATCAAGGGTGAACACGATCAGCGTCAGCGTGCGCTCGTTACCGAATCGATCGAGGAGCGGCTTCAGGGCATGAACGTAGTCGGTCGCTGCGGGGATATCAGCACCTTTGTCACGACCGAACGCGTTATAGACGGCAGGATTGTGATTGCGGCACGCGCCCGGGTGGAGCTGCATCACCAGGCCATCCTCGAGGCTCATCCGCGCCATCTCGACCAGCATGTGGCCACGGAATCGCTCGGCCTCGGCGGGAGTGAGCCGGCGCGCGAGCGCCCCGGTCAACAGCTGCTGGCACTCCGCCGCGGGCAGATCGAACGTCGCGGCCGATGGATGGCCGTGATCGGTGGCCGTCGCCCCCAGGGACGCGAAGTACCGGCGGCGGTTGGCGAGCGCGCGCAGGTACCCGGACCAGGTCGCCGTATCTTCACCGGTCAACCTCGCGAGCTCGGATACATTCTCGGCAAACTCGTCGATATCCGGGTCGACCACCGGGTCCGGCCGGTACGTCGGAACGATCCGACCCTTCCAGCCCGAGGCCCGGAGCTTCTGGTGGTGACGCAGCGGGTCGAGCGGCGACTCGGTCGTCGACAGCACTTCGATCTTGAAGCGCTCGAACAACGCACGCGGCCGAAGCTCGGGCCGGCGCAGGCGCTCGGCGATCTGATCATAGATGCGGTGTGCGCTCGCCGCCGACAGCCGCTCGGCAATCCCGAACACGTCGTGCAGCGCCTGCTCGATCCACATCCGCGTGGGCGTGCCGCGAAACAGGTGCCAGCGCTCGGCCAACCGCGTGAAGATCGCGCGCGGATCGAGCTCGACGCGGCGGCCGTCGCGCGCCGGGACGCCAAGATCCTCGAGCGCGACCCCCTGGCTGTACAGCATCCGGAACACGTAGTGATCGGGGATGATCAGCAGCGACGCCGGATCGGCGAACGGCTCGTCATCGGCGAACCACGCCGGATCGGTATGGCCGTGCGGGCTGACGATCGGGAGCTCCGCGACCTCGGTGTAGAGTCGGCGGGCGATGGCGCGCTCGCCGGGGTCCGAGGGAAGCAAGCGGTCGTCGTGCAGCGTCACGGTGTTGCTCATCGCTGGCTCATGCGTTCGTGATCCCCCGACGGCGCGAATCACCTTGAAACAGGCTATTCGGCTGTGGTAGGGCTGTCAAGTGGTAGGGCCAGTTTGCCACTTGACCGGCCTGCCGAGCGAACCCGAGCCGAGGGCTGGTACATCATGAGCTACCGATCGCTGAGTCTCGCGGGCCGTGTCGCCGTCGTCGTCGGTGGCACCACGGGGATTGGCCGTGCGATCGCGCTCGGCCTGGCCGAGGCGGGCGCCGATGTCGTCGCGTCCGCGCGCGGCGCGGCCAACCTCGAGTCCGCCGCGGCCGCGATCGAGGCGTTCGGCCGGCGAACGCTGCGCGTCACGTCGGATGTCACCGATCGCACGTCGCTCGAGGCGCTGCGCGACCAGGTGCTCGCCGGCATGGACCGGATCGATATCCTGGTCAACTGCGCGGGACGGACGATGCGGACCCCGACGCTCGACGCCAAGGAAGCCGACTGGAATGCGATCCTCGATACCAACCTGACCGGCACGCTGCGCGCGTGCCAGGTGTTCGGCCGCGCGATGATCGAGCGCGGCTACGGCCGCATCATCAACATCGCGTCGCTCGCGTCGTTCGTCGCGCTGTTCGAGACCGCCGCCTACGGCGTCAGCAAGGCCGCGGTCGCGGCGCTCACGCGCCAGCTCGCCATCGAGTGGGGCCCCAAGGGGGTGTGCGTCAACGCGATCGCTCCCGGCGTGTTCCGGACCGCGCTCAATCGCGAGCTGCTCGACGGCACGGAGCGCGGCAAGGAGTTCCTGCTCCGCGCCCCCATGCGGCGGTTCGGCCAGCTCGAGGAGCTCGCCGGAGCCGCGGTGTTCCTCGCCTCCGAAAGCGCCAGCTTCGTCAACGGCGAAGTGCTCGCCGTGGACGGCGGCTTCTTGGCCAGTGGCGTCAATCAGTAAAAGAGGCAGTCATGAACCGTCGGTACTGGGCGAGCTCCTTGGTTCTGTTGTGTTGTATTGCCGGGCGCGCGGCCGCCCAGACGCCCCCCGATCCTGCGGGGCCCGCGCCGGCGGCGGAGCCCGCGCCCGCGCCGGATCCCACACCGCCGTCGACCGTGCCCGTGGCGCCCGTGGCCGCGCCCGGCGCTGGGCAGCCACCACCGCCGGCGGCGTCGACCAAACCCGACGCCGCGGCCGGCCCCGGCGTGGTGTCGTCGAAGTGGTCGACGACGATCTACGGCTTTGCCGAGTTCGATCTCATGCACGACACGACGCAGAGCTTCAGCGATTCACCCGGCAACGGCCTGATCGTCCGGCCCGACGTGAACCGCCTCGCGTACAACAACGGACGGACGCAGACCACGGTGCGCAACTCGCGCGTCGGGGTCCGGATGTCGGCGCCGGCATCGCACGGGATGACGAGCGCAGGTCTCATCGAGATGGACTTCATGGGCAACCAGCCCGCCGGCATCTCGGACGGCTCGTTCGTCAATAACGGCACGCTCCGCGTGCGCGCCGCCTACGCCAAGGTCGAGAGTGACTACGTCGACCTGCTCGCCGGCCAGTCCTACTTCCTGTTCGGCGAACAGCCGTTGTTCTTTCCCATGTCGATCTGGTACTTCGGCCTGCCCAACCAGGCGTTCGGCCGCACCACGCAGCTCCGGCTGTCGCACCTGTTCAAGACCCCGGCGGTCAACGTCGACCTCGCGGCGTCGGCCCAGCGGCCACCGCAGCGCGACTCCGAGGTCCCCGACTTCCAGGGCGGCCTCAAGCTCAGCCTCAACGGGTGGACCGGGCCGCACACGGCGGGCTCGGGCTACGCCGCGGTCGATCCGCTGACGGTCAGCGTGTCGGGCGCGGTGCGCCACTTCCGCGTCAACGAGTTCGCGGCCGCGCCGAGCCGGACCCACAAAGCCAACGGCGCCGGCATCTCGCTCGACGCCCTGATCCCGGTGATCCCGGCCGCGTCGACCAAGGACAAGGCCAACGCGGTCACCCTCACCGGCTCGTTCGTCACCGGCCAGGGCATCGGCGATCTGATCGGCGGGCTCAGCGGCGGGGCGAGCTTCCCCGCGCTGGCGGCTCCCGCGGCGGGCGGTACCGCGCCAACCTACACGCCCAACATCGACGCCGGCCTCGTCCAGTACGACGCCGATGGCAAGCTCCGCACGCTCGACTGGCGCACGTTCATGGCCGGCATCCAGTACTACCTGCCGCCCAACGGCGAGGTCACCCTCGGCGCCAACTACACCCAGGGCGATAGCGACAACATCACCCAAGGCCTGACCGGCTCGGCGCTGACCAAGGTGATGAAGCGCAGCCAGTACTTCGAGGCCGTCGCGCTCGGCGACCTCACCCCGGCGATCCGCGTCGGCGCGGCGTTCCAGCGGCTCTGGCAGACGTTCGGCGATAGCCACCAGGTCGTGAACGATCGTGTCGAACTCTCGGTCTTCTACTTCTTCTGAGCCATGAAGATCATCAACGCCAGCGTCATCGTGTGTTCGCCAGGACGCAACTTCGTCACCCTGAAGCTCACGACCGAGGACGGCATCACCGGCCTGGGCGATGCAACCTTGAATGGCCGCGAGCTCGCGGTGGCGAGCTACCTCGAGGACCACGTCGTCCCGCTGCTGATCGGACGAGACGCGCGGCGCATCGAGGATACCTGGCACTACCTCTACAAGGGCGCCTACTGGCGGCGCGGCCCGGTGACGATGACGGCGATCTCCGCGGTCGATACCGCGCTGTGGGATATCCAGGGCAAGGCGCTGGGCGTCCCGGTCTACCAGCTGCTCGGCGGCCGCGCCCGCGACCGCGTGCTGGTGTACGGCCACGCCAGCGGCGCCGATATCGAGGACACCGTGCGCTCGGCCGCGCACTACGTCGAGCTCGGCTACCAGGCGGTCCGCGCGCAGACCGGGATCCCAGGCCTCGCGTCGACCTACGGGGTCGGCCGGGGCGATATGTACTACGAGCCCGCGGAGCCGGGGCTGCCGCCCGAGAACCTGTGGAGCACCGAGCGCTACCTCGCCTCGGTGCCGAGGCTGTTCGAGCGGATCCGCAAGGAGCTCGGCCCCGACGTCCACCTGCTGCACGACGTCCACCACCGCCTGACGCCGATCGAGGCCGCGCGCCTGGGCCACGAGCTCGAGCCGTATCATCTGTTCTGGCTCGAGGATCCGGTCCCCGCCGAGCTCCAGGACGGCTTCCGGCTGATCCGCCAGCACACGACCACGCCGCTCGCGGTCGGCGAGGTGTTCTCGTCGATCCACGACTGCCAGACGCTGATCACCGAGCAGCTCATCGACTACATCCGCACCACGGTGGTCCACGCCGGCGGCATCACGCACCTGCGGCGGATCGCCCACCTCGCCGAGCTCTATCACGTGCGCACCGGCTCGCACGGCGCGACCGATCTCAGCCCGGTCGCGATGGCCGCGGCGCTGCACTTCGATCTCAGCGTCCACAACTTCGGGATCCAGGAGTACATGCGACATTCCGACGACACCGACCGCGTGTTCCCGCATCATTATCGATTCGCCGACGGCGCGCTCGATCCCGGCGACGCGCCCGGCCTGGGCGTCGCGATCGACGAGGCGCTGGCCGCCGAGTTCCCGTACCAGCGCGCCTACCTGCCGGTCAACCGCAAGCTCGACGGCACCCTTCACAGCTGGTGAGCGAGGAGTCCACGATGGCACTGACGGTCCGTCCCAAAGCGAGCTGCCGGTTCGACCTGGTCGCGCTCGGTGAGGTCATGTTGCGGCTCGACCCCGGCGACGAGCGCATCGCGACCACGCGGCAGTTCCGGGTCTGGGAGGGCGGCGGCGAATACAACGTGGCGCGCGGCCTCAAGCGCTGCTTCGGCCTCGACACCGCGATCGTCACGGCGCTGGTCGATAACCCGGTGGGCCGCCTGGTCCAGGATCTGATCTACCAGGGCGGCGTCGATCAGTCGCACCTGCGGTGGGTCGCCGATGACGGGGTCGGCCGCATGGTGCGAAACGGCCTCAACTTCGTCGAGCGTGGCTTCGGCATCCGGCCGGCGCTCGGCTGCTCGGACCGCGGCCACACCGCGATCAGCAGGCTCGCGCCCGGCATGGTCGACTGGGATCGGCTGTTCGGCCATGACGGCGTCCGGTGGTTCCACACCGGCGGGATCTTCGCCGCGCTCTCCGAGTCGACCGCGGCGGTCGCCGAGGAGGCGATGGCGGCGGCCCAGCGCCACGGCGTCGTCGTGTCGTACGATCTCAACTACCGCCCGTCGCTGTGGAAGGGCATCGGCGGCCGAGAGCGCGCCCAGGTGGTCAATCGCGCGCTCGCCCGCCACGTCGACGTGATGCTCGGCAACGAGGAGGACTTCGCCGCCGCGCTCGGCTTCGCGATCGCGGGCACGGGCGACGACTACACCACGCTCGACGTCGCCGCCTACCAGGCGATGATCGAGGCGGTGCTCCGCGACTACCCGAACCTGGCCGCGGTCGCGACCACGTTACGCGTCGCCACCTCGGCGAGCGTCAATGACTGGGGCGCGGTGTGCTACAGCGAGGGCCGGCTGGTCCAGGCGCGGCCCCGGCGCGGCCTGGCGATCTACGACCGCATCGGCGGCGGCGACTCGTTCGCGTCGGGCCTGATCTACGGCCTGCTGATGGGCCGCGGCACCGCGTGGGCCGTGGAGTGCGGCGCCGCCCACGGCGCGCTCGCGATGACCACGCCCGGAGATACCACGATGGCGACCCTGGCCGAGGTCGAGAACGCCATGGCCGGCAACGCCGTGCGCGTGGAGCGCTAGCATGCAGCGGACCGCGACGCTCGGCCGGATCCTCGCGACCGGCATCATCCCGGTCGTCCGCGCGCCGTCGGCCGACGACGCGCTCGCCGTGGTCGAGGCGATGCGCGCCGGCGGCATCGACATCATCGAGCTCACGATGACCGTGCCCTCGGCGATCGACGTGATCCAGACCGTGGCGCAGCGCTACGGCGAGGCCATCGTCGTCGGCGCCGGCACCGTGCTCGACGCCGAGACCGCGCGCGCCTGCATCCTCGCCGGCGCCCGGTTCGTGGTCAGCCCGATCATCGACCTGCCGATGATCCAGACGTGCCGGACCTACAGCGTGCCGGTGATGGCCGGCGCGCTCACGCCGACCGAGATCGTCAGCGCCTGGCGCGCGGGGGCCGACGTGGTCAAGGTGTTCCCGTGCGGCGCGCTGGGCGGCGCGAGCTACATCAAGTCGCTGCGCGCCCCGCTGCCGCAGATCGAGCTGTGCCCCACCGGCGGGGTCACGATCGCCACGGTCGGCGACTTCATCGCGGCCGGCGCGTGCGCGGTGGGCGCCGGCGCGGATCTCGTGGATCTTTCCCGGCTGGGCCGCGGTGATCACGCAGGTCTCACCGACAACGCGCGAAAATATGTCGCGGCCGTCCTGCAGGCGAGGAAGCAATAGTCCGATGTCGGACACCCTCCGCCTGCACCCCGAGGACGACGTCGTGATCGCCAAGCAGCGGCTCGCCGCCGGCCAGGCCGTCGAGACCGCGGCCGGCCCGATCACGCTCGCCACGAACGTCCCCGCCGGACACAAGCTCGCGATCCGCGCGCGCGCCATCGGCGAGCCGGTCCGCCGCTACGGCCAGATCGTCGGGTTCGCCAGCGCGCCGATCGCGCGCGGCGACCACGTCCACCAGCACAACCTCGAGGCCGGCGCGCTCAGCCAGGAGTTCGAGTTCGCCGTCGAGGGTGGCCCGACCCAGCGCCGCTCCGCCGCCGAGATGCGGACGTTCGACGGGTTCGTGCGCGGCGCAGGCCGGGTCGGCACCCGCAACTACCTGCTCGTCGTGCCCACCGTCAATTGCTCGGCCGCCGTGGTCCGCAGGGTCGCCGACCGGTTCCGCGACGTCCGCCGCGACTACCCCAACGTCGATGGCGTCGTCGCGATCTCGCACAAGACCGGCTGCGGTCTGGTCGGCAGCGGCGACGACCACCGCACACTCCAGCGCGTGCTCGCCGGCTACGCCAATCACCCCAACGTCGGCGCGACCGTCGTCGTCAGCCTCGGCTGCGAGGTCAACCAGGCCGAACCGCTCGTCCAGCTGACGCTCGCCGGCCGGCCCCCGGCAGCGGCGGGCACCAGCGAGCGGATCCCGGTCGTCGGGATCCAGCGCGAGGGCGGCACGCGCAAGGCGGTCGAGGCCGCGGTCGCCGAGGTCGCGCGCCTGCTGCCGCGCGTCGATGCGGCGCGGCGGACGCCCTGCCCGGCCTCCGAGCTCGTCGTGGCCACCAACTGCGGCGGCTCCGACGGCTACTCCGGCATCACCGCCAACCCCGCGCTCGGCTGGGCGATGGACGAGATCGTGCGCTACGGCGGCACCGCGCTGCTCGCCGAGACCACCGAGATCTACGGCGCCGAGCAGCTGCTGGTTCGCCGCGCGCGCAGCGAGGCGGTGGCACGCAAGCTGCTCGCCAAGATCGCGTGGTGGGAGACCTACCTCGCCCGCCACGGCGCCACGATGGATCACAACCCGTCGCCGGGCAACATCGCCGGCGGCATCACCACGGTCTACGAGAAGGCGCTGGGCGGGATCGCCAAGGCGGGCACGACCCAGCTCGTCGATGTCATCGACTACGCCGAGCAGGTCCGCGAGAAGGGCCTCGTGTTCATGGATACCCCCGGCTACGATCCGGTCTCGGTCACCGGCCTGGTCGCCGGCGGCGCCAACGTGCTCTGCTTCACGACCGGCCGCGGCTCGGTGTTCGGCGGAAAGCCTACCCCCTCGATCAAGCTGGCGACGAGCTCGACCCTGTACCGCCACATGATCGAGGATATGGACCTCGATTGCGGGACCATCCTCGAGGGCGCGTCGATCGAGGACGTCGGCCGTCAGATCCTGGACGAGATCTTCGCGGTCGCGTCCGGCCAGCGGACCAAGAGCGAGCTGCTCGATCTGGGCGATGACGAGTTCGCCCCGTGGCAGACCGGCCCCACGATGTAAGAGGGCTCGATAGAGCCAGGGCGTGGTCGATATGCTCACGGGAGGAAACCGTGCACATCGAACAGCGCGTCAGGACCGCAGGTGTCTGGGAAGCAACGAGCAGCGGGCGGACCAAAAATCCCCAGCTGGCGCTCGTGTTTGGCCCCCGAGCAGAGCTCGGCGACGCCGCCACCTGGGAGGAACTCGCGCGGATGTACCCCGGCGCGCGGATCATCGGGTGCTCGACCGCCGGGGAGATCGCCGGGGTGCGCGTGTTCGATGACAGCCTGGTCGCCACGGCGATCGAACTCGAGCACGGCCGGGTCGTCGTCGTGGCGGCGCCGGTCGGCGAGGCGCCCGATGGCGCCGCGATCGGCGCCCAGCTCGCGGCGCGGCTGCCGCGCGACGGCCTGGTCCACGTCCTCGTCCTCTCGGAGGGCCTCAAGATCAACGGCAGCGCGCTGGTCGCCGGGCTCACCCGCGATCTGCCGCCGGGCACCGGCGTGACCGGCGGGCTCTCGGGCGATGGCGCGCGGTTCGAGCGGACCTCCGTCTGCCTCGACGGACCGGAGCCGACCCAGCAGGTCGTCGCGGTCGGGCTCTACGGCGAGCGCCTGCACATCGGCTACGGCTCGCGCGGCGGCTGGGACCCGTTCGGGCCGGAGCGCCGGATCACGCGGTCGGCGGGCAACGTGCTGTACGAGCTCGACGGCGAGCCCGCGCTCGATCTCTACAAGCGCTACCTCGATCAGCACGCCGCGGGGCTCCCGGCCACCGGCCTGTTGTTCCCGCTCGCGATCCGCGGCGAGACCGGCGAGCCGGTGGTCCGCACGATCCTCGCGATCGACGAGGTGGCGCGGTCGCTGACGTTCGCGGGCGACGTGCCGACCGGTCACCGCGCGCGCCTGATGAAGGCCAACCTCGAGCGCCTGGTCGAGGGCGCCTCGCTCGCGGCGCAGACCGCGCTGGCGTGCACCGACGCCGCCCCCGCCGATCTCGCGATCCTGGTCAGCTGCGTCGGCCGCAAGCTGGTGCTCAAGCAGCGGATCGAGGAGGAGGTCGAGGGCGTGCGCGACGTGCTCGGCGAGCACGCCGTGGTGATGGGGTTCTACTCGTACGGCGAGATCTCGCCGTTCGCCCAGGCCGCGCCGTGCGAGCTGCACAACCAGACGATGACGATCACGACGCTGTCGGAGCGCTGAGCCCATGCACCCGCTCGTTCGCCGCCAGCTGCGCAAAGCGTTCGGGAGCCAGGCCCCCGAGGCGCCCGAGCTGCGGGCGTTCACCGCCGCGGTCGACGCGGCCTACGCCGCGGCCGACGACGATCGCAAGCAGCTCGAACACTCGCTCGAGCTCGCGTCGCAGGAGCTGTTCGAGCGCAACGCCGCGCTCGAGGGCCAGCTCGAGCAGCTGCACCGGCTCGACCGGGTGGTCGCCCAGCGCAACCGCGACATGGCGCAGATCCTCGACAACGTGGCGCAGGGGCTGGTCACCGTGGAGCTCGACGGCCGGATGAGCTGCGAGCACTCGCGCATGCTGGCGCGCTGGTTCGGCCCGCCCACGGACGCGTCCCGGCTGTGGTCGTACCTGTTCGGCCACGAT
>Ga0302322_100001170_pt1 | contig 21366 bp, 18 predicted proteins | sample Fen_T0_2_FD_203757 | JGI IMG/M metagenome (GOLD analysis project Ga0302322, IMG submission 203757) | Peat permafrost microbial communities from Stordalen Mire near Abisko, Sweden - Fen_T0_2 | ecosystem: Environmental > Terrestrial > Soil > Wetlands > Permafrost | place: Sweden: Abisko...
TCACCGAGGCCCACGGCGGCCAGGTGGAACTCCTGAACGCAGGCCCGCCCGAGGTGGTCTTTCTCGTGAGTCTGCCGCCTGCGCGGCGTCGCACGGCGCTCCGGATCCTCCACGCAGTTCAAGACGCACGCCAAGAACTTCTGCCCTCCTCCAAGATAGATCAGTAAATTCATGGGTTTAACCGCTAGTTCGCCGATCTCCACGAAAGCTCCACAATTGTTTGGCTCGTGCTGTGGGAAAACGTATGCCAAGCGGGAAATTCTGGCCACGCGGCCGGCCCCGCGACTTGCTTGAAGTTTTTATCGTGCACCGCCTGGTCTGCCCAGGCAGCGGAAAGAGAGTCTTGAGTGGTCAGCGGCAAGAACGGGTCGAACGGCGCTTCGCTTCCTCGTCACGTAGCGATCATCATGGACGGCAATGGGCGTTGGGCGAAGGCTCGCGGCCTGGACCGCGCGGAGGGTCACGCAGAGGGCGCCCGCGCCGTGCGCGAAGCGGTGGAAACCGCCACTCGCATCGGCGTGAAGTACCTCACGCTGTACGCGTTCAGCGTCGCCAACTGGGCGCGCCCGCGCCCTGAGGTGGAAGCGCTGATGCGCCTACTGGTCGAGTTCGCCAAGAACGAACGCGCCGACCTGCGCCAGAACGGCATCCGCGTGAATGTGATCGGCGCGCTCGAAGATCTGCCCACCTCCACCCGCCACGCCGTCGAAGACTTGATGGCTTACACTCGAGACGGGGACCGCATGACCCTGACCCTGGCGCTGTCCTATGGCGGTCGCCAAGACATCGTGGAAGCCGCCCGCTCGCTCGCGGTACGCGCTCGCGCCGGGCTCGTGCTCCCGGAAGAGATCGACGAGACCTTCTTCCATCGTCAGATGACCACGCACATGCTGCCCGATGTCGATCTGCTGATCCGCACGGGCGGCGAAACGCGCGTCAGTGATTTTCTGCTGTTCGAGTCCGCCTACGCCGAGCTCGTCTTCCTGCCCATCATGTGGCCCGACTTCCGGCCCGAGACGCTGACGGCGGCGGTCGCAGATTTCGGCCACAAGGAGCGCCGCTTCGGCAAGACCTCGGAACAAGTTCAGATGACGCAAGCCGCGTTCGATCCGTTGGACCGCGTCGGTTGAGTCCGGTGTATTCCGCTCCGTGATCGTACTGTCCGCTCGCGTGCCATCTGCTTGGCACACGAGCAAGCAATCCCTCACGAATACTAGCGACAGGTCGCGGTGCGCATCTTGCCGCGTGAAGGGGGCAATGGAGTTCATCGCTTAGAGTACGCTGAAGCTCGGTGCGACGAGTGAACGACCCGGCGCACACTCACATCGAGTATTCGACCGTGTTCAGCGAAGGCACCTTGGCCGGCCAGGTGATCTCGCGGATGCGCCCTTTGAGGCATTCCGCAAGCTTCGCGTTCTTCGGAGTCGTGGTCATGTCGATGGCCACCGCTTTGCCGCGCCAGACCGCGATGCGGAAGCTGAAGTGAGCCGCGCCGGGCTTGCAGGGCGCGTAAAGCGACTCCTCCTGCAACGGCTTGCTGAGCGTCTCTTGATCCACGTTCATGCGCTCCGCAGATTGCGGGATGGCCTTGATCGCGTCTTCCACGGACATGTCGGGAGTGAAGTTTGGCTCAGCTACTTCTTCCTTCGGCGCCTTCTTGGGCGTATCTTCTTCCGCCTTCGGAGTGTCTTCCTCGGGCGGAGCGACTTGGGTCTTGTCGGGGATAACCGGTCCGCTGCTCTCGCTTGGCGATTCGGCCGGCGGCGTCGAGCCACCACAGGCAGCGGCGGTCAGAAGCCAAAGGATCAAGGCGGCGGATTGGTAACGGGAACCCCTCGTCATGTGTCGACAATATCACACGCGCCGCCGATTTTCTCAGCGGACCTCGGCGGTTGAACTCTGGTTCAACCGCCGTCAGCACAAAGATACTCGCTCATCGAACTACTCCCACCGTCGATCACGGGATCTCCCGCGGGCGCGTAGCGCCGCCCGCTCACGTCGGGCGCGCACAAACCATCCCAGCCGAATGCCTCGAAATACGTCGACGTTTCTGACGTGGCGGGCGCAGATGGTGAGCTGCGGGTCCAGGAATTAACCCACGAAGCCGCTTCGGAAACAGCCGAAGGTCACAGCTGGCGGAGCCACTCCCGAACACCCCGAAGGCGTGAGCCAGGCAGACGTTCGTCTCGACCGCACGCGTCAGAAGCGAGGGGGCCCAGCCGTCTGCTCGAAGAGAGAACCTCGACGCCGAAGGCTTTGACGCCGCTAGTCACGGCGCGTGACCATCCAAAAAAATTACCCCACGCCATGCGCCAGCTTGTCGAGCCAGCGTTTCAAGATATCCCTGCCTACTTCTAGCAAGGGCAGCTCGGTCCACTCGTTCTTCTGGTGCGCTTGCGCGTTCGTGCCCGGACCAAAATTGACTGCAGGAATGCCGAGGCCCGCGAAGCGGGCGACGTCCGTCCAAGCCTGTTTGGGTTCGACGGCCACGACGCCGCTCTCGGCCAAGGCGCGAATCAGCGGGTGATTACGCAGCGGCGGCGCCGAGGGCGATACGTCCGTGAACTCCACCTCCGCATCGTCACCGACTAGTGCGCGCACGTAAGTTTGTGCTTCTTCGGCGCTCCGCAGCGGAGGAAAGCGATGATTCAGGTTCAACTCGAACAGATCGGGAATGATGTTGCGCCCACGCCCGCCGCTGGCCATGGTGGCGCTGATCACCGCGCGCCACTCGAGCCCGTCGATTAGCTGTGCGTGCGGCTCTTCTGCCGCCAACCGGGCCAACACGCCGGCCGCTTTTTGAATCGCGTTTTCGCCTTGCCAGGGGCGGGCGCTGTGCGCGGTCCGTCCGCGAAAACGCGCGGTAGCGTGCAGCGAGCCGCTGCAGCCGAGTTGCAGCCGATTGTCGCTCGGCTCGAGCGCCACCGCGACATCTACCTTGCTGAGTTCGGGATCTCGAGCGAGCACTGGCCCGAGCTCGTTCTCGGCGAACGGCCCTTCCTCACGCGCGTAGAACACGAGCGTGAGGTCGACGTTGGGACGAGTCGGGTTTTCGGCGATGTCGAGCATCAGGGCGAGCCCGCTCTTCATGTCCGCTGCGCCCGCGCCATACAGCTTGTCGCCCTCGATGCGCGCGGGCCCTTCATGGAGCGTGCGCACGACATCCAAGTGGCCCGCGAGCGCGACGTGCGGACCGCCGTTGCCGCGCGTCAGTGGTACGACGATCGACTCACCATAACGACGAATCGGCGCGGCCAGCCGAACTTGGTTCAGGCGTTCCGAAACGCGATCACAGATCTCGCGCTCCTCACCGATGGGTGACGGGATCTTGCACAACCAGAGCAGCGTTTCGGCGAGTGACATCAATGGCTTTGGCAATCGTAGGAGATTCTGAAGTCTGGGTACTCGAGTCTCGATGTGCGACTATCGCCGCTTCCTAAAGCGGTCAACGCGGGCCCGCTAGACCGAGACGTTGAAGTCGCGAAGCGCCGAATTTAGGCTCGTTTTCTTGTCGGTGCTCTCTTTGCGCTGACCGATGATCAGTGCGCAGCCGATTTGATAGTCGCCGGCTGGGAACTTCTTCGTGCGCATGCCGGGGATGACCACGCTGCGCGCGGGGACGCGGCCGCGGTATTCGACCGGCTCCGAACCGGTGACGTCGATGATGGCCGTGGACGCGGTGAGTGCGACGCCCGCGCCGATCACCGCTTCGCGCTCGACCAACATGCCCTCCACGATGATCGCACGTGATCCGATGAAGCAGCCGTCTTCCACGATCACCGGTTGCGCCCCCGGCGGCTCCAGCACGCCGCCCAAGCCCACGCCGCCCGAGAGATGGCAGTCCTTACCGACCTGGGCGCAGGAGCCCACCGTGGCCCAGGTATCGACCATGGTGCCCGAGCCAACGTACGCGCCGATGTTCACGTAGCCTGGCATCACGATCGCGCCCGACTCGACGAATGCACCGTAGCGGATCGTACCCGGGGGCACGACGCGCACTCCAGCCTTGTCCAAGTTTTTCTTGAGCGGGATCTTGTCGTAGAATTCGAACGGTCCGACCTCGATACGCTCCATCTTGGCGATGCCGAAGTAGAGCAAGACGGCCTGTTTGAGCCAGGCGTGGGTGGTCCACTTGCCAGGCGAATCCTGGGTTGCCACGCGGAATTTGCCCTGATCCAAGTCGGCCACGACTTGAGCTACGGCAGCTTTGTACTCGTCTTTCGCAAGCAGCGAACGGTCGGCGTAGGCGGCTTCAATCAGTGGCTGGAGGTCGGACATGGCAATCCAATACCGGTGCTCTGCGGAGGTCGCAAGTGCCGCGCCCGTGTCTCGGGAACCAAGCCGAGAAGGCGCTCAGCCAGCGCCGTCACTCGAGTACGGAGATCTCCGTTCGGGAAACGTAAATTGCAAACTGGGCGTCCGCTCGTCCCAGGCCAAGGACACACCCGAAACGCACGCGATTGCCGTCAGACAGGTCAACGTCGGCTCGATCACGCCGCGCGCGATCAAAACCAAATCCTCGCTGTCGGCGACTTTGCGGCGGTCGATGTTGATGCGATAAGAGCCAGCTTGATCGCGATCGACGAGTAAGTGCGGCGTGCCGGAGCCACCGCGGGCGACCAGCTCCACGCCGAGCGCGAACAGCGCCGTTGCAATGCGCGGGTTCAGCTCCACTTCGACGTCGGCTTCGACAAAGCTCATCGTCGCCATGATCTGCTCACGGTTCCAGGAGCCACGGCTGGCGGGAGCGGCGAAGGTCTCTTGTAGTAGTCCAGCGAGATCCACGCGGACCGAGCGTCCGGAGACGGTTTCCACCAGCAGATCGAGCAAGCCACGCGCCGTGTCGAGCTCGAGCGACAAGCGCGTGATCACTTGCTCCAAGCCCAAGCGCGATTTGGCGCTCAATGGCCGATGAGCGGCGTCTGCCAGCTCTTGGTCCAAATGGACCAGGCGCGGGTCAAAGTAGTCTTGCAACGCGCGGCTCGCGTCTGCCAACCCCGCGCGACCTGCAACCGCGACGAGCAAGCCCTCGACCGTCTCGCGCATCGGCGTGCAACCTGCGGCCACGTCCGGCAGTACCGAAATGATCGCCTTCGAGCCGACCCGCACCGAGTGCAAGAGCTCCGCAAAATTACGGAGCGCACTCTGCGCCTCGCGCAATGTTCCGCGCGCGGCGTCGAGTTCAGCGCTGCCGAGCGGGTCGGCGCGGGATTCTGGGGGCGGCTTCCCGCTCTGCATTGAGGCCATCAGGCTAGACCAGTTCTCGCCGCTGAGGTGAGAAGGTCACCCGGCCCGACGCCTTCGGCGCACGGGCCGTTCGGCTTGGCGGTCGCTCGCGAGCGGCCGGGAATCGCGCCGCGCAACTCAGAGTAGCTCGGCGCCCTGGAAGTAAAAGCTCGTCTCGATGCGGCCGTTTTCCGGCGAATCGGAACCGTGTACGGCGTTTTCGCCGACGTTCGCGCCGAACTGCCTGCGCACGGTGCCCTCGGCCGCCTTGGCTGGATCGGTGGCGCCGATAACGTTTCGCAGGTGTTGCACGGCATTCTCTCGCTCCAACGCAATCACCACCACCGGGCCCCGCGTCATGAAAGTGCACAGCTCTTCGAAGAAGGGGCGCTCGCGATGAATCGCGTAGAAGCCTTCGGCCGTTCTGCGCGAGAGCTGCGTTTGGCGTAGGCCCAGCACCAGGAAGCCCTCTTCTTGGAGGCGTTGCAGAATCGCGCCTTGCTTTCGTTTTTCGACGGCGTCGGGTTTGATGATGCAGAGGGTGCGCTCGAGAGCCATATCGTTCTCTTTTCCTGCCAAAGGCGTGTTTAGTTCCGCGCACTCATAGCAAGACTCCCGGCGTTGACAATGCCGAATCGCAACACGGCGAGTCCATGCCCGCCGGAATCAGCGTGCGCTTTTTGGGGCGCGTTGGCGGACCAGCGGCCGCCGCCTTGCCCTGAAATGCCCGAGAACTCTCTGAACGCTGCCTGACGCACCTCGGCGCCCGCGGGAAGCTGCTAGGTAACTCACGCTTCCGCGGATCAGTGCGAAGCGCCCGAACCGACTCTTCAGTAGCCGAGCGGTTGGCGATCTTGCCGACCAAGCCAGGGCCTTTTCGGAAGCGAAAAGCGGTTGGAATTCAAACTACAATTTTCGTTTCTGAGCCACCCCTGGTTGCAACCGCTGGCATTTCTGACGGCCCGGTCTAGTTCGTTAGGGGTGCCGCGCTGGTCATTCGACTTTTGTCAGATAGCCTTGTGCGATGCGCTCTGGGTTTTGGCGAGATGGATCGGTGTTCGCGCTCGCACTCGGCTTGGGTTTTGCGGCATGTGCCTCCGCGTCGAGTTCGAACAGTGGTGCGAGTTCCGGGCAGCGGGACGCCGCAGACAAGGCGCTGCCGGGGTTGTTGCCCAAGGCGCCGATGAATTTGGAACAGGCGCGACGGTATGTCCTGGCGCTAGTGAATCGTGATCGCGCCGAGCACGGGCTCGCCGCGGTCGCGATGGACGACGCGGCCAACCGAGCCGGCCAGCGCCACGCCGAAGACATGGCGCGTGTTGGCTACACCGCGCATTGGGGTAGCGACGGCTCGGTTCCCGAACAGCGCTATTCGGAAGCCGGCGGTAGCGATTTCGTACAGGAAAATGCCGGCTGTCTCGCCGATGGAAAAATGCGCAAATTGGACGTGGCGCCGCACTTCACACAAGCCGAGCTCGAGCGAGTCGAACGCGCGTTCATGGATGAGAAGCCGCCGCACGACGGTCACCGGAAGAACATCCTCAAGGCGAGCCACACCGGATTCGGGATTGGTGTAGCGAAGCCCAGCGGCGTCGGTCTTGCCTGCTTGTCGCAAGAGTTCGTCGACGACTACGGAGACTATGCCGCGTTGCCGAAGGCGGCGCGCGCGGGGGACACGCTGAGCATCTCGGGCGACGTGAAGGGCCCCATCATCTTCGGCGGGGTTGGTATTGGTCGCATCGATCTCGGACAGCCGCTGAGCGCGGCCTACTTGAACACGACCTACACCTACGCCGTGCCTTCACCGAGTGAGCTGTATTTCCCCAAGGGCTTCGTGACGAAGAAGCCAGTGGAGGTTAGTGGCAAGCACTTTCGGATCGACGTTCCGCTGGGGCAACGTGGCCAGTCCGGTCGCTATGAAGTCAGTATCTGGGGAAAATTTCCGGGTGGCGGACAACAGCTCGAAATGGTCAGCCTACGCGTGATCGACGCACACTGACGTCGAGTGTGCGCCAATCACGCGCTGCACTCGTGACCACATCAGCGCGAAAAGTGGGCGAGGGTCGCAGCCGAGATTCGAAGTGTGAGGTGTCACCAGTCGTCGCTTTTCTCGACGGTTTGCCTGACTGTGGGGACACTTTGTTACAACGAGTATTGGATCGCTTCTTTGCAATCGAGCATCGTTCTTCGGAGCACAATGAAATTTGCGCGTGGTTTTGCGGTCGTGACTTTGATTTCCTCCTGTCTTCCGCTGGCCATCGCTTGCGGTTCCCCTGTCGATTCCGGTTTGTTCTCCGAACGCGGTGGAGCGCAAGATCCGGGCGTTGCAGGAACTCAAAACGCGCATGCCGGACTGAGCCAGGGCGGCAGCAGTGAGGATGGCGGTACTGCAGGCGCCGCTGGCGGTATTGCTGGGCGTCCGAGCACGGCAGGTGGTGCGGGCAAGAGCGGTGCGTCCGGTTCTCCGGGCTCGTCCGGTTCTCCGGGCTCGTCCGGTTCTCCGGGCTCGTCTGGCTCTCCGGGCTCGTCTGGCTCTCCGGGCTCGTCTGGTTCTCCGGGCTCGTCTGGTTCTCCGGGCTCGTCTGGCCACGGTGGCATGAGCGGTGGCGGAGTGGGTGGGTCTGTGAGCGCGGGTGCCGGGGGCACTGCAGGCACAGCGAACGGCGGCTCAGGCGGCAGGGCGGGCGCTGGCAGCGGTGGCAGTGCGTCGGGTGGCGGCGGTGTATCGGGTTGGAGCGGTGTTTCGGGTTGGAATGGGTGGAGCGGCTCGAGCGGCTCGAGCGGTTCCGGCGGTTCGACGGTGTGTCCGTCGAGTCCCCCGCCGAAGAACGAAATCTGCGACGTGAGCACTCCCAACAGCTGCTTTTACGCAGGGCAGGCTTGCAGCTGCTTGCCAACTACTTCAATTGGCATCAATCCGCCGAAGAAGTGGGCCTGTTACGGGGACGCCGCCATCTGTCCTGACAACAAACCCACTGCGGGCGACTCGTGCAAGCCGAACGCCGACGCAGAGTGCCCTTATCCCGGCAACGACTTCTGCATCTGTTCAGGCACCAAACTCGACGCGCATTGGGAATGCCAAGCAAGTCCGCCGACGTGCGCCGTCAACAAGCCCCTGGCTCAGACCTGCAGCGTGGTAAAAACCTGTTCCTGGGGTACCAACAAAGACGTGGCCTGCTTCTGCAACGGCAACCTTTGGGGCTGCGAGGGTGGTTTCTGAAGCGTCAGCTCGCGTTCGGCGCCGAAGCGGGCAGCGGGGGTGCACGCCCCTCCAAGGCTGCTTGCGAGGAATCGCTGATCCGGATGCTGCTCACCGGATGCGCGAGCGCGCTGCCGGCCTCGTCGACGATTTCGATGATGCCGAGCAGTAGCCCTTGACGGACCTCGAGGAACTTGGCGTTGTCCGAGGTTTCCAGCATGGCTACTATCTCCAAGTTCATCGCCGAGTCTGTCAAGCCGATCAGGCGCACGCTGATGCTGTCGTTTACAACCATCGAATCTGCACGCAGTAAGCTCTCGACTCCGTGCAAAATCCGCCTGATTTGCTCGGCGGGCGAATGCGTGACCCCCAGCACGCAGTAAAAGCGCATCCGGTCACGCGCGGTGATCGTCTCCACGCGCATCTCGGCCAGCTTGCCGTTGGGGATGGTGATCAACGTGCGGTCCACGGTGCGAATGCGGGTCGAGCGCAGGCCGATCGATTCGACCGTACCGCTGATGGTATCGACTTGAATGGCGTCGCCCTCGCGAAACGGTTGATCGATGGCCAGCGAGAAGGCTCCGAACAGGTTCTCGACCGTCTTCTGTGCGGCGAGCGCCAGCGCGATGCCACCGATACCGAGCCCCGTGATCAAGCTCGTAACCGGGTAACCGAGCTCGGCGAGCACCGCCACGGATGCAAATGCAGCGACCACGAATTTCCCCAGACGCGCGCCGAGCATCAGCAAGGACGATGCCGTGAGCGAGTTCTTGGCCCAGTGCGCGCTGCTCACCGCTTGTTGGGAAAGCTCGACCGCCTGCCAAAGCGCCCAAAAGAGCGCGGCCAAGAGCGTCGCAGACAAGCCGCGACGCACGAACGCTTCGGCTGGTTCGTACAAGCCGAGCCAAGGTAAGAGCGCGTAGCTGGTGATCACCGTCCAGGCGAGCACGGTGGGACCGCGCAGCTTGCGAGAAACCTGGCCGCTGTGCGTGGGCAGCCAGTGTTCGATTGCCAGTCGCGACAGGCGCGTGATCGCGAATCCAACCAGGAAGCCCAAGAAGATCAGCGGTACCAGTGCGAGCCATTGCCACCACCTGAGCTCGCGCGGGCCGAAGCGCAAAGACCACTTGGGCAGGTGGTCGAGTAGCCAACGGTTTTCGAGATGATCGTACCAAGCATCGATACGCGCTACAGTGGTTGCCGAGAATAGCCAGCGCGCGCCGCTGCGGTCGACGCGACGAACGATCACGACCGGCTCGGGCTTGCCTGTCGTGCCCGGGACATTTCCGAGTTCGTCCCGGTCAGGCGAAGCGCCGTCGTCCGGGTTGCCGTGCGGATTCGGCGAGAGCTTTTCGACGTCCACGAACAGGTGACGGTCGAGCACGTCCCGCAATCGCTTGGCCAAAATCGGCCCGTCGCTTTGATCCACCGCGGACAAGTCGAGGTAATGCGCCGCCTTTTCGTAGTCGCCACTGCGCGTGAAGCGCGTGAACTCGCTCATCGCGGCGCGCGGCGAGTCGGGAGCAGGCTTGTCTTCTCCTGGCGTAGTAGCACTGCCCGAATCGTTGGCACTGCTGGCGCTAGGCTTCGCCGCGCCCGCCGAAGGCGCGCCAAATTGGTCGGCCAACGCTGCGGAGGCTCCTGCAGCCAGACAAAGCGAAAGCGCCAGCACGAGCACGGACACGAGCGCCGTGAAACGTCGCGGCAAGGGAGCGGGAAAGCGCGGCTCGGACGACATCACGCGCGCAGACTTCGACCAAAACCGTGGCGCGGCAAGGGGGGCTACGCTAATCCTGGCGGAGCCCCCGAGTATCCGCTACTTCAGCAGGCTCTTCAGCGTCGAGCCCATGTCGCTCGGAGTCGGCGCGACGCGAACGCCGGCGGCCTCGAGCGCGGCGATCTTGTCTTTGGCGGCACCTTTGCCGCCGCTGATGATCGCGCCCGCGTGGCCCATCCGTTTTCCGGGTGGAGCCGTCGTACCGGCGATGAAGCCAGCGACCGGCTTCTTCATGTACTTGCCGATGAACTCGGCGCCCTGCTCCTCGGCATTGCCGCCGATTTCGCCGATCATGATCACTCCTTCGGTGTTCGGATCGTCGTTGAACAGTTTGAGCACGTCCACGAAGTCCATGCCCGCGACCGGATCGCCGCCGATGCCGACGCAGGTCGATTGACCCATGCCGAGTGCGGTCAATTGCCCGACCGCTTCGTAGGTCAAGGTGCCCGATTTGGAGACCACGCCATATTTCCCGACGCGGTGAATGTGGCCCGGCATGATACCGATCTTGCACGCGCCAGGCGTGATGATACCCGGACAATTCGGGCCGATCAGGCGGCCTTGACGACCCTCGATCGAGCGCCGCACGCGCACCATGTCCATCACCGGGATGCCCTCGGTGATGCACACGACTAGTGACAGCTCGGCGTCGAACGCTTCCAGGATGGAATCAGCCGCGCCCAATGGCGGCACGAAGATGCAGGAGGTGTCGGCGCCGGTCTGCTTCACGGCTTCAGCCACCGTGTCGAAGACCGGCACGATCACTTTCTTGCCATCCGGACCCTCGGCTTCGAACTTCTCGCCGCCGCGGTTGGGCGTCACGCCCGCCACGATTTGCGTACCGTACGCGATGCATTGCTTGGCGTGGAAGGAGCCCGCCGAGCCGGTGATCCCTTGAACCAGGACCTTGGTGTTCTTATCGACCAGAATTGCCATGCTCTTCTACCTTCTTCACGCAGCGCGCACGGCGGCGACGATCTTCTTCGCACCGTCGGACATCGTATCGGCGGGTTGAATCGCCAGCCCGCTGTCTTTCAAAATTTGCTTGCCGAGTTCCACGTTCGTGCCTTCCAAACGCACGACTAGCGGCACCTTGAGGCCGAGCTCTTTGGTCGCGGCGACGACGCCTTCCGCGATCACGTCACACTTCATGATGCCGCCGAAGATGTTGACGAAGATGCCCTTCACTTTGCTGCTCGAAAGGATCATCGAGAACGCCTTCTTGACTTGATCTTTGGTGGCGCCGCCGCCCACGTCCAAGAAGTTCGCTGGGTTGCCGCCCTCGTGCTTGATGATGTCCATCGTGGACATGGCCAGCCCCGCGCCGTTCACCAAGCAGCCGATGTCACCGTCGAGCGAGACGTAACTCAGGCCCGCGTCCTTGGCTTCGAGCTCGACCGGATCTTCTTCGGCCTTGTCCATTTGCTCGAGCCACTCTTTGTGGCGACCCGAGGCGTTGTCGTCGAAGGTGATCTTGGCATCGAGCGCGACGACCTTGCCCTCCTTCGTGACTACCAGCGGATTGATCTCGCACAGCGAGCAATCTTCCTTTTCGAACAGCGCGCCGAGCTTTTGCAGCAGCTTCACGAAATCCGCGACGGTGTCCTTCGGGCTCGGGGTGCCCTTGCCGATTTCGAGCGCGTACGCCAGTTTGCGGGCCTGAAAGGCGCACAGACCAAGCACCGGGTCGATGTGCTCGATCAGGATCTTTTCCGGGGTATGCTCGGCGACCGTTTCGATTTCGACGCCACCTTCGGTCGAGGCCATGACGGCGATGCGGCGTGCTTCGCGGTCGACGACCAGACCCAAATACAGTTCACGCGCGATGTCGAGCCCCTGCTCGACGTACAGACGCTGCACCTTTTGGCCCTCGGGGCCGGTTTGGTGCGTGATCAGTTGCATGCCGAGCAGCTTTTCGGACACGGACTTCACCTCGCTCGGGCCGCCTTTGACGACCTTCACGCCGCCGCCTTTGCCGCGACCGCCGGCGTGGATTTGCGCCTTGACGACGACGACCGGGATTTTGGTCTCGTCGATCAGCTTCTTGGCCGCTTCCTCCGCTTCCGCGGGCGTGAACACCGGATAACCCTTGGGGGTTGCGATGCCGTAACGCTGAAAGATCTGTTTGCCCTGATATTCGTGGATTTTCATGGGAAAAAGCTCAGGATTTGGCTTTGACGATGTCGACCACTTTTTGCACGCTGTCGGCGCTGGTCTTGAGCATCGCCTTTTCCGCGGCGCTGAGCTCGATCTCCACGATCTTCTCCACGCCGCCCGCGCCGATCACGACCGGTACGCCGAGGTACAAGTCACTGTAGCCATATTCACCCTCGAGGTACGCCGCGCCAGGCAGGATCCGCTTCTGATCGTACAGGTAGGCTTCCGCCATCGCGATCGCGCTTGCGGCGGGCGCATAGTAGGCGCTCGTGCCCATCAGTCCGACGATTTCGCCGCCGCCCTTGCGAGTACGATCGACGATCGCGGCTAGACGTTCGTCGGAGATCAATTGCCGGACGGGGATGCCATTGATCGTGGTGTAACCGAGTACGGGCACCATGTCGTCGCCATGCCCGCCAAGCACGGTGGCGCGCACGTCCTTCACGCTGGCGCCGGTCTCGCGCGCCAAAAACAGCGAGAAACGCGCGCTGTCCAGCACACCAGCCATACCCACGACCTTTTCGCGCGGCGCGCCGACTCGGCGCTTGTACTCGTAGACCATCGCGTCGAGCGGGTTACTGATCACGATCACGAACGCGTCCGGACAATACTTCTTGGCGTTGTCTGCGACGTTCTGGATGATCGGCAGGTTCGAGCCGACGAGGTCATCGCGCGATTGGCCAGGTTTCCGCGGGATGCCGGCCGTGATGATCAAAACATCGACGCCGGCTAGATCTTCCCAGTTCGAAGTGCCGGTGATCTTGGCGTCGCTGCCGGAGAGTACGGTCGATTGCTCGAGGTCGAGCGCCTTGCCCTGTGCGAATTTCTCCTTCGCGGGGATGTCGAACAACACCACGTCACCGAGCTGCTTGGTTGCCGCGAGGTTTGCGAGCTCGCCACCGATGTTACCCGCGCCGATGAGCCCAATCTTCTTTCGTGCCATGTCGAATTACTCCTGAGTAGTGCTGCTATCCGTCGCCAAAACGAGAGCCAAGTGGTCCGTACCACTTCTGGAACAAGTTACCGTCGAGCCGAGTGTCAGCGCCTGCGTTTCCGGCAGAACGGGTGAGCGGAGTAGACCAGCAACAATCCCGCAGCAACAGCCGATCCGCTCGGACTGAAACAGGGCGATTCACCCGTCATTTTTTGCCCCCCCGGATACGAGAGGCACGAAGCCGAAGTGTATGGTCGTCGAGCGAAAGGGCTTGGGCTGGCAGCCGGGACGCACGCAGCGCGTCGAGCCAGCCGCTTTGCGCCGGGTGCGCGGATTCGCGGAGGGAAGGCGTTCGAGAAGCTGCGCGATCGTGTTCGGCGTTGGTCACGGCTGGGTGTGCAACGCGGAAGCCTTGGGCGCAACGACGGCCCGCAATCGATCGGCAGCGGTGCGGCAACGTTTCTCACCGATTCGGACATGTTGCTTGCAGTCGTATGGACGGCGATTCATCTCGTCGAAGGTTTTCGAGACCAGTTGGGCTCAAGCCCAGTGCCGTCACGGGGTAGCCTCGGGACACCGCAGTTTCAGCGCAAAATTATGCTCACGGCCCCAATGCCCGGTGCCTCATCTCCGGTGCACGGTGTGCAGGTGAGAGACGTTTTCGCAGCATGTCCGGTTCGTGACACAAAAAGAGAGTGCTCTCTCGCGTGTCGTCCGTAATAGTCGGGACCCCAGTTCATCGAGGAGCGAGACATGCAGAGTACGCAGTTCAGCGTGTTTGCGATCGCGCTGTCGGCCGGCGTATCGATCGCAGGTTGCAGCGGGTCACCCAGCACCAATCAAGCAACGATCAGCGGCGCCGCGAGCGTGCCCGGCAGCGCCGGTGCGGCAAGTGAGCTGGGCAACGCCGGTTCGGTTGCCCAGGCGGGCGCGTTGATGCTGCTAGGGCCCGGAGAAATGGCTGGCGATACCAGCGTCGGCGGTTCGGCGAGCGTGCCGTACCCCGACACGCTGCCCGACGGCTTTACCGCTGCGAACATCTTCGGCGGCTATCGCGTGGGCGACGCAATCACCGCCACGAGCGGGTTGGCCCCGGAAATTCCCGATACGCCCGCTGATGGCTGTGGCACCACGATTTTGGCCGTGATTCGCGACTTCAAGGCTGACGGTCAGAACTTCGAAGGCGTCGACATCGGTGACGACAAAAACATGGTCTTGCCCACGCTTGGTGCAGATCGCAAGCCCGTGTTCGCGGCGGTGGGACCGACGCCCACCGTGAAAGATCCGGCCCAGTTTGCCGATTGGTACCGGACGGTGGACGGCGTCAACAAGGCGTACAAGCTCGAGCTGTGGTTCGGGCCGAACGGCGGCGCGAGCAGCTTTCAGAGTACCGACTTCTTTCCGCTCGACGGAAAGGGCTGGCAGGACGAAGTCTTTGGTCACAATTTCTTTTTCACCACCGAAATTCACACGCAGTTCAAGTACGAAGGCGGAGAGTCCTTCAAGTTTACTGGCGACGACGACGTTTGGGTGTTCATCAACAGCAAGCTCGCGATCGATCTCGGTGGCGTGCACCCTGCGGCGGAAGCGTCTATCGACATCGACGCACGCGCCAGCGAGCTCGGCTTGAAAAAGGGCAAAGTTTACCCCTTCGATATGTTCCAAAACGAGCGCCACACGAATCAGTCGAACTTCCGCGCTGATACCAATCTAAACTTCGTCGATTGCGGCACGGTCGTCGCTGAAATTCCGAAGTAAGGGCTTTGGCTAGTCGTTCCCTGAAGCCGACGACCTGTTTGCTGTTCGTCTATGGCTCGCTCAAGCGCGGGCGAGCCAATCACCATCAGCTTCATGCGGCGGAGTACGTGGCCTCAGCGCGTACCGCAGCGCGCTTTGCCTTGCGAGTGATCGATGGCTATCCGGCGCTGGTGTCTGGTTCGCGCGCAATCGTCGGCGAGTTGTATCGAATCGCTGCCGGTGCGTTGCCTGCGCTCGATGAGTTCGAGGGACTGGCCTACGTTCGCGCGGAGATCGAACTGGCCGGTAACGAGCGGGCGCTCGCCTATCTGGCCCGGGTGCCGGTCGCTGGCGAGCCGTACCCGGCCGACGATTGGCCAACGCCCCTCGATTGAACAAAGTGCGCATGTGCGTGCGAGTCCTACCTGGAGCGCCGTTCGCGTTGCACACCGGCTCTGAACCTGCGCGAGCTTGGGCCGTTTGCCTTTTTGCCACACCATGGTCAGTTTTTCGGACGCAACCAAAGTCGCCGTGGATGCCTTCGTCACCCCAGTTTGGCTGGTCGACGTCGAGCGTGCGGATCTAGTTTGGGCGAATCGATCGGCATTGACGCTGTTTGCGTCGCCAACGCTCGAGGAGCTACTCACGAGCCAGCGGATGGTCGGGGCCAATGCCTTCCTGGCGAGTGAACTTCGTTGCTTGGTGCCTGGGGCGCGCCTCGAGAGTGAGTTTCGCGTTTTGCAGCCCGGCTTCGAGCTGATGGTAACCTGCACCTTCACGGGCATCGACGGCGATGGGGGCCAAAAGCTCGCCTTGGTCGAGGCTCACGCTGATCGCAACGCGCCCACCTCGTTGCGAGCGCCCGAGTTCGAGCAACGCCTACATAGTCGAGACCGCATGGCCTCGATCGGGACCCTGACCGCCGGCGTCGTACACGGCATCAACAACCCGCTGTCGTACGTGATCGCGAACCTGGAATACGTGAAGCGGCTGCTCTCGCCGGGAGCCGTGCGCCTGGATGCGAAGGCGCTCACCGAACTCGGAGACGTGCTCGACGACAGCCTGGACGGCGCCGAGCGCGTGCGTAGCATCGTTTCGGACTTGGGCAGCTTTTCGCGCCCGCTCGACGTGCGCGTCGTAGCGGTCGATTTGCAACGCGCGACCGAGCGAGCGCTCAGCGTCGCAGCCAACGAGATCCGCCATCGTGCGCGTGTGGTGCGGGAGTTCTCCCGCATTCCAGCTGCGCTTGGCACCGAGGCCAAGCTTGCGCAAGTGATTTTGAACGTCCTGATCAATTCAGCGCATTCGATCGAAGCGGGCGCGGTCGATCGCAACGCGATCACGGTTCGGACGCGGGTCGACCCTCAGGGGCGTCCCACGCTGGAAATCGAAGACACCGGTTGTGGGATTGCGAAGGAGAACCTGAGCCGCGTCTTCGACCCGTTCTTTACGACCAAGCCGGTGGGCGTCGGCACCGGGCTCGGTCTGTCGATCGCGCATCGGATCGTACGTGAGCTGGAGGGCGAGATCCACCTGGACAGCGTGCACGGCCGCGGGACGCGCGTGCTGCTCACGCTGCCGGCGGCGTCGCTCTCGGCCGTCGCTTTGCCCGTGCTGAAGAGCGTGCCACCGTTTTCGAGTGATCGCTTTCGAGCGCGCATCTTGGTCATCGACGACGAACCGGCGATTTTGCGCGCCTTTCGCCGAGCGCTATACGCGCACGAGGTGGTATTGGCGACCTCCGGGCTCGAAGCCATGTCCAAGTTGGCCGAGAGCCGGCGTTTCGACGTGATCTTCTGTGACGTGATGATGCCAGAGATGTCGGGCGTCGAAGTTTATCAGCGAATCCGCGAGCGTCACCCGGGACAGGAGCACCAATTGGTGTTTATGACCGGCGGCGCGTTTGCCGAGCCTGCCGCGCATTTCATCGAATCGGTTCAGAACCCAAAGTTAAAAAAGCCGTTCACGGGCAGCTCATTGCGCGCGCTCGTCGCGGCGGTGGCGCGCCTTCCCCAGCGTTAGCGCATCGCTCGTGATGTCGCCGGAACAATCGCCGGCGATTGACCGCGCGCGAACTCGAGGTTGCGCCGCGCGAGCGTCAATCGCGCGATTCGTACACGTTCATTGCGGGCAACTCGAGTGCGGTCAAAAAGCCGCCGTTGCCGCAGCCGGTGTCGATGCCGACAACGTTTTCGCCGGCCCACAGATCGCTGGGGTCTTCTGGCGTATAGCCCGAGAGCTCAGGCGGCAAATATTCGGTCCGAGTGTGACCGAACACGACCAGCTTGCCCCGGTAATTGCGAAAAAAATGATCGTCCCGCAGCCACAGGAGCACAATCGGGTCGGGTGCTGCACTCGGGTGAATGAAGCCTTCGCTGCCACGCGGCAGCCCAGCATGCACGTAGATCGCATGTGCATCTTCGTACCAATACGGAAGGCCGCGGAACCAATCCACGACCGGCGCGGGGAAGAATTCTCCGGAGGTGAAGATCATGGCCTCGTTCTGCTTGGGCAGTTCGTCTTCGCGAGGCACCGGGCCGCCCACGAAGGAGCGATAGGCCGCGAGACAACCGTTTCCCGGCGGGGTCACGAACTCGTCCCAGCCTCGGTCAATCACGCGCAGCCAAGCGTCTTCGTGGTTGCCACGTAGGGCGACGACCTTGGCCGGTGTCTTCTTGTGGAGGGTGCGCACGAACTCCACGACCTCGGCCGAGGCCGGCCCGCGATCGACGTAGTCGCCGAGGAAGACGACAGTGTCCTGTGCGTCGAGCTTCGGCAGGCAGGACATCAGCTTGTACAGGTGCTTGGTCTCACCGTGGATATCGCCGATTGCGAACGTGCGCTGCGCCATTGTCATATTCACGCTATCACCAGCGCGCGGTTAGCGTCACCCAGCAAGGGGCTGCTAGTCTTGGGGTGTGAGAGCGCAGCAAGCGTCGCCCTATGCCTCGGTCAGCGGTCTTGCCTTGGTGTGCGGAGTTGTGTGCTGCGAAAAGGCAGAGACGCGGCACTCCAGCGGCGCAGAGACCGCCGGGCGGAGTGTTACCGCGATGAGTCCAGCGCAAGCGGGCACTCCAGCAGCAGCGGCCAGCCAGGCGCTGACCGCTGCGCCACTCGTAGAAGCCGAGCCGCCCCCGTTGGACGTCGATGGTGACGATGATGCGTCCAGCGACGAGCCTGGTAATCCACTCACCCCCGGCCATTTCGAGCGCGTGGGTCGCGCACCGCTCGCACTCCAGCGCATTTGTGATCTGACGGTGCTGGGCGGCGCACTGTACGCGGCTCACGCGACTCGCCCACTCGGCTTGGATGGCGCAACCATCAGTCGTTTTCGACCGGCTGATTCCCGCCCCTTTTCGCTGGCCTTCGACTGGAATCGCGCAGGTGAGCCCAGCAAAGGCGGCGGTGCTGGCCAAGGTTTCATACGCGTGCACGTGATTGGCGGACGGTTGTTCGTGCCGGACGCCGATCCGCCATACAACGGCTTTGGCATCTCCGAACCAGGCACGGAGGGCTTCGTTTTCGTGTCCACGGCCGAGGGCGAGTTCGCCAAGGCGCGCATGCCAGGTCATCTCCCGCCGCGTGCGCCGGACGTTGCCGGCACAGCAGGGGCTCTGGTGCTGCCGCGCGCTTACCACGTGATTGATACCATCCGCTTCCGCGGCAATCTCTACGCTGCGACCGGCGCCGTACCACCGGGGCAGCGCGCATGGCACGGCGCGTCGCCGGGCGCGTTGCTCGTCGAAACCGAGTTCGGCGCGCGCTTCGCCTACGCGGCGGATTACCCGCGGCCGTATCAGAACGGTACTTGGCGGTTGACCTTTCTCGTCCGTTTTCGCGACCGCCTGTACTCCGGGCTCCAGGACTACGACCAGCGCGAACCGAACGACTATGTCTATTTTGCACCGCCTCGCGAGCGCGCATTGATCAATGAAGTGGATCTGCACGCGGTCCGGGTCACCGAGTCCGGAACCGCGCAGACGTTGCGCTGGTACGCAGACGGCGGCAGATTGTATTGGATCGCCTGGAATCACGATGGCGTTGGGCTGCGGGTGAGCAGTGACGGTGACACCTGGCGAGTCGTCTCGCTGCCGTCCGACGCGGGCGTGCCCACGGATATCGTTCGATTCCGCGGTGCGCTGCACGTGCTGACCTCGCGCGCCTTATTGCGCCTGGATGACGCGGGCCCAACCGTACTGTCGCGCATTACTGACAAGCGCTCGCCATTCGAGCTCGATGACAGCTTCTGCGCGGCGCCGCTGGGCGTCTTTCAAGGGGAGCTGTACGCGGGCGGACAACAGGGCGGTGTGTTGTACCGCTTCAAGCAAGATATTTAACGTGATTTGTACCACATGACGTAAGCACGGTGTAGGCTCCGCGCCCTTCATCGTGTCTATCGTCACCGCACAGAACGTTCACCGAGCCTTTGGTACCCACACCGTCTTGCGAGCAGCGGACATGTCGATCGCTCCCGGAGAGCGTGTCGGCGTCGTCGGCCTGAACGGCGCCGGAAAAAGTACGTTGTCGCGCATCCTGGCCGGGACGGAGCCGGCTGATTCTGGAACCGTCGCACGCAGGCGTGGTGCATCCATTGCTTACCTGGAACAGGTCCCACATTTCGAGGGCGATCCGACGGCATTCGAAGCGGTAACCAGCGGTTTGGTCGGTTGGTCCGAGGCTGTCGCACGGCACGAGGCCGCGAGCGCCTCACTCTCGCGCGGCGAGGGCAACCTGGAACTCTTGCTCGAACAGCAGCACACCGCGCAGAGCGACGTCGAGCGCTTGGGCGGCTGGGATCGGCAGCACAAGGTCGAAGCCTTCTTGGACCATCTGGGCATTCATCGAACGGACGCCAAAGTCTCGAGCATGAGCGGCGGGGAGCAGCGGCGCGTGGCGTTGGCACGCGTCCTGATCTCCAGCCCCGACCTGGCGATCCTCGACGAGCCGACCAATCACTTGGATGCCGAGACTATCGAGTGGCTCGAACAATATTTGATCGAAGAGTACACGAACGCGATCCTGCTCATCACGCATGATCGCTACCTGCTCGACCGGGTAGCGGAGCGCACGGTCGAGGTCGCCAACGGTGAGGTGTACAGTTACGATGGCGGCTACCAGCTGTACCTGGAGCAAAAGGCCGAGCGCCTCGCCCACATGGAGCGCACCGAATCGAACCGCCAGAACTTCTTGCGCAAGGAGCTGGAATGGCTGAGCCGCCAACCCAAAGCTCGCAGCACGAAACAAAAAGCGCGCATCGATCGCGCAGAAACCGCGAAAGCAGTGACTGGACCGCGCATGGACCGCACGGCCGCGCTCGAGCTGGACATCGTGCGCAGCGGCAAAACCATCCTGGAATTGCGCGATCTGCGGGTGGAGATCGCTGGTCGGGTTCTGATCGACAATCTGACGATGTTTCTAACCGAAGGTGAGCGCGTCGGCATCGTCGGTCCGAACGGGAGCGGTAAGACCACGTTACTGAAGACCATGTTGGGCGAGCTACCGCCCGCGGGCGGCAGCGTAGTGCTCGGTCAGAACACCAAGGTGGCCTACTTCGATCAGCGCCGTTCGGGTTTGGACGACAGTAAGTCGATTTGGGACAACGTAGTCGGAGATCAATCGAAGATCGAGCTCGGTGGTGAAATCATCGAGCCACGCTCTTACCTCGAACGCTTTGCGTTCGATCCGCACAAGCAGCGGCAGCAGGTCGGCTCGCTGTCGGGCGGGGAGCGCGCGCGTGTCGCGCTGGCGCGGCTTCTCCGACAAAGTGCCAACTTGGTGATCCTGGACGAACCCACCAACGATTTGGATACGGCAACGCTCGGCGCGCTGGAGAGCATGCTGGTGGATTTCGGCGTGACGGCGCTGGTCGTCACCCACGATCGCTGGTTTTTGGATCGCGTCGCGACCAGCGTGCTGGCTTTCGAGGAGGGCGGGCGCGCCGTTCGCTACCCTGGCAACTACGAGACTTACCGACGCTTGAAGGCGCAGCAGCAGAGCGAACGCGCCTCGCGTCCGCCGGTCGCCAGCCCAGCGCCCGCTGCCGCATCTGCCCAGAAAGTCCCGGGCACCACCAAAAAGAAGGGCTTGAGTAACAACGAGCAGCGTGAACTCGGCGGCTTGCCGGACGCGATCGAGAAGGCCGAGCTCCGGGTGGCCGAGCTCGGTCAAACGCTGGCCGATCCGAAAACGTACGCGGCGGGTGGCAAGGAGATCGCCCGCGTCAGCGCTGAGCTCGAGCGGGCGAAAGCAGAGGTGGACAAGCTCACTTCACGCTGGGAAGAGCTCGAGCTCAAACGGGCCGAGTGATCGCCGAGCTGTACGCCCTCACTCACCGCG
>Ga0302322_100001171_pt1 | contig 21359 bp, 20 predicted proteins | sample Fen_T0_2_FD_203757 | JGI IMG/M metagenome (GOLD analysis project Ga0302322, IMG submission 203757) | Peat permafrost microbial communities from Stordalen Mire near Abisko, Sweden - Fen_T0_2 | ecosystem: Environmental > Terrestrial > Soil > Wetlands > Permafrost | place: Sweden: Abisko...
AAGCAGGATCCGGCAGCCATTACCACCAGAAGGAACACGCGGGCCGCTTGCGGCCACAGGCTCCGTTGATGCAAGGTTTTCGGCTTACGTTTGATTGTCATGACGCCTTTCAGGAACCCCATACGGCTGAGGCCAACATGGTGACGGCCCGGTTAAAAACGTCGAGGGGAATGGCTCGGCTGGCTCCGTAGAGCAATCCGGCTATTGGGACAAGGTAAAGAACCTTGAATGCTCTTGAACGCATAGTTCTCTCTCCTGGACTTCTATTCGCAGGAAGGGCGCCAAACCAGAACCGGCGTAATCTACACATAACAGGTGACTTGCATAACTGGACCAAGAAGACAGGTGAGGACAGGTTGTCCACTGTGAAAGTGGGGCCAGGCTGGAACTGATGCAATCACGGAGGTTATCTGGGGTTAGGCCCGCAGGACAGGATGTCCTGATTCTGAAGGGCCCGGCGGGGTACAAGAAGAACGGGGCAAGGCAGACAACGGAGGTGGACTGGTGCGGGATTGCGGATCAGGACTTTGGGATGGATGGATCCACCCAGCCTTCGGCACGGGCCTTTTCGAACAACCAGCGGTGCAGTTCGCATTCCAGCGCGGGATGAATCTCGATGAATTTCAGGCCGACTAATCCGTCCGGGCCGGCCCAAGCCAGTTGCACCTGGGCTTCGAAGGGGGAAGCGGTGTCAGGGAGATGGAAGCTCGCTTCCAGCGAGGAGCCGTGATCCAACACTGCGGAGGATCGAGCCGCCAGCCCGCCCGCGCTGATATTCACGGTGGTGGCCTCGAAGCGCTGGCCTTGCGCGCGCAGCACAATGGGCAGCTCGATATTCACCCGGAAATAGCGTTTCTGATAGGAGCTGAGGGTGCCCAGGCCGGAGGGAGAGAGTTCCGTGTCTTTCTTGTATTTCTCCAGCTTGCGACGGATGGTGCGGGCCGAAATGCCCAACTGCCGCGCCGCTTCTTCCTGACTGCCGCCGGCGCGCGTCAGGGCCTCGATAATCATCCGCTTCTCGGCATCGGCGAGGTTGGACTGCGCGCCCCCGGAGGCAATCGTTTCTGAGGGGCCGTACAGCACTCGAGGCAGATCCTGGGCACGGATTTCAGTGGTCCCAGGCTTGGCCTGCATCGCCGTCCGGAATATGGCGTTCTTCAGTTCCCGCACGTTGCCGGGCCAATCATAGCGGCGGAGCGCGGCTAGAGCATCGTCACTGAGCGTCGCTCCCGGCAAATTCTGTGTCAGGAAGAACTCGGCCAGGGCAACGATATCTTCGGGACGCTCGCGCAACGGCGGAACCTGGAGATGGAACTGGGCCAGGCGATAATAAAGATCCTTGCGGAACTTGCCGTCGCGAATTTCTCCCTCTAGCTCGCGGTTGGTGGCGGCGATCACCCGCACATTGACGGCCAGTTTCCGGCTGCCTCCGAGGCGGTAGTACGAACACCCGTCCAGCACGCGCAACAGCTTGGCCTGGAACTTGATGTCCATTTCCCCGATTTCATCCAGCAGGAGCGTGCCTCCGTCAGCCAGTTCGAAAAGGCCGGGCTTATCGGTGTCAGCGCCGCTGAAAGCACCCTTCTCGTAGCCGAACAGCTCGCTTTCCATGAGGTGCTCGGGCAAAGCGGCGCAATTCACCTCGACCAGGGCCCGGTCGCAGCGCGGAGAAAGCCGGTGGATTTCCTTGACGACCACTTCCTTACCGCTCCCGGTTTCTCCCGCAATCAGGACGGCGGCATCATGCTGGGCGACGCGCGCAATCATGGCAAAGAGTTTGCGCATGACCTCGCTTCGAACCACCGGAGCGGCGGCGTCAGTCCGTTGCATTTGAGCGGCAGTTTTCACGGGCGGAAAAGGGGGAAGGAGACAAACGGTCTCGCTCTTCATATTGCCTGTCCATTCGAGAGCGCGGAAGGTTACTTCCGTTTGGGAAACTCCACGGACACACCGCGCAGGCGAGCGACGCCTTTGCGTGCTCGCCATGGTGTTACTGAAGTTCGCCAACCGTACGGCAAATCGTGGATTTGCCAGGGGGTTAGCTGCTGAAATGAGACGAAGCCGCACTGGCAAGTCCGCGGGAAATGTGTGTTTCGAGGGCCGGCACTGCAACACAAAAATACATTCCGTGATTTGGCAAAATGCGCGGCCACCATCCTGGCCACCGTCCTTCTGGGCGGACTGCTGGGCGCTACTCTTCTGCGTTTTGCTCCGGGCTACGGCGTCGATGAAGCCGAACTCGATACCCGACTCAGCAATGGAAGCATCCAGGCCATGCGCCAGGCGAATGGGCCCGACGAGAACCTCCTGACCTTTTACGCGCACTACCTGGGACGTATGCTTCACGGCGACCTCGGCATCTCGCGCACCTTGCAACGTCCGGTGGCGCAACTGGTGGCCGAGCGCCTGCCGGAAACTCTGAAGTCGCTGGGCCTGGGTCTGCTGCTCGGCTGGTTGCTGGGATTGGGCATGGCGATTGCCGTGACTCTTTCGCGGACACGCGTGGTCGATACGTTTGCCGGTTTGCTCTCTGGAATTTTGTTGTGCGTTCCGGCGGCAGTTCTCGCTCTGCTGTTTGTGCTGGCGCGAGCGCCCGCACGGCTGGTGATCGGTGTAATCATTTTTCCGAAAGTCTTCCGCTACGCGCGGAATCTTCTGGCGCGCAGCGCCGCTCTCCCGCACGTGCTGATGGCACGCGCCAAAGGCGTCGGCGAGTCGCGCGTGCTTCTCTGGCACATTCTGCCCACGGCCGGACCGCAGCTGCTGGCGCTGTTTGGAGTATCCGTGAGCATGGCGCTGGCCGCGGCGATCCCGGTGGAAGTGCTTTGCGATCTGCCCGGTATCGGACAACTGGCGTGGAAAGCTGCCCTCGGACGCGACCTTTACCTTCTCATCAACTTGACCATGATCGTGACCCTGGTCACACTGATCGCGAATTCGGCTTCTGACTTTGTCGGTCACGCCTTCCGGACGAGTGCCGCATGAAACATGCCCGGACCATCGCGATCGCGTTCCTGGCAATTGTCGGCGTCGCTTGCCTGTTGCCGGGTATTTTTTCGGCTTCCGATTACGCACATCAGTTTCGCGATATTCCGAATGCCGCAGCTTCCCACGAACACTGGCTGGGAACCGATGATCTGGGCCGCGACCGTTTCTCGCGCGTCCTGTACGGCACGCGCGTGTCCTTGTTGCTCGCACCCACGGCTGCACTGATCGCCAGTTTGTTGGCGGCCACGATCGGAGGCGCTGCCGGCTTTCTCGGCGGCTGGATGGAACGTTTGGTGATGGCCGGTACCGATTTGTTCCTCTCGTTACCGTGGTTGTTCCTGCTGATCACGGTTCGGGCACTGTTGCCGCTGAATGTGGCGCCGCTCACCTCAGTCATCATTACGTTCGCGCTCCTGGGATGCTTGGGCTGGGCTGCCGCCGCCCGCGTGGTATGCGCGGACGCTAGCTCATTGCGCAACTCAGATTTCATTCTGCTGGCGCACGCTTCCGGCAGCGGAGGATGGCGATTGCTCTGGCGCCACTTGCTGCCCAATCTAATGCCGGTGCTGTATGCGCAGTTCTGGATCTCCATTCCAGTCTTCATTCTTACGGAAGCCAATCTCGGAATTCTCGGCCTGGGTGTATCGGAGCCGATGCCCTCCTGGGGCAGCCTGCTGCGCGAACTGGAATCGTATTCGACCATCTCGTCGAATCCCTGGCAGTTTGTTCCGTTGCTGCTGTTCATTCTCGTGGTCAGCTGTTTCCACATGGTCGTCGTCGATCGGGAGTTGCCCGCATGAAGAAACATTGTTCACGGTTGCTGATTGCTGTCCTGTTCGTTCTCGGCTCCGCGTTTGCGCAGACTGGCGGAGAATTGCGTTTCTGCCTCCGCTCCGAGCCCAAGACTTTTAACCCGCTGCTGGTCGAAGAGGACTCCTCAGACACGGTGCGCTACCTGACCGCCGGAGTGCTGGTTCGGCTCAACCGCCAAACCCAGCAGCTCGAACCGGAACTGGCAACGGCGTGGAAGACCAGCAAGGACGGCGCCACCATCACGTTCACGCTGCGCCAAAATGTCAGGTTCTCCGATGGCACTCCGTTTTCAGCCCAGGACGTGGCCTACACCTTTCAACAGTTGATGGACCCCAACCTTCACTCACCGCTGACCGACCAGTTCCGGCCGAGCGGAGGCAATGTCCAGACCAAGATACTGTCGTCGGGCAAGATTGCAATTACTTTCCCTGCTCCCATCGCTGGCCTGGACAAACTGATTGACCTGATCGCCATCATGTCTGGCAAGTCGCCGAAAAAAGAGATGGCGGTGCTCGGGCCCTACTACGTCGCCGAAAACAAGGCGGGAGCCTATCTGGTTCTGCAGCGCAATCCGAACTACTGGAAGCACGATTCGTCGGGTCGCCAGCTTCCCTACATCGACTCTGTGCGGCTCGACATCCAGCAGAACCGCGACCTCGAACTTCTGCGGCTGCTGCGCGGCGAAATTCATTTCGTGAATTCGATTGATGCCGAATACTTCGATAAGGTCATGGCGGATAAGCCCTCGATGGCGCATGATGCCGGCCCGTCCCTGGACTCTGAGCACATGTGGTTCAACCAGGTGGCCGGTTCCCCGTTGCCCGATTACAAGAAAGCGTGGTTCCGCTCCACTAATTTCCGGCGCGCAGTTTCGGAATCGATCAACCGGGAAGATCTGGCCCGCGTCGCTTTCCGTGGACACGCACGGCCGGCAGTGGGCATGGTCTCTCCCGCGAACCAGTTCTGGTTCAATGCCAAGCTGCATCCCCACCCGTTCGACCAGGCGTCGGCACTCAAGCGGCTGGCGCAGGATGGATTCCATCTGCAAGGTGGCGTGCTGCGGGATAAGAGCGGAAACGTGGTCGAGTTTTCCATCATGACGAACTCCGGCAACAAGTACCGCGAGCGCATGGCGACGATGATTCAGCAGGACCTCCTGGGCATTGGCGTCAAGGTGAATGTTGTCACCCTGGATTTTCCGTCGCTGATTGAGCGCATCACGCGCACGTTTAACTACGAAGCCTGCCTGCTTGGCCTGGTAAACACCGACCTGGATCCGGCGTCCCTCATGAATGTCTGGGTGAGTTCGTCCGAGAACCACCAGTGGAATCCCAGCCAGAAGACGCCGGAAACAGCCTGGGAAGCAGAGATCGACCGCCTCATGAAAGCGCAGGCTTCTGCGCTCGACGATCGCAAGCGGAAGGAATATTACGATCGCGTCCAGGAGATTGCGTGGGAACAGGAACCGTTCATCTACCTGGTGACCAAGAACATGCTGTCGGCGGTCTCCCCGTCGGTACGGAACGCGACTCCGGTGGTGTTGCGGCCCCAGGTTTACTGGAACATCGACCGGCTGACGCTGCATCCCGAGGTGGCGAGTAGCAAGTAAATGGAGCCACTCTTATCACTGCGGCTGAACGTCGCGTATCCGGGCAAGCCGGGCGTGCTGCGCGATCTTTCCCTGGAAATCAATCGGGGAGAGATCCTAGGCCTGGTGGGGCAGAGCGGATGCGGAAAGAGCACGCTGGCGCTGGCGATCCTGCGCCTGCTGCATCTGAAGCGGGCCCAGGCGACGGGATCGATCCAATTCAACGGCCGTGAACTGTTTTCACTCAGCGAGCGGGAGATGCGGCAACTGCGCGGCAGGGAGATCGGCCTCGTGCTGCAGAGTCCGATGTCGTCGCTGAATCCAGTCCTGCGCATCGGAACCCAACTGGCGGAGGCCTGGAACGTGCATCGGCGTGGGACGCGAGACGAATGCCGGAAGGCGTTGCTCGAAGCCATGGAGAATGTCAGCCTGCCCGAAGCGGAAGCGTTTCTGGAGCGCTATCCAGCACAACTCAGCGTGGGGCAGGCACAGCGGGTACTGATCGCGATGGCGATCCTGCATCGTCCGCCTTTGCTGATTGCCGATGAGCCAACCAGCGCGCTCGATCTCATTACGCAAGCGGAAATCCTCGAACTGTTCGCCGGGCTCAGCCGCAAGCTGAACATGAGCATCCTGTACATCTCGCACGACCTTCTTTCCGTCGCGACCATCAGCCATCGGGTCGCGGTCATGGAACAAGGAGAAATCGTGGAATGCCGCAGTACGCGCGACATCTTCGGTTCTCCCACGCATCCGTACACGCAGAAATTGATTCGATCGTTGCCGGCGGCGCCGGCGTTTGTGGCGAGAGCCGCGGCGGGGCGGAATTCCTAGGTCGCGGCATCGACGGTAGCCCTGAGGGGGCTCTCGAACCATGGGCCTTCGGCATCGCCAAAATGATGCCCCGATACGAAACTCTCCTACCAGCGCAAGCCGACGCTCACTGGGAACACCGTGGTGTGCAAGTCATTGGTGTTGGCGTGATGGTAGCGACCCTCGACGTAAAACCTGGCATGGTGGAAGGGCACGCGGTAGGTCAGGCCGCCGCCGAAGTTGTAACCCGCGGCATTGACGGTACGCGAAGAAAGAGTTTGAGTTTCGGTAATCACCTTGTTGGTTTCCGTGATTCCCCACAACGCATATACCGGCTGCCAGGGTGTGCCCTGCACCAGTACGTCGCTGGTAGCCTCCACCGATCGCCGATAAAAACCAACGCCCGCAATCGCGTAAGCGCCCCATTTGCTATGGGTGGGAATGGTGAAGATGCCGTTCAAGGTGAGAGACTGCAAGCGCCCACCAGCGTCAGTAGGCAGGAACTGATTCTTGATCACGCTGTCTTTGAACGCGAGGTTGTAGTACATGTACTCGGCGTTGACGCCAAACCGCCGGCTGAAATTCACGCCGCCGCCCGCTCCGCCCTGGTAGGACTTTCCGGTGAACTTGCCGATATCACCCAGGCCGCCGCCGAATCCGCCACCCACATTGAAATTGAAACGGTTGAACTGCTGTGCGGAGGCCGCGCCCATCAAAAGCACACTCAAGGCAACTAAGGACAGGATTCGCCTGCTCAATCTTGATCTCCCCATCTGGACAAAGTCACTATTCAACAAATCTTGTTGGCGCAGAAACGGCCACCAGGTTCCAGGAACTCCACCCGATTAACCTTTCCCCGATCAGTTCTTCCCCGACCCATGGGACGAACCACCGCGCAGCCTCTTGAAAAACACGGGCCAGTAGTTGCGGAGCATGTTGTATCCAACGGTAGTGGCCATATCCACACCGTAACGCTGGAGGGTATCGCCTGCCGTTCGCTCGCGCTCGGGCCAATAGGCGTTCGCCAGTCCCTCGCCCAATGCCGGTCCCAACAGGCCGGACCAGTTGGCCGTGTCGTGTCCGGAATCGCTGCGCGTAATGAACAACCTTCTGACCGCGTATTTCATGCTGCCCCCAAACGTGGGATCAGCCTGCGGAAAGAAACGCGGGTCCTGATGCAGCGCGGAAGCCAGCAGGAATGTCCCAAAGAAATTGCTGGACGCATTCCGGGCCATCGATGCTCCGAACCGTTTCGCGTATCCTTCCCCGCCTTGTCCGTAGCCTTCCGGCGAATTCGTGGCCTGGGCGATGCCGGATTCCGCGGCGGAAGCAAACAGCGTACTGAGTGAGATGCTGTTATTCACGAACAGTTGGAATTTTTCTCCGCTCCGAAGCGGTCCCTCGGAGGTGGCGATGTCGGGAAAGACCAGCGACTTCCTTTGCAGGGTGCTGAAAAAAGCTCCCGATGGACTGTGCCTCGGCGCGGAGTTGTTGGGCTGGGTCGTGGAGGGAGCGTCGGGATGATCCTGGCCCGACGCGGATGGTTGTTGAGCCAAGCTTGCGGTCGCGGAACAGAGTACGATCGAAACGAGGAACAGAACTGCAGGCGCGTTGAACAGCCGGTACCTGATTTGACGAAATGGCATCCGATCAGATTAGCGGAAGCCAACGTGCTCGGCAAACCCTTCTTTCCGCCAGGCGGTGGGTCGTTCGGAGTCGACGTGCGTTCCGGCGGTCTACTTCTGCTGGAGGGATTCCAGGTATTTCACCAGGCTGTTGATCCGGCGCTGGGCGCTGTCATCCCGTCCTTGAGCCAGGGAGCGGAACACGGGCCCCCAAACCGGCATTTCCTTCGAGCCATGCGCCGGCGACTTGCCGAATTCACCGTCGATGATCTCCGAGACGTGCATCGCCGGATACACTCCATTGTTCTTCTTGGCCAGAGTTGTCAGGTCGGGCGGCCAAACCTTGAGTTGCGGCGAAAAAGGCCCGCCCCCCTTGGCATCTGTGCCGTGGCATAGCGCACAGTAGGAGGTGAAGAGTTGCTTTCCCGACATCGACTGATTCTTCTCTGGGGAGGCAGTTCTTGGTGGGGTGGCCTGCTGTGCAAACGCGATCGCGCCAAGAAGTAAAAACAGCCACTGGGTTCTCAGGTTCCGAAGCATCGCAACCTCCTCTAGCTCCGCCCGCGGGCGAGGCTCGCTAGGCACTTTCTGCGTTTTGAGCAACCAGATACTCTAGCAACTCTCCCACGGTCATTCCAGACTCGAGCAACAGGATCATCTGATCGGCACTGACCCCGACTTGTGCGCCCAGCAGAACGATTTTTGCCACCGCCCGTTCCAATACCTCTTTCTGCGCGCACGTCAGGGGCTGGGTCAGATCGTGGTCAACATTCGCGAAAAGGTCGGCTTGACTCATTTCGATACTCCGCGGGCCGTTGCGGTGGCGCCCCTTTCCAGCGGGTCCCGTGCTTTTCTGCCACCGGAGGCATTCGCGGCAGGGTTAACTCCTCCTGTTCCATGATTCGCCAAGGCAACCGGGGTGTGCTGTGATGTTGCTTACTCATGGCTGTGATTGGGTCGTCGCCATGCTGCCGGGATAGGGCGCCCGGCAGCATGGGGAAGTGTGCTCACAAGCGCCCGGCGAATGCGTCCAAAAGAAGATCGAGTCGGGGCGGGGCAGGGTGCTCATTCCATCCAGGATTGCCGTGCGGTTGTGGCTGCTGTTGTGCGCGGCGAGCCCGCTCTTCGCCCAGGGACAGGAATTTGGCGCCATTCGCATCCCCCGCGTCACCAGTCCTCCTCATCTTGAGGACTTCCTGGGGATGGAACCCAGCCCGGCATGGCAAGGGAAGCTGGCAAGAGCGGACAGTTTTAAACAACGGGAACCGAGCGACGGAGCGCCCGTCTCGGAACGTACGGAAGCCTATTTCGGCTACGACACCAAGAACCTGTACGCCATCTTCGTCTGCTTCGACAGTGACCGGAAACAGGTTCGTGCCCGCCTGTCGCGGCGGGAAGACCTCTTCGACGACGATTTCGTCGAATTCATGCTCGACACCTTCAACGATCACCGCCACGCCTACGCCTTTTTCGCGAACCCACTCGGCGTGCAGGCGGATGCGCTATGGACCGAAGGCCCGGGCACGATCGACCAGAACTTCGACATGTCGTTCGATACGGTCTGGAAAACAGCGGGCCGCGTTACGGATCGCGGATATGTAATCTGGATGGCCATTCCGTTCCGCAGCCTGCGGTTTGCCTCGAGCGATCCGCAGACCTGGGGCATCCTGCTGGCCCGCGAGATCCCCCGCAAAAACGAGAAGTCGTTCTGGCCGCAATACTCCAGCCGCATCCTGGGACGGTTGAACCAGGCGGGCCAGGCGACCGGAATGGAGAAGATATCCCCCGGCCGCAATCTCCAACTGATTCCCTACGGAGTGTTTCGCTCTTTCAAAGAACTGGATCTGCGCGACCCCAGCCGCCCCACCTACAGTCAGCGAACCGCCTTCGGACAGATTGGACTGGACGCCAAGGCCGTCTTGAAGGACAAGTTCGTTCTGGACGCAACCGTCAATCCCGACTTCAGCCAGATTGAATCGGACGAGCCCCAAGTCACGGTCAATCAAAGATTCGAGGTCGAGTTTCCGGAAAAACGCCCGTTCTTCCTGGAAAACTCCAACTACTTCCAGACACCGATGCAGTTATTGTTTACGCGGCGAATCGCGGACCCGCGGTGGGGTGTGCGGCTCACCGGCAAAGACGGCCCCTGGGCTGTGGGGATGCTGGCCGCCGAAACTTCTTCGCCCGGCGAGCAGGTGTCGCCCAACAATCCCCTGTTTAACCAGCACGCCCTGTTCGCGGTCGGGAGGGTCAGCCGTGATATTGGGAGCCAGTCCTCCGTCGGATTGCTGTATGCGGATCGGGAAGCGAATGGTTTCTTTAATCGTGTGGGAAGCGTTGACGCGCGATTCAAGATCAACGACCACTGGGCGACCAGCTTGCAGGCGGCGTTTAGCGGGACGATTAACCCGCAGGACGATAATTTCAACCTGTTCAACACGACGGGCCTGTATCAGGCTGGATCTGCCGCCGAGGTCGTATTGCAGCGCGACGGGCGGAAGCTGAATTACTACCTGGACTATTCGGATCGCAGTCCGAAATTCCGCACCCTGGCCGGGTTCGATCCTCAGCCCGACATCCGCCAGCTATACCAGCGGGCGCAATACAGCTTCCGGCCGGAAGGCAAGCACTTGATTTCCTGGGGACCGATGCTCGAGATGTTGCAGACCTTCGATCACGAGGGAAACCACATCAATGCCAGCTACTTCCCTTCCCTGCGGTTTGAATTCGTCGGACTGACCTTCCTTCAATTCTGGTTTGCTCCGGAGATGGAGCGGTTGCGGCCGCAGGACTTCGATGTGCTGGACCAAATCCGGATGTACAACCGCCATACCGCTGAAGTTCAAGTGGATACGAATTATTTCCGGAAGGCTTCCCTGCACGCCGACGTCCGCATTGGAACGCGAGTGAATTACGACCCGCCGGACGGTTACTTCCCATTCCTGGCGCGGCGTACAACCGCCAACCTGACGTTAACCGTGCGACCAAGCCAGTCCTTGCGAATCGACAACAGCTATATCCTGTTCCGCCTGCGCCAGTGTTCTGAATGCCCCATTCTTCAACCCGAACGCCCGGCGCTCTCAGGCAGCCTGAACGACCACATCATTCGCAGCAAATGGAATTACCAGTTCAACAAGGAACTGTCGTTTCGATTCATCGGCGAATACAACGCGGTTCTGGCGAATAAGAACTTCACTTCGCTCCACACGACCAAGAACTTCAACGCCGACTTCCTGATTACCTACCTGGTGCACCCCAATACCGCGGTGTACGTGGGCTACAACAGCAATCTGGAAAATGTTCTTTCACCGCTGGGGCTGGATGACAACGGGAACCTGGCGCGGGGATCACGCCTGATCAACGACGGCCGCAACTTTTTCGTGAAGGCGTCGTATCTGTTCCGGTTCTAGGGTCGGGCTTTCAATGCGCGGGGGCCGGTACGCAGTGCTGATCAAAGGCGGCCTTCAGATCCCCTGCGATGGCGTTTGCATCGCGGGTTTCAATCTGGCTGCGCTGCATCATGTAAACAAGCTGGCCGCCGCGCAGGATTGCAATCGACGGCGAGGTCGGCGGGTAGCCGGTGAAGTAAGAACGCGCCCGATCGGTCGCTTCTTTATCCTGACCGGCGAATACGGTAACGACTTTGTCGGGCTTGGCCGCGTTCTGGAGCGCCAGTCGCACGGCGGGACGCATCCGGCCGGCGGCGCATCCGCAGATCGAATTCACCACCACCATTGTCGTACCGGACTGGTTCTGCAGCGCCTTGTCGACGTCTGCGGCCGCGCGAAGTTCCTCGACTCCCAGGCGCGTCAGTTCTTCGCGCATCGGGATCACCATGATTTCTGGATACATTGAATCTCCTCACCGTTGGAAAGTAACTTCATTCTAATATGCCGCCATGGGAAGACATGAGATGCTCGGACTCATTAGAGTGAATACTCGATGATGACGATTCAGGAACATGTGCCGCTGGCGCCTCTCACCACCATGCAGGTGGGCGGGCCGGCGCGCTATCTGGGGGCAGCAGAGAGCGAAGACGAGGTGCGAGAAGCGGTCCGGTTCGCAAACACCCGCAAGTTGCCGCTCTTTGTGCTCGGCGGCGGCAGCAATCTGGTGGTTGCCGATTCCGGATGGCCGGGACTGGTGCTCAAGGTCGCCATCGGCGGCATCACTCAAACCAGTGGCGCGATGTTCGAGGCAGGCGCGGGCGTGAACTGGGACGATCTCGTTGCGCAGGCAGTGAGCCGAAATTGCGCCGGAGTGGAATGCCTCAGCGGGATTCCCGGCAGCGTCGGCGGCACGCCGGTGCAGAACGTGGGCGCTTACGGGCAGGAGGTTTCCGACACCATCGAATCGGTTCGCGTGCTCGACAGGAAGGAAGACCGGGTACTTGATCTCGACAAGGCATCCTGCGGCTTTCAATATCGGACCAGCATCTTCAACACAACCGGGCGCGGCCGATACATCATTCTCCGTGTGAGCTTCCGGCTGATTGAGGATGGCGCACCGAGCCTGAAATACGCCGACCTGAAGGAGCACTTCGTGGCATGGCCAACCCAGCCGTCACTTGCGCAAGTGCGGGAAGCAGTGCGCCAGATCCGCCGCAGCAAGGGCATGCTGATCGTCGCCGGGCACGCGGATTCCCGGAGCGCCGGGTCGTTTTTCAAAAACCCGATTCTCACTGATGTGCGGTTCCAGGACCTCACCCGTCGCGCCGAGTCCAGAGGTTTGCAGATTCCGAGTTATCCGGCGCTCGATGCTCAGCGCAAAATATCCGCTGCCTGGCTGGTGGAACATTCAGGATTTGCCAGGGGTTTCACGCTGGGAGCCGCGGGCATCTCAGATAAGCACGCGCTGGCGTTGATCAACACCGGCAAAGCGAGCGCGGCCGACATTGTGCGGCTCAACGAAACAATTCAGCAGGGCGTTCAGGATGCGTGGGGTATTCTGCTGGAACCGGAACCGGTGTTCGTGGGGTTTTGAGGACGGCCAGCCCCTGAAGGGGCGTTCATGATGAGGCGTTAGTGGCATCGCTGAAGCGATGCCCGGATACGAAACATACCCTCCCTTATTTGCCCCTCCCAAGAGCACTCCGCAGAAGAAGCGCACCCGACAGCAAAATCAGCGGCGCGCTGTAAACACCAGGCATGAAGCGGCCCAGGTAGATCGACGACAGAATATGTGCCAGTCCGTTGCCGATTCCCGCCAGCAGGGCCACGGGAATGGCCAGCCAGCGCGCCCATTTCAGGCCGCGAAATGCCCACGGCGCCAGGGCCAGCCATATCGCCAAAGCGAAAAGAAGACTGCCGATCCAGGCCTGAAACGTGAAGACCGGGATGGGGAGAAACGGCACGGCGTGGCGAATGGCCAGGGCGTTCGGGTTATAGACCGATAGAAAGTCGTGGCCCGCTTCGTCCAGCACGTGCAGAGCCAGCGTGTAGCCGAAAGCCAGCCAGAGGGTCCCGAAGCGTTGATTAGAATCGCCGAGGTTCATGAACCACCTCCATGCCGAAGGATGATCCGATCGCACGCCCTTTTATAACACCGGCTTATTCCGAACCAGTCTCGCGCCCGCAATCGAGTCTCTACTTACTAGTTTTCCCGAAGGGATGTTCGAAGCTCAGGTAGACGAACACTCCTTTTTCGCCCGCGCTCGGCCCCACCCCGATCGGCATCGCAATGCCCGGCACGATCTGGAGTCCATTGGAGAAGTTGTACGCCCAGCGCACCCCGGGGCTGAGGAAGAGAGAACGCGACCAGTCCGTCTTTCCCGGCCCAGACACACCTTGCGCGCTGTTGAAGACGGTCTCGAGCATCACGTTGAAGCGCGGCGTGGCCAGAAAGATGACGCTCTGGCCGGCGTTGTAACCAAAGGTGCGGGCACGGTCGCCAGCAGCGTCCCGGGCGTGCGGAATCAGCGTGGCTCCCAGGTTCCAGTGCGTAACCCACCTGGGGCTCATCACGGTGCTCAGCGGCAAACTGGTCTGGAGTCCAGCGCCGCCATAGCCGCGTCCAAACTTCGAATTACCGCTGGGCAAAATCAGCGACAAACGGGGCGCAAACGCCACACGCGATTCACCATTCCCAACCAGTTGGTATCGATAGTTCAGCAGCACGTCGCCGATACCCGGACCTTGCGAGGCGAAGTCTCCCATGCGGACGCCTGCCAGGGTGTAGCTGAGTTGGTGGCGTTCGTCCCCGGGCACGGGCCATTCCTGGGTGAAGGTGTAGATCCAGTCGTGGCTTTGAGCGAAATACGTAAACGTGTTGATGTGCTGCACCACACCCTTTTCCTGGTTGTAGGCCTCTTCAATCAGGAAGCTGTTGTCCTGGATGGGACCGGGGGCGGTCTGGGATTGCGCTGCCACGGGAACCAGAACCACGAGAAAAGCCAGGATGGGAAGAAGTGGGGCGCGCATGCTTGCGATTCTCCTAAATGAATATGAAATTCAATCTCAATTCCACCGCTTCACGATAGGGTATTTCGAAAGACCGCCCTGCGACATCCGTCGCAGGTCGGTGTGACAGCCAGGGGTTGCCGGCAGCAGGAAGGGAAATGGGGCGGCTCATCCCGAGACGCGCGGGCCCCCATGCCGGCCCAGAGATATCCGTTCGCCGCGGAATCCGCCCCTGCGCTAGTCATCGGCCAGTTTTGCAGCGCGCTTGAAGATCCTGCGGAACATGGGTTCGGTCAGCTTGCCCGTCTGGGTGTTCTGATTGGAGGGGTGGTAGGAAGCTAAAAGGACGCGCCCTTCCGGCAGAGGGTATTCCGCGCCGTGACCAAACGGGTAGTCGCGCTTCCCGGCAATCAGCTCTCTGCGCTTCAAGTAGTTCAGATACGCTTCAAATCCGATTTTCCCCAACGCCACAATCACCCGCAGGTTCTTCAGTCCCTCCAGTTCACGTTCGAGGTAAGGAGCGCAGTTGGCAAGTTCCTCGGGCAGAGGCTTGTTGTCGGGCGGGGCGCAGCGCGCGGCGGCGGTGATGTAGAGGTCCGTGAGCACCAGGCCGTCGTCACGGTCGGTGGCCGCGGGCTGACTGGCAAAGCCCGTTTCATGTAGCACCGGATACATGAACTTTCCCGAGGCATCACCCGTGAATGGGCGACCAGTGCGGTTGGAGCCGTGGGCGCCGGGCGCTAGACCGAGGACGAGCACCCGGGCGTTGGGATCTCCGAATCCCGGGACGGGCTTCCCCCAGTAGTCCCAATCCCGATAGGCGCGACGCTTCTCGCCGGCAACTTGCTCGCGGTAGACGACCAGTCGCGGGCAGCGGGTACAAGCGATGACCTCGTCGTTCAGGACCCGGAGCCAGTGGGGAGTGGGCATTTTGCAATTTGTGATTTGTAATTGGGAATATGAAACCAGATGGAGTTCAAAATTACCAATTACAAATTACCAGATTACAAATTCTCCAGGAGTGTCCGCGCCCCACAAAAGCCCCACCCATTACTTTAGTGGGCACGACCTCGCCTTCCTGCGTTTGACGTTGCTCTTCGAGAGTCTTTACACTCAAGTTTGCGGCTTCAGGCGTCAGCAGCGGAGCGCGGGACCAGATTCCGCTCGGAGCCGTCGACCGTTTTTGAAAGGCAACTGTGAGCCCCACTGAAACCAAGGAAAGCACTACCAAACGCGAGATTCAGGTCGAGATTCCGGTGGATGAAGTTGCCCGGCAGACCGAGTCGCTGATCCAGAAATATCAGAAGATGGCTCGCATCCCCGGCTTCCGCCGCGGCCATGTGCCCGCCTCCATTATCCGCCAGCGTTTTTCCGAAGAGATCAAGACTGACATGGTGGAAGCTCTGATCCCCCGCTATTTCCGGCAGGAAACCGAGCGGCTGGGCATGCATCCGATCTCGCAGCCCCAGGTCACCGACTTGCACCTGCATGACGGCGAGCCACTGCGCTTCAAGGCGGCTTTCGAAGTGCTGCCGGAAGTCAAGGTCGAGGGCTTCAAGGAACTGCGCGCCGACAAGCCGGAGATCACCGTCACCGACTCCGATGTCGAGCAGGCCCTCAGCGATCTGCGCGAGCAGGCGGCTGCGTTCACACCCATTGAGGGCCGGGCTCTGGCGGATGGTGATTTTGCCCAGGTTTCGCTCGATGGCACTCCGAAGACCGGAGAAGGCCAACCGGTTCACATGGACGAAGTTCTGGTGGAGATCTCCGGGAAGAACACCATGCCGGAGTTTACCGAACATCTGCGCGGAACGAATGTCGGGGACGAGCGCACTTTTGATGTGAACTATCCCGCAGACGCGCAGGACCAGCGGTTGGCGGGCAAGGCTTTCAGCTACACGGTGAAGGTACACGGGATCAAGCAGAAGAGCCTGCCCGAGTTGAACGAGGAGTTTGCCAAGCAACTGGGAGACTTTGCCAGCGTCGACGACGTGAAGAAGCGCATTCGCGAGAACATTGAATCGGAACGACGGCACGCGGCCGAGCACGAGGCCAAGGACAAACTGGTGGCGGAACTGGTCAAGAGAAACGAATTCGAGGTCCCCGACGCGCTGATCGAGCACCAGATCGACATTCGGCTGGAGCGCGGGCTGCGCGCGCTCGCCGCTCAGGGACTGACCGCCGAGCAAATGAAGAAAATGGATTTGAACCGTCTGCGCGCCGGTCAACGCGAGCAGGCGATTCACGATGTAAAAGCTTCGCTGCTACTTGAAAAAGTGGCCGATGAAGAGAATATGCAGGTCAGCGATGGAGAAATCGATCAGGAGGTGGAATCGCTGGCAAAACAAACAAAACAGACGGCGGAAGCAGTGCGCGCTCGTTTGACACGGGATGGGGGCCTCGATAGAATCCGGACAAGAATCCGCAGCGAGAAAACCCTCGACTTTTTGTATCACCAGTCCGCCTGAGACGGACCATTTCGATCCTCCCCTGAAGCCGATGCGCGAGTTTTCAGGGCAGGAGTGTGGAAGGTGAACGTGAACGATCCAAAAATGATGCTGGTGCCGATGGTCATCGAAACGACCGGCCGGGGCGAGCGGGCCTATGACATCTACTCCCGCCTGCTCCGCGACAATATTATTTTTATCGGCACTCCGATTGACGACACAATTGCCAACCTGGTCATTGCCCAGATGCTGTTTCTGGCCCAGGAAGATCCGGAGCGGGATATCCAGCTCTACATCAACTCGCCGGGCGGTTCCATCACGGCGGGCATGGCGATCTACGACACCATGCAGTACGTGAAGAACGACATCACGACGATCTGCATCGGGCAGGCCGCGTCGATGGCGGCCCTTCTGCTGTCGGCCGGGGAGGCCAAGAAGCGGCTGGCGCTGCCGAACTCCCGTATTCTCATCCACCAGCCTTCGATGGGTGGACTGTCCGGGCAGGCGACCGATATTGACATCCATGCCCGCGAGATTCTGCGCATGCGGGAGATTACTAATCAGTTACTCTCCAAGCACACTGGCCAGAAGCTCGATAAGGTAGAGAAGGACGTGGAGCGCGACTTCATCATGAATGCGCAGCAGGCCAAGGAATACGGAATCATCGACGATATCATCTATAAAACGAGATAAGGGTATGATCGGCGTTCGCGCCGGCCAGTTCCTGGAGGTTTCGGCGTTCGCGGCGGCCGGCGGGTTCGGCGAACGGGCCAGCATGGAGTAGCCGCCAGAAAGGGAGCAAGCCGAGTGAAAAACAAAACCGGCCCCGACGAGATTTTGCGCTGCTCGTTCTGCCACAAGTCGCAGGACGCGGTGGCCAAGCTGATCTCGTCGCCGAGCGACTACCCGCGGGCCTACATCTGTGATGAGTGCGTCGCTGTCTGCAACTCTATTCTTGAAGATGATCGCACCGCCGCCCCCGCTTCGGCCATCCCCAATCAGCTTCCAAAACCGCAGGACGTGAAGACGTTCCTGGACGAATACGTCATCGGGCAGGAACAGACCAAGAAGAAGCTGGCAGTGGCCGTCTACAACCACTACAAGCGGATCTTCATGAACCGGCAGCGTACCGGCGACGGGGTCGAACTGGCCAAGTCGAACATCATGTTGATCGGACCGACGGGAACGGGCAAGACGCTGATGGCGCAGACGCTGGCCCGCATGCTCGACGTGCCCTTCGCCATCGTGGACGCCACCACCCTCACCGAGGCGGGCTACGTCGGTGAAGACGTTGAGAACATCATCCTGAAGCTCCTGCAGGCCGCCGAAGGCGACGTCAGCCGAGCTCAAACCGGCATCATCTATATTGACGAAATTGACAAGATCGGCCGCAAGGATGAGAACCCCTCAATCACCCGCGACGTCTCCGGCGAAGGCGTACAGCAGGCGCTGCTCAAGATTCTGGAAGGCACGATTGCAAATGTGCCACCGCAGGGGGGCCGCAAGCATCCGCACCAGGAATTCACGCCGGTCGACACCACGAATATTCTGTTCATTTGCGGCGGGGCCTTCGTGGGCCTGGAAAAGATCATCGGGAGACGCGCCGGAAGAAAGACTCTCGGCTTCCGCTCCGGGGACGAATCCGAGAAAGAGGCGATCCCAGTCTCCAAGCGCAGCTTCGAAATGATTTCCGAGGTGCAACCCGAAGACCTGATCAAGTTCGGGCTGATCCCGGAATTTGTGGGCCGGTTGCCGGTGGTAGGAGTTCTGCAGGACCTGGACGAGGATGCGCTGGTGGAAATCCTGACCCGCCCGAAAAACGCGATCGTGAAGCAATACCAGCGGCTGTTCGAGTTCGAAAATGTCCGCCTGAAATTCAGCGAAGACGCTCTGCGGGCGATCTCGCGCCAGGCCATGGCCCGCAAAGTGGGAGCGCGCGGCCTGCGCATGATTCTGGAAGAACTGATGCTCGAGCTGATGTATAGTCTGCCCAGCCAGAAGAAAGTCAAGGAATTCGAAATCACGCGGGAAATGGTGGAAAAGCGGGACATCTCGCTGGCCGTCATCGAAAAAGCGGCCAGCTAACGCGAACCAGGAAACGGGAGACTGCGTTGTCGAACCCCAAGGAAAAGTTCGAAAGCAAGAAGCTGCCCATGATGCCGATCCGGGACGTGGTCATCTTCCCTTACATGATGACCCCGTTCGTGGTGGGGCGCGAATCCAGCGTGCGCGCGCTGGAAGAGGCACTGGCGGGCGACAAGAAGATTTTCCTGGCCACCCAGCACGACGCCAGCATTGACGAACCCAAGCCAGTGGACATTTTCCAGGTGGGCACGATCGTCAACATTGTGCAAAGCCTGAAACTGCCGGATGGAAACATCAAGGTCCTGGTGGAAGGCGTGGAGCGGGGCAAGATTCTGCAAGTCGCCGACGCTGACGGCTTTCTCCAGGCGACGGTACGGGTCGCGCGTTACGCCACCGAGACCACCCCCCAGATCGAAGCCGGCATGCAGCGCGTCACCGCGCTGTTTGAGCAGTACGTGAAGCTCTGCCAGTCCCTGAATTACGAAACCATGATTGCGGCCGTGCGCATGGAGGATCCGGCCAAGCTGACCGACACCATCGCTGCCAACCTGCAGCTTTCCATCGAGGAAAAGCAAGCGCTGCTGGAGATTTTTGATCCCGCGGAGCGCTTGAACCGGATCGGCGACGTGCTCGAGGTGGAGATCGAGAAACTCAACATGGACCGCACCATCCAGTCGCGGGTAAAGCGGCAGATGGAAAAGGCCCAGAAAGAGTACTACCTCAACGAGAAGATCAAGGCCATCCAGAAAGAACTTGGCCGCGGCGAAAAGAGCGAATTCGACGAACTGAAAAAGAAGATCGAAGCTGCCGGGATGTCGAAGGAAGTTCGCGACAAGGCGCTGCAGGAATTGAAGAAGCTCGAAGCCATGCCGCCCATGTCGGCCGAGTCCACGGTCTCGCGCAACTATCTTGACTGGCTGCTGGCCGTTCCCTGGAAAAAGCGGTCCAAGGAAATCCGCAACATTTCGCGCGCCGAGAAGGTCCTGAACGAGGACCACTATGGCCTGGAGAAGATCAAGGAACGCATTCTCGAGTTCCTGGCCGTGCGCCAACTGGTCAAAAATCCCAAGGGGTCGATTCTCTGTTTCGTAGGCCCTCCGGGCGTGGGCAAGACTTCGCTGGGCATGTCGATCGCCAAGGCCACCGGCCGCAAATTTATCCGGATGTCGCTGGGCGGCGTGCGGGATGAAGCCGAGATTCGCGGCCATCGCCGCACTTACATTGGCGCCTTGCCCGGGCAGATTATCCAGATGATGAAGAAGGCAGGTACCAAGAACCCGGTCTTCATGCTGGACGAAGTGGACAAGATGTCCATGGACTTCCGCGGCGACCCCTCTGCGGCCCTGCTGGAAGTGCTCGACCCGGAACAGAATTTCATGTTCGTAGATCACTACCTCGACGTCGAGTACGACCTCTCGCAGGTATTCTTCATCGCCACCGCGAACGTGATGCACACCATCCCGCCGGCTCTGCAGGACCGCATGGAAGTGTTGCGCCTGCACGGCTACACCGAGCAGGAAAAAGTTGAGATCGCCAAGCAGTTTCTGGTGAAGAAACAGATGGCGCAGACGGGTCTCAAGCCCAAGAACCTGCAGTTTTCCGACGCGGCGATCAAGGACATCATTCGCGCTTACACGCGCGAAGCGGGCGTGCGTAATCTGGAACGGGAGATTGGCAACGTCTGCCGCAAAGTCGCGCGCAAGGTGGTCAAGGAAGGCGAAGCCTACACGGCGGCGCTGACGGCCGAGAACATCAGCGATTTCCTGGGTGTGCTGAAGTTCCGCGACACCCTGGCCCACGAAAAAAGCGAGATCGGCCTGGTCACCGGCCTGGCCTGGACCGAAGTTGGGGGCACGATTCTGAGCACGGAAGCGTCTGTGGTGGAAGGCAAGGGCGGAAAGCCGATCCTGACCGGTCAGCTAGGGGACGTGATGCAGGAATCCGCGCAGGCGGCCATCACCTACATCCGGTCACGCTGGCAGCGGCTGGGATTGTCCCGCGACTTTTATCGGACCATCGACATCCATGTACACGTGCCGGAAGGTGCAATCCCCAAAGACGGGCCCTCGGCGGGCATCACGATCGCAACCGCGATCGCCAGCGCCCTGAGCCGGATCCCGGTCCGGCGGGATCTCGCCATGACCGGAGAAATCACGCTGCGCGGAAAAGTATTGCCCATCGGCGGTTTAAAGGAAAAACTGCTGGCCGCACACCGCGCGGGACTTTTCGAGGCCATTCTGCCAAAAGACAACGAGAAAGACCTGGCGGAGGTTCCCGAAAACCTGCGGAGCGCGATGAAACTGCACTTCGTCGAGAATATGGACCAGGTGCTGGCACTGGCGCTGGAATCACCGCTGCCCCAGGTTCCGACCGAGACGGAAACAATTTCTTCGATTACCAGTCCGCCGGCGCAGGGCGAGAGTCCAACGGCAAGGCAGTAGTGGCGGTTAGTGATTAGTGATTAGGAAATAGCAGGCCCGCCAACCAGTCTGTTACGAAACGGCCGGCAACAAGCGGAAAAAGCGGCGTTCGGGCACTCCGGACGTCGCTTTCTTGTTTGGTTTTGGATCGGGAGCGAAGAACGGCGGTTAGTCTGCGAGCG
>Ga0302322_100001172_pt1 | contig 21358 bp, 11 predicted proteins | sample Fen_T0_2_FD_203757 | JGI IMG/M metagenome (GOLD analysis project Ga0302322, IMG submission 203757) | Peat permafrost microbial communities from Stordalen Mire near Abisko, Sweden - Fen_T0_2 | ecosystem: Environmental > Terrestrial > Soil > Wetlands > Permafrost | place: Sweden: Abisko...
ACAGCGATCAGGTGGGGCGACATCGAGTCCACGCAGGAATCCCTTGATTGCTAGATTTTCCGCAAATGTTTGCGGGTGGGCCATGCTGGGGTACGCAACACGATCATAGTCGTTCATATAGAGGTAAGGGGGCTAAGGTGCCTCGCGATATCTGACGACAGGAAGAACGAGAAATAGGGTGAGGCAACGATGAATGCCTATAGGGACTCCTAAAAACTTCCTTACACCATTTTTTCTTCAAAGATGTTGAAAAAACTTGGGCACTGAAAACGGTTCGTGGGTAGGGCGTGACCGCTGGGCACGCCCTACCAAAAGCAGCCTCGAAAACGCGGTTTTTAGGAGTCCCCTTATGTATCAATATGGGAGACTGCTTGCAGGCGATCTGAAGCCGAATCGCCTGCAAGCAGTCTCCTACAAGGAGATCTTAGCTTTGTTGGTCGTGAGGATTTGCAGCTTGATTCACCTACCTCGCTATGAGCGAATGCCTACATGTCCTCCGTCGGAAGTATTGAGGCTCCTTCACATTGCAGTCTCGTGCCGATCTTTTCGGGCGAGCAGGCTGCAGCTGTTCGCATCTGCGCAGTGATCCAGAAGGCGGATACGGGTGTGGGATCTTCGCTCGTGTTGTTGAGTTCGGGCTGGATGGGGCGGGCGTATCTTGGAGCATTGACAGACTCGCGGCAGACGGTGCTGGGCTGGCTTGAGCTTTGGGTGCAGATGGCTGGTGGTGAAACGGTGCTTGATGAATCCGAGGCAGGAACGAATCCAGAATTGGATATGCGTTGGAAGCGCTGGGTTTCTTCGATGGCGAACGGGGTAGATATTATCGCAACAAACGCAGAGGCCACGCATCCGCTGCCAGTCTGGCTCGATGTTGCGGCTGGTCGCACAGTGACACCGATGGACGTTGGTTCGGGTCAGCCTTACGAGCTTTGCCAGGACGACGCGGCTTTGCTGGTCGGAGGGCTGGATTGCTTTTCCGAATCGCGTCGTCGGTTTCTTGCGGTGAAGGGGCAGCCTTCGGCGGGGTTTATCGCGGCGACCGGAGAGGCCGCAGGAAATTCGCGGAGTGTGAATGAAGTGCTGCCGAACGGAGGGAAGGGTTTGTTGGCATTTAATCCTGAGGGCGGTTTTATTTTTGTGCGGCGTCTGGCGCCGCTTGAGTGGGAGCAGCATGCGGGTTTGTTGTCTGGGCGTGCCTGGCGTGGGCTGGCGGCTGGGCGTCCACCGGTGAAGCTTGGCGGACCCTATGCGGCGCTTGATGATTGGGATCGATTGCAGCAGGGCGGCGCTCATTTGTTTTCTGGTTCGCGCGGGCGCGCTGGGCGTTTTCACGAGACATTTCACCTGAAGCTTCAGCTTTTCCTCTCGATGGTTCGGGTGGTACGCGCACGGGTGGCGGGTACGCAACTGCCACAGCTTAATCTCACGCCATCTTGTTTTCGCGTGGATCTTTCCCCTGCGGCTGGGGCGCTTCCTGTTTTGTGGACAGCGCAGGCGGTGTTGGTTGAGCCGCCGGTGTCGGTCGCACTTACGGCGCCCGGTGACCTGAAATATTTTAAACCGGCGGTTGGCTTCGGTTCCTCGATCTATCGGTCGGAAGGCGCGGGCCGCGCGTTGCGAGGCAGAGGCGAGTTGCGGGTGCGGAAAGTGACCGTGGCAGCGGATCGCATGTTGGTCGAAGCCACACTGGTTTCTCCCGAGGTTAGCCCGGCATCGCCTCGCGACATTGTCTGGGCACGATTGCCCTTGTCCGGAGTGGGCGCGGTCAACCTAGTAGGTACAATTGATGCGGCGGATGCGCTTGCTCAAGGCGAAGCCCGTTTTCGCACCGCGCCGATGGAGCCGGGACAAATATTGCTGAATGCTCTGCGCGCTGCGGAGGGCGGAGTTTTTCCTGGTACGCCATTTGAAACGATTCCTCTGCTCAGTTCTCCGGTGGATCTATACTCGCTGGGCGTTCTCGGAGTGCAGTTATTCCTGACCGGCGGAGGCAAACCGCTGCCGACTGCTCTTGATGAAGTGCTGAGTCTAGCGCGGGCCACCCAGAATGGGGCAGGCACACCGGGCGAAAAAGTTCGCGCGCTCGTTACGGCCGATGTGCGTTGGTTGCAGTCATTGGGACCGCAGCACCATGGCCATGGTTTTAGCACGCCAGAAGAGGCTTCGGCTCTGCTGCCGTTGGAGTTGTGGTGGGATGTGGTTGCGATGCTCGGTCGGTTGTTCCCGGGGAGTGGCGAAAATGCATTTTGTCGCGATTTCGGTGATGCGCCGCCGTACAAGATCGATGCGATTTTCGATCCCGTGGTGGCGGCGGTTGAGGCGATTGCACTCCGGAGTCAGAGTTTGCTTCTATGTGATTGGCCCACCAATCGCGAGGTGGCGCACGTGATTCAAAAGGTTCGCTGAGGAGTTGTCTCCACGAACATTAATTTCTTTTATTGGCTATCTGCCTGTTCGGTCTACAAAGCATGCGTCAAAAACCGAAATCTATTTATGAAATACTCCACTAAACTATTACATCTCCCGCTTTTGGTAGGACTGGCTTTGATGGCTCTTTTTTCAGGCTGCGCTTCCCCGACGACGGTGAAGCCGAAGGCTTATAGCATTGAGATTAAAATCGACCCATCGCTTGTCGGTACTTCTCTGCAAATGGATCTTGTGGGTGCGAATGAATTGGCCGATCTACCCAAGTGGCAGAATTACTCCGTTACTTCATACTGGCAGCCAGGCAATGCCCTCCGCCGCGATGCGGTGAAATCCACGTTATCCTTCGGTCGTGGAACTCCGGATACACAGGTGCTGCTTGCAACCGATTCCCGCTGGGCGGAGTGGTTGCGTACAGGTGCTGTATATCTGGTCGTTGTCGCTGATCTGCCAGTGGCGGTGAGTGACCAGGTTGGTAATGCCGATCCGCGTCGGATCATTCTTCCTCTCGATCAAAATGCTTGGCCTCGCAAAACGGAGAAGATCCAGATCCTCGTTCAGGAAAGCGGACTGCGTCTCGTGACGCCCCGACGCCACTGAGCAGTTTCGTATCCAACCACGGACTGCGCTTCTATTGAGCTTTACCCCGTATGACTTCCTACGGTGGTTACGTCATCCAGCGCCCTCATTCACTTGGTGCACTCACCAGTGTTTATGAGGTTGCGGCGAGTGATGGCGGTAGCGGTAGATTCGCGCTAAAAGTTTTCCATCCGCCGAAATCGGGTAAATTGCGGCGATTTCTCGCGATTGAGCGTTGGTTGCTCGCGGCGGAGCGTCAGCAACAGGCCGCCAAGAGTGGTGTCGCGGTAGATGTGGTAGCGATGGGGCCTTGTGACGAAGGTGCCTTTGTCGTGATGCCTTGGATGGAGACGTCGCTTGAATCGCTGGCGGCTACACTGGCGTCACGCGGGAATAATCTTCGTGCGCTTACAAAGATACTACTCACAGCGATCGAGGGGTGGGCGTCTTCCTATGGCGGACCGCACGGCAACCTAAAGCTGGGGAATATTTTCATTCAAGGGAATGGCCTGTTGGCGACCCGCACAGTTCGTTTATCGGACACTTCTATTGCACCAGGTGCAAAAGATGCGGCGCTGCGTCGTCACGATCTTGCTCAGATCGGTGAAGTGCTGGTGAAGGTGGTGCGCCGCCGCGCGGCGGGAGGATGGCCGATCGAAGTCGCTCCCGAATGGCAGGCGCTCGGGCGGCCAGGCGAGGCGTGGCGGGAGTTTTGCAATTTCCTGCTCAATCCGGAAATCGCGCCTGAGGAGCTGACGATTGAGCAGGTCTGGGACGCCTTAAAAAAGATCCCCTACGATCCTCGGTCTGGACGCAATTGGGCGCTAGGTGCGGCTGCAGTGGTTGTATTGAGCGTGGGTGGCGTGCTCGGATTCGCGCGTTTTGCCAGCCTCAGCTCACTACCTCAGGGAATGTTGCAATTGGCGGAATGGGTGGGAAACCCGCATATGACGCGCGCGGAGATTTCGCCGGAGTGGGCGCAGTTGTGCCGGTCTTGGAATGCCTGGGGCAATGACATAGCTCGCAATAGTGAGCGCTGGGAAAGCGTCGATCCGCTGTGGGTGGCAAATGATCCGTTGCGCAAGGCGCTGGCTCAGTTTCGGGCCATCAAAGAAATTGATCCGCGCATTGTGGTGCCTGAAGCAGCAGGTAACAGTATGGGCGCGCTAGCTGATTCGCCGCCCGAGAAGGTGCGTATCCAGCTGTTGCGTGAATTGGTCAATCGGCGGGTGCAAAATGCGCTGCAGCAACTCGACCTAGTCGCAGCGCAACTGGCCGCTTGGTCAGGTTGGATCCAAATTTCGGATACAGGGACGCAGTTGGACGCCCGGAGGCGTCCGCGGGTTGCGGCGGAGGTTCGCAAGCTGCTTCCGCAAATTCCATCAGAAGAAACCCACGCTGATCTTATCACGAGTGCGCAAGTGAAAGCGCTTAATCGGCTTTCGCAGGATCAATACGGAGCGCTTGTCTTGCTGCAGCGCTGGCGCGCCTACGAGGCGGCAGCGGCAGAGCTGGCTGCGACGGGCGACCGGGTCCAAAAGGCGTTGCCGCAGCTCGCTCTGACGACTGCGGCCGATGATTCTTCGCTCGGTGATTTTGCCGAAGCCCTGACTGCGCCGCTGGAAGAACTCAAACGGCGGTATCAACAGTTTCTTGCCCCGGAAGTATCGCGGGAACGTTTCTTGAAGGAATCGCCTTTGCTCAAAGAAACAGGTGAGGTGAGGGCGACGGATATTCCAAAATGGGAAGAGCAACTGGTTTTGTTTTCCACTTTACCAGCCGCAGAAGATCCGCGTTTGGCCGATGATTGGGACGCCACGCTACGGACGCTCTCCACGAAAAGCGCGGATCTCGAAGATGAGGCTCCGGTTGGCGAGGCGGGCGTGCGCTCGATCAGCATTGGGGAATTCAATAAGGAACTTTCCTCCGTCAAATCAACGCTCGGTGCCCTGCGTGGACGGCAGGTTTTGCGCGTCGATCGTCTGGATTTGTCCCATGCGGTTGACGGCTTGCGCGCGGTTTTGGCCGAGCTTCAAAAACGAGTGGATGGCACGATCGCGCTTTTGCGTCCAGAATTATGGCTAGATGGAATTGGCAGCCGGGTCTGGAAATTTGAAGCCGTTCGCAAACAGTGGGCAGCCTGGAAACAGCGTGATCTGACAGGTTTGACGGCGCAATCTTTGCAGAAGGACCGCGCGCGTTTCCGTCAATTGCGACAGGTCGAGCGCGGCGTGCGGGAATGGTTGGAAGCTTTTGAAGGTCCGCAGGGCATGGGCAGTTTGGTCGTGCCAACATTTAAGAAGCCGGCTTCCGATTCGGTGGTGGAGTTGCAGGCGATTGAGAAAGTGCGGCGCGAACAAGTTGTGGCGGACGTTTTGACTGTGGCGCCGTGGACTGACGCCCGACCGACGACAACGTGGGACGACGCCGCGGCTCAGTCCGAGGTCGAGGCTCCGATGGCGTCGCATCGTCGCTGGCTGGCTGCATTGCCTGCTTTTGCCGATGAGCTGGATCGCTTGGGGCAATTACTGGCGGGTGGTTATTCCTGGAGCGAAGGCGTGGGTGAAGCGTTGGCAGCGCTTTCGGCGCGAGCTGGACTTGATGAATTACAAGGCGCGGTCGCGAAGCGAATTGGTGAGGCGCGTCAGCTTGAACTGCTGGTTCGGAGTGTGGATCGCGCGCAACTCATCGCGGCGGCGCGTAGCGACGGATTGTCACTGCGGTTGACCGGGTGGCGGCGGTTGGTGGAACTGCCTGACTGGCCCTCCAGTTTGAGTGAATTGAATATTGAGGGTGAGCTTGGCGTAGGATTGCGAAAGGCGATTGGCGAAGGTCGTCTGGATAGCCAACGGCGTACATCCTTGCTGGACGAATTGACGCGAGTGTTGCGCAGCGGATGGCTGCGGGCGGCGTGGAAAACGGTAGGCAATGAAACGGATCTCGCCGCCGCTTTTGCCTGTATGGAGCAGTTTGGTGTTGCGGAGAAAGATCTCGATGAGCCGATGAGTTTTAATTTCCGCCTGATGCAGTTTAAGCGTTCGGATTGGAACGAGAATGATCTGGCGGTTATGCGCGAGAGACGAGATGCATTTGTTTCCTCGGTGAAAGCGCTTCGCGGAGTGGTGGAAATGCCGACAGTGGCGCCGATGCTCTCGGCGCTGGAGGCATTGACCTTGCGTGACGACCCGAACCAGCCCAAAGCGAACACGCCCAAACGGGCTGGCTGGCGTGAGGAATTTTCAGAAGGCGGGCAGGCCCTGATTGCCAGTTGGACCGGCGGAGGAAAGAGCGTGCAACTCGTCTTCCAGCTCGTGCAACCGACAGATAACAATGCGCCATTTTATCTGGCGCGCCGGGCGATTTCGGCCGGGGAATTTATCGACTTGGTGAACACGCGTCCCGAGGGGAAAGCGGTGATCGACGCGATGCCTTCGTGGGTGCGTCGTTTGCCTGGCAGCACGGAACCCTGGACGGCGTTGATGGCTTGGGTCCCACGTGCGGACGGGACTGGGTTCGAGTTGAGCGCGTCGTGGATTTATCATGCGGCACCTGATGTGGCAGGATCAGTGCTTGATGAAATCGGAGCGGAACGGCCCTCAGCCGAGAGCCCGTTGCAACGCGTGCCGCCCGAAGCTGCGCGGATTTTCACGGAGCAGATCTTGGGTGCGCGGTTGCCAAAGCTGAGCGAGTGGCAGGCACTGATGCAGATTGGCGTGGATGTGAAGAAAGGTAATTTCCGCGATCAGCGTTTCACAAAACTATGGAATTTCCTCCAGCAGTATCGCGTGGCGGAGCAAACGATCGCGTGGCGGCCGAACCAAGGGATATACCTGCCCTTGCAAGATCCGAAGCCGGGTACAGGAACGCGCCGGGTGCTGCTCAGCGATGACGGGCAAGTCAAGGCTGATGCTGCGTCGTCGGGGATTTGGCCCTCGCGAGTTGATCGTGGGCCGGAGACAAATGGTTTTATTCATTTGTTGGGCAATGTCTGGGTGTACATCTACGACGAAGCGCAGAAACAGTATTATGTAGCTGGCGGATCTGTTTTGTCGCCGCCCACGCTGGATCCGACGGTGCCGCAGAAGGTTGAGGGGGTTGCGGTGATCGGTGCTGCGCGTGGCCGAACGGTGGTTGATGGTTACAGCGATGTTGGCATCCGGCCGGCTTTTGATGCACCGCTCAGCCTCCGTGAGCGGTTTGAGATGTTACGGCTTGCTCGTACCCAACAATTCCTTTCACAATGACGTCACGCGACATGCAATCCGCCCCTTCTACCACTGCGGCGTTGGCCGAGCCTGATGCTTGGTCCTCGATGCTTGGGAATAAACTCAAGTATCTCCAATCTAACCTCGCTGAGGAGACGCCCGAGAATCGTCAGGCCTACATGGAAGAGGAACTGCGGCGCGCGTTGCAGGCGGTCCCTGCGAGCAAGCGAGGGCTCTATCTCGATGCACTTGCCGAACGTTTCCCTACGTGGGAACTTGCGACGGTCGTGACCAGTACGCCTAGTGCGATCACGCAGCAGACTCCGGACGAGGTTATCAAAAAATTCCTAGAACTTGCTCCACAGATTTCGGGGGAGCAGCGCGAAGATATTAAACAACGTCTCGCGGCGATGGGTTTGATTATTTCCACCAACAAACCGTTGGAAGGCGATGTGCTCGCAGATGTGCAGGCCAAGCTGAAGCTTGGTTCTAACGACCCGATTGACCCGCAGCGTTTGGGAAAACTTTTCGCGGTGATGGCCGACGTGCTGTTCACGCTCGATCAACTTTCTTGGAATCTCTGGCGTAGTGCAGCGCCGAAGTCAGGCATCCGCCGGGATAATTCTATGGGAGATCTACGCGTTATCATGCGGCGTTCACTAAGTGGCGATGCCGAGGTATCGGCGTCACAGGTGCAGAAGCAGCTTGAGTCAACGCGGCAACTGATTGCCGGCTTGCTTGCGGGGCTGGGGCCGTCGGGGCGGAATTTTGCGCGGCGTTACCAGCAGCGTTATTCACCTGATGCGATCCGTGAGGCGGTGATGGCCGAGGGTGGCGGTGGCGGGCTTTTTGCAAACGCAGAAGCGAAGTGTTGGAAACGCTACACGGAACTCGCGAACGAGATCACCGATTCTTCTATCGAAAATGACGTGCAGGAAGCAGTCGTCAAATACGCTGAGGATCTCATCCGTGGCACGAATCGTTAACTTGCAACTGACTAAACCCACCCCTTATCGGCAACGAAAGTTCGGGTAACAGCCCCCCTGATTCCCATGTCATTTCATGTTCACTGGCATGAAGGTCTTTTCCTTCAACCGCACCATCTCCAGCGCCTCCAGCGTTCTGTATACGAAGAGTCGGCCCGCACGCGCCGTCTGTTGGGATCTTATCCCTGTGGCGTGGTGGAAATGCGGCTGTCGCCTGACGACTTGGCCAACTTTCGACTTCGCTTTGATCGTCTCCTCGTGCTGTTGCCGAGCGGCCTTGTCGTGGATTTTCCGGAGAACGCCGATTTGCCGACGCTTGATTTGAAACCACTTTTTTCGACGGGTGGCAGCACCTTCGATCTCTATCTCGGAGTGCCTCTCTGGCAGTCGAAGCGCGCCAATGCTTTCGAGATCAGACAGCCTGCGGATTCGCGGAGCAAGTTGCTCTACAAGCCCGTCGAGTCGACTATCGCGGACGAGAACACGGGAGAGAATCCCAAACCAATCCTTTTGCGCCGTATTAATGCCCGCGTGTTAATGCCCGGCGATGATCGCAATGATCTCGAAGTGATTCCCTTGCTCCGGCTCACGCGTGCGACGGGCGAAGTACTTGGCCAGCCCAAGATTGATCCAGAGTATGTGCCACCCTGCGTTTATCTCACCGGCTCGCCAACGCTCTTACAGCTTGTGCGCGATCTTGTCGCCCAGATTCAAGCGAGCAGAGAGGAACTGGTCCTGCAAGTGAATCGCGGAGGCTTTAATATGGAGGCGTTGCGTGGCGCGCAGTTTGAACAGCTCATGCGGCTGCGAACGCTTAACCGGTTTTCCGGCCGGCTCGGGCCGTTGCTTGCGGCGCCTGGAGTTACTCCTTTTGATTGGTATTTGGAGTTACGCGATCTGCACGGCGAACTCACAGCGCTGCAGCCAAACCGGGATGATTTCAAACTGCCCGACTACAACCATGAGGCACTTTATCTGGCATTTGAACAGCTCGATGGAAAGATTCGCGAACTGCTGAAAGGTGTCGTCACGGCGAGCTTTATGAAGCTCGACTTCATATCGGAGCCCGGGATGCGCTCGGCGGTGTTTACGGATGAACACTTCACGCGTCCGGTGGAGTACTTCCTTGGCGTGAGTTCGAAATTAGATCCGCGCGATGTGGTGCGGATTGTTGAAGCTGAAGATCAATTCAAGTTCATGCCACGCAGTCTCGCTATGCGGCAAATTCGTGGGGTCGTAATCAGGGAAGAACGGATTCCTCCCTTGCAGTTCCCGGCGCAGGCGGGGCTAACCTATTTCCGGATTAACCGCACTGAGAGCGGCCGTGTCTGGACACAAATACAAGCGGAGAAACAGGCGGTTCTTCGCTGGCCTGAGGCTGATGGGAGCGACTTCAATATCGCTCTGTACATGACGCTTCCTTGATCCGCCCAGTATTCATTTTCCAGTTACCATCATGAATGTGTCACTTGTTACTCTATGTGAGCCGATCTTTCAGGTCGTTTGTCGATTCAATCGTATGGCCCGTAAGGGTTCGTCGAGCGATTACGTGACAGCGAGATCGGAGGTCGAGACGATCCTGGATCGTGTGGCGACGACGGCGCGCCGCGACATCGCCTTGAGCGAGCAGTATAGCAAGGTCGAATTGCCGCTGATCTTTTTCCTCGATTCGATGATCTCCGAGAGTGCGTTGCCTTTTGCCGCAGAATGGGACCGCAATCGCATCGCAAATCAGCGCAAGGAATTCGCTGGCGACCAAAAGTTCTTCGATTTACTCGACGAAACAATCGCGGAAACACGCGATGGAGTGGAGGAGCGGCTGGCGATTTTTTATACGTGCCTCGGGCTCGGTTTAACCGGTTGGTATACAGGGCAGCCTGAGTATTTGCGAAAAAAGATGCTCGAGATCAGTTCGCGCATAAAAGCGCACGCGGATTTCGATCAGTCGGGTTTTATTACACCCGAGAGTTATCAGCACACCAATACAGCCAAGCTCGCGATGCCCATATCATCCGGTCTTGTGCCATTGATTATTATTCTTGCCGGATTGTTTCTGGTCGTTGGTGCGGTAAATCTCTACACATTCAAAAGCTCTTCGGCTGAGCTTAATAAGGTGCTTGATTCCATCGTTGCACGTGGTGCGGACGCTGCTGCCAAAAAATAACAACCTGTCGCCATGATTGAGCAATTTAAGCAAATGCCGAAAGGCATGCAGATACTAATGGTGGCTACAACCGTGGTCAGTCTCATCGGTGTGGCCGCCATGATCGACCGAAGCGCCATCATCATTGTCTTATTGGGCCTCATCCTCGTCGCTCTTGCCGTTTTTGCATGGCATCTCTTTATTAAGTGGAAGGCGCGCAAGCAGGCGAAAGCTCTGCGTGGCCAACTCTCGGCTAGTTCCTCGTCGTCGCTTTCCTCGATCAGTGCTCCAGCCCGCAGGGCGAAGCTGGATGACCTCCGGCAGAATTTTAGCAAGGGCATGGATAAATTCCGCGCAGCCGGTAAGGACATTTACTCGCTTCCGTGGTATGTCGTTTGTGGTGAGCCTGGCTCAGGCAAGTCGGAAGCTATCCGCCATTGTAATGTTGGTTTCCCACCCGGATTGCAGAACGAGATGCAAGGTGTCGGTGGAACGCTGAACATGCATTGGTGGTTCACCAATCAAGCTGTTCTCCTCGATACGGCGGGCAAACTTCTGTTCGAGGAAGCGCCTCCTGGATCGACGACGGAATGGTCGGAGTTCTTGAGTCTGCTGAAGAAGGCGCGGCCGAATTGTCCTGTCAACGGCCTGCTCCTCGTGATTCCTTCGGAGAGTCTGATCCGCGATTCGTTTGAAGATATTAAGCGCAAGGCCGGTAAAATTGCGCAACAACTTGATGTCATTCAGAAGAATCTCGATGTACGTTTCCCGGTTTTCATTCTCATCACGAAATGCGATTTGATTAACGGATTCCGCGAATTCTTTTCAGGCATCAAGGATCCGCAGTTGCAGAACCAGATGACAGGCTGGTCAAATGCCGACCCGCTCGATTCACCGTTTCGTCCCGAGGCCGTTGACCAGCATCTCGAACAAGTCGTGCAGCGCATCTCGCGTCGTCGGCTGGGGCTGCTGAAGGATCCAGTTCCGGCCGATGCGGGTGCGCGGCGCATGGATGAAGTAGATGCTCTCTTTGCTCTGCCATCGAGCATTGCGGGTCTTGCGCCCCGCTTGCGCAAATATCTTGAGACGATCTTTGTCGCTAGCGAATGGTCCTCCAAGCCGCTGTTCCTGCGTGGTATTTATTTCACCTCAGCTCTCACCGAGGGTGCGGCGCTCGATTCCGAACTCGCCGCTGCGCTGGGCATATCCGCGGAAAAACTACCCGAAGGCAAGGCATGGGAACGTGAACACTCGTACTTCCTCAGGGATCTGTTCCTGCAGAAAATTTTTAAGGAGCAAGGGCTGGTTACCCGTGCCAACAATACCAAGCGCCTCATGCGCATACGGCAGTGGTTGATTGGTGGCGTAGCGGTCGCGGGCATGGCGATCCTCGTCATCCTAAGCTTGATCGGCCGCAGCGCCTTGCGGCGAAGCGTGGGTGGCGAACTTGTTTTTTGGCGAGTTGGTGCACAGGACTCGGAGTGGTCAGGCAATCACTGGCATCCGATAGTGGATAAGGATCTGAATTATATTGGCAGTGATATTGTGCGCCTCGATTACGGTCGCGAGTGGCCGATTGTTGAATTTCACACCAAACTCAAGGAACGAGTTTCCACCGACCTCGATATCCCCTGGGTTTTTAAACCGATTGAGTCGATAGCAGTTCGCGCCAACCCCAATCGACGCCGCGCGCAAAAAGTTTTATTCGAAGCCAGCGTCATCATGCCTCTTTTAGACGCGACTCGCGAGAGCCTGCTCAATGCATCGGCGTGGACGCCTGCTGACGCGAGTCGCTTGGCATCGCTCATTGAACTTGAGGGTGCGATTTATCTGAAGTCGCAACCTGGATTTGTCCCGGGTTTTTCAGGAGAAGAATTCCTTGCTGCACTCCTAGGGCCATCTTTGGGTTCGTTGCCGAAACAGGAGGTAGTGATGGAGGGGCTTTCGGATGTGTTCGACTGGACTTATTTCCGGGGCGGCGCAGCGCACGGTCAATGGCCGGCGCTGTCGTTGTCGGGCGGGCGTACGCTTCGTGACAACGCTCCAATTGCCAAGGGCGTCGAGTTGTTGGACAAGTCGGTCGCAAATTCACAGTTGGCCCAGACCGATGCATTCAAAGCGATCCGCAGTGGACGGCTTACGGCCATTCGATTCTTGGATGCAGAGGCTAAGTTTCTTGCTGCCGCCTCCGTTCCGAGAGTCGGTAACGAGTGGTTAGCTAATGTCGAAAGTGCCTGGCGTGTATTGGCCACGCGTCGAGTAGAGATGGATACCTTGATGGATGATTTGCAGCGCAGAGTTGGTGGAAAGGGCGAGGTCTCACTTGATGCCGCTTTTCGAGCCACGCTTGAGCACATGAGTAATGATGTCGGCCGGGCGTCGCGACTTATTCGCACTGCCCTGCTCAAGCAAAAAGTGGCCTCTGATGCTGCCGCCACCGTCACCTCAGGCCCAATTACAGAGTTTCGTCTGTATCGTGATCTTCAGAATCGGCTCATGAAGTTGGACTCACAAATTGCGATGTTGGTGGAGCAAGTCCTGCCACAAACGGAACAGGCTCAGCTTGCTGATTACGACGCACAGGCGTTGAAGCCGACCGCAGCGAACCAGGCCGCATATGTCCATCGATGCGATGTCTATGCTTTTGCGATGCAGAGTCTCGGTATTGAATCCGGGGGAGAATCTCTGCTTGGGCGGCTCGGCCCTGCGGTTGGACAGGCAATTACGGCGATGAAATCCGCTCGTGAGAAGGCGGCCAAATATGATGGCGCCTTTAAGTCTCAATTTCTCACGGCACAGCGCAACTTGCTGGATGCGGCGAGTTCGATTGGTGCGCAACGACTTTTCGAGTCTTATTGTCATGAGCTCGATGCCGCTGTTGCTGACACAACCGAATATCCATTTGGTTCGGGGCGTGCGTTAACAGCTGACGAGTTCAAGGTTCGCCATGATGCGTTGCTGCGAGTGCGTACGGATGCTGCTGATGCCTCGGTCCCTCCTGAAACCAAGCGAACGCTTGAAGAACGGTTCGCTCGTGCGAACCGTCTTGCAGGATACGCCACGAGCCTTGCCGGTGCCAATGGTATGGCGCAGATCGTCAAACTGTTCGTCGCACGCGACAAGGATCAGGCCCCCATTATTGAACGCATTGCGGGCACGTCTGCATCGACGCGCGTCTTGGTGGGGCGTGTATTCCCCTCCATGCGGATGGCGGGGCGCGATTTTCGTGTGCGTGGATTGATGGAAAATGCCGAACTCGGACGTTTTGGGCTAGCTGATAAATTGCCAGCGATCGAGTTTTCGACCACGCCAGATCCGAAAGCCACGCCTGACGCCAAAATCGAACTTGGTGAAAGCTGGAGTCTCTTACGGCTGCTCAGCCAAGGTTCGATACGCCGGGCTGAGGGGCAGGAATGGGATGCAGTTATTCGTATCAAGGATGGCAAATCCGAGGTGATGTTGGCTGTAACGATAGTTTTGGAGAAGCCATTGCCACCGGTGAGCGAATGGCCTGCGCGTGAGAATTAATCTTGGCTGGGGCTTATTTCGACAACTAGTGAAAACATACACGATCACCAAGCGAGGGCGAGTCGCTGGATTCGTTGTGATGGCTCATGTCCATGGGCCATCATCTCGCAGTGGGGAGAAGGGTAAGCGTGATGAGTGACTTCTCGGATTACTTTCTAAACGAGGATTGGGAAAATAGTCCCGATGTTCCGCGTGTATATTTAGGCGCCTTTGGTAAACATCCTGGGTGGAATGATCATCTTGATGATATTGGTCTTTCGACCGGGTCTCTATTGTGGGCTCGGCGGCTTCTATACGGTGTTGGGATTGCCTCGCAGATAGAAAATGCTACTTGGAAAAAGGCTGGATCGGCAAAAACGTTGTCTGCTTTTAATCACCATTTGCTTTGGCGGCGGTCGGGGGAATCTATAGCTGGTCGCATATGGTCATCGCGCGATGGCAAGGGGCGTTCGTTGTATCCGATGTGTACGCTCGTGCACTGTTTGGGGCAGCGGTTTGAGTGGATTGCTGACGAGGTCATGCCATTACTTGAGCGTGCTGAGAGCGGGTGCATGGATGCGAGTACCGCAAGTGGAGTGCTCGCAGTTTTAGACAACATCCAGAATGTGCTGCGTGAAAAGACTGATTCGTGTAATAAGTCGATCGCTGCAGTAGATTCTCCGATGGGTGTGGCGGACTGGACCAGTCACTTTCGACAGGACAACGTTTCCTTGCAGCGCTTGCTTCACTATGTGTGTAGGAATCTGGCTGTTTTTACTCCCGGTGTGTATGCGTGGTGCGATAAAGATGAGGTGATTCATTCGCGATGTTTGCGTCTACCTGTTGTGGACTCGATGACATCCGCTGGGGCACTCAACGGCTGGCTCTCTTTTCTTGCCACGCAAATTGACCCAGCTGTTCCTCTTCTTGGGGTGATCCCTCACGGGCAGCGATGGCTGGATGTTTTTGTTGGAGAGCCTGCAGCCGAAGATTTTTTCGCATTAAAGGCCAACCTTGAAGCGGTTCCTTTGGTTACAGAGATACCGTATCAGATTGATGAAGACGTGATAGCGGTATTGCCCCGGATTCTTTCAGATCTCAGCCAGGGGCGACTTCCGTCTGCATCGATCTTAAACAATCAATCCGTGAGCTTGAATCGAGAAGTTGCCGATAAATGGCTGGCGCGGATTAGGACGAAAGGAAGGAATTGGTTTTTGAGCCGATTACTCAGTCCGGCTGATTCGCGGAAAGGCATTCGTTTCTTAAATACTGATTAATATGCGCTCATTAGGTCGTATTTGGCAAAAGCTGTTAGGATTTAAGCCAGACACGCCCTCGTATTCTGTTAGTGTGCGAAAATAATTATTCACTTTCCCCAACCGATGCTTGAACCAGAAACGATAAAGTCTTTTTCTTCCGTTGAATCCGAACCGAGCAATTGGAGTCCGGCTAAGAAGGAAAACCAGCAACTAGCAATATGGAGGTGTCTTCCGGTTGGCTTTGCCGGCTATTTACATCTTGCGATTTGTTCGCCGAGGCTCTATTTAGCAACCAACTGGAAGGTAGCTATTAGGGCGGATTTTCATTCGCGATGGGGCCAATACCTCGAAGCTCGCTTCGGCTTGGTTGGAGTTGTGGATTGAGGCGGAAAGTGTATGCGAATAGAAATTATGGAGGATTGGTTTTGCCAATGCCCCGGATTTGCTCCGAGGTTGTTTACCACGTTGTGGCTCAGGTTTGTTTGGTCGCAAATTGTTTCGGGGACGGAATTTGGATTGAATGTTACTTCGCTTCACGTAATGAGTTTTACGTATTGGTTCGGTGAGTTATTCCATCATCTTCATTTATAATAGTCTGGTGATAGTTTTGAGTTAATGCGTTCGCAGGTTTCCTCTGATATAATCATGTGTCGATTACTTCGTTTTTCTTGTTATCTTGCATTGATGTTCGGCGTTATTGTTGCGCGAGCTCAAGCTGAAGCGGTAAGCCAAACCAGCTCTGAGGCTGTAAAGATTGCCTCATTCGAATTTCGTTATGGAGCTGAGCACCCTCAGTTACCTCCAATTGGTTCTCTTTCGTTAGTTACAGTTCCGCTCTCATTGCGTGAGGGCGTTTGGGTGGTCTCGGATGTTAGCAGTACGGAGTCGCTCACGCTGGGAAAGATACCTGAAGGCAGTCGTTTCGATGCTCCTGCGCTGCGTCGCGTGGTGGAGAAAGTAGTGGAGCATATTAATAAGCTGGGTTTTTTTGGCGTCTGGGTTGCCTATGAGGGTATTGATGGTGCGGTAGCCACTAACCAGCAGCAAACGGCAAATGCCGGGCTGGTTGATAACCGGCCGGCTGGGGACTTTACCGCACATTTGGTTGTTTGGGTAAGTCAGATTGCCGAAGTGCGCACCTTGGCGCGTGGTTCCAGATTTCCTGTTGAAGCTGCGAACAATAACCCGAAGCACGCATGGATGGTTGCGCTTTCTCCTTTGCAACCAGGCGCCACGCCCGATCAGCCTGGCAGTCTTCTTTGCCGGGATGTCTTGGAGCAGTACCTTTATGATTTGAGTCTGCAGCCTGGCCGTCGTGTGGAATCCTCGATCGCTTCGGCGGGTAAGCCGGGTAAAGTAGTCCTCGACTACCTCGTGACGGAGACGAGGCCTTGGCACGTTTATGCCCAGGTTTCAAATACAGGTACCAAGGCAACCAGTGAATGGCGTGAGCACATTGGGTTTCGGCATACGCAGTTAACGAATCACGATGACACGCTCGACCTAAATTTTGTTGGTACGCCAAACTTCGATTCCGTCGCTGGGTTCATGTCCTATCGAATCCCACTTATCAAGCCCGTGAAACTTGAAGGGCGGATATATGGATCAATAGGCGATTACAGTGCTAACGGGCAGGTTTTCGAAGAGCTCCGTTTTACTGGCGATAATTGGATGAGCGGTGGGGAACTCACCTATCGAAAAGACTTCAGAAAACTCTGGGATTTGAAACTCAGTGGTGGTGCTAATTATGTCCACTACGCGGTCGACACCAGCTTCAGTGATGTGAGCCTCCTCAATGGGTCCACATCGTTTTTTATGCCTTTTCTTGGGGCGATGCTAGAGCGAGAAGAAGACTGGAACGGTATGGGCGTTGGGCTCAGAGTTGAGCACAGTGTTTCTGGCGTGGCCAACGACAATCCTGACACTGGGATAAATGCTCTGGGCCGTCAGGATGCATCCAAGTCATGGACGGCGATGCGTCTATCGGTTAATTATCACACGTTCCTTGAGCCCTTGTTTATTGGTCGCGATCAACTCAGTTCAGTTGCGCATGAGGTTTCATTTCGTGCCAGCGGGAAATACCTTTTGAGTGGAACTCGGCTAGTGCCTCAGGAGCAGGAACTGATTGGCGGTGCGTCAACGGTTCGTGGCTATCCAGAGTCTGCTGTAGCTGCTGATGAGTCTTTCGTGATGAGTGTCGAGTATGCGTTCCATGTTCCCAGGGCCTTGGCGCCCGGTGAGCCAGGGAAATTATTCGGTAAGCCTTTTTGCTGGCGGCCGCGTCGTGCACTGAGGCCTGCAGAGTGGGACCTTATTCTACGCGCTTTTTCAGATTATGGATACCGTTGGGTTTCGTCAAAGTATGCTGGTTCCTCATCTGTTGTTTCAAATAACAACGCGACGATGAGCGAGAGAGACATGGGTTTATTCAGTGCAGGCCTCGGAGCTGAGGTCTTGTTCTTGCAGAATCTATCTCTTCGTTGCGATGTCGGGATGGCGCTAAAAGATCTAAAAGACCAAACCCGAACAATCGCTGAGTCAGGCGATATTCGTGCTCATGTCGCAGCAACCTTATATTGGTAATTTTCCCCATGAACTTCTCACAAACTAGTTCAAGTCGTACCTCATTTAGGTGCTTAGTTATTGCCACCTTATTGTTCGCCGCAAAGTCGTTCGCAGCGCCTACCGGTGGAGAGGTTGTCTCTGGCACAGGAAATATCGCGGTGGAGGGTTCTTTGACGACTGTTACTGCGGGGAATAATTCCATATTGCGCTGGAACGGTTTTAATATCGCGACGTCGGAGACGGTGCGATTTGTCCAACCGAGTTCAGATTCGCGGGTGCTCAATTGGATCGGAGGTAATTCGCCATCGCAGATCAACGGTGCGTTGCAGGCCAATGGGCAGGTGTATTTGATGAACCCTGCAGGTATCTATTTTGGAGGGAGCGCCGTCGTTGATGTGGGTGGTCTCTATGCAGCGGGTGGTTCTCTTTCCAAGGAAGACTTTCTTGCGGGAATAAATCGTTTTACGGACCTCAAGGGTGACGTGCGGAATGAAGGGACGATTCGCGGCTCTATGGTTGCGCTGATCGGGCGCTCGGTCGCCAACACGGGAAGTATTGTCGCTCCCGATGGGTTTGTGGGAATGATGGCAGGCGATCAGGTCTATCTCAGTCGCGAAGGCAGCCGCATCTTGGTTGATGCCGGGCGTACGACACCTGTTGCTTCTGATGTTATAGGGGTGAGCAATAGCGGCAGTATCAATGCAGGTAGTGGCAGTGTGGTGTTGGCTGCTGGCGATCTTTACTCGGTTGCCATCTCACATGACGGCCAGCTTCTGGCGCGGGATGTCCACCTGCAAGGGCAGGGCAGTGGTCAAGTGTTGGTCAGTGGTAAGGTCGATGCTTCGTCTGCTGCTGTAGGAAGCACGGGCGGTCGGGTTGAGATCACCGGCCAGCATGTTGGACTTCTTAATGGCACCGAGATTGATGTCTCAGGCCATTCGGGCGGAGGACAAGTTTTTATCGGTGGCGACTATCTAGGCGGAAATCCCGATATCCGCAATGCCACGGCTACCTATGTTGGGCCTTCGGCCAAGATTCGTGCCGATGCGCTTCAATCTGGCAAAGGCGGACGGGTAATCGTGTGGGGAAAAGAGGCCACGCGTTTCTATGGATCAATCAGCGCTCGAGGCGGTGCCTTGGGTGGAGATGGTGGTTTTGTCGAAGTCTCGGGTCATGACTATTTGGATTTTCGGGGTTCGGTTAACACCCTTGCGCCCGCAGGGCTTGGCGGGTCGTTGTTGATGGATCCAAGCAATATCAGTTTGGTTAACCCTGCTACGGGTGTTCCTCCTCATGCGAGTTTTACTGGACCTAACTTCCAGTCGTCCACGGACGATACTGTTTTGTTGATTGGAACCGCTGCGGATCCGACAACACTTCTAGGGGCGCTTAATGCCAATGCCACAGTCACAATTACGACGGGCGCTTCAGGAACTCAGGCCGGGGATATCACCGTTGTGGATGCTATCGACTATTCCTCAATACCGACGGGGCGGACATTGACCCTCAATGCGCATAATAATATTAATATTAATAGCGGTATTTCTGGCAGTGGCAAGGATCTGAATCTTGTCCTGAATGCAAACAGTGCTGCCGGCGGTGGTACCGCGAGCGGAACCGGTGGTGTGTATTTGAATAACGGCGGGGCAGTGAATCTTAATGGCGGCCAGTTCACCGCAAGGGGAATGCAGGCAAGCATTAATTCGCCGTTGAACGCAGCTGGAGTGTCGATCTCTGTTGGGACAGTGACGGGTACCGGCGGGGATTTGACGATAGGTACCAGTAGCGGTGTAACTGCTGCTAGCGGCGACCTCTTGCTTGAATCGCTCGGCGGCAATTTGACCGTCTCCTCTGCGGTTTCAGCGGGGCGCAATGCAAGTTTACTTGCGTATGGCTCAATTACGCAGAATGCCAAAATTACTGCGGGAACAGCTGATTTATCAAACACGGGAAGCACGCTAGATGTAGCCACTACCAGCGGTGCAATCACGATGGGTGCCGGCATTGTTGGAGCGACGTACGGTGGGGATATCCGCTACGATGCAGGTCAAGGTGTAACGCTTGGCATTTTGAATGCAGCCCACCTTTTTACTAGTTACACGATAGGCAATGTAAGCATCACTGCCAATAATGGTTCGATCACCGATGCAGGCGGTACCGCTGCCAATATTGTTAGTGTTAGTGCTCGGTTGGTGGCCCTTGGCGCCACGGGTTCGATTGGGACAGCCGCTGCTCCAATAAGAACACAGATTAGTACGCTCGCTACGCAGAGCACACTGGATGCTTATGCGCGCGAGGCGGATAGTCTGGCCATAGCTTCGGTTGGTCCTCTGACTGTGCAACGAGTGCAAGCGAATGGGAGTCTGACGGCTGTTACCGATGCGGCTCTTATAACAGGGTCCTCTACCAGGAATTACCGGATGCAAGCTCCCAGTGGTCTTTCAGTATCCAATGCAAATTTTGGCTCAGGCCTTGCCGTTGCCCTTGAGGCGACGACCGGCAATATAACGGTGAGTGGTGCGATGGGGTCGGCTTCGACCCGGTTGCAAAGTGTGACAGCCGTCGCACCAAATATCACGGTGAATAGTATTTTCACGACCGGTGACGTGACTCTCACGGGAAATATTTCCACAACCGGTAACTTGACGATTGATACTGGGACAGGTAATTTGATTACGAGTGGCAGTTGGAGCCATGGTGGTACGGGCAATATTAATATTCTGGCTGGTGATATCGACCTTCAAGGATCGCTGAATGCGGGGGCTAATGCGATTAATATCACAGCTGGTGGCGGGCGCTCCATTAGCTTTGGCCCGGCAACAGCGCCAGGCATGCTCAGTATTTCAAATGCCGAACAATCCAGAATAGTGAGTACGGCGCCTTTTACTTTGACGGCGACTGGGGCTGGATCGATCAACGTGGATGGCTTTGTAGCTACTACCATGGTTGGCAATGGTATTCAGGGGCCAATCCGTTTCATCACCACAGGGACGGGTGCGATCTCCTTTATTAATACGCCCAGCACATTCATTGGAGGACTTGAAGCCACGTCCGGGACGGATTTGACGATTGGCGCTAACCTCACGCCCGGAACCTCTCTTACTTTGGGGTTTGGTCGTTCTGCCGCTGTTGGAGCTACTGGCGGTACTTTTACGCTCAATGCGGATGTATTAGGTTTGGCTACGGCGATTGTTACGGGAGGAGTTGGCAACGACGCTTTCGTCTTCCCCTCAACCTCGCCGACACCGCTGATCACTGTTGATGGTGCGGGTGGCACGGATTCGCTCAGACTGACCACAGGAAATGATGCTGTTACTGTTACAGGTGCGGGACAGGGCTCCACGAACAGACTCAGTTTCACGAATATCGAGGCAGTCGATACAGGCGCGGGAAGTGACACGGTGACGCTGACTGCCGGAGCTGACGCGATTACAGTGACCGGCACAGGTCAGGCAACGACAAGTGGAATTGCCTTTAGCAACATCGAAGCGATGGATGCTGGCGCGGGAAGTGACACGGTGACGCTGACTGCGAGTAATGATACTTTCGCGGTTACAGGTGCAAACCAGGGCACGAGCAATGGAATCGATTTTACCAATATTGAAACGCTCAATGGTGACGCAGGCAGTAATACGATCACAGGAACTGCAGCAGCTGAAACTTGGACGCTTAGCGGGAGTAATGCAG
>Ga0302322_100001174_pt1 | contig 21346 bp, 22 predicted proteins | sample Fen_T0_2_FD_203757 | JGI IMG/M metagenome (GOLD analysis project Ga0302322, IMG submission 203757) | Peat permafrost microbial communities from Stordalen Mire near Abisko, Sweden - Fen_T0_2 | ecosystem: Environmental > Terrestrial > Soil > Wetlands > Permafrost | place: Sweden: Abisko...
ACTCCATGAAGTAGCCGTCCACGTCGAGCTCGTTCAGCAGCGCCTCGGCCACGAAGTCGTAGCCTCCCTCGGCCACCCACGAGGAGCGAAAGTTCCCCCGGCAGAGGTGTGTCGTCACCGACATTCCTGCGGGCCGGCCAGCGAGCGCCTCGTTGATGTGCTCGATGTACTCGAGGTGTTGACGCGCCGGGTCGCCGCCGATCGAGGTGACGTGCTCGCGCTGGTGGGGGTCGTTGACGTAGGCAAGGCTCGTATCGTCGAGCTGGAGGTAGGTGCAGCCGAGCTCGCCGAGTCGCTGCACCTCGTCCCGGTAGGCGGCCGTGAGGTCACTCCAGAACTCGTCGATGCCCGCGTAGATCGCCGGGTCGATCGCCGCGCCGCCTCCGCGCCAGTGCACCATGCTCGGCGACGGGATCGTCAGCTTCGGGATGCCCGTCGTGGCCGCGTCCCGGAGGAACCGGAAGTCGTCGCCGAAGATGGTCTTCGAGACTCCGAGCTTGCCGCCGATGTGGAGCGCGGCCGGCGTGAACTCGATGTCGCCCTGCTCGTTGTGGAAGGTGACCGCGATGTTGCCGGCCTCCTTCGAGATGCCGTCCAGCTGGTAGATGAAGTCCATGTGCCACGACGCGCGCCGGAGCTCGCCGTCGGTGACCGACTGGAGGCCGACCTCTTCCTGGCGGCGCACGGCCTCGCGGATCGCGTCGTCTTCGAGGCGGCGGAGCGTGTCACCATCGATGCGGCCCGTCGCCGCGTTTGCGCGGGCCCGCAGCAACTCCGGTGGGCGCAGCAGGCTGCCGACGTGGTCGGCACGGAACGGTGGGCGCGTGCGCGCGGTCATCGGGGCCCTCCTCCGGGCGGCGTCACCATCACGGATACACGGCGTCGGGCTCCTGCTCGAGACCCGGCGGGACGTCGAGGATCTCGGTGATGAAGCCCAGGTCCTCGTCGGTGGACAGGTAGGCGAAGCGGACGCCGTTGTAGAAGCCGCCCTGGAGGACCCGGCGCCCCTTCGCTCGCATGGTGTCGAGCGCCTCACCGTAGTCCCCAACACCCAGGGCGATGTGGTGGAGCCCTTCGCCTTTCTCGGCCAGGAACTCGGCGTACATGCTCCTGTCGTCCAGGGGCTGGATCAGCTCGAACTGGGTGGTGCCGACCATGGCGAGCGCCAGCCGAAAGGCGTACTCGGCGGGCTCGCCGTCCTTCACCATGTCCTCGACGGTCTCGGGGTTGAACTCGTAGATCGCCCAGGGGCCGATCCCGTACTCGTGCACGTAGGTCCGCAGCGCCGCCTCGAGATCACGCACCACCAGGGCGACCTGCATCGTCTCGGTGAACACCGGCTCACGCATACGGCTCCCTTGCTCGGCCTCCGACCTACCCGGCAATCGTATTCGCTTGCCGCCGGTTGCGCCCCGTTGCTCCGCGTGATTCGATCCCGGCATGGGCCGCATGCGAGCCGCCGTCACTCGTGCGAGGGCGTCGATGGAGGTCGTCGACACCCGCCTGCCCGACGCACTCGGGCCCGGTGAGGTGCTCCTGGCCCCGGAGGCCGTCGGCCTCTGCGGTTCCGACTTCCACTACTTCCTCGGCGACATCGGCACCATCGACGACCCGTCGGCGCTCTACCCCAGGATCCAGGGGCACGAAGCCTCGGCCGTGATCGTCGAGCTCGGAGCGGATCCCCCCTCGCACCTCGCTGCGGGGACGCGTGTCGCCGTTTGGCCCGTCAACTCCTGTGGCTACTGCTACCCGTGTCGCATCGGCCGCGGAAACGCGTGCGTGCAGATCTCCCTGACCGGCATTCACGCGGACGGGGCGCTGCAGGAGCGCCTCGTCCTGGCCTCGTCTCACGTCTTCCCGGTGGGAGACCTGGATCCGGCCCTGGCGGCGCTCGTCGAGCCCGTCTCGATCGCGGTTCGTGCCGTGGCGCGAGGCCGCGTCGCTCCGGGAGAGCACGTGGTGATCCTCGGCGCCGGCCCGATCGGACAGGCCCTCGCGCTGGCGGCGACCGACGTCGGGTCGTCCGCGCTGCTCGTCGACAGGATCGAGAGTCGCCTGGCCCACGGGAGCGCTGTCGGTGCCGACACGCTCCACCTCACACCGGAGGGCGACCTCGCGGCGGCTGTCCGCGAGTGGTCCGGCGGGGACGGGCCCGAGGTCGTCTTCGAGGCGACCGGGGCTCCCGACCTCGTGCAGACGGCGGTCGAGCTCGTGGCGCCGGCTGGCCGGGTCGTCGTGGTCGGCCTCTCCGGCGAGCCGGCTCCGGTGCGCGTCGGCGATCTTCCGTTCAAGGAGATCGACGTGATCGGGACGAGCTGCTGCGGATCGGCTGACTTCGCCGGAGCCGTCGATCTCGTCCGCCGGCAGCGGGATGCAGTGTCCGGCCTGGTCACGCACGAGTTCACCCTCGAGCAGGCTCCCGAGGCGATAGTCTACGCAATCGAGCATCCGGCGGAGGTCATGAAGGCGGTCGTACGACTCGAAGGGCGTTGATGCGGCGCGTCATCCGCGTCTCAGTCCGCGACTCCGAGCCCCCAGCCGCCGTCGATCACGATCTCCTGCCCGGTGATGTACTCCGAGGCCGGTGAGGCGAGAAAGAGCGCGAGTGCCTTGATGTCGTCCGGCCGGCCGACGCGGTGCATGGGAATGTCCCTTGCGAGCGCGGCCTGCAGCTCGGGGTCATGAGCGTGGCCGCCGCCGATGTTCGTGACGAAGAATCCCGGCGCGATCGCGTTCGCCGTGATGCCGTACGCCGCGAGCTCGAGCGCGATGCTGTGCATGAGGTGCCTGGCGCCCGCCTTGGCCGTCATGTAGGCCGCGCCGATCGCGGGCTCGACCTTGGTCGCCGCGAGTGACGTCGTCACGATGATTCGTCCGAACCTGCGCGGGCGCATGTGGCGCGCGGCGGCGCGCGCCGTCGCGAAGACCCCGTTCAGGTTGATGTCGATCACGCGGTTCCAGCGCTCGTCGGCATAGCGCTCGAGCGCGCCGTCCTCCATGCGCGGCCGCTCGCCGCCTGCCCACGCACCGACGAAGCCGACGCCCGGGTCGATGCCGGCATTCGCGAACGCGACGTCGAGCCGGCCGTAGGCGTCCGCCGCCTCGTCGATAGCGCGATCGAGTGCACCGTGATCGGTCACGTCGGCGACCGCGCCCCGCACGTCGAGCCCCTCGTCCTGCAATCGAGCAGCTTGCGCGGCGACCGCGCCGGCGTCGACGTCGATCAGCGTCACGCGGGCGCCGTGCGCCGCGAGCACCTCGCCGTACGCGAGCCCGAGCCCGCTGGCACCGCCGGTGACGATCGTGCCGAAGCCGGTCACGTCGAAACGCGGGGAAACGTTCACGCGCAACTCCTCCTGTTCTGTCGATGGCCGGCTGAGACTATCGCGCCGCACGGCGAATGACGATGCCCCGCACGCCGAGGCTGGACGGAGGGGGCGCGGTCGTCAGTGGCCCTCCGGCCGAACCGGCATGGGGCGGTCGTCGGGAACCTGCACGGCGATCCCTTCGGCAATCCCGATCTCCTCGACGAGGAAGCGGACACGCTCGTGCCGGTCGAGCTCGGATGCGGAGAGAGAGCCGCCCGCGTCGAACACGAACCGATGCCCCGCGGAGACGCCCAGGCTCGCACCATCCCTCATCACCCTCACATTGAGCTGATAGTTGAACGGGCTCCAGGCACCGGTGCGCTGGTGCCATTCGTCCCACTCGCCTGCGAGGGCGCCGACCCGGTCGACGCGGCAGGGAAACCCTTCCGGAGCGCGGAGCATCCGCCAGATCACGGCCGGCCGGCCGTCGAGCCACTCGAACCGGGGGAGGGGGGCCGAGGTCGCCGGCTCGCCGGCCGCGGGAATGCGGATCGGCTCCCCGCTCAGGATCGAGGCGTCGGCGATCCACCGCTCGCCCTCGACGGTGACGATCACCGTGCCGTGGTTCGGCCCACGGGCCTCGGGCGACGACAGCATCGTCGCGATCGCACGTTCGACCTCGAACCCGAGCGCCTCGAGGAGGTCGTGGAGCGCGGCGTTGCCCGCCCAGCACGTGCCGCCGGTGCCGTGCTCGAGCCACGCCGCGAAGAAGCTCTCGGTCGTCGAGCCGGGCAGCGGCCCCGGACGCTTCGCAGCCGTGTGGATCAGCTTGAGCACGTTGTCGAACGGGACGCCACGGCACCAGGCCTCGTAGACGGTGCGCAACCCGGCGAGATCCGGTGCCGGCGGATCCACCTCCAGCCTCTCGAGGACGGCGAAGACCGTTTCGCTCTCCACGAGGAGGTTCGTATCACGCGCGTGACCCTTAACGGGCAGCTGCACGTGTATCGTCGCCGTCGAATCATCGGCAGGAGGTCGAATGCAGATCCGAGCGGCCGTCACCCGCGCTCCGCACGCACCGATGTCGCTCGAGCTTCTCGAGCTCGACGATCCCCGGGCGGGTGAGATCCTCGTTCGCGTCGTCGCCACGGGCGTCTGCCACACCGATCTCGTCGTCCGTGACGGCATGCTCCCGACCCCGCAGCCGGTCGTGCTCGGGCACGAGGGCGCCGGGATCGTGGAGACCGTCGGCGAGGGGGTCACGAAGGTCGCGCCCGGAGATCACGTCGTGATGACCTTCAATTCCTGCGGCGTCTGCCCGAACTGCGCCGACGGCGCCGAGACGTATTGCTACGAGTTCTTCGAGCGCAACTTCCTGGCGGCGCGACAGGACGGGTCGACCGCGTTCCGGAGCGGGGCGGAGAGCATCCACAGCAACTTCTTCGGCCAGTCGTCGTTCGCGACCCACGCGCTGTGTCACGAGCGCAACGTCGTCAAGGTTCCCACCGACGTGCCGCTCGAGCTCCTCGGCCCGCTCGCGTGCGGAATCCAGACCGGTGCAGGCGCCGTGATGAACGCGCTCGGCATCGGTTCCGGTGCGTCCTTCGCCGTGTTCGGGGCGGGATCGGTTGGCCTCTCCGCGATCATGGCCGCGCGGGTGGTGGGTGCCACCACGATCATCGCCGTCGACATCGACGCCGGCCGCCTCGCCGTCGCCAGGTCCCTCGGCGCGACCCATGTGATCGACTCGTCGAGCTGCGACGCGACCGTCGAGATCATGGGGATCACGGGCGGCGGCCTGAACTTCGCGCTCGACACCACCGGCCTCGCGCGGGTGATTCGCAACGCGGTCGAGGCGCTCGCGCCGCGCGGGACCTGCGGGATCCTCGGCGCGTCGGGAGCCGGGTCGGAGATCACGCTCGACGAGGTGCACTTCATGAGCGGTGGTCGACGGCTGATGGGCATCGTCGAAGGCGAGTCGCAGCCGGACACGTTCATCCCGAGGCTGATCGACCTCTACCGCGCCAGAGTGTTTCCGTTCGACAGGCTGGTCACGTTCTACGACCTCGATCGGATCGACGACGCGTTCCGCGATTGCGAGGCCGGAACCACGATCAAGCCGATCGTTCGCATGCCCTGATCAGCGAGCCGTCACACCCGAGTCGACAGGGATCGCGGCCCCGGTGATGAAGCTGGCTTCGTCGCTCGCCAGAAAGAGGGCCGCAGCCGCCACCTCTTCGGGCCGTCCGATTCGCCCGGCGACGTGGGACGCCTCCCAGCCGGCGAAGATCGCCGACCTCGCCGCGTCGGGTAGCCCGGCCAGAGCCTGGTGTGGAAGAGGGGTGTCGATCACGCCGGGGCAGAGGGCGTTGACGCGGATACCCGGCCCGAGCTCCAGGGCAGCCGCCTTGGTGAGGAGGACGATCCCGCCTTTCGACGCACAGTACGCCGTGAACTGCTCGGTGCCGACGAGCCCGAGCCCCGAGGAGGTGTTCACGATCGAGGCGGTACGGCCCGCCATCAGCGGCACGAGCGCACGCATCGTCAGGAACGTGCCGCGCAGGTTGACGTTGATGACGAGATCCCACTCCTCGTCCGTGGTCTCCACGAGCGGCCTGCCGAAGCTGACGCCGGCATTGTTGTAGAGGACGTCGAGCCCGCCGAGGCTCGACCCGACCTCGGCAGCGAGCGCCGCGACCTCCTCGGACGACGTCAGGTCACACGGGTGGAACGAGAACTCGAGGCCGCCCGCCCGCAACTCCCCTTCGAGTTGCCGTCCAGGCCTTTCGGCGATGTCCGTGCCGATCACGGTGCAGCCCTCCTCGCAGAACATCCTGCACGCGACGCGCCCGATGCCGCCGCTCGCACCGGTGATCACCGCCGTTTTCCCCTCGAGTCGGCGCGTGCTCATCTGGTTCCCCCACCGCGCCCGGACCGGATCCAGGGTGCGAGCCCACCCGCGTTGAGCAGCTCGACCATGAACGGCGGCAGCGCCGTCGCAAGGAACACGCTGCCGTCCACGACGACGACGCCGGTGTCGATCTCGACCCGGATGCGAGAGCCGGGCCGCGCCGCCGCGACGGCCTCCGGGCAAGGCACCGCAGGGACTCCGAGGTTGATGCAGTTGCGTTGGAAGATGCGGGCGAAGCTCTTCGCGACAACGCACCGAATGCCCGCCGCCCGCATCGCAGCAGGCACGTTCTCCCGTGAGGAGCCGGTGCCGAAGTTGAGTCCGGCGACGAGGATCGTGTCGCCGACGAGCTGGTCGCGCAAGGTCGGATCGAGGCCCTCGAAGAGGTGCGTTGCCATCTCCCTGTCGTCGAGGATGCCGATGAAACGCCCGGGGTACATCACATCGGTGTCGACGTCGTCCTGATCGATCACCACTGCCCGGCCTTCGAGCGTCACGCAGCCTCCTTCCCGACGACATCAGCGGGGTGCACGATCTCGCCGGCGACCGCCGCGGCGGCGGCGACCCATGCGTTGGCGAGATGCACGAAGGACTCGCTCGAGCCCATCCGGCCCTTGAAGTTCCGGTTCGTCGTCGTGACGGCGCTCTCGCCGGCGGCGATGATGCCGCTGTGGCCGCCGAGGCACGCGCCACAGGTCGGCGTCATGACGATGCAGCCCGCTTCGACAAACGCATCGAGCAGTCCTTCCGCAAGTGCCTGCCGGTAGATCCGCTGCGACGCCGGCACGATGATCGCGCGGCAGTCCCTGTGCACGCTCCTGCCCGTCAGCACCTCGGCCGCCTGGCGCAGGTCGGTCATCGTCCCGTTCGCGCAGTTACCGATGTACACCTGGTCGATCTTGCGGCCCGCCGCCTCGCTGACGGGAACGACGTTCCCGGGAGAGTGCGGCAGCGCGACGAGCGGCGGGACGCCCGGCAGGTCGATCCGCACGCGAGCGGCGATCTCTGCGTCCTCGTCGGTTCGCTCTGCCGCCCACGGGCGGTTGGTGCGACCCTCCAGATACGAGGCCGTGATCTCGTCGGCCGGGAAGATGCCCGTGTCGGCACCCGCCTCCACCGCCATGTTCGACACCGCGAGTCGCTCGTCGATGCCGAGCGCGCGCGCGCCGTCGCCGACGAACTCGAGCGCCATGTTGGTTGCGCCCGCAACGCCGATCTCGGCGATCACGGCGAGGATCATGTCCTTGCCGGTGACGAACGCGTTTCTGGCACCGCTGAACTCGACGACGATGGTGCCGGGCACGATCTGCCAGAAGCGACCGAGCGCCATCGCCCCGGCAATGTCGGTCGCCCCCATGCCGGTTCCGAAAGCGCCGAGCGCACCGTAGGTGCAGCTGTGCGAATCGGCCCCGACGATCATCGACCCGGGGACGACCCATCCCTCCTCGACGAGGACTGTGTGCTCGATGCCCCCGCGCCCCTGGTCGTAGTAGGTGACACCCTGACGGTCGCACCAGCCCTTGAGCACCTTCAACAGCTCGGCCGCCTGAATGTCCTTCGCCGGCATCAGGTGGTCTGCGACGACGACGATCTTGCTCGGGTCGAAGACACGGTCGACACCCATCGTGACGAGCTCTCGAGCGGCATGAGGCCCGCCGAGGTCGTTCGCCATCACGACGTCCACGTCGACCATGACGAAGTCACCGGGTGCGATCTCGTCCACCTCACAGTGGGCGAGCAGGATCTTCTCCGCGAGCGTTCGGCCCACCCGGCTCAGGCTCCCGCGCCGCTGAGAAGGGCGACGACCGCGTCGCCGAACTCCGCGGTCGTCGTCGCGCCGCCGAGGTCGCGGGTGGGCGTCGATCGCAACGCCTCGTCCACCGCCCGGTCGAGCAGACCCGCCTCGTCCGGCCGCCCGAGGCCGTACGCCAGCATCAGGGCCGCGGAGCGCAGCATCGCGGCCGGGTTCGCGACCCCAAGGCCTGCGATGTCGGGTGCCGAGCCGTGGATCGGCTCGAAGATCCCCGGGCCATCCTCGCTCAGGCTGGCCGAGGGAGCGAGCCCGACGCCGCCGGTCGCAACGGCGGCGACATCGGAGAGGATGTCGCCGAACGTGTTCTCGGTCAGCAGCACGTCGAAGGAACCGGGGTCGCGGACGAGCTGCATTGCTGCATTGTCGACGAGCATCGCGTCCAACCGCACCTCTGGATAGCCGGCGGCGACCTCGTCTACCACCTCTCGCCACAGCTTCGAGGTCTCGAGCACGCCGTACTTGTCGACGAGCGTCACGGCCTGCCTGCGGCCGGCTGCGAGCTCGAACGCCCGCTGTGCGATCCGCTCGATCTGCCACGGGTGGTACTCGCAGGTGTCGAATGCCATGCCGTCGGTGAGCCGGCCCTTGCGACCGTAGTAGAGACCGCCAGAGAGCTCTCGCACGATCATCACGTCAACGCCGTCGCCACGGACCGGGCGGAGGTTCGCGAAGACGCCGAGCCCCCTCCTGATCCGGAGAAGTCCCTGCTCCGGTCGAATCTCCGCCCGCTCGTATTCCGGCGAGCCGACCGCGGCGAGCAGAACGGCGTGCGCTTCCCGGCACGCGGTGAGAGTCGCCGCCGGCAGCGGATCGCCGCATTCGCGGATGCCGGGGCCGCCGAACGGCCGCTCCTCGATCTCGATCGGCACCGGCAGCGCCTGCAACGCGCGTATCGCCTCTCGCATGACCTCAGGCCCGATCCCGTCACCGCCGAGGCAGACGATTCTGAACGGCGGATGAGGTGCGGCTGGTGTCATGCCAGCTCCGCGATCGAGGCGACCACGGCGTCCGGCCTGTGCGCGGCCGGGAGCCGATCGACGTCGGCGGCGGTCGAGATGCCCGTCAGCACCAGCGCGGTGCGCGCGCCGGCGCGGCGGGCCATGACGATCTCGAGCTCGAGGTCGTCGCCGACGACGAGCGTGCGGCGCGGCGTGGTCTCGAGCGCACGGCACATCTCTCGCAGGGCCGCGGGCGAGGGCTTGCCGAGGGTGAGCGCCTTGACGCCTGTCGTCTGGCGGATGCCCGCCACGACTGCGCCCGACCAGCCGGGCGCAGGCCCGCCGCTGACGGAGAAGACGGGCGCCGTGGAGGTGGCGAGCAATGGCGCGCCCGCCCAGACCGACTCGCACGCGGCCCGCAGCTGCGCGTAGGTGAGCCTGTCGTCCCACCCGACGAGGACGACGTCGGCCCGTTCCTCGACCGTCTCGATGCCGAGGTCGTGCAGCGGGGCGACGACGCCCGGGCCGCCGAGCACGAGCACGGACCGGCCCGGATGACGGCGCGCGATCCAGCGGGCGGCGACGACGGCGGGGTTCATGAACTCGTCGTCGGCGAGGTCGAGACCGACGGCGCGCAGATCGGCCGCGTACCGGGCCGGAGGGCGGCCCGTGCCGTTCGTGAAGAAGAGGACTCTGCGCCCGGATGCGCGAACGCCGGCGACGGCCTCGACCGCGCCCGGGATCGGCCGGGCCCCGCGGACGCCGCCCGGGTCGTGCGAGTGGAGGAGCGTGCCGTCGACGTCGAAGACGACGGCGTCGATGCCGTCGAGCAGGCTCACCGGCGCACCCGCAGCCGTAGCCCCGGCGCCTCGACCTCGATGTCGCGCAGCGGGCGGGCCGCCAGCCCTTCGATCAGCTCCACGACCGGGCTTCGGAGCCGCGTCGGCCTCGACCCGCGTCGCACGGCGTCGACCTGATCGGCCGGCATCGTCATGCGGAGCAGCAACTCCTCGTCGCTGATCCTGTCGCCGTAGCGGGCGCGGGCGTCCGCCAGGTCGAGCCGGTGCTCCTCGTTCCGGAACTCCTCTGCCTTCGGCGACGCGAGCACCTTCGCCTCGACCTCGGGGTCGACATCGCCGGGCGGCGGCCCGTACTGGCCGAGCACGTACTTCACGATCTCGTCCGGAATCTGGGACCAGCGCTCACCCGTCGTGACGTTGAGGAACGCCTGGACGCCGATGAACTGCGAGAGCGGCGTCACCATGATCGGCCAGCCGAGCGCCTCGCGCACCCGCGGTAGCTCGTCGAGCACGTCGTCCCAGTGATCCGCCATGCCCACCTCGGTGAGCTGGCGGTGCAGGGTCGAGGTCATCCCGCCCGGGAGCTGGTGCCGGTACACGCTCGCGTCGTACTCGCGTGGCACACCGACCGGGCGCCCGATCCGGGCCGCGAGCCGCGTGAAGTACGACGACATCTCCGCCAGGGCGTCACCGTCGAGCGCGGTGTCGAAGCCGGCGACATGGAGGTTCGCGAGCGTCTGCTCCGCCGAGGGTTGCGACGTCCCGTTGGCGAGGGGCTCGACGGCGGTGCACACGAAGGAGGCGCCGAGGCGCGCGGCCTCGAGGTACGACGGGCCGGCCATCGTCACGGTGTTGTGCGTGTGCACCTCGAGCGGCAGTGCCGGTGCGGCCCCGCGCAGCGCCGGCACGAGCGTCCGGATCCGCTCCGGCGTCAGCAGGCCGCCCGGGTCCTTCAGGTTGAGGATGTCGACGTGGGGGCTCGCGGCGACGAGGCGTGCGCGCTCGGCGTAGTACGCGTCGGTGTGCAAGGGGCTGAGGCTGTAGACGAGGCCGAGCACGACCTCCTCTGCCTGCTCCTCCTTCGCGGCGCGCGCGATCGCGAGCCCGGTGTCGACGTCGTTCATCGACTCGGCCACCCAGATGCGGCGGACCCCGTTCCGCACGACGCAGCGGAGGGCGAGGCGCATCACGTCGGCCGGCGCGCGCTCCCACGAGATGAAGCGCATGCCGGGCGTGATGAAGCCGAGCGGCGTGTCCGGCATCAGCTCGCGGACGGCGCGGATCCGCTCCCACGGATCCTCCTGGTGCCACTTCACCGTCATCGCCATGTGCGTGCTGCTCGTGAAGTCGATCGCCCGGAAGCCGACGCGGTCCATCACCGGCGCGATGCCGGTGATCATCGAGGTCGTGAGCGCGTTTGCGCTCCAGAGGCTCTGGTGGCCGTCCCGGACGCTCGTGTCGACGAGCCCGATCACCGGGGCAGCACGCGGTAGAGCACGTCCCCGTACTGCACCGGCATCGCGTTGTCGAAGCAGATCTCCACGATCGTGCCGCGCACCCCGGCGGCGATCGAGCTCATCAGCTTCATCACCTCGATGATGCAGACGGTCGTCTCCTCGTCGACGGTGCTGCCGACCTCGACGAAGGGTGGCTCGGTCGGCGAGATCGCGCGATAGACGGTGCCGACCATCGGCGCCGTCACCTCGACGAGGTGGCCGGCCTCCACGCGCGCCGGAGTGCCGTCGCCCGCCTCCGCGCGCGGCTCGTGCGCCGCCACGTCGCCTCCGCGGCGGAAGCGGACCGTGAAGCGCGGCGTCTCGAGCTCGAGCTCCTCCAGGCCGGACTCGTCCACGAGCCGGAGGATCTCCTTCACGTCCTCCGGGGTGAGCTCAGGCCCGTCGCTCATCTCGTCGGCCGGCCGCCCATGAAGGTCGCCGCGATCGCGGCGAGCGGGCTCTCCGCGAGGACTGTCCGCCGCTTCTGCGACCAGACGGTCTCGGGCCGGGCCTGCAGGAGGAAGATCTCGTCGATCGCACGATCGATCGCCCATTCCAGGTCCTGCGGCCCACCGTAGTGGCGCTCGACGCTGCGACCGATGTCGGCGAGCCGCGTGATCTCCTCGGGCGTGAGGCAGGGGAGCATCCGGCGCTCCTCCTCGACCTCGCGGTTGACCGTTCCGCCCTGCTCGTGGTCTGCGACGCACTCGACCTCCTTCGCCCCGATCTCGCTCCGGACGAGCTCGCGCGTCACCTTCGAGAACAGGTACGAGTCGGGTGTGACCTCGCCGCCGACGACGGTCACGCCGAGCCCGTAGCTCGCGTCGATCGCGATCGACGACGGGTCGCCCGAGACCGGGTTCAGCGTGAACATCACGCCCGCGACCCGGGCGTCGACCATGTACTGCACCGCCACGCTCATCCCGCTCTTGCCTCCGTGCTGGGCGCGGTACGAGAGGGCCTCCGCGTTGAAGTAGCTCGCCCAGCACCGCCGCACACCGGCCAGAACTTCGTCGACACCACGGAGCCAGAGGTACGTGCTCTGCATGCCGGCGAAGCTCGCGTCCGCCGCGTCCTCGGCGACCGCGCTCGACCGCACCGCCACCGGCGGCTCGGTCAGGCCGAGGTCGGCCGAGAGCTGCTCGTAGCCGCCGGCGATCGCGTCCGCGATCTCCGACGGCACGTCGAGTGCCTCGACGACCGTCCGGACGTGCTCGGCCTTCTGCTCGAGCGCCGTGACGTCGTCGGGGTCGATGCTCGCGAGCAGGTCGGCGAGGTGGCCCTCGACCACCTCCTCGAAGCCCATCGTCGTGACGGCGTATCCCGGGGGCACGGGGAAACCTGCCTGCGTGAGGTCGCCCAGGTGGGCGCACTTGCCCCCGACGAGCGTCACGTCGTCGAGGCCCAGCGAGTGGAAGGGGACGACGTACACGTCAGTCGAGGATCGTGACGATCCCGGTGTCACCGTCGACGCGGACGCGGTCACCTGTCTTGATCTGTTTCGTCGCGTGGCCGGTGCCGACGACGGCGGGCAGCCCGTACTCACGGGCGATGATCGCCGCGTGGGACATCATCCCGCCGATGTCCGAGACGGCGGCGGCGATCTTCGGGAACACCGGCGCCCAGCTCGGCGCCGTCACGGAGCAAACGAGCACCTCGCCCTGCTGCACCGTCCCGATCTCGTTCACGTCGCGGACGACGCGCGCGGGACCTTCGGCGCGGCCGGGGGACGCCGCGTATCCGTGAACGCCTCCCTCGTCGCCCGCCCCACTCGCCCAGGCGCGGAGCCGCTCGGCGGTGACGCCCCAGAGCAGCTGGACGGTGGGGTCGTTGATGACCTCCGGCACGACGCCGAGTGCGGGCGGCGGCACCCACTCGGCGAGGGTCGCGAGGATCTCCTTGCGGCGCTCGACCCGCTTCGGCCAGTAGACGGTGCCGCGCCCGGGCGCCCCGCCCGCCCACGCGAGCCCGACGTCGGAGAGCGCCTCGTGCACCTCGTGGATGTTGAGGTAGAAGATGTCGTCCGCCTCCGGGAAGAAGCCGTTCTCGGCCAGCACCGCGCCGACCTTGCGGATCGCGTTGAAGAAGAGCGAGGTGCCCCAGTGCTCGATGAAGAACTTGTGCGACTCCGCATGCGGGAACACGTGGCGGCAGAGGCCGAGCATCTCCGTGAACTGCGTTCGCTCCTCGTCGGTCGCGAGCAGGTCGCGGTACTCGTCGGCGATCCGCTCGCGTTCGGCGAGCAGGCGCTCGCGCGGCCGGTCGAGCTCCTGCCCGGCCCGCAGTTGCGCGATGTACCCGACCATCGCGGTGAAGGGCAGCCGCAGGTCGTCCGCCCACGCGCGATGATGATGGTAGAAGCCGTCGCCGGTCGACATCATGAACCACGGGTGCTTGCGTGCCTCGAGGTCCGCGATCCACTCGCGGCCGGGCTCGCTCGCCCACAGCTCCTCGAGGATCTCCTCCGCCGACCGTCCCTCGGTGAACGAGCCGTCGACGCCGAGCTCGATCGCCTTCGCAGCGAGCGCCTTCAGCTCGTCGTCGGGGCGCATCATGGTCGTGTCGAAGCCGGCGATCATCTGCGACATCGTCTGCAGCCCCATGTCGGGGAACGCGCTCTGGCAGAACTGGAAGAACGTCAGGTAGGCGCCGTACGCGAGCAGGAGCAGCTCGAAGTGCAGCTGGTTGAGCTCGTTGTAGAGGTGAATCGCCTGGTCGTAGGCCGCCATCAGGCGGTAGTTCGAGCCGAGCTTGTGGTCGTGGATCAGCTCCTGCTCGTCCTCGAGCTCCGCCAGTCGCGGGATCTCGAGTGCCGTCAGCTCGGCGATGCGCGCGTCGACCTCGACCTGCCAACGCGCGACGAGCGTGTCCCAGTTCGCGTAGTAGTAGCCGATCCGCGGCAGGAACGTCTCGAGCCGCTTCTCGATCTCGGCCGGATCGCTCACCTCGTTCGAGGTGATGTAGACGTACCCGTTGACGACGCGGTGCTCGATGCCGAGCACGGTGGGAATCGAGAAGACGCGCCCCTGATAGAGGCCGATCGAGAGGTAGCACGACTCGGCCGTGATCATGTCGAACGCCGGCATCGGCTCCGGGAAGTGCATCCCGTTGTAGAACCAGAACCGGTTGGCCTCCTCTTCGCGCCGCGCCGGGTCGAAGAGCAGGTAGTAGGGGTACATCTCCTCCCAGCCTTCCGCCCCCGCGGGCGTCTCGACGTCGAACGGGCTCGGGAACTCGTGGCTCATACGATCTCCTCGATTCTGATCGGCAGGGTCGTGGGCTCGGGGGTGGTCGTCATTCTCATCGTACGGCGCGTTGCGGGAGGTTGCGCTCGAGCGCGTGACCACAGAGGAGCAGGGCGGCGCGGAGGCCTGCCACCTCACCGGCGTCGAGGTCGGCGAGCATCTCCCGCTCGACCCCGTCGACGGCGCGATCGCCCCGCTCGAGCGCACGGCGCCCTGCCTTCGTCAGCTCGGTGCGAATGACGCGGCCGTTGCCGGGCTCCGCACGGCGTCGAACGTAGCCCTGGTCGACGAGCAGGGCGAGCACCTCGCTCATCGACTGGGGCGTGACGAGCGAGAGGCGGGCGAGATGGGCGTTCGAGAGGCCGTCCTGCACCCGCAGCACCGAGAGCGCCGTATAGGCGGGTAGCGTCAATCCGATCGGCTCGACCGCCGCTGTGAGGCGACGGCGGAGCATGCGGTCGAGGCGCCCGACCACGTAGCTGAGCCGCGGTTCCATCTCAGGACGTCGTCGGCCGCTCATAGGTCTGCAGGCCCGGCTTGATCCGCTTCTCGTCGAGGAACTGCTCGAGGCCCTGCTCGCGGCCACGCTCGGCGTCGAGGAACTGCGACTGCTCCAGCTTCGCGTAGAGGTAGTCCTCCGCCTGGTCCCAGCTCATCGCACCGCAGTGCTTGTAGCCGAGCTTCGCCGCCCGCAGCACGACCGGGTTCTTCCCGAGCAGCTCACGGGCGAGCGATTCGACCTCGGTCCGGAGCTGAGCCTGCGGGACGCTCGAGTTGACGAGCCCCATCTCCGCCGCCTGCCGCCCGTCGAAGGTGCGGCCGGTCATCACGTAGAGCAGGCCCGCCCGCGACCCCACGGTGTCGGCAAGAGCCTTGCTGACGACGCTTCCGGGCGGAATGCCCCAGTTGATCTCCGACAGCCCGAAGGTCGCCTCGTCGGCGGCGACCGCGAGGTCGCAGGCGATCAGCGGGGTGAACGCCCCGCCGAAGCACCAGCCGTTGACCATCGCGATCGTCGGCTTCGCGTAGGTGCGGAGGAGCCGCCACTGCCAGAGCGCCGCGTCGCGGCGCACGCGGCGCTGGACGTGCTCGGGGCCTCCGTCGACCTCACGGAAGTACTCCTTCAGGTCCATGCCGGCCGACCACGCGTCGCCCGCGCCCGTGAGCACCAGCACCCCGCACGCGTCGTCGGCGTCGATCTCCTGCAGCACGTCGACCATCTCGGCGTTGAGGGTCGGGCTCATCGCGTTGCGCTTCTCGGGCCGGTTCAGCTCGACCCAGGCGATGCCCTCGTCGACCTCGACCCTCACGGTCGTCCACCTGTCCGTGTACGGCACGGTGCTCTCCTCTCTCATCCGGGTGGTGTCCGGGCCGATTATGTCAGGGCACCTGATATTTGGCACGTGGCGCATCCCCGCTCTATCATCGCCTCATGGCCGCTCCCGACCTGCAGGTGCTCGACGGCGACACGGCGCGAATGGTCGAGGGCGTGTGCGACACGATCGTGCCCGGGTCGGCTCGGGTGCGCCCGGCCGTCTACGTCGACGCATTGCTGGCGCGGATGGACGAGGGAACGCGGGGAGCGGCGCTCGCCGCGTTCGCATCCCTCGCGGGCGGCGGGCTCGAGCAGCACGTGGGGACGCCGGACTTCCTCTGGGTGCGGGCGCTCGCCATCGAGGCGTTCTACAGCGACTTCGTGGCGCCCGGTGCCGACGCGACCGGCGCGTGGTCCGAGATCGACTTCAATACCCCTCTCGCCACGCGCTTGGCGAAGGACTGGTCCTACCTGGGGATCGGATGAGCGAGCGGTTCGATGTCGTGGTCGTCGGCTCCGGCGCCGGTGGCGGGCTCATAGCGGGTGAGCTCGCGGATCGTGGCCGCAGCGTGCTGCTGCTCGAGCTCGGCCCTCACCTGACGGCAGCCGATTTCACGCGCTGGGAGGCGAAGGCGACGCACGACCTCTGGTGGCCGATCCGGTTCGCGCCGATCAACGGTGGCGCCGGTGGCGCGATGCCTCTCCTGGGCGGGCGTTGCGTCGGTGGGACGACGACGGTCAACACCAAGGTCGCCCTCCGGGCGCACGAGAAGGACTACGCGAAGTGGCACGAGGCGAGTGGGATCGTCGGCTCCGGGGGCGGCGCGCCGTTCGGCGCATCCGACCACGACCCGCACTACGACCGGGTCGAGAAGCGGCTCGGCGTGCGCGAGCGTAGTGACTGGCGCAAGAGCGTCCGCACGGTCGAGCCGGCGTTTCGCGCGCTCGGCGCGCCGCTCGAGCCCGTGATGTCCTACACCGACGCGAACTGCATGAGCTGCGGCTCGTGCCTGCAGGGGTGCCCGACGAACGCAGGCAAGTCGACGCTGAACACGTACATCCACGACGCCTGGGCCGCCGGGCGGCTCGAGCTGCGCGCCGGTGCGCGCGTCGAGCGCGTCGTGATCGAGAACGGAGAGGCGACCGGGGTCGAGTACGTCGGCGACGGTGTGCTGCGCCGGGTCGACGCCGGCGCGGTCGTCGTCGCCGCGGGGGCGCTGAATACGCCGCAGCTCCTCCTGCGATCGGGACTGCCCGACAGCCTGAGCAGCCGGCTCGTGGGCCGCAACCTCGGCTTCCACCCCGTGCGCCTCGTCTTCGGCCTGTTCGACGAGCCGCAGGACGCGCACATGGTGTACCCGATCACGGCGCACTCGATGGCGCACCAGCACGACGAGGACGGCGGGTTCGTGATCGAGGCGACCACGATGATGGACCCGATCGGGTTCGCGACCAGCGTCGAGGACGAGAACGGGCCGCTCTGGGGCGATGCCCTGGTCGAGACGTTGCGGGGCTATCGCCACTGGATCGGCATGCTCGCGATGGTCAACGACGACAACAACGGCAGCGTGACCGTGGGCGACGACGGCGTCGAGTCCTTCGCAGCAGATTTCACGGAGGTCGAGCATTCGCGCACGGGTGCCGCGCTCGACTTCGCCCGCGACGTGCTCGGGGCCGCAGGCGCCTCGAGCATCAGGTGGACGGGGCTCATCAGCACGCATGTGCAGGGTTCGTGCCGGATGGGCAGCGACCCGGAGCGGTCGGTCGTCGATGCGGACGGGCAGTCGTGGGACGTGAAGCGGCTCTACGTCGGAGACGGCTCGGTCGTCCCGCGCACGCTCTCCGTCAATCCGTCGCTCACGATCATGGCTCTCGCCGACCGCCTCGCCGACCACCTCCAGGCCGACCCACACGGGTATCTCTCTTGACGGAGCCGATCCGCGATCTCGCGCACCTCTCACACGTCGAGCTGCTGACGCCCAGGCCGGACGAGAGCCTCTTCTACTTCAGGGAGATCCTCGGCATGGAGGTCGCCGGCGAGGGCGGAGACTCCGTGTACCTGCGCGGCTTCGGCGACTACGAGCGCTCGTCGCTGAAGCTGACCGCATCGGAGCTGGCCGGCGTCGGGCACATCGCGTACCGCGCCCACAGCCCGGAGGCGCTCGCGCGCCGGGTCGAGGCGCTCGAGGCGGCCGGGGTCGGGGGCACCTGGCTCGAGGGAGACCTCGGGCACGGGCCTGCCTACAGCTTCCTCGATCCCGACGGGCACCGCTTCGAGCTCTTCTACGAGTCCGAGCGCTACGCGGCTCCACCGGAGCTCCGGCCGGCGCTGAAGAACCAGCCGCACCGCTACCCGGGCCGTGGGGTCGGGGTGCGCCACCTCGACCACGTCAACTTCCTCGCCGTCGATCCCGGCGAGAACCGCGTCTTCGCAGAGACACACCTCGGCCTTCGGCTCACCGAGCAGATCGTGCTCGACGACGGGACCGAGGCCGGGGTCTGGCTCGCCTCGAACCAGAAGTCGTACGACGTCACCTACACACGTGACCTGACGCAGACGCGCGGCCGGCTCCATCACATCGCCTTCTTCGTCGACCAGCGAGAGGACGTGCTGCGCGCGGCGGACATCTTCCTCGAGCACGGGATCATGATGGAGTCGGGCCCGCACAAGCACGCGATCCAGCAGACGTTCTTCCTCTACACCTACGAGCCGGGCGGGAACCGCATCGAGGTCTGCGCCGGCGGCTTCCTCGTCTTCGCGCCGGACCACGAGCCGGTCGTCTGGTCGCAGGCCGAGCGCGCGAAGGGGCAGGCGTGGGGAATGCAAACGGTCGCGAGCTTCCACATCAAGGGAACGCCGCCCGTTCCCGAGGAGGACGTGCTTCTTGCCGACGCCGGCCGTTGAGCCCTCGGCCCGGGCGCGGGAGCTCGTCCGTGGGGCCTATGACCTGCACGTACACGTCGAGCCCGACCTCGCGAAGCGGCGGATCGACGATCTCGGGCTGGCCCGCCGTTTCGCCGAGGTCGGGCTCGCCGGCTTCGTGCTCAAGTCGCACTACGCGCCGACCGCGGAGCGGGCGGCCGTGGTGCGCCGGGCCGTGCCCGGCGTCGACGCCCTGGGCTCGATCACGCTCAACGCCGGCGTCGGCGGCCTGAACGCCCAGGCGGTCGAGATCGCGGCGCGTTCCGGCGCCCGGATCGTGTGGCTGCCGACGGTGGACTCCGAGAACGAGGCGAGCGAGGACGGGCCCAGGCCGGCCAAGCAGCCGATCTGGCGGACGATCCAGGACGAGTTCGTGGCGGCCGGAGTCGCGAGCGAGCCTGTTCGGCTCGCGGCCGACGGGCTTGCGAAGGTGCTCGAGGTCGTCGCGCGCCACGGGCTCACGCTCGCGACGGGCCACCTCGGGCGTGCCGAGATCCACACCGTCGTCGAGGCAGCGGTCGCCGCCGGGGTGTCGCACGTGATCGTGACCCATCCCGACTACCCGACCCAGGGCGTTCCCGCCGACGAGCAACGGGAGCTGGCCGGCCGGGGTGCGGTGCTCGAGCGATGCTTCGCGCCGATCCACTCGGGAAAGGTCTCGTGGGAGCAGACGTTCGAGGCTATCCGCGCAACCGGACCGGAGAGCAACGTCCTGTCGACCGACCTCGGCCAGCCGCAGAACCCGCCGGTCGAGGACGGGCTCGCCCTGATGGCGGATCGCCTGCTCGAGGCCGGGTTCGACGACGACGACATCCGGACCATGGCCGTCGTCAACACGAGGAGGCTGGCCGGTGCCTAGAGCGGTGCTCGTCGTCAGCGCTCATTCCGCCGACTTCGTCTGGCGAGCCGCCGGTGCGATCGCGACCTTCGTCGAGCACGGCGGCACCGCGCACGTGGTCGCGCTCTCCTACGGCGAGCGGGGCGAGTCGGGCGAGCTGTGGAAGGAGCCGGGCCAGACCGAGGAGCGCGTGAAGGAGATCCGTCGTGGAGAGGCCGAGACGGCCGCGGCAGCGCTGGGCGCGGACTTCCGCTGCCTCGACCGCGGCGACTATCCGCTCGTCATGGATGCCGGCGCTGTTGATCAGCTGACCCGGCTGATCTGCGATCTCCGGCCGCAGCTGATCGTCACCCACGCCGCGCGCGACCCCTTCAACCCCGACCACGGCGTTGCGCACGACGCGACCGTGCAGGCGCGCCAGCTGGCGAGCGGCGCCGGCGTCGCGAGCGCGTTCACGACGATCGCACCACCCGAGCTGCTCCTCTTCGAGCCGCACCAGCCCGAGCTCTGCGGCTTCGTCCCGACCACGTTCCTCGACATCACCCCCGTGTGGGGCAAGAAGGCGGCCGCCATGGAAGCCATGGGCGCCCAGGGATATCTGCGGCAGTACTACTCGGAGCGCGCCGAGCACCGTGCCAATCACGCCTGCCGGATCAGCGGGCGGAGCGACATCCGTCACGCGGAGGCCTTTCAGCGCGAGATCCCCGTCGTCGTCGACGCGCTGTGACCGACTACGCCGCCTTCGCGCGACTCGGCGTCGCGACGGTCCACGAAGCCGCCGGGAGGACGGGCATCGTCGACATCCCGCTGGTCCAGATCGTGCCCGGCTCTCGCGTCGCTGGTCCGGCGCGCACCGCGCTCTGCGCGCCGGGCGACAACACGATGGTGCACGCGGTCGTCGCGCACGCGAGCCCGGGCGACGTTCTCGTGCTGACGAGTGCCGAGCCGGCGCCGGTAGCGCTCGTCGGCGAGCTGCTCGTGACGCAGGCCCGGGCACGCGGCGTCGCGGGGATCCTCGTGGACGGTGCCGTGCGCGACCTCGACGAGCTCGTCGAGATGGGGCTGCCGATCTGGGCGCGGTTCGTGCGCGCGCAGGGCGCGACCAAGGGAAAGGTGGGGAGGCTGGACGTTCCGGTCGTCGTGGGCGGCGCGGAGATCCGGCCCGGAGACGTCGTCGTGATGGACTGCGACGGCGCGACGGCGCTGCCGAGCGGGAGGGTCGACGAGGTGCTTCCGCTCGCGCTCGAACGGGCGGAGCGCGAGCGCGGCATGCGGCAGCGGTATGCGTCGGGCGGGCTCTCCTACGACCTCAACGGGCTCCGCGAGGTCGTCGAAGGCGCGGGTTGATGGAGGTCGCGGTGCTCGGCCTCGGCGAGGCCGGGGGCAGGATCGCAGCCGATCTGACGGCGGCGAGATGTGTGGTGCGCGGCTGGGACCCTGTGCGGCGGCCGGCGGGGATCGCCTCTGCCGCAAGCGCGCGGGAGGCGGTCGCTGGCGCCGACGTCGTCCTCAGCATCAACGCGGCGGCCGTCGCCCTGGACGCGGCGCTCGGCGTCGCCGATGCGCTTGCCGACGGTGCTCTCTACGCCGACCTGAACACGACCTCGCCGCAGCTCAAGCAGGAGCTCGACGCGGCGCTCCCGGTGCAGTTCGTCGACGTCGCGCTCGTCGGCGTCGTTCCCGCCACCGGCCTCCGCACATCGGCGCTCGCGGCCGGGGCAGGTGCCGAGCGCTTCGCGGAGCTCTTCCGGCCGCTCGG
>Ga0302322_100001175_pt1 | contig 21319 bp, 32 predicted proteins | sample Fen_T0_2_FD_203757 | JGI IMG/M metagenome (GOLD analysis project Ga0302322, IMG submission 203757) | Peat permafrost microbial communities from Stordalen Mire near Abisko, Sweden - Fen_T0_2 | ecosystem: Environmental > Terrestrial > Soil > Wetlands > Permafrost | place: Sweden: Abisko...
GGCTTTTCTCCAACACAGACCGAGCAAAGAAAGTCTGAAGACTGCACTTAGAACTTTAGACGGGAGTTTTCGTGCCCGCAGTTCGGGCATTTACCCAGTTCAGGCCGGCCAGCAGCCGAATACAGATGCTGGCAACGCACACAACAAAAGGTGGACTTTTTCCGGGCATGTTCAAAAAGCGCGTAGTCCCGGCGGTCATAAAACAGCCACAGGCCGAGAAAAACCACGGCGACGAGCAGGCAAAAAATGACGGTAGCGAGGACAAAATCCATCGGGATGATCCGTGCCTCAACCAAGCCAACAGTGCAAACCGAACCGCACGAAGCCCGGCTTGAGGATTGAGACTGACGCGAAAGCCAGAGGTTTCATGTCACAGGATTCGAGGTGCAGATAGGACTTTCAGAAAACAAAAACGCGCCGAAGAATCTTCGGCGCGTCGTAAGTTCTTATGACCTTTGGAAGGTTAGGCTTTGGCTTCGCCTTCAGGCGGAGCTTCAGCAGCAGGTGCAGCCTCAACGGATGCCGCGGCGGGCTTCTTGCTCTTCGCGGACTTGCGGCGGGTCTTTTTGTAGCCGGTGTCGTCAGCCTTCACGAACTCGATCAACGCCATCTCGGCGGCATCGCTGATGCGAGTGCCGAGCTTGTAAATGCGGGTGTAGCCGCCGTTACGGTTGACGAATTCCTTGTACTTTTCATTGAAGAGAGAAGTGACAGCATCTTCATCACGGACGTCGCGCAAGGCGAGACGGCGCAGATGTAGTGCATCCTTCTTTTCGGTCTTTGCCGCGGCCTGCTTGGCCTTGGTGATAACCTTCTCGATGAAAGGGCGAAGTGCTTTGGCTTTGGTGACAGTGGTCTTGATCCGACCGTGTTTAATTAGGGATGCCGCCAAGTTGGACAGCATCGACTCACGGTGTTCACGGGTCACGCCTAGCGAGGCATGGTGTTTATTATGACGCATTGGATTTGGTTTTTAGTTGGCTCCCGATCGGCAATCCGGTCGCAGCGTTGCGCGGCAGCGGACGGCGCGAGAGCCAAAATTATTTAAACGGCTTAAGCTTCCTTCTTATTATCGAGAAGGCGTTCGTCGAACTTCATGCCCAGAGAAAGGCCGAGGGCTTCGAGCTTCTCCTTGATTTCGTTCAGCGACTTCTTACCGAAATTGCGGTACTTGAGCATTTCCTGCTCAGTCTTCATCGCGAGTTCGCCAACGGTGGTGATGTTAGCGTTGTTCAGACAGTTCGCGGCGCGGACAGAGAGTTCGATCTCGTTGACCGACATGTTGAGGAGCTTGCGGAGCTTGTTCTGCTCTTCGCTGACTTCGCTCTGCTGGCTTTCGAACTCGAACGACTCGTCGCTGACGCGATCAAAGACATCGAGATGATGCTTGAGGATCGAGGCAGACTGCTTGAGCGCGTCGTCTGGCGTGATGCGACCGTCGGTCCAAACTTCAAGGTTGAGCTTGTCGTAGTCGGTGATCTGACCAACCCGTGTTGCCTCGACGGCGTACTTCACGAGCCGAACCGGACTAAAGAGGGAATCAATTGGGATGACACCGATAGCCTGTTCTTCTTTCTTATTCTGCTCGCCTGGATAGTAACCACGTCCGGTCTTGATCTCGATCTCGGCTTCGAACGCACGGCTCTTGTCGAGCGTGCAAATGACCTGCTCGGGATTGACGATTTGGATGGCTGGGTCGGCCTGGATGTCGGCGGCAGTAACAGCGCCGTCACGATTGACCTTGATCGAGAGCGTGAGCGGTTCGCGTTTTTGCGAAACGATCAAAATCTTCTTCAAATTCAGCACGATATCGGTGACGTCCTCGACGACCCCATCGATGCTTTGGAACTCATGGTTGACGCCCTCGATCTTAATCGAGGAGATGGCGGAACCCTCGATCGAGCTCAATAAGACTCGGCGCAGCGAATTGCCGATGGTATGGCCGTAGCCGGCCTCGAAAGGTTCGGCGACGAACTTTGCGTAGGTCGACGTGGAGCCTTCCTCGATCTTTGTGAGCTTGGAGGGGAGTTCGAACTTTCCGAGACGTTTTGGCATGGCGGTGAACTCTGCAGGTTGAGGAGTGAGGATAAGTGTTTTGTGGATACGAGCTGGCTTAGAAGCGCGAGTAGAACTCGACGATCAGCTGCTCGTTAATACCGGGTTCCATCTCATCACGCTTGGGCAGACGGTTGACGACGGCTTTGAAGGCCTCAGCATTGAGCGCGAGCCATCCGGGAACATTGCGTGCGCGATTTTCTTCGAGGCAGCGCGTAGCGAGTTGGCGGGAACTCGGTGAGTTCTTAATCTCGACTTCGTCACCAGCCAGCACGTTGTAGCTCGCGATGTCGACCTTGTGGCCGTTGACGCGCACGTGTCCGTGATTGACGAACTGGCGGGCAGCAGCACGGGACTTGGCAAAGCCGAGAAGATAAACAACGCTGTCGAGACGGGTTTCCAAGAGCTGCAGGAAACGCTCGCCGGTAATACCGCGCTCGCGCTTGGCGTTTTCGAATACGCGACGAAACTGACGCTCCAGCAAACCGTAGATGTAACGGAGCTTCTGCTTTTCGTTCAGGCCGATCGCGTACTCGGAAAACTTGCGACGGAGTTTGGGTCCGTGCTGGCCGGGAGGATACGTGCGTTTTTCGTACGCCTTGGTGGCGCCGAAAATCGGCTGGGAAAAGCGGCGGCTGATTCGAGTGGTAGGGCCGGTGTAACGAGCCATGGTGAAACCTGTGGTTTAAAGTGTTGAACTAAGTGGACGCATTACACGCGACGGCGTTTACGCGGACGGCAGCCGTTGTGTGGAACGGGCGTGACATCAATGATCGAGACGATTTCGAGTCCGATCGCCTGGAGGGCGCGGATCGCGGAGTCACGGCCGAGACCGGGACCACTGACCTCAATCACGACATCCTTAAGACCGTGGGACATGGCGTTGCGGGCGGCATCTTGGGCGACGACCTGCGCAGCATAGGCGGTTGATTTGCGAGAACCGCGGAAATTACACTTACCAGCACTGGACCAAGCAATGACCTGTCCTTTGGCGTCGGTGATCGAAACAATCGTGTTATTGAACGAAGCGAGGACGTGAGCAACGCCCGATACCACGTTCTTGGATCCTTTGGCCTTGCGGACCTTGATCGTGCCAAGCTCCTCTTTAAGGAGTTCTTCGGCGGTCGGCTGCTTGGCGACACCGCCAATGAGCTCGACAGGCTTATCGGTTGCAGCTGGTACGGCGCCATGGTCGGCGACGGCCTTAGCGGGCTTTTCAGCGACCGGAGCTTGGGCTTCGGCACCGACAGCAGGTGATACTTCCTTTTTAGGAGCTTTCTTAGGAGAGGACTTTTCTTCGGCCATGACGTTAATTATTCAGCTGCTTTTTTGGCAACGCCCACGGTCTTGCGGGGGCCCTTGCGTGTGCGTGCGTTAGTACTGGTGCGCTGGCCGCGAACCGGAAGGCTGCGGCGGTGGCGAATTCCACGATAGCAATTAATCGCCTGGAGGCGCTTGAGATTGCCGGTGTGCTCGCGGCGGAGATCACCCTCGACCACCCATTTGTGCTCGGTGATGATCTGGAGAATCTTATTAAGCTGTTCCTCGGAAAGGTCCGAGGCGCGCATGTTCGCGTCAAGACCTGCTTCCTGCACAACCAGGTCGGCACGCTGGGGGCCGATTCCGTAGATGTAACGGAGGGAGATCGCGATTTTCTTTTTCGCGGGAATTTCTACACCGAGTAGACGTGGCATGTGGAGTTTGAGTTAGAGTTTGGTTTGGAAAGTGAAAAAATTAGGGTGCGGCCGATGGGTCGGCAGCGGACGAGGCGAGGCGCGGGACCGTTAGTATCTCGGGGCCTTGGTCGGTAGTGAGCACTGTATGCTCGAAATGGGCGGCGGGCGTACCGTCAGCTGTGACGACTGTCCATCCATCGCTGAGCGTTTTAGTCCGGTATCCGCCAAGATTGACCATAGGCTCGATGGCGAGGGTCATACCGGGACGGATTAGTTCGGTCTTCGCTTTCTTCCGGTCGAGAAAGTTTGGAATCTGCGGTTCCTCGTGCATCGAAACGCCAACCCCGTGGCCAACCATTTCACGCACCACACTGAAACCGTGTGATTCGACATACTTCTGTACTGCCTCGGAAATATCTCCGATGCGATTGCCAACCGTAGCGTGGCGGATGCCGATGGCGAGTGCTTCCTCGGTGACGCGTAAGAGCTCGTCAACGCGGGCAGACACTTGGCCGATCTTCACCGTGTAAGCGTTATCGCCTATGTATCCGTTGTACTGGACAACGATATCGAGCGAAACAATGTCTCCTTCGCGCAGGATCCGTTTGATAGAGCCAATTCCATGAACGACTTCTTCGTTCACTGAAAGGCAACTGTAAGCCGGATAGCGGCGAGAACCGATTTGGTAACCGTAACAAGCGCTCCGGGCTCCGAGCTGCGCGATCAATTCGCGTGCAGCCTGATCCAAGTCATAGGTCGAAATGCCTGGCTGAACTCGCTTCTTAAGCTGGTCCAACACTGTGGCGGCGACAGCGCACGCATCACGCATGCGGCTGATGCCCTCTTTGTTTTTGATAGGGATCATATCAGGCCGCAATAGTGCCGACCTCGATGGCGAGGCCGAGCGTACGATAGTGTTCAACAACAGAAATGGACGAGATTTCCTCGCCTACGATCACGCCGTGTAGCGCTTCGTCGCGAGCCTCAATCCATTCGTCGAACACTTTAGCTTGGAGCAGCGTAGCCGGGAAGCCGGTTAAGGCGAAACCCGCATCGGGTTTACGCGTCCAAAACCAACGGCGCATCAGCGCAAGCGTGGTTTCGTCATCCACGGATTTACCATGGGCGGCAGCCCGCCCGGCAATGTGGCCAAGCGGAGTGCTACGCGAAATCTCCTGCTGCATCAGACCAGCGAGAGAGACGTGCTCAAAATTCAAAGAACGGAGCTGATTCATCAAGTTTTCAGTCTGAGAACTCGGCAAACCAACGACTAAGATTCTAATTTTGGCGAGAGCGCCGAAATCGGAAAAGAGGTCAGAAAGTGAAGACACCCGGACCAAAGTAAAGAGCGAATTACCGGGCGACGATTATTTAAGGGCTCTTAAGGGCCCAAGCGATGATTCCGGTCAGGAATAACGCCCCGAGGACGATCCAAAGTTTGCCGACTGTTTTCAAGTCAGCCGCCTCGCCGATGGCACTAGCCACTGCGGGGTTGCGGGAACGGATACGGCCTTTCTTAAGGAAGCCGTCGTAATGACGCTGGAGGAGGAAAGTTTCCACCTGACGCATCGTGTCGAGAATAACGCCCACCGTGATCAACATACCGGTACCGCCGAAGAAATAGGCGACACGCTGAGGAACGTTGAGTTCGAAAAGTAAAACGTCGGGCATTACCGCAATGAAGGTCAGAGCAAGCGCACCGGCCAGAGTCATGCGAGTCATGATGAAGTCAAGGAATCTGGCGGTTGGTTCGCCGGGGCGAACGCCGGGGATGTAACCACCATACTTCTTGAGATCGTCAGCGATCTGGATCGGCTTGAACATGACTGAAACCCAGAAATAGCTAAAGAACAGAATCAGGGTGGTATAACCCGCGTAATAGACCCAGTTACCACGGAGTAGATTGCTGGAGAACTCCATCATCCACTTCCAGTTCATGTAAGCGCCGAGCTGGGAAAAGATTTGCTGAGGGAAGAGCAAAATCGCACTTGCAAAGATAACCGGCATAACGCCCGAATAGTTGATCTTCAGCGGGAGGAACGAGCTCTGACCGCCCATGACCTTGTTGCCGACGACGCGCTTCGCGTATTGGACCGGGATCTTGCGCTGGCCCTGTACAATCAAGATGATGAACACGATCACGGCGACAAACAGGAGGATCATGACGGCAGCATGACCGAGGTTGAGCTTAGCTACGCCGACCGGGCCGAAAAAGAGGTTCTTGGTAGCACTCGCAGCTCCAGGAATATCAGCCAAAATACCGACCGTAATCAGAAGCGAAACGCCGTTACCAATACCGCGTTGCGTGATCTGCTCGCCCAGCCACATGAGCAACATGGTACCTGCCGTCATAAAGATGACGGAGGTCAGAAGGAAGCTCCACTTCGAAGCAATGACGATCGAACCGTAGACATTAACATCGAACGAACTACCAAAGAGGCGAGCGGGGTTTTCCAACGCCAAAATCAGCAGCGTACCTTGAACGATACAAATCGCGACCGTGCCGTACCGGGTGTACTGGGTCAGCTTCTGACGTCCAACATCACCTTCCTGCTGGAGTCGGCTGAGCATCGGAACGACCGCTGTCATCAATTGGAAAATGATGGACGCACTAATGTAAGGCATGATGCCCAACGCACAAACAGCCCCCTTAATAAGCGCACCCCCGGTGAACATGTTGTAGAGGCTGGCCATCGCCCCACCAGTACCACCCGATTGCGCGGCGAAGAACGCCTGCAACGGATGCGGATCGATTCCTGGCAACGGGATATGCGCGCCAACACGCGCGATAAACAACAGTGCCAGTGTATAGAAAATTCTCGAGCGCAGCTCGGGAATCTTCAGCGAATTCGTGAATGCAGAGAGCACGGCAGGGGTGATGGAATGGTGAAAAGTGGCAACACATCGGGCGCACCGAAGCGCACCCTACCCGATCATTAGGCGACGATAGCCTGGCCGCCAGCCTTCTCGATCTTCGCCTTAGCGGCATCGGAGAATTTCGTGGCAGTGATCGTAAATGCGCGGGTGACTTCACCGTCACCAAGAACCTTGAGCTGGCGGCCATCCGGGCGAATCACACCGTTCTGGGCCAAAACTTCGGCGTTCACCGCAGTGATCGATGCGTCAAGTTTCTCCAGATCGCCGAGGTTCACAATTGAGTACGTCGTACGGAAATTGTAATTATTGAAACCACGGTGCGGGAGCTTGCGGTAAAGTGGCATCTGGCCACCTTCAAAACCGGGGCGGATGCTGCTGCCGGAACGAGCAGACTGGCCTTTGCCACCGCGACCGGAGGTTTTGCCGTGGCCGCCGCCTTCGCCGCAGCCGACGCGCTTCTTGCGGTGAATAGCACCGGGGACATTCTTGAGTTCGTGCAGTTTCATAGGATTCCTAAAGTCGCCCAAGCCTCCAGAATATTTTGGGAGGAAGGACTCGGATGATGGTTTAGATTAATTAGGCCTGGCGGGTGCTCTTGATGTCAGCAGCAAGGCGCAGTTGGAGGAGACCATTGAGCGTCGCGTGCACGACCGCGATGTGGTTTTTTGAACCCATCGATTTCGTAAGGATATTCTTAATGCCTGCAGCTTCGAGGACCGCACGGACACCGCCACCAGCGATGAGGCCGGTACCTGGGGAAGCGGGTTTAAGGAGGACCTTGCCTCCGTCGTAAACGCCAAGGACATCGTGAGGGATGGTGTCGCCCTTGAGCTTGACCGTGACCATACGTTTGTGCGCGTTGGCCGTGCCCTTCTTGATCGCTTCAGGGACTTCGTTGGCCTTGCCGTAGCCGATGCCAATCTTGCCCTTGCGATCACCAACAACGGCGAGCGCAGAAAAGCTAAAGCGTCTGCCGCCTTTTACTACCTTGGCACAGCGGTTGATAAAGACGACCTTCTCGACCATCGCGGGCTCACCATCAGCACCAAGAGCTGGGGCCGCACGATTGTCGCGACGAGGGCCGCGGCTAAATTCACGACGAGGACCGCGATTATCGCGGCCTGGACCTGCCGGTGCAGGAGCAGGAGCGGCGGCAGGGGAAGGCTGGGGAGTGGGTTCGGTGCTCATGTGTTAGAATACCAAGCCACCTTCACGGGCGGCTTCTGCGAATACTTTTACTTTACCGTGATAGGGAGCGCCAGAGCGATCGAAGACGACCGCACTGAGACCAACAGCTTTGGCCTTGAGGGCAAAAGCTAAGCCGAGTTCCTTCGCACCAGCGATGTTGGCGGCGAGCTTCTTTTGACGAAGATCAGCGTCGAGACTCGACAGAAACAAAAGCGTAGTAGCGGTGTCGTCGTTGATGGCCTGGGCGTAAATGTGTTTACCAGTGAAACGGACGCTGAGGCGCGGGCGTAGGGCCGTGCCGTTGACTTTCTTGCGGATTCTCCAACGGCGTTTCTGGAGGAGGTCGGCTTTGCGGATAGTGTTCATTTTAAAATGCGAATGAAGAATGGTGAATTTAGAATTTAGAGTGAAGTGCAGAAATCAGGCGGCTAAGCGCCAACTCTGCATTCTCCATTCTTTATTCTCAACTTGGCCGTTAGGCGACGGTCTTACCTTCCTTGCGGCGGACACGCTCGCCGACGATCCGGACGCCTTTGCCTTTGTACGGCTCGGGCGGGTAATAGGCGCGGATGTTGGCGGTGACAGCACCGACGAGTTGTTTGTCAGCGCCCTCGACCTTAATCTTGGTCTGATCGGCGATGGTAATCTTGATACCCTCAGGGATATCGAAGATAATCGGGTGCGAGTAACCGAGTGCGAGGTCGATCTGCTTGCCCTTCAGGTTGGCCTTGAAGCCGACACCTTGAATTTCAAGATCCTTGACGTAGCCTTCGGTCACTCCCTTAACCATCCCGGCGATAACCGAACGAGCGGTGCCGTACATGGCACCAGCGAAACGGGTTTGCTCAACCGGCGTAACAACGATGTGCTTGTCAACCAAGGCGATCTTCACGACGTTTGAGAATGTTTTGGTCACCTTGCCCTTGGGGCCTTCAACGTGAACGGTACCGTCAGTGATGACGACTTTGACCTTCTCAGGAATGGGAACAGGAACTTTGCCAATGCGGGACATGTGTATTCGATCTCCGGTTACCAAACGTTGCAGATCAGTTCCCCGCCGAGTTTTTGGCGGCGGCAGTCTTGGTCCTTCAATAGACCTTTCGAGGTCGAGAGAATGCTGATACCAAGGCCGTTAAGGACGCGCGGGATCTCGGAGTAGCCGTAGTAAAGGCGACGTCCCGGCGTAGAAACGCTAGAAAGATTTGTGAGGGCGGGTGCGTTATCGACGTACTTCATTTTCACGACGAGGGTCTTGTGGCCCTTATCATCGGCGCCGTCGGAAAGGTCGGAAACGTAGCCTTCGGCTTTAAGGATCGCCGCGAGGCTCTCCTTGAGTTTGGAATGCGGGGAAACGCATTCAGCGAGCCCTGCCTTCGACGCATTGCGAAGCCGGGTGAGAAAGTCACAGACTGGATCGGTCATGGTGGATGTTCTAGTAGTTAATACTGCCGGGTCATATCCGACTCCCGACAGCGAAAGAGTTTACCAAGAAGATTTAGTTACGCCAGGGATCTTGCCAGCGAGAGCAAGCTCACGGAACGTGAGGCGGGAAACACCGTACTTGCGCTTGTAGCCACGTGGGCGACCAGAAAGAGCGCAGCGATTGCGCACACGAACAGGCGAAGAATTGCGCGGGAGCTTGGCCATCTTCTTCTGCGCGGCGAAGAAATCTTCGTCGGTGCTGGCGGGATTGGCGAGGATCGCCTTCAACTCAGCACGAGCAACCTTGTGCTTTGCGACGAGACGGATGCGCTTTTTATTGCGTTCGATGGCGGAGGTTTTCGGCATGGCAGTAAGCGTTAAAAATTAGACGGCCGTCGGGGCCTTGACCGGAGCGGTTTCAGTGCGGCGGAACGGCATACCCAAGAGCTTGAGAAGTTCACGGCCTTCTTCATCGTTCTCAGCCGTGGTCACGATGCTAATATCGAGACCCATTTGTTTCTTTACGTTTTCGACGGTAATTTCCGGGAAAATAGTGAAGTCACTGATGCCAATGCTGTAGTTGCCTTGGCCATCAAGCTTGGGCGAGACGCCGCGAAAATCGCGGATAGTCGGGATAGCAACGGCCAAGAGGCGATAAAGGAATTCCCACATGGCGTTGCCACGGAGGGTGACGTAGGCCCCTACAATCTGGTTAGGCTTGAGTTTGAAATTCGAAATGGCCTTGCGGGTCCGGGTGAGGACAGGCTTTTGGCCGGCGATGATACCGAGATCGCGAGCAGCGTCAGCGATCTGGTTTTTGTCGGCGTCGGCATCGATACCAGTGTTAAGCACGATCTTCGAGACCTTAGGGATCTGGTGCTTGTTCTTGTAGCCGCGGTTTTTAACGAGCGCAGGTATGACCTGCTCGTTGTAAAGTTTCTTAAGGACGGGTGTGTAACTGCTCATGGTGCAAGGCGACCGGATTTCCGACCCGGAGGCATAGAGAGTGTGTTTGGAAAGGGAAAAGATTCGACGTTAGCGGACGGCGTGCTGCGAGAGCAAGTGCCAATATCCTCAGGCGGTTTTTTTCGCACGCTTGCTGCCATCAAAATCGGCCTGTTTCATCAGGTTCGAAATATGGACCGAGCCTTCGCGCTCTGAGATGGTACCGTTAGGGTGCTCTTGAGATTTCTTCAAGTGCCGCTTGATCATCGCAACGCCTTCGACAACGGCGCGTGACTTAGCTGGCAGCACTTCGAGAATCTTGCCCGACTTGCCTTTTTGGGAGCCGGCGATGACGACGACCTGATCGCCGCGTTTGACGTGAAATTTCTGGGACATGTTAGAGAACCTCCGGAGCGAGCGAGATGATCTTCATGAAGTTCTTCGCGCGCAATTCGCGCGCGACCGGACCGAAGATGCGGGTGCCTTTAGGGTTGCCATCCGTACCTAGGATAACGATGGCATTGCTGTCGAAGCGCAGGTAGCTACCATCGGTACGACGGATGGCGGTCTTCGTGCGAACGACGACGGCTTGGGCTACTTCACCTTTTTTAACGGTGGCTTCGGGTGTGCTTTGCTTAATGTGAACGGTGATGATGTCGCCGACCCCCGCGGTGTCAGTGAGCTGACCTTTGCGGCGGATCATGGCAGCCCGGCGGGCACCGGTATTGTCGGCAACGTCTAGAACGGAACGCAGTTGAATCATGGCGCTAGCCTCCTTATGTTATGCTTATTTGGCGGGCGTCTTAGCCTGCGTGGTTTTGGTGGGAACGGCTTCAGCAACATCCGCCTCGGTTACGGCGGCGCTGGCGATGACGGCGGCTTCGATGACGCGGATGACGCGCCAGCGCTTCAGACGACTGATCGGACGCGACTCCATGATTTCGACCTTGTCGCCTACCTTAGTCTCGTTCCTCTCGTCGTGAACATGTACAACGGTCTTGCGATTGACCACCTTGTGATAAAGCGGATGCGGGGTCTTGAACGGGACGGTTACCTTGATCGATTTATCGCCAGAGCGGCTGGTGACGAAGCCAATGAGGTCTTTACGTTTGTTGCGGGTCGGAGAGGACATGGTCTTAAAAGGAAGTTATGGGCGGACGTAGCTTAGGCGGCCGGCTTCTTCTGGTTGACGGCGGTTTCGAACCGAGCGATGTCCTTGCGGAGGACGCGGATTTCGTGAGTTTTTTCTACCTGTCCGGTCTGCTTGCGCAGGCGGAGCTGGAGAAGCTGCTCGCGGGTTTCGCGGAGCTTGGTTTCGATCTCGGCAGGCGAGAGTTCGCGAATTTCTTTGGAAGTCATGGTGCGGCGTATCCGGTTGGCGGTTACGATTAGACGACAGCACCTTCACGCGCGATGAAGCGGCAGTGAAAGGGAAGCTTGGCGTCAGCGAGGCGGAAGGCCTCTTTGGCGATGGTGGCGGAAACACCGGCAAGTTCGAAGAGAACGGCGCCGGGCCTGATTTGGGCGATGTAGTACTCGACCGGGCCTTTGCCCTGGCCTTGACGCACTTCGGCTGGCTTCTTCGTGATCGGCTTGTGTGGGAACACGCGGATCCAGAGTTTACCCTTACGCTTAAGGTGCCGGGAAATGGTAACACGGGCGGCCTCAATCTGCTGACCGGTCATCGGTCCGCGGGTGAGGGACTGCAGGCCGTAGTCGCCAAAAGAGAGCGTGTTACCGCGCTTAGCGTTGCCGGCGCGGGAGCCTTTTTGTGATTTGCGGTATTTTGTACGAGCGGGAGCGAGAGCCATGGGAGGAAATCTCCTTTAGAGAGTTTATCCGTTAACCGGATCAGTTGTTGTCGGCTTCTTTTTTGCAGATCCAGCATTTGACGCCGATCTTACCGTAGACGGTCTTGGCCTCGGAGAAACCATAATCGATGTTCTCGCGGAGCGTGTGGAGAGGCACGCGGCCTTTGCGCTGCCATTCGCGCCGGGCAATATCTGCGCCACCGAGACGGCCTGAGCATTGGATACGAATACCTTCAGCACCGAGTGTCATGGCCATTTCAACGGCTTTCTTCATGGCGCGCCGGAACGCAATGCGACGTTCAAGCTGCAGCGCGACGTTCTCAGCGACGAGCTGGGCTTCGATCTCGGGCTTCTTCACCTCTTGGATATCGAGGAGAATTTCTTTTCCAGTAAGTTTTGCGAGCTCTTCCTTGATCTTCTCGATCTCCTGCCCCTTACGTCCGATGACGATGCCTGGGCGGGCGGTGTAGATCTTGACGCGGACGCGGTTGGACGCGCGCTCGATGAAGATGCGCGGCACCGACGCCTGCTTGAGCTTCTCCATGAGCTTCTCACGGATCATGTAGTCCTCGGCAAGAAGCTTGCCGAAATCTTTTTTCTTCGCGTACCAGCGAGACTGCCAGTTACGGCGGACAGCGAGGCGGAACCCGATCGGATTGGTTTTTTGGCCCATGGCGAGAGTTAGTTCGAGTTACCGTCTGAGAGGATGATGCGGATGTGCGACATCTTTTTGCGGCGAGGTGCGGCTGAACCGCGAGCAGCAGCTTTGAAGCGTTTCAAAACCGGACCATTTTCGATCACGGCGCTCTTCACGGTAAGGGTGTCAGCGGAGAGGTTGTTGTTGTTCTCTGCGTTCGCGATGGCGCTCTTGAGCGTCTTCGCGATGAGGCGCGCAGACTTGCGCGGGATGACCGAGAGCAGATTGACCGCGTCGGGGGCCTTGCGACCTTGGATAGTACGGACGACTTCGCGCATCTTTTTAGGAGACATGCGCGCGTAGCGTGTGAGTGCTTGAATTTCCATGTTCGGAGGATTCCTTCCTGTTCGGAGGCGGCAGCAGCGTCGCGTGAGCGGCACCCTGCCCTTTTGGTTTCGGTTAATTGATTAAATTTCTTTGCGGGTCATACCGCCATGCGCCTTGAAGACGCGTGTTGGGGAAAACTCACCGAGCTTGTGACCAACCATGTTCTCAGTAACGTACACGGCGACGAAGGCCTTGCCGTTGTGAACATTGAAGGTGTGGCCGATGAAGTCAGGCGTGATGGTCGAACGACGTGACCAAGTCTGGATGGGCTTGTGAGCGCCGGCCTTAGTCGCCTTCTCGATCTTCTCGAGCAGGTGCAGATCAACGAAGAAGCCTTTTTTGATGGAACGTGCCATGGTGCGAAAAGATCGAGGTTACTTCCTGCCGCGCGGCTTACGGCCGTTGTGGTGAGTGATAATGGAGCTGTTCGAGAGTTTCGAACGGCGACGTGTTGGGAAACCCTTCGCGAGCTGACCCCAAGGGGAAACGAGCTGCTGACGACCACCACCGCCCTTGGACTTGCCTTGACCACCACCGTTGGGGTGATCCACCGGATTCATCGCCACACCGCGGACAGTCGGACGAACACCAAGCCAGCGTTTACGGCCAGCTTTACCGAGGGACTGTTTATTGTGATCGAGATTACCAACAATGCCGATTGTAGCGCGGCACTTCGGGTTGACCATACGAAGCTCGCCCGAAGGCATCTTCAAGGTCGCCTGGCCGTTTTCAACCGCGACGAGTTCAAGCGCAGCACCAGCCGAACGCGCGATCTTCGCGCCGCGTCCAGGAACCAGCTCAACGGCGTGGACCTTAGTCGACGGGGGAATAAGCTCTAGCGGGAAGTTATTGCCAACAAGAAAATCGTTGGTCGTCGCCTTGTCAGAGGTGATGATCATCGTACCGACCGTCAGGCCCTCGGGAGCGAGGATGTAGCGCTTTTCGCCATCGGGGTAAGAGATCAAGGCAATGTGCGCGGTACGGTTGGGATCGTATTCGATCGCCTGCACCTTGGCGGGCTGGTCGAGCAGATTCCGCTTAAAGTCTATGATACGGTAGAGCTGCTTGTGTCCACCACCGCGATGGCGTGAGGTGACACGACCGTAGACGTTGCGTCCACCGGTCTTCGGCTTGGGCTCGGTGAGTGCGCGCTCAGGGCGTTTCTTGGACACTCCCTTGGCATCGTTCAGCGAGGTGAAGCGCTGGGCGGGAGTGAGCGGACGGCAGAAAGGTTTGATAGCCATGTTGTATTTTCCGGTAGGCTTCGGTTAGACGAGTTCGATCTTGTCGCCCGATTTGAGCGTCACGATCGCCTTCTTATAGTCGGAAGTCATGCTGGGGCGGCCCTGGCGGCTCTTCTTGTTTTTGCCGCGGTAATTCTGGATATTCACGCGCGTAACCGTGACCTTGAAGGTCTTTTCAACGGCTTCAGCAACCGTGTGTTTGGTGGCGTCGGAGAAAACCTCGAACGTGTACTGCCCGAGTTCGGACGAGAGCTTGTTCGATTTTTCCGTGAGACGGATGAGCTTTAAGACGTTACCGGCATTCATGACTTACCTCCGTTGACGCGAGCGATGATTGTCTCGAGCGCCGCACTGGAAACGATGATCTTCTTATATTGGGCGAGATCGAGGGTGTTGAGCTTGGAAGCGTCCTGCAGGCTGACGCGCTTGATATTGCGAGTGGCACGGGAGGCTTCGAGGGTGAACGGTGAATCAACCACGAGGATTTTACCCTTCGGGGCGATACGGCCGATGATCACGTTAACCTCTTTCGTCTTCTTGGCAGAAGGTTCGAAGCGCTCGATCACATCGATATCACCAACAGAAGCGCGGTCGAAAAGGGCGCGGCTGAAAGCGAGTGCTTTAACCTTGGCGTTGATCTTCTTGGAGTAGTCGCGTGGTTTGGGACCGAACACAACGCCACCGCCACCCCAGAGCGGCGAACGGATGGAGCCAGCACGAGCACGACCGGTGCCCTTCTGCTTCCATGGTTTCTTGCCACCACCGCGGACTTCGCCACGAGTTTTCGTGGAGTGTGTGCCGAGGCGTTTGTTGGCGTTGATTGCGACGATGACTTCCTTAACTGCTTGAAGGCCTTTATCGCCTTCGAAAGTGGGGAGTCCGGCAAATTCCTCTTCGCGAGAAGTGGTGCCGTCGGGTGTGAAAATTTTAAGCTTCATTGGCTATATCCTCCGTTGTTCAGGCTTTCTTGGGCTGACCTTTGATCGCGGAGCGGACGATAACATCGTCGCCGTTAGCGCCGGGGATCGCACCACTTACGAGGATGAGGTTCTTCTCGAGGAGAACCTTCACGACACGCAGGTTTTGCACCGTACGTTTTTCGCTGCCCATGTGTCCGGGCATTTTCTGGTTCTTCCAAGTGCGGCCAGGAGTCTGGCGCATACCGATCGAACCAATGCGGCGATGGAACATCGAACCGTGAGCCGCAGGACCGCCAGCAACACGGAAACGTTTAACCACGCCCTGGAAGCCTTTGCCCTTGGTGATACCGATCACATCGATGAGCTGACCTTCGGTGAAGGCTGCCACGGTGACGATGTCGCCAACTTTGAGTGTCGACTCGCCTTCGAAGCGAACTTCGCCGAGTACGCGAGGCGTCTCTTCAAGACCTGCCTTTTTAGCGTGGGCCTGTTCGGCCTTCGGTGTGTTCTTGGCTTTCTTGATAGTGAAGCCGAGCTGAACGGCGTTGTAGCCGTCAACCTGGGTCGTCTTGACTTGGACGACCGGGCAGGGACCGGCCTCAACCACGGTGACGGGAACTAGGACGTTTTGAGCGTCGTAGACCTGCGTCATGCCGATTTTTTTGCCTAGTAGCGTAGAGATCATGGGCTAAGCGGTAGGTGGAATGTTGTTCCGTTTAGGACCTACATTAACGAGGGACCCAGCGGTGCGCGGAGCGCACATGGGCAACTGCTATGTATGAACTGTTAGGATGCGAAATTTATACGTTAATGGTGATGTCGACGCCGGACGGGAGATTCAGCTTCTTGAGCTCGTCCACCGTCTGCGCGGTCGGCTCGATAATGTCGATGAGACGCTTGTGTGTACGCGTCTCGAACTGCTCCATCGATTTCTTGTCGACGTGTGGAGAGCGATTGACTGAGAGCTTCTCTATGCGAGTCGGAAGAGGGATCGGACCGGACACGCGGGCGCCGGAGCGCTTAGCGGTCTCGACAATCTCGGTAGCGGACTGGTCGATCACGCGATAGTCGAAGCCTTGGAGTCTGATGCGAATGCGTTGGCCTTTCATGGCTGTAAAAGAACGAGGGTTTAAGTACGGGCCGGAGCCTTCGAAGAGGACTCGACGATTTTAAGAAGTGAAGCGTTCGGCACCTGCGCAAAATGCGAGGGTGTGATCGAAGCGGAGGCGCGTCCCTTGGAAAGGGAACGGATGTCAGTTACATAACCGAAAAGAAGTTCAAGCGGGACATGAGCAGCGATGATGCAAGCACCCGCCTTGTTCTCCATACCCTGGATCTGACCGCGGCGGCGGTTGATATCACCCATGAGATCACCCTGGTATTCTTCAGGCGTGGTAACTTCGACACCCATGATGGGCTCAAGTAGAATCGGATTTGCTTTCTTCATCGCATCCTTAAACGCGAAGATACCAGCCATCTTAAATGCGAGTTCGGACGAGTCGACCTCGTGGAATGAACCATCGATGATGCGCACGATAACATCGACGACCGGATAACCCGCGACGGTGCCATTGTTGGTACCTTCGCGGATACCTTCGGTCGCGGGCTTGATAAATTCTTTCGGGATCGAGCCACCAACAGTTTCGTTGAGGATCTCAACGCCTTTACCTTTTTCGTTCGGTTCGAGCTTGATGACAACGTGACCATATTGGCCCTTACCACCGGATTGGCGGATGAACTTACCTTCGCCGTCAGCTGCCTTGGAAATCGTCTCGCGGTAAGCGATCTGCGGCTTGCCCGAGGTCGCCTCTACCTTAAACTCGCGCTTCATGCGATCAATGATGATCTCAAGGTGCAACTCGCCCATACCGGCAAGAATGGTTTGTCCGGTATCTGTGTCGGTCTTAACACGCAAAGTTGGATCTTCAGCCACCAAGCGTTGAAGCGCAACGCCCAGCTTTTCCTGATCAGCCTTCGAGTTCGGCTCGATGGACATCGAGATAACAGGCTCGGGAAAAGACGGCGGCTCGAGACGGATATCGTAGTCTTCGTCGCAAAGGGTATCACCGGTGATTACGTCCTTGATGCCGACGACCGCACAAATATCCCCAGCATAAGCGACCTCGATCTCTTCACGCTCGATGGCGCGCATGAGGACCAAGCGAGAGACGCGCTCGGTGCGGCGGGTACGGGGATTATAAAGAGACATTCCGCGCGGTAGCTGGCCAGTATAGACGCGAAAGAACACCAGACGACCAACGAAAGGGTCGTTCCAAAGCTTGAACGCGAGACCAGCAAGTTTTGCCTTGTCGCTGACAACAGCCTCAACCTCTTTGCCATCGCTATCCTGACCCTTCATCGGGGGAACGTCGATCGGGCTGGGCAAGTAATTGACAACGCAATCGAGAAGACGTTGTACGCCTTTCTTCTTGAAAGCAGAGCCGGGGAAGACGCCTGTGAACTGGAGTGAAATAGTTGCCTTGCGGACACCGAGCATCAATTCGTTGACGCTGATCTCTTCACCATTGAGATATTTTTCAGCAATGACGTCGTCGAAATCGGAAACCGCCTCGATGAGCTTGTCGCGATATTCCTTCGCCTTCGCCTTCATGGCGTCGGGAATTTCGATCGTGACCGGCCTCATGCCGAGTGGATCGCTCGGATTATCCTCAAAAGAATAGGCGACGTTTTGGACGAGATCGATAAGGCCGGTGAAATTCTCCTCTGCACCGATCGGTAAGTAAAGAGCGTGGGCGTTTGCCTTGAGCTTCGTACGAATGTCCTCAATGCAACGGTAAAAATCGGCTCCGACCCGGTCCATCTTGTTGATGAACGCTATACGCGGCACCTGGTACTTGTTAGCCTGGCGCCAAACGGTTTCCGACTGGGGCTGCACCCCAGCGACGGCATCAAAAACAGCGACGGCGCCGTCCAACACGCGAAGTGAGCGCTCCACTTCGGCCGTGAAATCAACGTGACCGGGAGTATCAATAATATTAATACGCTGCTTGATCCCTTTCCAAGGCCCCCATGAAGCGTTCCAAGCACAGGAGATAGCGGCCGCAGTGATAGTGATACCACGCTCACGCTCTTGCTCCATCCAATCGGTTACCGTCGTTCCTTCATGCACTTCGCCCATCTTGTGGACGGCACCTGAATAGAAAAGAATGCGCTCGGTCGTGGTGGTCTTGCCCGCATCAATATGCGCAGCAATACCGATATTACGCGTCCATTCGAGCGGGAATGGACGGTCCTTGGAGTTGACCGCGGAAATCTTGGCCTTGTCTGTAACGACAATAATGGCAGGTGTAGCAGCGTTGGACATGGTGGCGAGCTGGACTTAAGGTTACCAGCGGAGGTGGGCGAAGGCGCGATTGGCCTGGGCCATCTTATGGGTATCTTCCTTCTTTTTCACCACAGATCCCGTGTTGTTGTAGGCATCGACAATCTCTGCCGCGAGGGCGTCTTTCATCGGAATACCTTTGCGTGAACCAGCGGCGTCAACAATCCAGCGAAGCGCCAAACTTTCTTGGCGTTCAAACGAAATTTCTACCGGCACCTGATAGGTCGCACCACCCACACGTCGGCTCTTCACCTCGAGACGCGGGCGAGCGTTTTCTAACGCGCCGATCAACAGATCAACTGGATCACCCTTCTCCAGCTTCTCGGAAACCTTTTCGAAGGCCCCGTAAACGATGCGCTGAGCAAGGTTTTTCTTGCCGCTCTTCATGATGACATTGACGAGATGGGCTACCAGCGGACTGCTGTAGCGGATGTCAGGAACAACGTGACGTTTTTCGGCTCTGTGGCGGCGTGACATGACGAAATAGGGTTTTTAGAACGAACAGTTTACTTGGCGGCCTTCGGGCGTTTGACGCCATACTTGGAGCGACTGCGACGACGTTTCTCAACACCAGTGGCGTCAAGCGTTCCGCGCACGATATGATAACGTACGCCAGGAAGATCTTTAACGCGACCACCGCGTACGAGCACGATTGAATGCTCTTGGAGGTTATGCCCCTCGTCAGGAATATACGAAATGACTTCGTTGCCGTTCGTGAGGCGAACCTTGGCCACCTTACGGATAGCCGAGTTCGGCTTCTTGGGAGTGCGGGTCATGACCTGCACGCACACGCCGCGACGGAAGGGATTACCCGCCAAGGCCGGTGATTTGGACTTGGCGCGCACCTTGCGACGTCCCTTGCGCACGAGTTGATTGATGGTCGGCATATCTAAAGATGGTCAGGAAATGAGGAAAAGACGCGAAAACTACCGACCGACAAACTGTCGGCAAGCACTTTTTCGATAAAAGTAAAATTAGTGAAGATCCAACGAGGTTTTCGCGAGTCTTCGGAAAAAAAGCGCCATCAACCCGAAGGCTGACAACGCGCGAATCTAAGCAAAAAGTTGAAGGGTCAGCTGACCAGCCCAGAAACAGAGATGCAAGCCCAAAGACATCGGAATCCAAAACGAACGCGCGGCTGGAAAGTAAAGGAACGAAACCTTGATGGCTCACAGCCCATTTCACCGCGGCAATAATCTGAGTCCTGAACACCAACATACGAAGCATAGCGGTTTAAGGTGCCAAGCCCATCGCAACCTCACCAAGCGTAAGCAGATTACTCTAACATATGGTATCCCTAATATGGATACCGTATTCGCAGTGCACGACCACCTTATTCACCCACCGAATTAGCACTACTCCGTTAAGTAGTTAAGACGAGTCAAGGATGAGGCCGGAGCGGGTGAAGCGAGTTTGACAGCGAGGGCAGGAACAGAGGGCAAGCGCCTCGATGAGCCAGCGGCGGACTTCAGGCAGCGATGGGCGTTTTTTTTGACGTACGCAGGCGGGCGAGGAAACAAAAGGCCAGCAGGCACAGCGTGAGATGATGATGCAGCCCGCGCCAGGAACGTCCCTCGAAGTGATCCAGGCCCAGTTCCTCCTTCAACTGTTGATAGCCTTGTTCGATGGCCCAGCGTTGGTGCGCCAGACGCACCAGTTCCTCGATGGTCGTGTCGGCGGGCAGATTGGAGAGGTGATATTTGAACGTGCCGTCGCCGAGTTGCTCGATCAACAGCCAGCGGGCGTTGCCGGGCTGGCGCCAGCGACTCTTGCGCTGGGAGGCTTGCACGCGTACGGCCACGGCCTGCACGCTGGCGTCGTCGGCGCGAGGGAGCTTTACTTTAGTCCAGCGGGCCGGTTCGGCTAGCAGCTGATCCCGCCAGGCAGTCATGCTCAGCGGCCGCACCGCCGGATCCTCCACCTTGGCATGTTGCCGGGGGCGTCCCGGTCCGGATCGCTTCAGCCTGCCGACAGCCTCGGCTGGCCAGGCTGCAATATTGCCGGGGACGTGGGCTACGTAGGGTTCGCCTTGTTTTTCCAACGCGGCGAGCAACGGCTGGATCACGCCATAACCGGCGTCGAACACGATGGCCTTGTAAGCGGGCAGTTGCGGCTTCATCGCACTCAGCAAATCCAGGGCGATGCGCCACTTTTCCTGGAAGGTTTGCGCTTCAACGGGCACCCCCGCCTTGGTCATGCGCTTCGGATCATCCGTCCACGCGGCCGGCAAATACAACTGGGCCGACAACGGCCAGTGCAGACCTGCACCCACCCAATGCCACGTCACGATACTCTGGCAGTTGGCGATCTTGCCCAACGCTCCGCAATACTGACGGGCTACGCCCACCGAATGCCGTCCCTGCTTGGGCAGGCTGGTGTCGTCGAGCACCAACACCCCGTCCGCACTCATGCGCCGTCGCATCAATTGACGCAACCGGTGCAACACCGCCTTATGGTCCCACGGGCTCTGGTTGACGAACTGTTGCATCGACTGCTCGTCCCCTCCGACCCGGGCGGCCAATGGCTCGATCGACTTTCGCTCTCCCTCCTGCAAAAGGCCCTCTAAGTATTTGCCGCACCAATACCGCCGTTCACTGCGGCCTAACTCAGCCGCGAAATCCTCCACAAAATCCAGCAACTGCTGCCGCAGCGCCGTCACTTGCTTGGCTTTCATCATGCAAACCAGCCTGCAAAACAGCGCCGCGCACGCAAGTATTACTTAACGGAGTAGTGCTAGGTGGTGGACGAACTAATAACTAGGTGTAACATAAACGCCGAATTTGACGCCGAGGGGAATGCTGCTGTGCCGTCCTG
>Ga0302322_100001177_pt1 | contig 21304 bp, 16 predicted proteins | sample Fen_T0_2_FD_203757 | JGI IMG/M metagenome (GOLD analysis project Ga0302322, IMG submission 203757) | Peat permafrost microbial communities from Stordalen Mire near Abisko, Sweden - Fen_T0_2 | ecosystem: Environmental > Terrestrial > Soil > Wetlands > Permafrost | place: Sweden: Abisko...
CAGCATCGGGGTGCGCGGCGCGGCCGGACACGCGCTGGAATTTGCCGGCCCGGCGGTCGCCGCGCTTTCCGTCGAGGAGCGCATGACCCTGTGCAACATGGGCGTGGAAATGGGCGCGCGCATCGCCGCCATCGCGCCCGACGAAAAAACCCTGGCCTACGTGCACGGGCGCCCGCACGCGCCGCGAGGCGCGGACTTCGGGGCCGCCGCCGCCGAGTGGCGCGCACTGGCTTCCGACCCTGGCGCGGTGTTCGACCGCGAGCTGACCCTGGACGCGGGCGCGGTCGTGCCCAGCATCACCTGGGGCATCACGCCGGAGCAATCGGTGCCCATCGATGCCACGCTGCCCATGCTGGATGACCCGACGCAGGCCGACGCTGCTGCGGACGAGCACGGAGCCGCGCACCGGGACGCGCATCCGGACGACCGTCGCCGCGCCTATGACTACATGGGGCTGACCCCCGGCCAGGCGATTGCCGGCACCCGGATCGACCGGGTGTTCATCGGCTCCTGCACCAATGGCCGGCTCTCCGACCTGCAGGCGGCCGCGGCGGTGATCGCCGGCCGCAAGGTCGCCCCGCACGTGCAGGCCTGGGTGGTGCCGGGATCGATGCAGGTGAAACTGGCCGCCGAGGCCGCCGGCCTGGACGCCACTTTCAAGGCGGCGGGATTCGAGTGGCGCGAGCCGGGCTGTTCGCTATGCGTGGGCGCGAACGGCGAGTTGGTGGCCAGTGGCGCGCGCTGCGTCTCGACCAGCAACCGCAATTTCGTCGGCCGGCAGGGGCCGGGGGCGCGCACCCACCTGGCCAGCCCGGCGGTGGCGGCCGAATCCGCGATCGCCGGGATGATCGCCGCGCCGGCCCTTTAGGGACGGCACCGGGCCGCCACGCCTGCCCACCCGACCTGGGGCAGGCAGAGGCGGCGCTCAGGCGGGAGCCAGCCTTTCCGCCGGAAGGGCGACGTAAAACGTGGCGCCCGCATCGGGGTGGCCCTCCGCCCACACCCGTCCGCCGTGCCGCTCGACGATGCGCCGCACGATGGCCAGACCGACACCGGTTCCTTCAAAGTCTTGCGCATGATGCAAGCGCTGAAACACCCCGAATAGCTGTCCCGAGTGCTCGGGATCGAAGCCTGCGCCGTTGTCCCGCACATGGAAGACCATCTCGCTGGCGCCTGTCTCGCAACCTATGGACACCTCCGGATAGGGCCGCTTGGCGCTGTATTTGAGGGCGTTGGATACCAGATTGGTCCATACCTGGCGGATGGTCGCCTCGTCCCCGAGTATCGCGGGCAAGGGTTCGACGCGTAAGGTCGCGCATTCGCGCGCCTGCTGCTCCTTGAGCACTTCTTCGACCAACCTCGCCAGCTCGATGCGGGCATTGGCCAGCTTGCCATGCGAGTAGCGCGCCACATTGAGCAGCCCATTGATCAGTGCGGTCATCTTGGCCGCGTTGTCGATGATGCGCTCGGCGTGGCTGGGCAGCCGGTCCAGCGCGCCGTCCTTGACATCGATCGCCAGCAGGCTGGCAAAGCCGTTCATGCGCCGCGCCGGACCGCTGAGATCATGGGCTACCGAATACGAGAATGCTTCCAGGTCGCGGTTGGCTCCTTCGAGATTGCGATTGGCCTCGCTGAGCGCGGCAGTACGCTCGGTGATGCGCTGTTCCAGATTGCTGTTGAGCGCACGAACTTCGGCCAGCGCATTGAACTCGCTGGTGACGTCGCGGACCTCCGACTGCACCAGGGTGCGCCCGTCGATCTGGATCGAGGCGCCGGCTGCTTCCACCTGGATGATTGCGCCGTCGTGGCGCTGCATGCGCAGCCGCACATGCGCCAGGCTGCGGCCCGGCTCCCCGCCCAGTGCGCGCAGGTTACCCGCTACCTGCTGCCGATAGTCGGGCAGCACCTGATCCAGGATATTGCAGCCGATCAGGTCCTCGGCAAAGTCCAGCCCGAGCATGCGCGCCATCCCGGGGTTGGCGTATTCGATGGTTTCGCCGGCCGTCAGCACCACCCCGCTGGGGGAATTCTCCACCAGGCTGCGGTAGCGCCGCTCGCCTTCCTCCAGCGCGCGCCGGGCAGCCGTCTTTTCCGTGATGTCGCGCATGATCACGGTATACAGGTGGTGCCCGCCGAGCTTGACATGCGAGATCGACGCCTCCGCCGGAAACTCCTCGCCATCCCGGCGCACCGCCACCACCTCGCCGGGAGCTCCCATCGAGCGCGCCGTCGCGCCACTGTCGGCGTAGGCGAACATCTTGCGGCTATGGGTGCCACGAAAGCGCGCCGGCAGGAATTGCTCCATCGACGCCCCGATCGCATCGGCCGCGCTGACCCGGAACATCGCCTCGGCGGCCTGGTTGAAGACCACGACGCGCATGTCGTTGTCGACCGTGAGGATCGCGTCCATCGCCGAATCGACCACGCCGGTCAGGCGTGCGGCGGTTTCATTGAGAGCCGCGTCGACGGCCAGCTTGGCATGCGCAAAGGCGATGCTGGTTGCCATTTCATCGAACACTTCGGCCAGCTCCGGGTCAAAGAATCCGGTTTCTGCCGCCACCACCGCGAATACACCGATCGCCTCGCCGTTCCACATGATCGGAAACAGTCCTGCCGAGCGGAAATCGTTCGCAGCAGCGTCGCTGCGTGCGGCGAAGTCAATCGTCGGATCGGCCATGTCGTTGATGATCATTGGCCGGCGGTCGCGGAAGGCCCGCGCTGACGGCACCTGGGAATCCTGGGCCGACAGGAACTCCCTTGCCAGCGCCCCCGTGCCCCGGCCATGACGGGCAAATGGCATCAGCGTCGCGGTTTCGGCGTCGTACAGGCGGATCAGCGCGGAATGCAGCCCGCCTTGCTCGACCGCGATGGTGCATGCACCCTTGCACAGGGCATACCAGTCGCGCTCCCGCGCGATCAGGACGTTGGTCTTGCTCAGGGCCGAGTAGAGATGGGCCAGGCGCGAAAGCCTGCGGGTGGCCGCCTGGTGGGCGCTGCGGTCGCGCATGATGCTCATGATGGCGGGGGCGCCGTTGTAGCTGAACGGCACCTGCACCAGGTCGACCGGCAACTGGCTGCCGTCGGCGCGCAGGACCCGCAGGTCGTCGGTGCGGATCACCCTTTGCTCCTGCATCACCAGGCGCATGCGCTCGCGCACCTGCGCGTGGTGGTCGGGGTGCAGGGCCTGCAGCATGTCCTGGCCGACGATTTCCTGCTCGGAGGCGACTCCGTACAGGGCCACGGCGGCCGGGTTGAGCATCACGACCCGGTTGTTGCAGATCACCCGGATCGCGTCCGGCGAGGAGTCGAACAGGGCGCGGTAACGCAGTTCGCTTTCGCGCAGCGCGTTTTCGATGACCGGAATCCGGTCCAGCATGCGGTTGAAGGTGGTCGCCACCTCCGCCACCTCTGTCGGGCCGCGCTCGGGCGCGCGAACCTTGGAGGCGCCTGCACTGATGGCCTGCGCGGTGTCCCGCAGCGCGCCCAGGGGCGCGGCGATGCGGCGATGAATGCCAGCTGCCGCCAGTACAGCCAGCGCGAGGATCAAGATGCCCCACAGGCCGTTGCGCATGGCGCTCTGGCGTGCCGGCGCGTAGATCAATTCGGTCGGAATGCCGACGATCGCGATCCAGCCCGTATCGGCGATCGGCTGTTGCGCGTAGAACCGCTCGATGCCGTCGTTGCCGACAATGATGTCGCTGCCGCCTTGGCCCCCAAAGACCACCCGGCCCACCGCGGTCTGCGCGATGTTGCGGCCGATCGACTCTTCGGCGCGCTGCGAGCGGGCCACCAGGTAGCCGTCGCGGTCGACGATGCCGGCGACTCCGCCGTCGGGCAGCGCTACGCCAACCGTGGGCTGGAAGGTGGACAGGTTGATGACCACCGCGGCTGCACCGGCGACGGCGCCGGCGGCATCGCGGATCGGATAGGCCAGGACCGAAATCCAGCGCCCGGTATACACCCCCCTCTGCGGCCGGCCGATCACAAAGCCCTTGCTTTGCTTCAGGCGGCTGAACCAGGCTTGCGAACCGACGTTCGGCCGCGCCACACCGGGCGCCTGGAGACTGGAACAGATGACTTGACCATTGGCGTCGATGCTGATGATGTTGTCATAGTGCGGGTTGAATTTCAGGAATTCACCGGCGTAGGGGTCGCATCGGTCCGGGTCGAGCGCGCGCACCTGGGGCCGCTCGGACAGGTAGAGCGCAACCCGCCGGGAGTCGGCCAGCGAAGCCGCTGCATTGCCGGCGGCCACCTCCGCCAGGCCCTTGACGGATTGCCTGGCCTTGTCGATTTCGAAGTTCGCCTCGCGGGTCAGCTGGAAGGCCAGGAGCCCGGCCAGGGGCAGCGCCGTCACCACGACCAGGAGAGTGAGCAACAGGCGGATCGAGTGCAGGGGATGGACTGGCTGGCCGTCCGCCGGCTGGAGCTGCGGGCGCATGGCGCGGCGGACCAGCTCAAAGAGCCCGCCCAGGCCCGCAGCCAAGCCCGCCAGCCAGGGCATGGCCGCGATCGCGCCGGCTGCGCCCTGCTGCGCGCTCATGGCCGAGGCCACGATGGCCAGTCCGCCGGCAACGGCTATGCAGGCAGCCAGGGCGGCTGCCGCCGGACCGAGTGAGCGCGCGGGAGAAGAAAGACCGAATCGAGCAAACACGCATTTCCCCCTTCGGCGCCACCGGCCCAGGTTTATTGCTTCATCATATTGATGTGCAATTTGTCCCGGTAAGTATGCTCCCAATGGCAGGCTGGAGACAGAAAATGTGGCGGCCCCGGAGGAAATATTTCTTCCGGCAATCCAGTTCCCGGCCTGCGGGATATGGCCAGGGGAAAGGCGGTCTGCGCCCGGACACGGAGACCTGGAGCAATTGGTGACCCGGGCCAATTTGAGCGGGTCCGGAAGGCAGGGCTTGCGGCACGGCTTGCGCGCCCCCGCCGGAGCACGCTGCGCGTTCTAGCGCATCAGCCGCCCGTCGCGCCCGACCACGGTCAGTTCGACAAAACGGCGCCCAATGTGGTCCGGGCCGAAGTTGACCACGTCGTCGCCCAGGTCGAAGTCATGCATGCTTTCGAGCGCGACGATCAGCTTGTCGCGGGTCGGCTCGCGGCCGGCGCGCCGCAGGCCCTCGACCAGCACGCGCGCGGCGATGTAGCCTTCCAGGCCGGGGTAGCCGCCGTCTTCCAGGCCGGCTTTTTTCAGCATGGCGTGGTAGTCACGCACCATGGCGATGCTGCGGTCGGCGGGGGAAGCGGAGATCTGCGCCACCACCAGTCCGCGCACCTTGTCGCCGACTTCCTTGTAGATCGCCTCGACCCCGGTGACCGACCAGGCGAACACCTGCGGGCGATTCTGCAGCTTGACGAAGTCGCGGAAAAACTCGGCGCTCGGGCCGGCCACCGCACCCAGGACCACCGCTTGCGCGTCGGCCTTGACCAGTTGGTCGATCGCCTGCTTGACCTCACCGGGCTTGAAGCCGATGTCGGCCACCACCTGCAGGCCTGCCTTCTTCAGCGCGGCCAGGGCCAGTTGCTCGGCCTCGCGGCCTGAGCCGTCGTTGCCGTAGACCACGGCGACCCGCTGCATCCCGGCGCCCTTGATGAACTCGGCGATCTTGTCGAACTCCTGGGTGTAGCTGGCCTTGGTGTGGAACATCAGCCGGTTCGGCTTGCGCAAGGTTTCGGAGCCGGAGGTGGAGCCCACCAGCGGCACCTGGAACTCGGCCAGCACCGGCAAGGTCGCCAGGGTCGCCGGGCCGGCAGCCGACAGGAACATGGTGAACACCTTGTCCTGGGCGATCAGCCTGCGGGTGTTGGCGACGGAGCGCTGGATCTCGGTGGCGTCGTCCAGGGTGATCAGCTTGATGCGCCGGCCGTTGACGCCGCCGGCCTGATTGACCGCGTCGATATAGGCATTGACTGCCTCGGTGGCCGGCTTGGCGCGCGCCACGTTCGGGCCGGTCATGCCGGCGCTGCGGCCGATCAGAATGGTGTCTTTGGTGATGCCGTCTTCCGCGTATGCGCCTTGAGCCAACAGCGCGAGTACCCCGAAAGCCCATGGGGCGAATTTACGCATGTTCAATTTCCTTGATGAGCGTGCCGTGAATGACGGCCGCGACCCAGGATGTAACGGCAGAATACCGCCGCTGAACAGCTCGCAATCAATAACGATTGTTACTTTCGGTGCGGATCATAATGGCCGCGCATCGGGACAGGACGCCTTGCCGGGCGAACCGTTGCTTCATGACACCGGGTGTTTTTTCAATCCGGTGCTGAGGTCAGCAGATTGGCGTCGGCCACTCTTGGAGATGTGGTCCGGTGGCGTGTGCGCCGCTTGGGGCGCGGTTTCGGACCCGGACCCAACCGGAGAATTCCGCAAAGGGACGAGACGGAGTGCGAGTTTTGCGTTCGGCCCAGGCCGCGCCAGGCTTAGACGCCAGTCCGTGCAGCATCTGTTCCGGATGAGTTGCCGCTGCTACACCCGCGCGAACCGCACGATGCCGTCGGTGCCCGGTTTGGCCACCAGCTTGCCCTCGTCGCGCAGGTAGTGCAGATGCGCCAGGGTCTCGCCCAGGGCGAACACGGTCTGGTGGGCATCGAGCTCGCGCTTGAACATCACCGGGATGATGTCGGCGGCGCTTTGCGGCGTGACGCACGCCTCCAGGGTCTCAGCCAGGCGTTCGTGGTGATGCGCGGTGAGCTGACGCACCCGTTCGTGGGCGCCGCGGAACAGGCGGCCGTGCGAGGGGCAGACCAGCACGTCTTCCGGCAGCTTCGTATAAGCCTGGAGTGCGTCGAGGAACTGGCGCACCGGGCTGGACTCGGGCTCGCTGGGCCAGACGCCGATGTTGGTGGAGATGCGCGGCAGCAGCATGTCGCCGGAGATCACCACTTTCAATGCCGGGCAGTACAGCGATGCATGCTCGTTCGAATGGCCGTAGCCGACAAACACCTGCCAGTCGCGCCCGCCGATGGAAAGGGTGTCGCCGGCGGCGATGCGGACAAAACTGCGCGGCACCGCGGGCACCAGGCTGGAGTAGTAGGACTTGCGGTTTTGCGCAATTGCTTCCAGCATCGCGCCGCTCACGCCGTGGCGGCGGAAGTGCTCGGTCTGGCTGTTGTTGTCGAAGCCGTCGACTTTGCCGTTCGACATGATGTGGGCCCAGAAATACTCGCCCACGGTGGCGGTGAAGGTGCAGCCATGCGCGGCGTAGCGCTCGCAGATCCAGGCGGCATTGCCGACGTGGTCCGGATGCGCGTGGGTGATGATCACGCGCTTGATCGGCAGATCGTTCAGGTGCTGGGCGAAGATGGTCTCCCAGGCGTTGCGCGTCACTTCCAGGCCGACCCCGGTATCGACCAGGGTCCAGCAGGGCTCGCCGTCCAACTGGTCGGCGATCAGCCAGAGGTTGATATGGTCGAGCGCGAAGGGCAGCGGCATGCGCGCCCAGAACAGGCCGTCGGCCACCTTCATGACGGTGCCCAGGGCCGGGATCTCGGCAAAGGGATAGCTGAGCAGGGCCTCTTCGGGTCGCTCTTTTTTCGCAAGCACGGCAGCCATTTGTTACACTTCCGTTTACGTAAACGTTAATCGCAGTCGCATATTGTCTCACGCCGGCGCCGCGGCCATATCCCTACCGGGGGGTCAGGCAATAGCGGGGGCGGACCGGCTCGAAAGAGCCGGAAGCTGACATTGCGCCGGCGCAACACAGGGCAGCCTTGACCGCGACTTACACCATCACCGAGCTGGCGCGCGAATTCGACATCACGCCGCGCGCGATCCGCTTCTACGAGGACCAGGGCCTGTTGGCCCCGACCCGCGCCGGCGGCAAGAACGGCCTGGGGCGCAACCGCGTCTACTCGGCGCGCGACCGCACCCGCCTCAAGCTCACGCTACGCGGCAAGCGCCTGGGCCTGGCGCTCTCGCAGGTCAAAGAGCTGCTCGACATGTACGAGAGCCCGAAGGACGAAGGCGCCCAGCTGAGCAAATTCCTCGAGGTGCTGAAAAGCCATCGCAGCCTGCTCGAGCAGCAGCGCGAGGACATCGAGGCGCAGCTCAAGGAAGTGATCGCCTTCGAGGGCCAGTGCAAGAAGCGCCTGGCCGAGGGCAAGGGCGGGGCGCGCAAGGCGGCCTGACAGGAACTGGGCGCGATGCGGCCTCAGAAGCGCGCGCAGTGCATGCCGCCAGCGCGTGTGCCTTCTCATGGAAGCGCCGATCTGAACCCTTTGCTCTCGCCGTAGGGGTGCGCGGGAGCCGGTGGGTTTCGCATGCGCTAGGCGCATTCGAAATTCGCGCATTGATCGTTTGCGCCGGGCGCCGGGCTCGCTTCTAATTGCCCTGTCGCCGCGAAAGTGCGGCGGGTCGATGGAGGCGCCTCATGCACGATCATGCCGTCACCAGGCGCAGCCTGGTTCTCTATGTAATCTGCGGCGGCCTGATCATGGGCACGGCCCTGGGCGTACGCCACGTGCAGGGCCTGTTCATGCTGCCGATGACCATCGATCACGGCTGGTCGCGCGAGACTTTCGGCTTTGCCATCGCCCTGCAGAACCTGGTGTGGGGCGTGGCCCAGCCGCTCACCGGGATGATCGCCGACCGCTACGGCTCGGGCAAGGTGATCTGCGCCGGCACCCTGCTCTATGGGCTGGGCCTGTGGTTGATGGCGCTGGCGGTGACCCCCGCCCAGCTGACGATAAGCGCGGGCCTGCTGATCGGCGTGGCCCTGTCGGGCACCGCTTTTGGGGCGATCTACGGCGCGCTCTCGCGCATCGCCGCGCCGGCCGACCGCGGCTGGGCGCTGGGCTTGGCGGGTGCGGTCGGTGGCCTGGGCCAGTTCGTGATGGTGCCGGCGGCCCAAGGCCTGTTGGGCAGCATCGGCTACGCGGCAGCCCTCGTCGTGCTGGGCGTTTCGATCGCGGCGCTGACCCCGGCCGGGGTCGCGCTGCGCGAGCGGGCCGGTGCGGCAGCCGATGTGCAGCGGCAGTCGCTACGCGAGGCGCTGGCCGAGGCCTTCGCGCAGCGTGGCTTCTGGCTGCTCGGTTTCGGTTTTCTCGCTTGCGGCTTCCAACTCGCATTCATTGCTTCGCATTTGCCGGCGTATCTGCTGGACCGCGGCCTCTCCGCCCGCGACGCTACCGCGGGGCTGGCGATCATCGCCCTGACCAATATCGCGGGCACCTACTGGTTCGGCGTGCTCGGCGCGCGGCGCCGGCGCAAATACGTGCTGGCTACCATCTACATGGTGCGCGCGGTGGCGATGGCCCTGTTCGTCACCCTGCCGCTGAGCCCGCTCTCGGTCTACCTGTTCTGCGCGGTGATGGGCTTCATCTGGCTGGGCACGGTGCCCCTGACCACCGGCCTGGTGACCCAGGTGTTCGGGGTGCGCTATGTCGCCACCCTGTTCGGCTTCGTGTTCTTCTGCCACCAGGTGGGCTCGTTTTTCGGGGTCTGGCTGGGCGGCGTGGTGTTCGACGCCACCCGTTCCTACGACTTGATCTGGGGCGGCGCGATTGCCCTTGGAGTAATTGCGGCGGCGTTGCACTGGCCTATCGATGATCGTGAGTTGGTGCGCGCGGCTGCGGGTGCGGGTGCGGGTGCGGGCAACCCTGCCCCGGCCTGATGCACGGTGTCAATGCTCAGGGTGCCGCCGCCGGCTCCCGCCAGGGCCGGCGACTGGCGAAGGAGCCAACCCGGGCACCGAACCAAGCCCACCGGGCGTTGCAGCGGGTTTTCCGGACCATACGCGGCTTGCCGACTCGATGCGCAACGGCCCGACTTGCCTGGCGACGCTGGCGTGACGGCCGGCGCCGCACCCCGGCCCGGGCGCATCCGCCGGCCCTTGGAACACGCCGGCAAATCTACCTGAACCCGATGATTGACGTTTACGTAAACGTCAAGTAAATTGGCGCTTCAATGCCCGATTCCCAAACCCCCGCCCTCACCCCGCCCGACCCCGGCTATGCCACCAAGGTGCGCGACAGTTTCGACCGCCAGGCGGCGATGCGCCTGATCGGCGCCCGCCTGTCGCACCTGGAGCCCGGCTACGCCGACGTCACCTTGCCCTATCGCGACGACCTGACCCAGCAGCACGGCTTCGTGCACGGCGGCATCACCGGGATGATCGCGGACTCGGCCTGCGGCTACGCCGGCTATACGCTGATGCCGGCCGGCGCCAGCGTGCTCACCGTCGAGTACAAGATCAATATGCTCTCGCCCGCGCAGGGCGACACCCTGATCGCGCGTGGCCGCGTGATCAAACCCGGCAAGACTCTGGTGGTCACGCATTGCGACGTGTTCGCGGTGCACAATGGCACCGAGAAACTGTGCGCCGTGATGCAGCAGACCCTGATGGTGATGCACGGCCGCAGCGACCACAAGGAAACGACATAAGCAGCGTCGCGCAAGCGCCGCACAGGAGACCGATTCAATGAGCCATTTTTCCGCCTTGAGTTTCAACCACGGCCCGGACATCAAGGCCCTGCGCGAGAGCCTGCAGGACTTTGTCGCCGGCGAGATCACCCCGCGCGCCGCCGAGATCGACCGCGCCAACGAGTTTCCGATGGACCTGTGGAAAAAAATGGGCGACCTGGGACTGCTGGGCATGACGGCGGAAGAGGAATTCGGCGGCACCGGCCTGGGCTACCTGGCGCACATCATCGCCATGGAAGAGATTTCGCGCGGCAGCGCCTCGGTGGGCCTCTCCTACGGCGCGCACTCGAATCTGTGCGTGAACCAGATCCGCCGCAACGGTACGGCCGCGCAGAAGGACAAATACCTGCCCAAGCTGATCTCGGGCGACTACGTCGGGGCGCTGGCGATGAGCGAGCCGGGCGCGGGCTCGGACGTGGTGTCGATGCGCACCCGCGCCGACTTCAAGGGCGACCACTGGGTGCTGAACGGCAACAAGATGTGGATCACCAACGGCCCGGATGCCGACGTGCTGGTGGTCTATGCGAAGAACGACCTCGAAGCCGGCCCGAAGGGCATCACCGCCTTCCTGATCGAGAAGGGGTTCAAAGGTTTCTCCACCGCGCAAAAGCTCGACAAGCTGGGCATGCGGGGTTCGAACACCTGCGAGCTGGTGTTCCAGGATTGCGAGGTGCCGGCCGAGAACGTACTGGGTGGCCTGGGCAAAGGCGTGAACGTGCTGATGAGCGGCCTGGACTACGAGCGCGCCGTGCTGGCCGGCGGCCCGCTGGGCATCATGGCCGCGTGCATGGACGTGGTGGTTCCCTATATGCACGAGCGCAAGCAGTTCGGCCAGCCGATCGGCGAGTTCCAGCTGATGCAGGGCAAGATGGCCGACATGTACAGCACCTGGTCGGCCTGCCGCGCCTATTGCTACGCGGTGGGCGAGGCGCTGGACCGGGGCGATTTGACCGGCACCGCCGCGCGCAAGGACTGCGCCGGGGTGATCCTCTACGCTGCGGAGAAGGCCACCTGGATGGCGGGCGAGGCGATCCAGGCCCTGGGCGGTGTCGGCTACACCTACGACTACCCCACCGGGCGCCTGTGGCGCGACGCCAAGCTCTACGAGATCGGCGCCGGCACCAGCGAGATCCGCCGCATGCTGATTGGCCGCGAGCTGTTTGCCGAGACCCGGTAGACAAAGAGACAAAACAGCACAGGTATCGGAACATGAACGAACTCCTTCCCACCTACCGCGGCACGGTGCAGGCCTGGCACTGCGACCACATGGGCCACATGAACGTGATGTGGTACGTAGGCAAATTCGACGAGGCCACCTGGAACCTCTTATCGGCCATCGGCCTGTCCGGCCCGTATATGCGCGAGCAGAACCGCGGCATGGTGGCGGTCGAGCAGCGCTTGCAATACAAGCGCGAGCTGATGGCCGGCGACACCGTCGCCATCGCCTCGGGGGTGCTGGAAATGAAGTCCAAGGGACTGGTGTTTTTCCATGAAATGCGCAACGGCGAAACCGGCCTGGTGGCAGCCACGGCGCGCCTGACCGCGATCCAGATCGACACCACGACGCGCAAGGCCTGCACCTTGCCCGAGGCACTGGCGGCGCGCGGGCGGGAGCTCTTGCGGGCCTACGACTTCGGCGACCGCCAAGGCGGGTAAACTAGCGATATTGCATTGCGGCATCGAGCCCGATTCCGGCCTGCCCACCGCCAGAAACCATGAAATCCCTGGACCGACTGTTCGAGAACAACCGCGCCTGGGTGGCCGAAGCCACCCGCGGCGATCCGGCTTTTTTCTCGCGCCTGTCGAACCAGCAGCACCCCGAATACCTGTGGATAGGCTGTTCCGACAGCCGCGTGCCGGCCAACCAGATCGTCGGCCTGGCGCCAGGCGAGGTGTTCGTGCACCGCAACATCGCCAACGTGGTGGTGCATACCGACCTGAACTGCCTGTCGGTGATCCAGTTCGCGGTGGACATCCTGCAGGTCAAGCACATCATCGTGGTCGGCCACTATGGCTGCTCCGGGGTGCATGCCGCGCTCACCAACCACAAGATCGGCCTGTCGGACAACTGGCTGCGCCACGTGCAGGACGTGCACGAAAAGCACGGCGCCTACCTGGGCACGGTGGCGGGAACGCCGCAGCGCCATGCCCGCCTGTGCGAGCTGAACGTGATCGAGCAGGTGCGCAATGTCTGCCAGACCACCACGGTGCAGGAAGCCTGGGGGCGCGGCCAGACCTTGTACATCCACGGCTGGGTGTATGGCGTGGCCGACGGCCTGATGCGCGACCTGGACATGAACATCAGCGCCGCCACTGAAGTTGCCGCGGCCAGCCAGGCGGCGGTGCAGCGCATCCAGGCGGCGCAAGGGTCATGAACGCCGCCGTCCCGGTCGCTGACCCGGCCGCCACCCAGGCCCCCCGGCCCTATTCGAGCGTCGCGGTGGGCGAGCGCTTCTCCAAACAGGTCACCCTGGACGAGGCCTCGATCAGCCGTTTCGCGCTGTCGGTGGAAGACCACAACCCGCTGCATCACGACAGCGCCTACGCCCAGGGCACGCGCTTTGGCGGCATCATCGCCAGCGGCACCCAGTACACCGCCCTGCTGATGGGCCTGGTCGCCACTCACTTTTCGGCCCAGGCGTCCGCCGCCGGGCTGGAGTTCAGCTTTCAACTCAAGAAGGCAGTGCGCGCCGGGGATACAATTACCTTGCAGTGGGCTGTGGCGGAGGTCACCCCCAAGGCCAGCCTGCACGGCGACATCGTCACCCTGAACGGCACCATTACCAACCAGGATGGTGAGCAAGTGCTCACGTGCGTGGGCAAGGTGGTGGTTTTTGGCACGCCGCCGGCGCCCGGCTCCGTAGGCCCCCCGTAAGGGTGTGGGAGCACTATTGACCCAACGATTGTTTTCAGGCCGCGACGACGGCACATACCAAGAGACCGACCCCGGATAACTGCTGTTCTTCCCCTTGCTACAAAACTGTTGAAAGGCACCTGCCATGTCCACCTCTACTGATCCGATTGTCATCGTCTCCGGCGTGCGCACCCCGATGGGCGCGTTCCAGGGCGATTTTTCCTCCGTATCCGCCAATGAACTGGGCGCGGTCGCCATCAAGGCCGCCGTCGAGCGCGCCGGCATCAAGCCGACCGACGTGCAGGAAGTCATCATGGGCAACTGCCTGATGGCCGGCCAGGGCCAGGCCCCGGCGCGCCAGGCGGGCATCAAGGCGGGCCTGCCGGTGTCGGCGGGCGCCACCACCCTGTCGAAAATGTGCGGCTCGGCGATGAAGGCGGCGATGATCGCCTATGACGCGCTCACCGCCGGCTCGGTCGACGTGGTCGTCGCCGGCGGCATGGAGTCGATGACCAACGCGCCCTACCTGATGCTCAAGGGCCGCGGCGGCTACCGCATGGGCCACGCCAAGATCTATGACCACATGATGCTCGACGGCCTGGAAGACGCCTACGAAGAAGGCCGCTCGATGGGCACTTTTGGTGAAGACTGCGCCGCCAAGTACCACTTCTCGCGCGCCGACCAGGACGCCTACGCCACCGAGTCGGTGCGCCGCGCCCAGGCCGCCACCGCCGATGGCAGCTTCGCGTGGGAAATCGCCGCCGTCACCGTCAAGGGCCGCGCCGGCGAAGTGGTGATCGACAAGGACGAAGGCCCGCTCAAGGCCAAGCCCGAGAAGATCGCCACCCTCAAACCCGCCTTCAAGAAGGACGGCACGATCACCGCCGCGTCCTCTTCCTCGATCAACGACGGCGCCGCCGCGCTGGTGATGATGCGCCTGTCCACCGCCACCAAGATGGGCTTGAAACCCCTGGCCAAGGTTCTCGGCCACGCCACCCATTCGCAGGAACCGGAATGGTTCACCACCGCCCCGGTGGGCGCGATCGAAAAGCTCTACAAGAAGGTCGGCTGGACCTCCAAGGATGTCGACCTGTTCGAGGTCAACGAAGCCTTTGCCGTAGTGCCGATGGCGGCGATGCAGGAACACGGCATCCGCCACGACCAGATCAACGTCAACGGTGGCGCCTGCGCCCTGGGCCACCCGATCGGCGCCTCCGGCGCGCGCATCATCGTCACCCTGATGGGCGCGCTCAAGAAGCGCGGCCTGAAAAAGGGCGTCGCCTCGCTGTGCATAGGCGGCGGCGAAGGCACGGCGATGGCCATCGAGATGCTGTGAGGCGCAAGCTGACCCGCTTACTCGCGCAATTCGCCACGCCGGCCGGGTGGCGCGCCCATGGCTGACGGAAACTACGAGCCGCCACGCGCGCCCCTGCAGGAAAGCGAGGGGCCGCGCAAGCGGCCCAATCTGCTCGCCATCGTGATCGGCGCGCTGGTCGATTTTGTCAGCACTCTGATCAGCAGCCTGCTGCTCGGCATAGGCTACGCCGTCTATGCCGGCGCCAGCGGCGTGGCGATGGATCAGACGCAGGCGGCGATGGCCGCCTCCGATTTCTACACCGGCATCAGCTCGCTGGTGGGCCTCTCATGCAGCGTGCTGGGCGGCTATGTCTGCGCGCGCTTCGCCAACCAGAACGAATACGCCAACGGCCTGGCCGTCGGCATCATCGGCGTGTTCACCGGCGAGCTGTTGGGGCCCGCCGAGGCCGACATCTGGATGCACCTGCTGGCCCTGGCCACCGTGCCGGCCTGCGTGCTGGGGGCGCATATCAAGATGCGCCTGAATAAAAGCTGAAGCCCGGCTGGACGGGCTCTTGAAGATGATCCCAGGCTCATCCAGAGGTGCGATCGCGGCCGGGCATGCCGGCAAGAGCTACCGCGAGCAGCAGGCCCGCATCGCCCGCCGCGCCCGCGAGCGCGCGCGGCGGCGCTATGGTATTCCCGCCGTCCTGCTGTTTACCACCGGGGTGGCGATTTCGGCCTATGGCGAGGGACCATGGGCCGTCGCCCTCGCGGTGGTGCTGGGTGGCGCAGCGGTGTTCCTGAGCGGCCTGGCCGGACGGCTGGGTCGCGACTGAACCTGGCACGATGAGCCGCGCGCCAGCATGAGCACCCCTGCGCAATTCCGGCGGCAACGCCTGGATGCGTTCCTGCGATTTCGCAGGCGCGCCAAGCTCTGGCGCGCTTCCTCCCTCGCTTTTGCATTGTGTTGGGCTTGGCGTACTGTTTGTTTCTTCCCAGGGCCTGGGCGGCAGGCGCCGTGATTGGCCTGTGTTTCATCACCTGGCTGTTGGTGGAGCTGGGAAACATCCACTTCCGCTGCCCCATGTGCGATGAGGTGATAGATGGCGCCGACAATCGCACGCACTGCCCACGAGATGCCCGGTCTGCCGCACCGCGTTGAAGTGAGCCGCCCGCGGCACCCACGCAGACAAATACGCGATAAACGAGACAAACATGATCCTCACTCCCGAACAGGAACAAATCCGCGACTCCCTGCGCGACTATGCGCGCGAGCAACTGGCGCCGAATTCCGCCGCCTGGGACCGCGACAAGGCCTTCCCGCGCGAGGCGCTGCAAGCCCTCGCCAGCCTCGGCGCCTGGGGCATGACGGTGCCGGAGGAGTGGGGCGGCGCGGGCCTGGACTACGTGACCCTCGCCGTGGCGCTGGAGGAAATCGCCGCCGGCGACGGCGCGACCTCGACCATCATCAGCGTGCAGAACTCGGTGGTGTGCGGCCCCTTGCTGAACTTCGGCAACCCGGCGCAAAAGGAAAAATTCCTGCGGCCCGCCGCCAGCGGTGGCGCGCTGGGCTGCTTTTGCCTGACCGAGCCGCATGCCGGCTCGGATGCCGCCGACCTGAAAACCCGCGCCGAGCGCAAGGGCGAGGTGTACGTGCTCAACGGCACCAAGCAGTTCATCACTTCGGGCAAGAACGCCGACATCGCGATCGTGTTTGCTGTCACAGACAAGGCGGCAGGCAAGCGCGGCATCAGCGCGTTTGTGGTCGACACCAAATCACCCGGCTACAGCGCGGTCAAGATTGAAGACAAGCTGGGTCAGCGCGCCTCCGATACCGCGCAGCTATTGTTCGAGAACCTCGAAGTGCCGGCCGCCAATCTGCTGGGCCTTGAAGGCGGCGGCTACAGGATCGCGCTGGCCAACCTGGAGGCCGGGCGCATCGGCATCGCCGCGCAGGCGGTGGGGATGGCGCGCGCGGCTTTTGAAGCGGCACTCAAATACGCGCACGAGCGGGTCACCTTCGGCAAGACTATCTTCGAGCACCAGGCGGTGAACTTTCGCCTCGCCGACATGGCCACCCGCATCGAGGTGGCGCGGCAGATGGTCTGGCACGCGGCCAGCCTGCGCGACGCGGGCCGGCCATGCCTGAAGGAAGCCTCGATGGCCAAGCTGTTCGCCTCCGAAATGGCCGAACAGGTCTGCACCGACGCGATCCAGATCCACGGCGGCTACGGCTACGTCAACGACTTTCCGGTCGAGCGCATCTACCGCGACGTGCGGGTGTGCCAGATCTACGAAGGCGCGAGCGACATCCAGAGGATGGTGATCGGCCGCTCACTTGGCTGACGCGCACCAGATGTTGGCCGGCACTTCGCGCGCTCCCGCCGCTTTCGGGTCGAAGCCGGCGGGCCAGATCGTCTTGGGGTCATAGCACAGGCCGGTCAGGTCGGCTCCGGCCAGCCGGCTCTGGCTCATGTCGACGCCGATCAGGCGCGTGCGTATGAGCACGGCGTTTTCGAACGACGCCCCCTTGAAGGTGACGTTGCTGATCGACGCCTGGGTCAGCACCGCGCCCTTGAAGTTGGCGTTTTCATAGTTTCCGCCCTGGATGTCGAGATCCGCCATTTGCGCGCCGGTGAAATCGCTGCCCGCGAAATTCACGCTCCAGAAGCTGAAGCCATTGAGCGAGACTCCGGCCAGCTTGCTGTCCTTCGCCTCCAATTTCGACAGGCTGGGACCGTGCTGAAACCCGGCACTGCTGAAGACGGCCGTGCGTGGCGGATCGCCAGCACAGCCGCCCCACAAGGCCAGCAAGGGCAGTTCTGCAATCTTGACCCGGGCGGGCAATTTTGTATGGCAGTCGAACATCGCGGTGCCCCACTTCACGCCGGTCAGGTCCGCGCTGGAGAGATCGGTTCCGCGCAGATCCATGATTTCGCGCATGCCGATGGACGCGCCAAACTGGGCGTCGCGCAGATTGACACGATGAAACACCGCGTTGCGCAGATCGGCGCCGCGCAAATCGGCGCCCGACAGATCCTGCCCGGACCAGCGCGTTCCCGTAAGTCGGGCCAGCAGCATGCTTGCCCCCTTGAAGTTGGCCTGGTCCAGCTTGGCATCTTCCAGCGATGCGCTTTCCAGATGTGCTTTGCCGAAATCGGTTCGACTCAGATCGGCGCCGTTCAGGCGGGCATGGAATAGCGAGGCCCCCTTGAAACTGGCGCCCCGGAGATCGGCTTCCTCAAAGCTGGTCTGATAGGTCTGCTTCAGATCGTCAAATCGCGCCCCGGCGAGCTTTGCGCCTTTGAAAATGGTCGTATGCATGCTCGAACCCGTGTAGTCCGCACCCCGCAGATCGGCGTTCGAAAAGTCGATTTGATTCAGTTGCGCGCCGCGGAACTTCGCCCCCCTGAGATCGATACCGGCGAAATGCGGCCGCATTTCGTATCCCGTATCAAAGCCGGTGAAGTCGCGGTCGGCAGGCGCCAGTTCGGCCACCCGGTCCAATTTGGTCAACGCGAGGGTGCGCCCGCGCCTGGCTTGGGCATGATCGGGATCGACGGCCAGGGCCGCGCTGTAGTCGGCGAGCGCCTGCGCATAGTGCTTGCCTGCGTAGCGCACATCCCCGCGCTCGGCGAGTGCTGGCGAGTCGGCGGGTCGTAGCGCGAGCAATGCGCTAAGCGCGCCCTCGGCCTCGGCGAAATCGTTGTACTTGTGGAAAAACGCCGCCTGGGCCCGCAATACCGGCTCCTTCGGCCCCGCTCCGGCGAGCGCGGCGACGTAGCCTTCGCGCTGTTCCTTGTACTTGTCCAGCGCATCGGCATAACGCCGATCGCCCTGCCGGGTATACGAGGCATAGGGGATCATCATGCACATGCTTGTGCTGTAGTCACCCTCGATTCCGCTGGCCAGTACGGTCACCTCCTGGCCTTCCTTGAATCCCCAGCCGCAGTTGGCGCCGTCGCTCTCGGTGTAGCCCACCTGGACTTCGTAACCCGACTTGCCCTTGAAAAGCGTTTCCACCCGGAAACGGGCGATCCTGCCGGACTGTGGGCCGCGCAAGGTGACGCTGCCGGACCCGGGCGGCAGCGAAGCACCCGGACCGCTGTCCTTGACGGCGACCACCCTGCCACGAAAGGCCAGGCTCGCCGAGCGCAGATATTCCTCCGGTTCCGGATGCCAGCAGGTACAAGCCTGCGCCGCCCCGGAAAATCCCAGGCCGAACCAAAGGAGGGCGATTGAAATGTGCCGCATGTTTGACCAAAGAAGGACTGGGATGAATGACGATACACCGCAGAACGGCGTTGCTGACAGCCGGGAAAACCATGAGTACGGACAGGCAACCAATTTGGCGGCTGCCTGTCAAAAGCGCCCAACGCGACATTGCCCTCCCTCCCCGTATACGTTTGATCGGAACCGCTTTGCCGATGCAGGCTGGCGCGTGGTTGCATAGGCTCGACGCACCAAATCGCTCTTGATTCGATGGCCCGCGCCTTGCGGCCGAACCGGTCGCCAGCGCCGGAATGATGTCAGCTGGAACCGCCTGGTTCCGCCACATGTCCTGGCGCACATTGGAAAGATCCCATCGCCGCCACAATTTGCCTCGGGTTGTCCAGAGGTGGCGGGTCGACGGCATTGGCAGGCACTTTTCTCGCTATCGCATCGCGTACTTCTGCTAACATGAATCGCAATATTCGGCAGTCGCCCGGCCGGCCAATTTGATCTGGTGCCGTGTCGGGATGGATGGCTTTCAAGCAAGCGAGGCGCGGCACATGGCAGACGATACCGGCAGCATGGAAGCCTCCAGCAATCAGTGCGACGTGATGGTGATCGGCGGCGGCCCGGGCGGCGCGACCATCGCGGCGCTGCTGGCGGCGCGCGGGCGCGACGTGGTGTTGCTGGAAAAAGCCAAACACCCGCGCTTTCACATCGGCGAATCGCTGCTGCCGCTGAACATGCCGCTGTTCGAGCAATTGGGTGTGGCCGATGAGGTCAAGGCGATCGGCATGCCCAAGTACGGGGTGGAGTTCGTATCGCCCTGGCACGACAACGCGATGATGCTGGAATTCGCCGACGCCTGGGACAAGGCCTACCCCTCGGCCTACCAGGTGCGGCGCTCGGAGTTCGACCAGGTGCTGTTCAACAACGCGGTGCGCAAGGGCGCGCGCGCGTTCGAGGAATGCCGCGCCACCGCGGTCGAGTTCACTGATGGCGGAGCGCACGTCAGCACCAGGGGCGCGGACGGGCTGGAGCAAGAGTGGCAGGCGAAATTCGTGGTCGACGCCTCGGGGCGCGACACCCTGCTGGCGAGCCAGTTCGGCATCAAGCGGAAGAACCCGAAGCACAACAGCCTGGCGCTGTTCGGCCATTATGAGGGGGCGCAACGCCTTCCCGGCAAGGCCGAGGGGAACATCACGGTGTTCTGGTTCGACCACGGCTGGTTCTGGCTCATTCCCTTGGCCGACGGCACCACCAGCGTGGGCGCGGTGTGCTGGCCGTACTACATGAAGACCCGCGACGGCAGCCTGGAAGAGTTCTTCAGGGACACCATCGCACTGTGCCCGGCGCTGGCGGCGCGGCTTAAGAACGCGACCTTGGTGTCGCCGGTCACCGCCACCGGCAACTACTCGTATGAGGTGAGCCGGGCCGCTGGGCGCAACTACCTGATGGTGGGTGACGCCTTCGCCTTCATCGACCCGGTGTTTTCCACCGGGGTCTACCTGGCGATGAACTCGGGTTTTGTCGGCGCCGATACGATAGAAACCTGCCTGACCGCACCGGAAAAGGCGCCGGCCGCGCTGAAGAAATACGACGCCACCATGCGCCGTGGCCCGAAGGTGTTTTCCTGGTTCATCTACCGGGTCACCAACCCGACCCTGCGCGACCTGTTCATGGACCCCGGCGACCACCACTGGATCAAAGCGGGCGTGCTCTCGGTGCTGGCCGGCGACGTGTTCCGCAATTCGCCGATCGGCCTGCGCATACTCGCCTTCAAGCTGATCTATTACATCCAGGGCCTGGCGCACCCGGCGCGCACCTGGATGGCCTGGCGGCGCCGCAAGGTGATCATCCGCGAAACCGTGCAGGAGGCTGCACCTTCGTAGACCGGTGCCGGCGATTGTGTGACAATGTCATAGCCGTCCGCCGCCCTATCGCCGAAAGAAGCATTTCGCTTGATCGCCCGCCTCCGACGTCTCTACGAGTATCTGGTTTTTTATACCGGCCTGCTGCTGTTCGGCGCCTGGGCCCTGGCCTGGAGCAGCCTGTCCGCGCTGCTTTGCGTGGTATTGCCGCGGTCCTGGCGCATGCCGCTGGGGCGCGCTGCGGTGATGGTCTTTTGCCGCAGCTTTCTCGGCCTGCTGCGCGCCAGCGGCATCGTGCGTATCGACCTGGCCGCGCTCGATGCGCTGCGCGGCGAGGGCTCCCTGGTCATCGCGCCCAACCACCCCAGCCTGCTCGACATGGTGCTGCTCGCCTCGCGGCTGCCGGACCTGGCCTGTATCATCAAGGCACCTTTGCGCGCCAACCCGCTGCTGGGCGGCGGGGCGCGCCTGGCCAGCTACATCTGCAATGACCCGCCGCTGTTGATGGTGCGCGGAGCGGTGAGCGAACTGCGCGCGGGCCGGCAGCTGCTGATCTTTCCCGAGGGCACGCGCACCACGCAGGGCCCGGTGAGCGGCTTCAAGGGCGGCTTCGCGCTGATCGCCAGGAATGCCGGAGCACCGGTG
>Ga0302322_100001178_pt1 | contig 21301 bp, 19 predicted proteins | sample Fen_T0_2_FD_203757 | JGI IMG/M metagenome (GOLD analysis project Ga0302322, IMG submission 203757) | Peat permafrost microbial communities from Stordalen Mire near Abisko, Sweden - Fen_T0_2 | ecosystem: Environmental > Terrestrial > Soil > Wetlands > Permafrost | place: Sweden: Abisko...
GATCACGCTCGAGGCCGCGCTCGGCGCGATCGCCGACGCCGGGATCGCGGTGTCCGACGTCAACAGCGTCACCGGTGCGCTGAGCAGCGACCTCGCCTACGACCTCGGCCTCGGCCCGGTGTGGCAGTCGGCCACGCAGCTGGGCGTCCCGGCGATCATCGAGGCCGCTGCGCAGATCGCCACCGGTGTGAGCGACGTCGTGCTCGTGGCTGCGGGCTCGGCCGGTGTCTACACCGAGCGGTCGAGCACGGCGCCGTGGACCCGGCCCAACAACGAGTTCGTCGCGCCGTACGGCATGTTCACCGCGGCCGAGTTCGCGCTCATCGCCCGCCGGCACATGCACATGCACGGCACCACGCCCGAGCAGATGGCCACCGTCGCCGCAACCGTGCGCAACAACGGCCACGTGAACCCCGAGGCGATCTACTACGACCGCGGCCCGTTCACCGTCGACGACATCCTCGCGTCGCGCATGGTGGCCGACCCGTACCACCTGCTCGAGTGCGCGATGACGTCCGAGGGCGGCTCCGCGCTCGTGCTCGCGCGGGCCGACCGCGTCCCCGACCTGCCCCACACACCCGTCTACCTGATCGGCGGCTCGTCCGACCGCATCGGCCCGTCGTACCGGCACGCCCCGGCCTGGGACCTCACCGGTCGCGACCCCGACGGCATCCCCAACGGGTACGTGGGTCACCGGGCGGCGCAACGGGCGTTCGCCACCGCGGGGATCGGCCCCGAGGACGTCGACGTGTGCGAGTTCTACGACCCGTTCTCGTTCGAGATCATCCGTCAGTTCGAGGCGTTCGGCTTCTGCGGCGAGGGCGAGGGCGGCGCGTTCGTCATGGACGGCACGATCGGCCCCGGTGGCCGGTACCCCGTGACCACCGACGGCGGACTCATGTCGTTCAGCCACGGCGGCGCGTCCGTGCAGCTCCTGCAACGTGTCATACGGGGCGTCCAGCAGCTGCGCGGCGCCTGCGCCACGATGCAGGTCGCCGGCGCCGAGGTCGCGATGTGCAGCGGCGGCGGCGCGGGCGCGCTCTTCACCGACGTGCTGTTGCTCGGGAGCGAGCGACCGTGACCCGACTCGACGACATCCGACGCGGGATCGAGCGACCCATGGTGACGGGAACGGAGCGGCCATGAGCGATCCGACCAATGCCTCGGGCCTGACCGGCGCGCTCGTCCCACAGCCGGACACGATCCCGCATCCGTTCCCCAGCGAGCACTCGGCCCCGTACTGGGAGGGGGCCAAGCGCGGCGAGCTGCTGTTCCAGCGTTGCGGGAGCTGCGGACACGCGGAGTTCGACCCGTCGCTGCTGTGCCGGAGGTGCGGGTCGCGCGACCTGAGCTGGGAGCGCAGCGCGGGCCTCGGCACCGTCTACAGCTGGACCACCGTGTGGCGCCCGCAGCAACCGTCGTTCGTGGTCCCGTACGCGCCCGCGATCGTGGACATGGACGAGGGCTACCAGATGCTCGCGAACATCGTCGGCTGCGACGTGGCCGACCTCGCGGTGGGCACGCGGGTGCAGGTGGAGTTCCACCCCGTCTCCGACGGGTACGTCCTCCCCTACTTCCGACCCGCCTGACCCGTCGCCCGGGGGCGAAAGCCGCGCTACCCGATCGCTACCCGATCGCGTCGAGCGCGTCGAGATGGGCCTGCGCCGAAGCGATCGCGGACGACGCGGCACGCGCGGCCTCGAGGTCGGCGCGGGCGATCGTGGGTGGATCATGCCCAACCGCCGCCGCGAGCGCATCCGCGTCGCCGACCGAGAACGTCTCGCCGAGCCGGTGAGCCAGCACCTCGGATGCGACCGAGCAGTCGTCGCTGCAGAGGACCGGCACCCCGAAGGTGATCGCGTCCTGGAGCACCGCCGAGTCCCGGAGGTGGCCGGGGACGAAGCTCAGCACCACGACGTCTGCAGCCGAGTACGCGTCGGCGCGCGTCGCAGCATCGACGAAACCTCGGCGCGAGATCGCGGGCGGGCCACCGTGATCGGCGAACCAGGTCTCGTACGGGTCAGCCACCTTGCCGACGACGAGGAGCGTCCATTCGGGGAGCGCCGAGAACGCCCGCCAGATCGTGTCGAGATCCTTGGACTCGTGCGTGCTCCCGAACACCAGCGCGACCCGGGCGTCGCCCGGGATCCCGAACGCCCCGCGCGGGTTCTCCGAGCGCGGCTCCTCCCGCGACACCGCGTGCCGGAGCAGAACCGGATTCAGGTACGGCGTCCGTGTCCGCCACTCCTCGAGCGCCTGCTCGTTACCCACGGCGAGTCGGAACCCACCGCCCCGCGCGCGGCGCCGCACCTCGGCCCGGCGGGCGAGCCGGTCGAGGATGCGCCCGAACGTCGTCTGCGGCGGACCGTTGAAGGGCGGCGAGACGACCGTGTGGTGGACGATGCGACCCGGCCCGTCGATGGCGGCCGCGATGACCGGGTTCACGAGATACGAGAACGAGATGACGTCCGTCCCGGGCCCGATCCGACGCACCACGTGCCGGACGGCGAGCGCGTTCGCGGCGGCCCGCACGACCCCGGACGCGTACCAGACGGCAGCACGAGCGGATCCCCGCATGTTCTCGGTTCGGTGGCCGAGCCATTCGGACGCCAAGAAGATCCTCGCGACCGGCTTCGGCGTCCGTGAGACCAGAAAGGGGGGCGACTCCGGATTTCCGTCACCCGCCCAGCCGAACGTGGTGAGCAGCTCGACCGAGCACCCGAGCGCGCTCAGCGCCCGCGCCAGGTCGGCGCACGCATTCGGGAAGTGCCCTGCCCGGATGTGCGCGCGGTCCTCGACGACGACGACGTGTCGCGTCATTCCCGACACCCCGGGGAACGCACCCCGCTCATGCCAACCACGGGGTCGGGAAGTCGAGGTACCCCATGTCGGAAACGATGCTACCCAGCGTCTCGGACAGCCCTTCGACCGCTGCCGGGTTCTCCTGCGCCTCCGCGGCCGCTCTGCATATACCCCCAGAGGTATATGCTGACTCGGGACGCCCGGCGATCAAGCGCCCAGGACCGCGCGCCCAGGAGGTCACGACATGCAGCTCCCCGAGGAGGTCACCGACGACCTCGTCCGCCGCCTGCGCCGCATCGAAGGACAGGTCCGCGGCCTGCAGCAGATGCTCATCGACGGCCGGGAGTGCCGGGAGGTCGTCACCCAGGTCTCGGCGGCCAGCCGCGCCGTCGACCAGGTCGGCTTCCGCCTGCTCGCGGCCGGGATGTCGGCCTGCCTCCAGGATGAATCGGCCGCGGCCGCCGCCGGCTTCGACATCGAAGAGGTCGAGAAGCTCTTCCTGAAGCTCGCCTGACCCGAGCACCCGAAAGGCCCGTCATGTTGTGGTTCCGCCAGTACTACCTCGGGTGCCTCTCCCACGCGTCGTACCTCGTGGGCGACACGTCCACCGGACGCGCGGTCGTGGTCGACCCTCAGCGCGACATCGACCAGTACCTGCGCGACGCCGAGGCCAACGAACTGCGCATCGAGCGCGTGATCGAGACGCACTTCCACGCCGACTTCCTCTCCGGCCACCTCGAGCTCGCCGAGGCCACGGGCGCCGTGATCTCGTACGGGGACGCGGCGGCCGGACGGGCCGAGTACCCCATCGAGACCCTGGCCCACGGGCAGCGCCTCTCGCTCGGCGAGGTGGAGCTCGAGATCCGGGCCACGCCCGGGCACACGCCCGAGTCGATCTCGATCATCGTCCGGGAGCGCGCCGACGACGCCGTCCCGTACGGCGTGTTCACCGGCGACACCCTGTTCATCGGCGACGTCGGTCGCCCCGACCTCCTCGTGTCGATCGGGCACAGCGCCGACGACCTCGGCCGCATGCTGTACCACTCGCTCCACGAGCAGCTCCTCACGCTCCCCGACCCGACGCGCGTCTTCCCCGCACACGGCGCCGGCTCCGCGTGCGGCAAGCACCTGTCGACGGAGACGGAGTCGACGATCGGTGCGGAGCGCGCGACCAACTACGCGCTCCAGCAGATGAGCGAAGCCGAGTTCGTGCAGGTGGTGACGGAGGGCCAGCCCGCGGCGCCGCCGTACTTCCTGTTCGCCGCCACCCAGAACCGCCAGCAGCGCGCGCTCCTGGCCGAACAGGGCATCACCGCATTGACGCTCGACGAGGTGCTCGCAGCCCAGCGCAACGGCGCCGTCGTGCTCGACACGCGCGACCAGGCGATGTTCGGCGCCGGACACCTCGCGGGCGCAGTGAGCGTGGGGCTCGAGGGCCGCTTCGCCGAGTACACGGGGGAGGTGGTCACGCCGAGCACGCAGATCGTGCTCGTGGGCGAGCCCCGCACCGAGGGCGAGGCTCGAACGCGTCTCGCGCGCATCGGATTCGACAACGTCATCGGCGCGCTCGACGACTACGTGGCGGCGTTCATCGACCATCCGGAGCTCGTGGAGCAGGCGTCCCGCCTCACCGCCGAGGAGCTCGCCGAGCGGCGCGCCACGGTGTCCGACCTCCAGGTCGTCGACGTCCGCAACATCGGCGAGCTCGAGGAGTCGGGCACCGTTCCCGGCGCGGTCAACATCCCTCTCGCCCAGCTGGTGGCCCGCCTCGGCGAGCTCGACCCGACCACACCCACCGTGGTGTTCTGCGCCGGGGGGTACCGGTCGTCGATCGCCGCGAGCACGCTGCGGGCCAACGGGTTCACCGACGTGTCCGACCTGCTCGGCGGCATCGGTGCGTGGGCCGGCTCGGGCGGCGAGCTCACCCGCATCTGACCCCCGGACGCATCATCCCCATGATGCGTCCCTCACCCCACGCGGCGCGTGGGTGGGGGACGCATCGACGAACTGTGCGTCCGGGGTCGGTCAGAGGCGGGTGGCGGCGTCCCGGAGCTCGTCGCGGAATTCGGGATGGGCGATGTCGGCGAGGGCGCAGGCACGCTCGCGCACCGACAGTCCGGCGAGCTCGGCCGATCCCCACTCGGTGACGATCACGTCCACGTGGTGGCGCGGCGTGGTCACCGCGGTCCCCACCGGGAGCTCGGACACGATGCGCGGCAGCAGCACGTCGTCGACCGTCGACGCGGACGGGAGGCAGACCAGCGCGCGGTCCTCGAGCTGGAAGCCCGACATGGCGACGAAGTCCTCGTGCCCGCCGATCCCCGAGTACTGCGAGTGCCCGATCGTGTCGGCCGCGACCTGGCCGAGAAGGTCGACGAGCAGCGCGCCGTTGATCGTGATCATGTCCTTGTTGGCGGCGACGATCGCCGGCTCGTTGACCTGGTCGACGGGCAGGAACCGCACGTCGGGGTTGCCGTCGAGCCAGTCGTAGAGGTCGAGCGTGCCCGCGGCGAAGGTGGCCACCGAGTAGCCCTCGTGGATGAGCTTGCGCCGGTTGGTGACCTTGCCCGCCTGGTGCAGTCGCATCAGCCCGTTGGTGAACATCTCCGAGTGCACGCCGTAGTCGCCGCCGGGACCGTCGGCGAGCAACGTGGCGATCATGCTGGGGACGCCGCCGATGCCGGTCTGCAGCGTGCAGCCGTCGTGGATGAACGCGCTCGCGTTCCGGGCGATCGCGGCCTCGACCTCGGTCACCGGCGCGGCCGCGAGGACGAACGGCTGGACGTCGCTCTCCACGAGCACGTCGATCTCGTCGATGTGGATCGTGTGCGGGTACTCGGGGGGGACGCCGAACGTGCGCGGGAGCCGAGCGTTCGCCTCGATCACGAGCAGCCGGTCGGGGTCGCGCCCGGCCCGGTGGAGCTCGTCAACGGTCGCACCGGCGTGGAGTGACAGGCTCAGGTAGCCGTCGGAGTCGAGGGCGGTGGCTGCGCTCGCGACGACGCGCGGGTTCACCCGCTGCGCGACGAGTGAGAAACGCCGGAAGTCGGCCGGCACGAACTCGATGTTCGCGCCGCTCGCGAGCAGGAACCGCTCGGCCGGCCCCATGAAGCCCGTGCGCATCCGCACGCCCGAGCGGGTGAAGACCGCGTAGTGGTCCACGAGCAACGCGCCGTGGATCACCAGGTCCTCGAAGTCGTCGCGCTCCCCCAGGGCGTGGAGGAACGCCGCGGGCTGCCCCGGCCCGAGCGGGACCCCGAGCGAGTCCCGCGGCCGGATCAGCGCCGCAGCCTGGGCCGCCGTGCAGACGCGCGCCGGGCTCACTCGAAGACGAGCTTGCCCGAGTCGATCACCGTGTTCTCACCCGCCACCGTCTGGAAGATCGCCTCGTTGCCGTCGACCCAGATCCGTACGTCGAGCGTGTCGCCCGGCATCACCGGGTGCGAGAAACGACCCTCGATCGACTTGAACCGCGCGGGATCGCTGCCGCACACCCCGTGGAGGAGTGCCCGGCCGGTGAAGCCGTAGGTGCAGAGGCCGTGGAGGATCGGCTTCGGGAAGCCGGCCCGCGCCGCGAACGTCGGGTCGGAGTGCAGCGGGTTGCGGTCGCCGTTGAGTCGGTACAGGAGCGCCTGGTCGGTGCGCGTCGTGTAGGAGACCACGGTGTCGGGGGCGCGGTCGGGCGGGACGTTGCGCGGGCCGCTCGGGCCGCGGTCGCCGCCCCAGCCACCCTCACCCCGGATGAACGCGGACATCGTGGTGGTCCACAGGAGGTCGCCACCCGGCTCGCGGGCCTCACTCTCCATCACGACCACCGCGGCCTTGCCCTTGTCGTACATCGCCGCGATCTTGCCCTGGACCATCGCCGTGCCGGCCACGGGGACGGGCTTGTGCAGCGTGATGCCCTGCTCGCCGTGCACGAGCATGGCCCAGTCGAAGGTGCCGATCTTGTCCATCGGGCCCGCACCACCGCCGCCGAGCACCACCGGCATCGTCGGGAGTGCCTTCTGCTCGATGCCGTCGGAGTTCTCGGTGGTGAACTCGAGCTCGAACCCGGTGGGGTCGGTGGCCCCCGCGCCCACGCCGAGGGCGTAGAGCAGGGAGTCCTTGGAGGTCCACTTGGCCTCGGACGGCTCGGTCACGCTCCCCACGGCGTCGGGGTTCAGCGGCATCGGGGCTCCTCTCGGGTTCACGGCGAGTGTGCGGCGGCAGTCTCGCGTAGCGTGCCGGTTCGTGCCCACCCGAGCCGCATCCGGAGACTCCGAGGCGCCCACGCCCGGCGACCTGCCGATCACCGAGGTGGCCCCGCGGACCTGGATCGTGGCGCCGTCGTGGGTCAACGTGGCCGTGTTCGAGACCGACGCCGGCCTGGTGATGGTCGACGCCGGCTTCGCCACCGACGCCGCCACCATCCACGCCGCGGTGCGGTCGGTGACGGACGCCCCGCTCCATACCGTGATCTTCACCCACGGCCACGTCGACCACGCGTTCGGCCTCCGGGCCTTCCTGAAGGCGGGCGAGCACCCGCAGGTGGTGGCCCACGAGAACGTGGCCGCGCGCTTCCGCCGCTACGCCCGAACGGCGGACTACAACGCCCGCATCAACGCCACGCAGTTCCGCCTCGACCCCGAGGCATTGCGCTGGCCGCACGACGACACCGACTTCGTGTGGCCCGACGTGACGTACCGCGACGCGCTCGTCCTCGAGGTCGGCGGCGAGGAGCTCCACCTCCACCACGCTCGCGGCGAGACCGACGACGCCACCTGGGTCTGGGTCCCGGGCCGCCGCGCGTTGGCGTGCGGTGACTTCTGGTTCAACGTCGCGCCCAACTGCGGCAACCCGCAGAAGGTCCAGCGCTACCCCGAGGACTGGGCGAACGCGGCAGAGGCGATGGCCGGCCTCGGGGCCGAGCTCCTGCTCCCCGGGCACGACACCTTCCAGACGGGCGTCGACCACATCCGGCGGCTCTTCACCGTGCAGGCGGAGTTCCTGCGCGCCATCGTCGACCAGACCCTCGCGGGCCTGAACGCAGGGCTCACCCACGACGAGGTGGTCGACCGGGTCACCATCCCCGCCCACCTCGCGGCCGAGCCGTCGCTGCAGCCGCTCTACGACCGACCCGAGTTCATCGCCCGCAACGTGATCCGTCAGTACGGCGGGTGGTGGAACGGGCGCGCCGCCGACCTGATGCCCGCGCCGGCCGACGCCCGGGCCCGCGAGGTCGCCGCGCTCGCCGGCGGCGTCGATGCCCTGGTCGCACGCGCACGTGCCCTCGCCGATCCCGCGTCCCCCGATCACGACCTCCGGCTCGCGTGCCACCTCGCCGAATGGGCCGTCGCGGCTGCCCCCGAGCACGCCGATGCCCGCGCGTGCGCGTCCGACGTGTTCGGCGCCCGCGCCGCGCAGGAGTCCTCGCTCATGGGCAAGGGGATCTACTCGGCCGCGGCCCGGGCCGCACGGCCACCGCGCTGACGCGCTGACGCGCTTCAGCAGCTAGCCCGCCGGCAGATCCACGTGGTCCTCGGGCACGAGCTCGAGGGCCACATCGGTGTGCTTCGACCCGCGCTCGTCCAGCATGCGCCGCAGCTCCTTCGGCGACGGTGACGGCGGCGGTCCGAGCGCACGCACCACCACCCGACCGTCGCGCAGCTGCACGCTCGTGACCTGCCAGCCCGTGCCCCGGACCCAGTCCTCGGCCACGGCGGCCACCTGGTCGGTCTTGACCGTGCTCGCGGTGAGCCGACGACTCGCGGCGATCAGCGGCACCGCCACCACGACCGCGAGCAGGAGCACGATCAGCACGGGATAGCCCCGTCCGATCGCGACCTCCTCATCCGGACCGGCCTCCGCGATCGCGGCGTCGGCCCGCACCACGGCGCTCGTGCGGTGCACGCGGTAGACCGCCATGACCGCGACCCCGGTGACGAGGATCGCGGCGACGTTGGTGAGGAACAGCAGCAGCGCGCCGCGGGACTGGTCGGTCGCTCCGGCCTCGAGCGTGAGGCCCACCACGGCGAGCGGCGGGACCAACGAGATCGCGATCGCGACGCCGGGCAGCGTGTCGGCGACGTCGTCGCGCACGAGCGCGAACGCGCCGACCGCGCCGGTCGCGAGCGCGGCCAGGAAGTCGATGACGCGCGGGTTGATCCGTCCCGCGACCTGGGTGTTCGACGGCGCGAGCACGTCGATCGGGACGAGCATGCCCACCAGGTATGCGAGCGCGACCACGAGGGCGGCGCCGGCCACGACGAGCAGCACCGACCGCAGCAGGTTCGCCCGGCTGCCGATGGCGATCGCGAGCACCACGCCGAGGATCGGCGTCATCAGCGGCGCCACGATCATCGCCCCGATCACGGTGGCGGTGGAGTCGGCGATCACGCCGGCCGTCGCGATGACCGCGGCCAGGATCAGCAGCACCCAGAAGCGGCTCAGCTTCCGCCGCTGCGTGGCGCCCTCGAAGAAGACGGCGTCGCGCATGCGCGTGTAGTCCCGCGTCGTGATCGACGGCATCGCGCCGAGACTACGCACGGTTACGGTGACAGACGTGGAACGCAGCGTCGACCGGTTCCTCCCCGGGCTCCGGGTGGCGCGGGCGTACCGGCGAGACTGGATCCGCCCCGACCTCGTGGCCGGCGTCGTGCTCGTCGCGTTGCTCGTGCCGCAGGGCATGGCCTACGCGGAGCTCGCCGGGCTCCCCCCGGTCACCGGGCTCTACGCCACCGTCCTCGCCCTCCTCGCGTACGCGCTCGTCGGGCCGTCGCGCATCCTCATCCTCGGGCCCGACTCCGCGCTCGCCCCGATGGTGTTCGCGGCCGTGGTGCCACTCGTTGCGTCGGGCGCGTCTCCCGCCGATCGGGTCACCCTTGCCGCGATGCTCGCCATCCTCATGGGCCTGATCTGCTTCGCGGCAGGCGTCTTCCGGTTCGGCGTGCTCGCGGAGCTGCTGTCGATGCCCATGCGGATCGGCTACCTCAACGGGCTGGCGGTCGTCATCCTCGTGAGCCAGCTGCCGAAGCTGTTCGGCTTCTCGACCCACGCCGACGGAGTGGTGAACCAGCTGCGCGCCTTCGCCGACGGCGTCCGCGACGGACAGACCAACACGACGGCGCTCGCGATCGGCGGCGCGTGCCTTGTCACGATCATGGGACTCCGCCGGTTCGCCCCCCGGGTCCCGGGGATGCTGATCGCAGTCGTGGGCGCGACGCTTGCGGTCGGCCTGTTCGACCTCACGGCGCGGGGCGTGGCAGTCGTCGGCGCCATCCCCCAGGGGCTGCCGACCCCGGCGTGGCCCGGCGTCTCCGCGTCCGACGCCTGGTCGCTGCTCGTCGCCGGGGTGGGCATGGCGTTCATCACCATCGCCGACACCGTCGCGATGTCACGGACGTTCGCCGCGCGCGACGATCCGGTCGACGAGAACCAGGAGATCGCCGCGCTCGGGATCGCCAACGTGGCCGCGGGCCTGTTCCAGGGGTTCCCCGTCAGCGCGAGCGCGTCTCGCACCGCAGTCGCGTCCGACAACGGGGCGAAGAGCCAGCTCACGGGCATCGTCGGCGCGGCCGGCATCCTCGTGCTGCTCGTCGCGTGGAGCGACGCGACCCAGAACCTGCCCGTCGCTTCGTTGTCTGCGATCGTGATCGCGGCCAGCCTCGCCCTCTTCGACGTCCGCGAGCTCGTGCGCCTCGCGCGGGTGCGCCGCTCGGAGTTCCTCCTCGCGATGGCGACAGCCGCGGGTGTCGTGTTCGTGGGCGTGCTCCAGGGAATCGCGATCGCGGCCGCGCTGTCGCTCGCGAACTTCGTGCGCCGCGCCTGGCGCCCCTACAACGTCGCGCTCGGCCGCATCGAGGGCCGCAAGGGCTATCACGACGTCGCCCGCCACCCGGAGGCCGCGCAGATCCCCGGCCTCGTGCTGTTCCGCTTCGACGCGCCGCTCTTCTTCGCCAATGCCGAGTACTTCGTGAACCGCGTGCACGAGCTGGTCACCGCGCGCGGTGAGCCGGTGCACCGGGTGATCGTCGCCGCCGAGCCGATCAGCGACATCGACACCACCGCGGCCGAGGCACTCGACGTCCTGGTCGACGACCTCCACCGACGCGGCATCGATCTCGTCTTCGCGGAGCTGAAGGGCCCGGTCAAGGACCGGCTGGACCGCTACGGCCTGGCCGAGAAGATCGGCGACCACGGCTTCCCGCCCACACTCGGCACCGCCATCGACGACTACGTGGAGCACACCGGCGTGGACTGGCTCGACTGGGAGGACCGCCCGCCCACGCCGTGAGTCACCGGTCGGACCCATCGACGTCCTCGACATCCTCGACATCCTCCACGTCGTCCCGGGTCCCGGGCTCGTAGCCACCGGTGCGCAGGTGGTCGACCGCGACGCAGGCCCGCACCGCCGCCTCGACGGTCGGGTAGAAGTGCTCGCGCCCGATGCGCTCCGAGAGCCCGGTCATGTCGAACCGGTGCTGCGCGTGGTCCTCCAGACGCGCGACCACGAACGTCACGCCGCGGGCCGCGAGCTGCGTGCACAGCTGCTCCACCGCCTCCGCTCCCGAAGCGTCCACCTCGTTCACGAACTGCGCGTCGAACACGAGCCAGCGCGTCGGCGTGGGCGCACCCGCGATGGCCTCGCGGACCCGGGCCCGGAAGTACCGGCTGTTGCCGAAGAACAGGCGGTCGTCGAGCCGGTACACGACGACTCCCTGCGTCACGCGCGCCGAGAGGTGCACCGCGACGTCGGCGTAGCGGCCCATGCGGGGTACCCACCCGAGCACGGCGTCGTGCGGGCGGGAGCTGCGAGCGATCACATCGACGATCGACAGCACGATCGCGACGACGAGGGCCTCGAGCACACCCACCGCGACGACCACGGCCATGGTCGTCGCGGCGATGACCACCTGGCCCCGGCCGGTGGCCCGCAGGGCGCGCCAGTCGTCGAACGAGACCAGCCCGATCGCGGCGACCACGATCACCGCACCGAGGCAGGCCGACGGCAGCTTCTCCACCGGCGCGGTGAGGAACACGAGGACGATCGCCGCCACGCCGGCCGCGACCAGCCCGACCACCTGGGTCTTCGCGCCCATCTGGTCGTTGACGGCGGTCCGCGAGTTGCTCGCGCCCACCGGGAACGCCTGGGTGAACCCGGCCCCCACGTTCGCAACCCCGTTCGCGAGGAGCTCCTGGTTCGCGTCGATGCGCTGGTTGTGGCGACCGGCGAACGCGCGCGCGGTCAGGATGCCGTCGGCGAAGCCCACCGCGAAGATGCCGAGGGCGCCGGGCAACAGGTCGAGCACGTCGCCGAGCCGGAAACGCGGGATGGTGAGCCGGGGCAGACCGGCGGCGATGTCGCCGACGACGCTCACCCCGTGGTCGGCGAGGCCGAACCACGCCGACGCCACGATCCCCCCCACCACCACGACGAGTGCGCCGGGAACCTTGCGGAATCGGTACTTCAGCACGAGGAGCACCGCGATCGAGATCGCGCCGACGAGCACCGTCGCCCACGAGATGGCGTCGAGCTCGCCGAGGAACTCCACCAGCTGCTGGGGCGGACGCTCCTGCTCGATCGGGACGCCGAACAGCTTGCCGAGCTGACCGATGATCAGCACCACCACGACCCCGTGCAGGTAGCCGACCAGAACCGCGCGCGAGAAGTAGTCGGCCACCCATCCGAGCCGCAGCAGGTAGGCGCCGAAGTAGATCGCCCCGACCATGATCGCGAGGAGCGCCACGAGCGTCGCGTAGTCGGCCGTCTGCTTCGTCGCCAACGGCGCGACCGTCGTGGCGACGAGCACCGCGATCGCGCCTTCGGGGCCCACCACGAGCTGGCGTGACGACCCGAGGAACGCGTACGCGATCGCCGGGAGCAGGAGCGCGTAGAGCCCGGCGACCGGGCTCATGCCCGCCAGTGACGCGTAGGCCATGCCCGCCGGGATCGAAATCGCGGCCACGGTGATGCCGGCGACCAGATCGGGGCGGAGCTTGCGCTTGGCGTAGTCGACGGAGTCGACCTGCTGGGAGACCGGGAACGTGCGGGCCAAGATCGGCTGGCGGGGCGGGCGGCCGAAGGGCGACCGGTGCGTGGTGTACTGCGCGTGGTCGTCGTCGACCGCGAGCCCCTCGGGCTCGTCGGCCGCCCCGGAATCCTCGGCCTCCGGCTCGGCGCCGTCCGGGTCAGCCGGGTCGGCCGGCGGGTCGCTCACGACAGGATGCGCGACCAGAGGTCGTGGGCGAGCACGACCTCCCCGTCGAAGTGCGCGGCCGCGGCCGCCACCCACTGGTCCTCGGTTCCGGGCGCGGGCGGCGGGACGGGGTGGGTCAGCACCAGGGTTGTCGCGCCGGCGCGCTGCGCGGTGCGGCCGGCGTCCTCGCAGGTGGAGTGGTAGTCGAGGACGTCTTGGAAGCGCGGGTTGGGCACCGACCGCACGAGGTCGTCGCGCAGCACGGTCTGCACGTAGACGTCGGCCCCGGCGCAGATGCGGTCGAGCCCGTCGCACGGGACGGTGTCGCCCGCGATCGCGACCACGCGACCCTCGGCCTCGATCCGGTAGCCGATCGTGGGCGAGACCGGCCGGTGGTCGGTGGGCGCTGCGGTCACCCGCACACCATCGGCCTCCCACGCGAGGCCGTCGACCACTTCGGTCACCGTGCAGGAGGGATCCCAGTTCAGGTCGGCGTGGTGGTCGCGGCGGTAGCCGACATCGTCGGTGAGCATCGCGAGCGTGCGGTCCGCGAACCGCGCCGTTCCCGGCGGGCCCACCACCGGCAACGGCGACTCCACCTGCGACATGATCCAGCGCGTCGTGATGACGTCGTTGAAGTCGGTGGTGTGGTCGCTGTGCAGGTGCGTGAGCAGCACGGCGTCGAGCAGCAGCGGGAGCGACCCGGCCCCGGCGAGACGCATCACCACCGCGCGCCCGCAGTCGAAGAGCAGCGACTTCCCGGCGACGCGCACGAGCGTGGCCGCGCCGGCGCGGTTGGGGTCGGGGATCGGCGAACCGGTCCCCAGGGTGACGACCTCGATCACGGCCAGCCGCCGCGTCAGTCGGTGATGACGTCGGGTCGGCCGAGCCCCTGCATCTCGCACAGCGCCAGGTAGCCCATCAGCGCGGAGCGGCCGTCGGTGACGCTCTCGACGTTGCCGTCGGCGTCGAGGTTGAGGTTGGACCCGTACATCTGGAACCACACCCGGGTGTCGTCCTCGATGGACGTGAGCGTGTGGATCGACCCCGCGGGCTCGTAGAGGAACGAGCCGGGCCGGTTCACGTAGTCGTACTCCTTGTACTTCCACGCGCCCGAGACCGTGTAGCCCCAGACGGGCCCGGTGTGCTTGTGGGTCTGCACCTCGTAGCCCGCCTGGAAGATCGTCTCGATGATCCAGAGCCCTTCCTTCTCGCGCACCTGGAGCACCTTGAGCAAGCTGTCGTCGGGCAGCAGGGCGAAGGGCAGGTCGTCGCCGCCGATGTGGACGGCTTCGGGCGCGGAGCTCGCGGTGAGGGTCATGGACGGACCTCCTGGTCGGGTGGAGCGTCGAGTGGAGAGAGGATGCCAGATCGCGTCGTGAAGCGGGCTCAACCGGCCTGCTTCGCGACGGCCTCCGCCGCAGCTCCACACCATTCGGCTTCCGCCTCGGGGCGCATCAACCGGCCTGCTTCGACACGGCCTCGGCTGCAGCCTTGGCCGCCTCGGGATCGCCGAGGTAGCGGGAGCCGGTGGCCCGGAGGTGGTCGTCGAGCTCGTACACGAGCGGGATGCCGGTGGGGATGTTGAGCTCGACGATGTCGTCGTCGGAGATGCCGTCGAGGTGCTTCACCAACGCGCGCAGCGAGTTGCCGTGCGCGGCGATCATCACGACCCGCCCGGCCACGAGATCGGGGACGATGCCGTCGTACCAGTACGGAAGCATCCGGTCGACGACGTCGGCGAGGCACTCGGCCGCGGGCAGCAGGTCGGGCGGCAGGTGCGCGTACCGCGGGTCGGCCAGCTGCTCGGCCAGCGCCTCGCCCTCGAGCGGCGGCGGCGGCGTGGCGTAGGCCCGGCGCCAGATCAGCACCTGCTCCTTGCCCCACTTGTCGGTGGTCTCCTTCTTGTCGAGGCCCTGGAGCGCGCCGTAGTGACGCTCGTTGAGTCGCCACGACCGGTGGACCGGGATCCACTGTCGGTCGAGCCCGCGCAGCGCGAGCTCCGCCGTCCGGATCGAGCGCTTCTGCAGCGACGTGTGGAGCACGTCGGGCGCGATCCCCTCGGCCGCGAGGAGGCGGCCCGCCTCCTCACCTTCCGCGATCCCCTTCTCGGTGAGGTCGACGTCGACCCACCCGGTGAACAGGTTCGCGAGGTTCCACTCGCTCTGGCCGTGGCGCAACAGGATCAGCGTGGGCATGGCCGGGAGCCTATGACTCAGGCATCCAGCCCGTAGAGCCGAGCGCAGTTGCGCCACACGATGTCGTCACGCACCGCGGGGTCGAGCGCGGCCGTCTGCTCGTCGAGCACGGCCTGCGAGTCGGGGAACGTCGAGTCGCTGTGGGGGTGGTCGCTCGCCCACATCAGCCGCTCGTGGTTCATCAGGTGCGTGGTCTGGAACGCGACCCAGTCGTCCTGGAACGTCACGAACACGTTGTCGCGCACGTACTCGCTCGGACGCCGCTCCAGCGGCGCGCCGCTGAGCCAGTTGCGGTGCCGGTCGTAGGCGTGGTCGGCCCGGTACATCCAGTGCGGCACCCATCCCGCGTCGGCCTCCACGCACACCACCGCCAGCTCGGGCACGCGGTCGAACACGCCGCCGAACACGAGCGTGCCGACGATGTCCTGGCAGCCCCGGATGATCCCGAGGAACGAGTTGAGCTTGGGACCGCGGAACTGCGGGTTGGTCGGCTGGTCGTTGCCGCTGGTGAGGATGTGGAACGAGAGCGGCAGACCGAGCTCGCCCGCCGCGCGCCAGAACGGGTCCCAGCGCGGGTCGTCGTAGTCGCCGTCGTCGTGACAGCTCGCGTACCCCGGGAGCATCACCCCGCGCAGGCCCAGGTCCTGGATCCGCTCGAGGTCGGCAATGCCCTCGTCGACGCTCCGCAACGCGGTCTGGCCGAGGCCGACGAAGCGGTCGGGCGCGGCCGCCTGGAACTCCGCGATCCAGAGGTTGTACGCGTCGAAGCAGGCCTTCTTGTAGTCGGCGTCGGGGTGGTTGCAGATCATCATCCCGACCGACGGGTAGAGCACCTCGAGGGCCACGCCGTCGCGGTCCTGCTCGGCCAGGCGGGCGTGCGGGTCCCACCCGCCGGCGTGCAGCTCTTCCCAGGGGACGTAGGTGAACGGGCTGATCTGGTCCCACGGGCGCCCGGCCGCCGCGACCATCCCGTACGGCAGGCGGTTGCGACCGTTGTCGATGAGGATCGTCGCCCCCATCGTGTCGTCGAGCACCGCGACCGGCGCGCGGTCGCGGAACTTCGGGTCGATGCGGTCGAGATAGCAGTCACCCGGTTCCGTCACGTGCGAGTCGGCCGAGAACGCCTTGATCATCGTGTCTCTTCTCCGTTCACATTCGCGTCGACGATGCCCGCGACCGTCACCGCGATCTCGGGCCCGAGGCTTGCGCCGTCACGCAGCTGGAGGCGGTCGCCGCTCCAGAACCGGCCGGGGTCGAACCAGTTCGCCGGCCTGCGGGGATCGAGCAGTCCCATGCGCCGGTAGGTGATGGCGAGCAGCTCGGCGCAGTACACCGCCTGCTCCGACGCCTCGCGTCGCACCCGGCCCGAGAGCCACTTCCCCGCCAGCTGCATCGTGCGCGGGAAGTCACGGCCCTCGTACTCGGCGATCACCCGGAGGAGCGCGTCCTCCATCTCACGGGTGATCTCGCCGTCGAAGTGGCGCACCCACGCGCGCTGCTTGTACTTGCCCGTCCAGACCGTGATGGCGTCGTCGAGCTTGTGGAGCTGGGCACCGCGATGGTGCTCGCCGGTCCACACGCTCGGCAGGCTCTGCCCGAGCTCGGTGTGCCAGAGCAGCGGCGGCAGGTCGTCGAGTGCCACCACCATCGCCACGTGGTTCACCGGCGAGTTGGTGAGCAGCCGGATCGCCTTGTCGGCGGTGGTGGGGCCGCGGAACAGCCAGACGTCCCCGGTGTGCGCGTGCTCGACCGCTTCTCGCACCGTCATGCCGGGATCCACGGGATTAGCGTACGACCGTGCAGTCGCGCGCGTGGAAGTGGATCGGGCTCGGGGCCATCGCCGCCATCGCGGTGGGGTCCGCCGTCGCGGCCGAGCGGCGCCGGCGCCAGAAGCGCCGGTGGAACGAGTACGACACCGACGAGATCCGGTCGAGACTTCACGAACGCTTCGCGGCGATCGGGCCGTCCCCTGACAGTCGGGTGGCGAACTAGCCGCATGCCCCGTCGACCGGTCCTGCCCCCGGTGTTGGCCGGGCTGGTGATCGCGGTCCTCGTGGGCTCGTCGATCCCGGCCTCACCGGCGCTGGCCGCGGACGCGGGCCCGAGGGCCCCCGGAGCGGCGATCACGAGCGGAACGTTTCCCGTCGAGGTCGTGGTCGGCGGCGTCACCCGCAGCGCGGTCGTGCACGTTCCGACGTCGGTCGCCGCCCAGCCCGGCCGGAACGTGCCCCTCGTGCTCCACCTCCACGGCGGGGGTGGCAGCCCGCAGAACTCGATCGACACCACCGGCCTGGTGGAGGCCGCCGACGCGAACGGGTTCGTCGTCGCGTTCCCCCAGGGAACCCCGATCGCGGTGAAGCTGCCCGACGGCTCGACCGGCTACGTGTGGAACGCGGGATCGTGCTGTGCCGTCGCGGCGCGCGACGACATCGACGACGTGGCGTTCCTGGATCAGCTGATCCGGTCGCTCGAGCGGACGCTTCCCGTCGATGCGAACCGGGTCGTGATGTCGGGTCACTCGAACGGCGCCATGATGGCCTGGCGGTTCGCGTGCGAGCGCGGCGGGGTGTTGGCCGCGGCGATGCCGGTGTCGGGATCGCTGGAGACCGCGGATCCGAGCTCGTGCAGGCCGCGCGACACCTCGCTGCTCGCGGTGCACGGCGACGCGGACAAGAACCACCCCATCGAGGGCGGGGCGGGGACGCGCAGCGTGTCGGGCGTCGACTACAGGCCGTTCGCCGACTCAGTGGCCACGTACGCGCGCGCGTCCCGGTGCCGCACGCAGCCGAAGGTGACCGACGCGACCATCACCACGACCTCGACGTACCGCGGGTGTCGACGGGGCGCGACGGTGACGTCGGTGGTGCTGCACGGCGCCGACCACCCGTGGCCGGGAGGGGTCGCGTCGGGCATCGGGATCCAGGGCACGCCGTTCCCCGACTGGTCCGCCACCGACGCGCTGGTGAAGCTGGTGGCCCGCACGAACCCGTGACTTTCGACCCATTGCCATTCGCGTCGTGCAGGCGTACGGTGCAGGTGTCCGAGAAGAAGCGAACTCCGAGAGGGGGACGCATGGGTGAGGAAACTCCACCGGACCGAGACTTGCCCCGGCCGGCCTCTACGACGAGCAGGAACTCCCGACCAGTAGGGCACGAGGCGCCCATTACCTGAGTTCCGGGTCCCGCCCGACGAAGTCGGTCGAAGCGAATCCCGCAAACGCCGAACCGCCGTCACGGAAGTGGCGGCGGTTCTCCGTTTCCTCACGAACCGACGTGCGTCTCTGAGCGTCGCACATCGTGGGGCGATCAGGGACGCTCAGGGACGCACGTCGCGTGTGGACCGGTCACACGGGGGCGGGGATGTCCACATCGCAGACGGCGAGGACACCGGCCATCTCGTCGAGCGTCTGCGGGGTCTCGTGCGTGTTCGCCGCGCAGACGAGCAAGGTGTGTCCCGACGGGCCGCCGAGCCCGCACGCGAACGGGAGACGCCCGGGTACCACGACGCGGTCGGTGATCACGCCACCCTCCTCCACCCGGAAGCAGTCGCCGGTGCCGAACGAGGCGACCCACACGCCGCCGGCGGCGTCGAGTGCGATGCCGTCGGGCCGCACCTCGTCGGGGAGGGGCGCCCAGAGCCGGCGGTCGGTGAGCGACCCGTCGGGCGCGATCGTGAACGCGCTGAGCCGTCGGTCGAGACTCTCGGCCACCACCAGCGTGGTGCCGGCGGCAGTGCGCGCCATGCCGTTGGGGAACCACAGCGGCTCTCCCACCGGTCGCGTGGTGCCGTCGGGCTCCACCAGCGCGAGGCACACCGGAGCGCGCTCCTCGCCCGCACGGAAGTCGGCGCCGTAGCTGCCCACGTACGCGCGCCCAGCCGGGTCGACGAGCATGTCGTTGCACCAGCCGCGCGTCACGTCCCGCAGGTCGGCGTGCAGCACCACCGAGCCGTCGGCTTCGCGCCGGCGCACCGTGGAGTCGAGGCTCGACACCGCGAGGAGCCGGCCGTCGGGCAGGAACCCGATGCCCGCCGACCGGACCTCGCTCCCCGGCGGATCCCCTTCGAGCTGGAGCTCCACGACCCGGTCGATCCAGTCGGTGGGGTCGTACGACAGCACCTGCGCGGTGTGCATGTCGACGAGCCACCACCGCCCGGCGTGCCACCGCGCGCACTCGGGGAACGCGAGACCGTCGGCGACGACCTCGGCTGTCCGGGTGCTCACGACGGCGTCGCGATCCGGTAGAGCGTGGCGGCGTTGGTGTGGACCATCTTGGTCACCTCGTCGAGGGGAAGGCCCCGGAACTGACGGTCCATCGTGACGCGCGAGTTGGGCCAGTCGGTGCCGGAGTGCGGATAGTCGGTGGACCACATCACGTGGTCGAGGTTGAGATGGTGGCGCAGCTCGAGCCCGATGGTGTCGATCATGAACGTCGCCCAGAAGTTGCGGGCGAAGATCTCGCTCGGCATGCGCGACATCTTCTCGACCGCACCGGTGAACCAGCGGTAGCGCAGGAACATGTCGTCGCACTGCTCGAGCAGGGTGGGGATCCACCCGATGTTCGATTCCACGAGCACCACGTTCAGGTCCGGGAACTTCTCGAACATCCCCGAGAACAGCAGGTCGCACGCGACCGGCAGCGTGTGCCCGCCCGACTTCGACGCGCCGGTGTCACCCAGGTACCGGAGGTCGTCGGGCGAGCGCCACTTGTGGTTGGGGTTGGCCCGCAGGAACGAGCCGATGTGCACGGCGACCGGCATGCCGGCCTCCTCGGCGAGCCCGAAGAACGCGTCGTCCTCCGAGGTCGAGTCGAGGTCGCCGTTGGGAAAGCGCGAGATCACGACGCCCCGATGGTCGTGCTCGATGGCCCAGCGCAGCTCCTCCACCGCGTCGTCGATCCCGGTCGTCGGCACGATGGCCTGCGCGAACAGGCGACCCTGCCCGCCCGCGCAGAACTCGGTGACCCACTCGTTGTAGGTGCGCACGCAGTAGCGCTGGAGCTCGCGGTCCTCGCTGTAGGTCTTCGCTCCCGCGAGGGTCACGCTCGGGTACAGCACCTGGGCCCAGATGCCGTCGGCGTCGAGGTCGGCGAGGCGGGCCTTGGGCTCGTACATCCCGGGCCGCAGGTCCTCGTAGCGCACGCCGTCACGGCGGTACTCGACGAACGATCGGCCCGCGCACACGGTCAGGCCGACCGGCTGCGCGGCCTTGCCGTCGTCGAACACCCACCAGTCGCCGTCGTCGCGCCGCTCGACGCGCGGCGCCCGGTCCTTCAGGCGCGCGGGCACCTGCTCGATCCAGAGGTGCGGCGGCTCCTGCACGTGCGCGTCGGCGTCGACGATCGGCACGTCGAGCGACCGGAAGCTGGTGTAGGTCGGTTCGGTCACCGCGCCCTCCCTCGTCGGGTCCGCCGCGCTCCGTCGCCGCGCCGGGACCAAACCTTGCCCGCTCGGGCCCGGGTGCGTCCACCCCATCGGTCAGTGACAGAATCCGCCGATGTCACCCATGGGCGGATCCGGTAGCGAGCTCGACATCACCCGCATGGAGCGCGAGCGCCCGTACCCGAAGCGCATCAAGCGCGCGCCGTACGAGGACGAGCTCCTCCGACTCCAGATCGAGCTCGTGAAGCTCCAGAGCTGGATCCGCGACTCCGGCACCCGCGTCGCGGTGGTCTTCGAGGGCCGTGACGCCGCAGGCAAGGGCGGGGCGATCAAGCGTTTCACCGAGCACCTCAACCCGCGCGTCGCGCGCACCGTCGCGCTCAGCAGACCGAACGAGACCGAGCGCGGGCAGTGGTACTTCCAGCGCTACATCACGCAGCTCCCCACGGCGGGTGAGATCGCGCTGTTCGACCGCTCCTGGTACAACCGGGCCGGCGTCGAGCGGGTGATGGGCTTCTCCTCGCCGGTCGAGTACGGCGAGTTCCTGCGCCAGGCGCCCGAGCTCGAGCGCAACCTCGTCGACGCCGGCCTCCACCTCTTCAAGCTCTGGTTCACCGTGTCGCGCGAGGAGCAGGCCCGGCGGTTCGAGCAGCGCCGCTCCGACCCCCTGAAGCTGTGGAAGCTCTCGCCGATGGACGAAGCGGCCCTGTCCCGGTTCGACGAGTACTCCGCCGCCCGCGACGC
>Ga0302322_100001181_pt1 | contig 21288 bp, 23 predicted proteins | sample Fen_T0_2_FD_203757 | JGI IMG/M metagenome (GOLD analysis project Ga0302322, IMG submission 203757) | Peat permafrost microbial communities from Stordalen Mire near Abisko, Sweden - Fen_T0_2 | ecosystem: Environmental > Terrestrial > Soil > Wetlands > Permafrost | place: Sweden: Abisko...
CGCCCTGGCCCTGGGCTACGGACACCGAGTTAAGGACGTTCATGGCGGCCTGGGCCTGCAGGCAGGCCAATCCCAGCATGCATCCGATCCACCAACTCAGGCCGCCCCGCAGCATCTGACGCGCTTTCACATTCATTGTGCCTACTCCTGTAAGGGCAGAACGGATTTTGTTTCCACCCAGTCACCCGCGCCATCCTGAAGGATCTCGCGTATATCGATACCGGTCTCGTGCACGTCCGTCACCACACCGTTGTTCTGCCCGATGTACTCGCCCTTGCGCAACATGCGCACCTCGCTCTTCGGAGTACGGACCAGGGCGATCAACTGGTTTCCCTTCTGCATCGTGCCGACCATGCGCAAGGCATCGAGCGGATAATCCTCAAGCTCGCCCTTGGGACGGTTTGAATCGGGCTGCGGCCCTCCCTTGCCGATCTTCAGGTTACGCACCTTGAAGGGATCGGGAAGGCCTTCGGGCTGGTAGCTGAACAGATCCGGAGCCTTGATGGGGGGCAATGACTCCAGTGGCGGCGCATTGTTGCCGGCCTGGGCCATGAAGGTCTTCAGGTCGGCGAATTCGTCGCCGCCGCAACCCGCGAGCAGCAACATCGAGAGCAGGAGCATCCGCCTCATTTCTTGTCACCCGCCTTCTTGTCGCTTGCCTGTTTCTGCTTCTTCACCATCGCCAGTTCCTTCTCGTCGAGGTAACGATAGGTCTGGATCCGCGCTTCCAGGCTCAGCGAGCCTTCCTTGGGCGGCTGCAGGGTGAAGTCATGCAAAGTGACGATGCGCGGCAAATGTGCGACATCGCTGACGAACCCGGCAATATCGTGATAGTTGCCGGTCACCTTGATCGCTACCGGCAGCATTGCGTAAAAGTCCGCCAGGGTTTCGGTGCCGGGCTTGAACAGATCGAACTCCAGCCCCTTTCCGACCCCCGCCTGGTTGATATCGGTGAGGAGGGCATCCATCTGCGACTTGTCCGGCAGTTGCCGAAGGATGGTGGAGAGGGATTGTTCGATCTCCGCCAGGCGGCGCTTGTAGGCCTCATAGTGAAAGGCCTCGCCCTTCTTGATCACGTAGGTATCGCGCAGGCCCTGCTCTTCCTTGCGAGATGCATCCAGGGCATTGAGCGCTTCCGACCAGAAAAATACCCAGCCGACGCCAATCACGGCGATGAAGATAACCGCCAGGATGATGCTCCGTACCTGGGTCGGCGAATTCGCGAGGTCCCGGATGTCGAGTTGATTCAGGTCGGACCAGTTCATGGTTTGACCGCCAGCCTTTTGCTGGCGTCCTTCTTGTCAGGCTGTGCTTGCGGCTGTTTAAGCTTGGCGCCGAGGGAGAACTCGCTGACGCGCTGGTTGTTGATCTGCGCAGCCTTGACTTCCTGCAACACAGGGTCCTTGAATATGTCGGATTCCTCCAGGGCGCGCATGAAAGTCGACACCCTCGCGCTGGACTGGGCATAGCCGACGATGGCGAAATCATCGCCGGTCATCTTCACGGATTTCAGGAAGACGCCGTCCGGCAGTCGCCGGGCAAGCTGATCGAAAATCCTTACCGACTCGCCGCGATTGGCCTGCAAGGACTCGACCACGTTCTTGCGTGAGAGCAGATCCTGGGTCTTTTCCTTGAGCAGCTTGATTTCGGCGATTTGCTGGTCGAGTTTGGCGATCTCGGACTTGAGGAAATTGTTGCGGCGTTCCTGAGCCGATTTAGCATTGCTCAGATAGGTCTCGCCGGCGATCACGATTGCCAGTCCCACGGTGATCACCAGCAATGACAGCAACGCGAATACCCGCCGCTGCTGCGCGCGACGCATCTGGCGGTACGGAAGGAGGTTGATGCGGATCGGTGTCATGGCTTCAGAACCTGCGCAAGGCCAGACCGCAAGCCACGAACAGGGCCGACGAGTCGATTGCCAACTGGCGAGGCTTGACGTTGGCGGACAAAGCCATCTTGGCAAAGGGATTGGCGATCATGGTGCTGGTCTTCATGCGTGAATGCACCACATCGTCCAGCCCCGCGATCGCTACGCAGCCGCCCGCAAGCAGGATATGGTCGACCCGCTGATAGGAAGTGGCGGAAAAGAACAACTGGATCGCGCGGTTGATCTCCTGGGCGACCGATTCCAGAAAGGGTTGCAGCACTTCGGATTCGAAACTGTCGGGAAGCATGCCCTTGCGCTTGGCCTCCTCGGCCTCTTCGGTGGGCAGGTCGTAGCGGCGCGAGATCTCGCCGGTCAACATCGACCCGCCCAGGGCATGTTCGCGCTGGTATACCGGTTCGTTGTCGTGCAGGACATTGACATGAGTGGTATTGGCGCCGATATCGATGATCGCCACAGTCTGGCCCTTGCCGTTATCGGGCAGGTGGAAGGCGAACCGCTCGTATGCAGTCAGGGTGGCGTAGGCGTCCACATCCATGACGACGGTCTTCAGTCCGACCGCCTCGGCCAACGCCACACGTTCTTCCACCCGTTCGCGACGCGTAAGGACGAGCAGGGCGTCGTTCTCGTCGGCATTCTTGCTGTTGGCGCCGAGGACCTGGTAATCGAGACTGACCTCATCCAGCGGGAATGGCGCAATCTGGTTAGCCTCGGCGGTCACCTGCGTGTCGATCTCCGACTCCGATGCGGTGATCGGCAGCAGGATCTTCTTGGTGATCACGGACGAAGCCGGCAGGGCCATGGCCACATCGCGGGTTCGGGTCTTCAGCTCCTGCCAGGCAGAGCGCATGGCCGCTTCGACCACGTCGTGCCGGGCGATGGTGCCATCCTGTACGGCATCTTTGGGCAGGGGCGCAATGGCATAACGCTCCACGCGCAACAGGTCCGGTCCATTGGACGACAACTCAAGCATCTTGACTGCCGATGAGCTAACATCGACCCCGATCAAGGGCTTGTTGGCATGGCCGAGAAAGGCAAAGTTCAAAACCGGATTCCCCTTCGTTTCATGTCTGCGCGACTGGATTTAATAATCTTCGCCAAATCCTAGCAACAACTGCTTGTATTTCACAATCTTTTTTCTGACCTTCCGGCCCAGCCAAGACTCATGAACCGACGGTGGACCTATATCGTTGCCGGCCTCGCAACCCTGATCTTCGCCGGTATTGCATTGGTGATGATCGCCGTTGCGCTGATCTACCCGAATCTCCCAAGCCTTGATTCTCTCACCGATTACCAGCCGAAGCAGCCGTTGCGAATCTACACGGAAGATGGGGCTCTCATCGGAGAATTCGGCGAAGAGCGCCGGGCGGTGGTGCACATCAAGGACACGCCAAAATTTCTGCGCAATGCCATCCTGGCCGCCGAAGATGAGCGCTTCTACCAGCATGGCGGCGTCGATACATTGGGCGTACTACGAGCGGCGCTCGCCAACGTCACCAGCGGCGGTGTACACCAGGGCGCTTCGACCATCACCATGCAAGTGGCGCGCAATTTCTTCCTTTCCTCGGAAAAAACCTTCCTGCGCAAACTCAACGAGGCGCTGCTGGCCATCAAGATCGAACATGCACTAAGCAAGGACGAAATCCTCGAGCTGTATATCAATCACATCTACCTCGGCCAGCGCGCCTATGGCTTTGCCGCTGCCGCCCAGATCTATTTCGGCAAACCGCTGGAAAAGATTAATGTCGCCGAAGCCGCCATGCTGGCGGGTCTGCCCAAGGCCCCTTCGGCCTATAACCCGGTGGTCAATCCGAGCCGTGCGAAAAGCAGACAGATCTATGTGCTTGGGCGCATGAAGGCGTTGGGTTTCATCAGCGATGCGGAATCCGAGGCCGCCAGAAGCCGGCATTTGCCGGTGCGCTTTTCCGCGCAGAGTTTCGATGCCGAGGCGCCGCATCTGGCCGAACTCGTCCGCCAGCGCATGTTCGAAAAGTATGGCGACAACATCTATATCAGCGGCATGAAGGTCTATACCACGCTGAGGCTGGCGGACCAGAAGGCGGCCGTAGCCGGCGTGCTCGATGGCGTGCTCGACTACCACCGTCGTCGTGGCTATACCGGCCCGGAAGGATATGTGGAACTGCCGGCCGAGGAACAGGGCACCGACAAGGCGATCGAGGACACCCTGCTCGACCATGAAGAATCGAACGGCCTGCTGCCGGGTGTGGTTCTGGCGATCGGCAAGGATCACATGGCAGTACGCCTGCGCAGTGGAGAAGACATACAGCTCGGCCCCAGCGAACTGAAGTTTGCACAGACCAGCCTCAAGGCCAGGACGTCGGACAAGCGCCTGCAGAGGGGCAGCATCGTGCGGGTGGCGCGGAAGGCCCCCGGCCAGCCGTGGCAGCTCTCCTATCTGCCGCAGGTCGAGGCCGCGCTGATCGCGCTTTCTCCAGACAATGGCGCCGTGCGAGCGATGGTGGGCGGCTTCGACTTCTCCCGCAATCAGTACAATCACATCACCCAGGCCTGGCGACAGCCCGGTTCGAGCTTCAAGCCCTTCATCTATTCGGCCGCCATCGAGCAGGGCATCACACCGGCAACGGTGTTCGACGATGCCCCCATCACCGTCGACCCGGCATTGACCGGCGGGCAACTCTGGGATCCGAAGAACTACGACGGCACCATGGATGGTCCGACCACCATGCGCAATGGCCTGATCCACTCCAAGAATCTGGTCTCGATCCGGGTACTGCAAGCGGCCGGCATTCCGTTCACGCATGAATATGTGGCGCGTTTCGGTTTCGACATGAGCCACATCCAGCCATACCTCACCATGGCGCTGGGCGCCTTCGAGGTCACGCCGCTGTCGATGGCGACCGCCTATGCCGCCTTCGCCAACGGCGGCAACCGCGTCACACCCTGGCACCTGTTGCGGGTCACCGACCGTAACGGCAAGGTCATGGAATCGTTCATGGCGCCGCCGGTTACACCGATCATCGATCCGCGCAATGCCTATATCACCTCCACCATGCTGGAGGACGTGATCCGCCACGGCACCGGCTTCCCGGCCATGAAGCTGGGCCGTTACGACCTGGCCGGCAAGACCGGCACCACCAACGAGCACAAGGATGCGTGGTTCGCGGGTTTTCAGGCGACCCGTGTGGCTGTCGCCTGGATGGGTTACGACCAGCCCAAAACACTGGGCATGGGCGAGACCGGCGGCAGCACCGCCCTGCCAATCTGGATGCGTTACATGGGTGACGTCCTGCGCGGCGTGCCGGAAATGCTGCCCGCCATGCCGGCCGGGGTTGCCGTTCAGACGGTCGACCCCAAGACCGGCGAGGCTTCCCTCACCGGCGTGCCGGAATACTTCCGGCAGGATCCGGTGGCCCCGCCGGCCCTGCCGTCGGCCAGTCCGTTCGACCTCCTGCAATCACCCTGAAATGGCCGGCAACGACGCCCGCATCCGAGCCCGGATTGCCGAACAGGCGGCACGCCTGATCGCCGAGCACGGCATCCACGACTACAGTCTGGCCAAACGCAAGGCAGCCCGGCAATTGGGCCTGCCGGAGGGGCAAAGTCTGCCGCGCAACGAGGAGATCGACGCAGCGCTGATCGACCGTCAGGCGCTGTACGAACCCGGGGAACGGAGCGCCACGCTGGATGCCCTGCGCGGTCAGGCACTGGAGGTGATGCGCGTGTTCGAACGCTTCGAGCCGGTCCTCACCGGCGGCGTGGTGACGGGCGCCGTGTCCGAGCACAGCCTGATCGAAATCGATCTCAATGCGGAATCGAGCAAGGAGTTCGAACAATTCCTGCTCAACCAGGGTATCGAATTCAAGATCCAGGATCGAGGCAGTCGGATGGCCTATCTGATCTATGCCGAACCGGTAGACGTTCTGGTCCGGGTTCTTGCCGGCGAACCACATCACACCCCCGGCGGCGCGCGGCCACGAATGACACTGAGCCAACTCGAACGCATGGTCGCCACGCCGGCCTGAGTGTCGCCGAACTTGTCGGCCGCCCGACAGTCCATCCCGAAAGATTCACGCGAGGACGACATCCCATGGAAACCACCCCTAGCCTGCAGTCCGGCAGCGGATTCGACCTGAGTCCCCTGTCGGCAGACCATCGCCGCGCACTGGAGGCCGACCTCAGCGACGAGGAACGCCAGGTCATCCTGCGGCAGGGAACCGAGCGGCCTTTCTGCGGCGGCCTGCTGAACGAGAAAAGGGCCGGCGTGTTCGTCTGCCGCTTGTGCGGCCTGCCCCTGTTCAGGTCGCAGACCAAATTCGAGTCCGGCACCGGCTGGCCGAGTTTCCATACGCCCTTCGATCCGGACCACTTCCGTAGCATCCGTGATGCCAGCCACGGCATGGCCCGCACCGAAATCCGCTGCAAGCGCTGCGACGGGCATCTGGGTCACGTCTTCGACGACGGTCCGGCACCCACCCACCAGCGCTACTGCCTGAACTCCGTGTCGCTCAGTTTCGTCGCCGACGAAACGCGTTGAACGTTCACAAAGCCGTGCCGCACGGGACCCTGCCACCCCGTGCCAGGCGGCTTACTTCAACTTCTTGATGCCAAGTACGCCCATGACGTATTTCTCGTACAGCGGCTCGGTTGTCCCTTTTTTCGACTTGCGCAGGAAGTACTTCTCGAACGCGATCTTGGCCAGATGCACCCACTTGCCTTCCTTGAACCAGTTGACGTTGCGCGGCGGGATCTGCGGCAGGGCGACGAAGGCCGCGCCGGTATCGCCGAAGTCGGCCAGGCAGATGGCGTTCCAGGTCGCCTTCTGATCCGGCTGGTTGCCGTCCAGCACCGCGCGGATGTTGTGCGCAGTCGCCCGCACCTGGTCTCGATCATGTAACCGGTCTTGGGCGCGCCGGTCGGCACCGGCGTCGTCTCCACCGGCGGAATCGCCACGCATACGCCGACCGCGTAGATATTCCTGTACCTGGGGTTACGCTGGTATTCGTCGATGAGGATGAAGCCGCGCGGGTTGGCGAGTCCTTCCACACCGAACACCGCGTCGATGCCCTTGAAGGCCGGCAGCATCATCGAGTACTTGAACGGCAGGACATGCTCCTTCTTCACCTGGCCGTCCTCGTTGTGCTCGGCCACGTGCATCTTGCCCTCTTCCACCCTGGTGACCTTGGCGTTGCAGATCCATTTCACATGGCGATGGCGCATGGCCGATTCCAGCAGACCCTTGGAATCGCCCACGCCGGCCCAGGCCGAGGTGGCCGATGTAGGGTTCGGCGGTGACGAAGGTCATCGGCACCTTGCTGCGGATGCGGCGGCGGCGCAGGTCGGTGTCCATGATGAAGCCTTTCCAGACTTTGCCGGCATGCACCGCATGGTTGACATGGCAGACCGAGTCGGTATGCCCGTTGGGACCCAGCCCCTCGACCTCGACGAAGGCCAGCTTGGGGTTGGTGGCGACGATCAGGAAGTCGTAGGCGATCTCGTGGCCGTCCTCCAGTTCCAGCGCATTGCGTTCGGGATGCACGCGCCTGCAGCCCACCGCGATGAAGTCGATGCCCTTGCGTTCCAGCAGCGGGCCCACGTCGACTGTAGTGTCGTCGCGGGTGCGCCAGTTCACCGCCACCCAGGGATTCGACGGCTTGAACTGGAAATACGGATGGTTGGAAACGACCGTGATCTTGTCCTGCGCGCGGGCCTGCTCGCGCATGTCGTAGGCCATGGACATGCCGCCGACGCCGGCGCCGAGGATGACGACGTGAGCCATTTGCTGCTCCTGAAAATTGAACCCTCCCCCTTCGGGGACGGCAGGTTGATGGGGACGCTTACCAGACGAAGACGCGCTGCATGGCCTCCAGGCCTTTCTCCACGATCTTCTGCAGATCCTCGGGGCAGTCCTCGCACTCGATCACGAACGTGGAATAGGCCGACAGGTGCCTAGAATCCGTCCTGCCTGCTCTGCCGGATTTGTCATGCCGAACGTCGACCTGCAGTCCCTGCTCGAAGCACACGATCAAGCCTTCATCGTCATCGACGAGGATTACCGCATCGTTGCCGCCAACCGCCGATACTGCGAAGCACACCACGCCGATCTCGAATCGGTACGCGGGCGGCGATGCCATGATGGTTCGCATCACTCGCCACGGCCCTGTCACGAGAATGGCGAGGGCTGTCCGCACCGGACGGTGTCCGGCGCCGGTCTGCCAGGCGAGGTTCTGCACACTCACTTCGACGCCGGCGGACATGCCGCCCGCGTGCGCATCCGCGCCCATCCGATCCACTGCGCCGACGGGCGGCTCCTTCTGGGCGAAGCGATCTACCCCTGGACGTGGAACTGCCGCTGGGGTGCGAGGACCTGCGCATGGTCGGCCGTAGTCCCGCGTTTCTGACCTGCATCGACCATCTGGCGCGGGCGGCCGATTCCGGGAGGAGCTCTACTATCGGCTGGCCGGCATCGACATCGTCCTGCCGGCCCTGCGCGAACGTGTCGACGACATCCCGGCCCTGGCCGAGGTGCTGCTGTCGAGACTGACGGGTGAGAGCCGGCCGCATTGCCGGCTCGACCGCTCGGCGATCCAGCGGCTCAAGGATTATCACTACCCTGGCAATGTGCGCGAGCTGCGCAATGTCCTTCAGCGTGCCCTGGTTCATTGCCGCGGGACCGTGATCAACGCTGCCGACCTTCATTTTCAGTTTGAACTGCCGACCGCCGTCAGGCCCGAACGCGCTGATCCGCCTTCCCTGGCAAACATGGAACGCGAGCACATCTGCGATCTGCTTGAACACCATCACGGCCACCGGCGGCGCGTGGCGGAGAGGCTGGGCATCAGCGAGCGGACGCTGTATCGCAAGTTGCTGCGCCATGGACTGGGTAACTGTTGATTCCGGGCGGACCCTTTCCGGCAGGATTCCTGTTACCGTTGTCACCTGTCGCGAGACTCGCCAGTCGCACTGGCTTCGACCGAGCCACCAAGGGGTTATTTATCAGATCGTGCATGCAGGTGATGTCCTGTCACCCACGCCACTCATCCCGACCGTTTACCGGCCTGGCATGTGCACTGTTGCTGGTGCTGGCCACCTGGCTCCATCCCTTGATCATGGGCTTAGCCGATGCGGAGGAGGCGCAGACCACGTCATTCGTCTTCGCCGACATCGACGGCCGCAGCGTGCGACTGACCGATTTCCGCGGCAAGTGGGTACTGGTCAATTTCTGGGCACACTGGTGTCCGCTTTGCTGGCTGGAAGTGCCAACCCTCAACGAATTGAACAGGCGGACCGATTTCGTCGTCATCGGCATCGGCCTCGACTATGGAACCAACCTGAACCTGGTGCGGGAAGCGGCCTCGCAACACAATCTCGACTTCCGCGCCATCGTTGCCGGCGGCGCAAGACGCGATCCGGCAAGCCCATATCGACAGGTCGGACCGGTGGATTTCTTCCCGACTTCCTACCTCTTCGACCCCAACGGAGAACTCGCCATGTTCCTGCCCGGGCAGGTACGCGTCGACAAGCTTCAGTCCTTTATGGCCGCCTGGCAAACCAAGGCCGGTGGCCCGGCGCCGCTCCATCTGGCTGTGAATTTCGGCAAGGTCGAAACACTGGTCAGACAGCGCCACGGCAGCGCCGGCCTGAAGGCCTATAACGACTGGCATGCCGCCCTGATCGACCTGGCATCCCGGCCGGTGGCCCTGCAACTTGCCGGAGTCAACGACTTTTTCAATAAGCATGTCCGTCTTGACAGCGATCTGCGTGTCTGGGGTCGGGATAATTATTGGGCGACCCCGGGTGAAACCCTCGGCAAGGGACGGGGCGACAGCGAGAATCTCGCCATCGCCAAATACTTCAGTCTTTCCGCACTGGGCATCCCGGCCGAACGTCTGCGCCTGACCTATACCCGACCTGCGTCCGGGACCGCCAAAGTGGCCATCGGCATGGTGCTCGCCTACTACCCGGCGCCGAATGCGGACCCGTTGATCCTGGATGCGCGCATGCCGGCAATCAAGCCGGCCAGCGAGCGCAGCGATCTTAAACCGGTATACAGCTTCAACAGCCTCGGCGTCTGGGGCAACCCCGCCGGGGTTGCCGGCAGGGGCGACAACCTGCCGGTCTGGCAGGATCTGCTGGTCCGCGCCAGAAACGAAGGCTTCGAATAAGGAGACACACCATGTCGATGTATCGCCAACTATGGTTGTCCATCATCGCAAGCATGCTGGCGGCGCTGCTCGCCAGCCAGTTCGCATCCCTGATCAGTGCGAGGTCTTACCTCGAACAGCAGCTCACCATGAAGAATCGCGACAACGCGACCGCCCTGGCCCTGGCCCTGAGCCAGAGCCAGCCCGATGCCGTGCAGGCCGCAACCGCCGCCAAGGCCCTGTTCGACAGCGGCTACTACGATCTGGTCCGGCTGGCCGATCCGCAGGGCAAAAGCATTATCGAACTCGTCGCCCAGTCGGGTGATCGCGGCGCACCGGACTGGTTCGTCAGGCTGATGCCGATCATGGCTGCCCCCGGTGAGGCGCAGATCATCAATGGCTGGCAGCAGGTCGGCACGATCACGCTGCTCAGCCATACCAGTTTTGCCTATCGTTCCCTGTGGAAAGGCACGTTGTGGATGGCCGGCGTCATCGTGCTCGGCGGACTGGTCGGCGCAGTATTGGGCAGTCTGGTTCTGCGGCGCCTTCGCAAACCGATGCAGGCGGTAATCGAACAGGCCCAGGCCATCACCGAACACCGATTCATCACCATTCCGGAACCCAACGTGCCCGAGTTGCGTCAGCTCGCGCGTGCCATGAACGACACGGTGGGCAGGCTTCGGCAGAGCTTCGACGAAGGCGTGGAGCGTTACGAATCCATGCGCCAGCTGGCGAATTACGAGATGCTCACCGGACTGGCGCGGCGCGGCTTCTTCCTGTCCAACCTCGGCGATGCCCTCAAGGGTGACGAGGCCAGCGAAGGGACCCTGGCGGTGGCGAGGTTGTCCGACCTGGTCACGATCAATCGCCACTATGGCCGCGAGGCGGCGGACGAGTTGGTCAAGGGCGTCGCCGCAACCATCATCGCCCACTGCGACAAGTATCCGGAGTCGATCGCCGGCCGTCTGAATGGTTCGGATTTCGCCATGCTGTTGCCGGCGGATTGCGACCCAGGCCCATTTCTGGACCAACTGCTGCCCAGACTGCTCCAACTGTCCGAAACCCTGGCCAGCAAGGAAGTGCTGGTCGAGATCAGCTATGCGCGCTTCAGCCCGGGCGAGACGGCGGGTCCGTTGCTGGCGCGGGTGGACGAGGCCCTCGCCGCCGCCGAACTCAAGGGTTTCAGTGGCCTCTACGAGGCGAGGCCGGCCGCCGGGGTCCCCAGCCCCGTCACGGCAGACCAATGGCGCGTAGCCCTGCTGCGAGCCTTGTCGGAATCGGGTTGGCGCAAGCTGGCCGTGCATCCGATGTATTTCCCCGCCATGCCGGGCAAGTACCTCGAATGCCCGCTTTCCATACGCATCGAAGCAGATGGCGAATGGCTGCCGGCGAGCCGGTTCATGCCGGTGGCCGAACGCCTTGGGCTGTCCGCGCAACTGGATCTGGCTGCCGCCGAACTGGCGCTCGAACTACTGGATCAGGATTCGGACCTGATAGGCATCTGGCTGCATATATCCGGCAGTTCACTTGCCGATGCGGATTTCCGCAAGGCACTGATTGAGCGTTTGGAAGCAGCCCAGCCGATCTGTACCCGATTGTGGTTCGAGGTGCCGGAGGCCGCTGCGATGCGCCGCATCGAGATCCTGAAGGATTGGGTGGCTGTCCTCAATCCGCTGGAGTGCCGCCTGGGCATGGCACATTGCGGGCATCGCTTCGATCGCATCGGCCGTCTCTATGAACTGGGCCTGAACTTCATCAAGGTGGATTCCAGTTTTGTGCATGGAATCCAGGACAGCAGCGGCAACCGTGCCTTCCTGGCCGGACTGTGCGAAATCGCTCACCGCATCGGACTGATGGTGGTCGCGGAGGGTGTGGCCGGGGAAGCCGAGACTCGCACACTGGTCGAACTGGGCTTTGACGGGATGACCGGCCCCGGCATCCCCATGCAGCCTGAAATCCAGCAAAGTTGATGGCAATACCTGGTTATCTGAAAATCGACACTGGCATATTGGCCCATCCGGGAAAGACCGTATAATCCGCCGGTTTATTTTTCTGGCTTGACAGGGGTAGTCATGGCTTATCAAGAGAAGTCGAAAACCACGGTTACGGAGTTTCTTCTGGCCCTCGTGGGCGGCTTGGTCGCACCGTTGATCACGATCGTCATGATCGTCCTGCTGGTCATCGGTGTTCAGGCCAGCAAAGGCACCCCGGACCCGGACGATCTGACCGACAAGGCCGTGCGCGCACGGATCAAGCCGGTCGGCATGTCCGTGGCCATCGATCCCAATGCGCCCAGGGTCGAGCAGACCGGCGAGCAGGTTTACAACGAGGTCTGCTCGGGCTGTCATGCCACCGGCGCCCTGGGCTCACCCAAGTTCAAGGAACAGGCGGATTGGGGAAAACGCATCCACCAGGGCTACGATACCCTGCTCGATCACGCGCTCAAGGGCTTCAACAAGATGCCCTCGCGCGGCGGCGAAGCCGACCTGTCGGATCTCGAAGTGGCACGCGGAGTCGTCTACATGGCCAACTCTGCTGGCGCCAATTTCGAAGCGATCCTGAAGAAGGAACACGAACCGTCGGCCGCCGAGCTTGAACACGGCAAACAGGTTTACGCGGAGAACTGTGCCTCCTGTCATGACACCGGTCTCACCGGTGGTCAGAAGCTGACCGACGCCAAGGCATGGTCGATGCTGATCGCACAAGGGAAGGATGCACTCTACGCTGCAGCGATCAACGGAACGCTCGGCGGCCCGGCCAAGGGCGGCAACGAAAAACTTTCGGACGCCGATACCCGCATGGCTGTCGACTACATGGTCGATCAGGCCAGGACTGCCATTGCTGCAAATCCGAAGGCGAAGACTGCAGCCAGGTAAACGGCCGCCACGAACCTGAAAACGCGGCCACACAGGGCCGCGTTTTCATTTGTCGAGCATGGCCTTGAGGAGGGCAAGGCGCTCTCGACCGTGGGCTTTAGCGGCCCCGCCCGCAGGCAACTGACCAGCGTGCCGAACGGCCGTTGCATCCAGTTCGGCAAGAAATCGTGAGGGCTCTGCGTCGACACTTTCTCCCCCGCGTCGACGTTTTCCGCACCAGGTGATGGTGAGGCTCCTCCGGGCACGGGTGATGCCGACATACATCAGCCGGCGTTCCTCCTCCAGACGTTGACCGTCCATGCATTCGCGGTGCGGCAGGATCTCTTCCTCCGCCCCGACCAGAAACACATGACCGAATTCGAGACCCTTGGCGGCATGCAGCGTGGACAGGCGCACCGCATCAGGGTCCGCCTCGTCGCGGCCTTCAAGCAGATTCATCAGGCTGATCGCCTGGGTGAGCGCAATCAGCCCCTTGCCTTCGGTCTCGCCCTTGTCGGCCAGCCAGTCCGTGAAGGCACGGACGTTTTCCCACTTGCGGCCAGCGGTGCGTTCGTCTTCGATGTCGTACAGCCAGGCCTCATAGCCGATTGCGGCGAGCAGTTCGTTGAGCAATTCGCCGGCCGGCTCCCTGGCGGCACGGAAGGCTATCCGGTTGATGAATTGGCAGAACGCCGTCAGGGGATCGATCTGGCGTGGTGGCAAGTCGAATCCCGTCTCGAATACCGCCGCGAACAGGCTGACATGACGCTTGCCTGCGTATTCGCCAAGCCGTTCAAGGGTTGCCGCCCCGACACCGCGCTTCGGCGTGGTAACGGCGCGTATGAAGGCCGGGTCGTCATCCTGATTGACGATCAGACGCAGATAGGCGATCAGATCCTTGATCTCGATCCGGTCGAAAAACGACTGGCCACCGGATATCTGGTACGGGATGCGCGCCGCGCGCAATGCCTCCTCGAATAAACGCGCCTGATGATTGCCACGATACAGGATGGCATAGTCGGCGAATTTCGTGCGATGTTCGAATTTGTGCGCGGAAAGTCGCAGCGTAACGCTCTCTGCCTCATGCTTTTCATCCCGGCAGCGCACGATCTCGACGGTTTCGCCCACGCCCAGGTCGCTCCACAGGGTCTTCTCATGCAGTCGTGGATTGTTGCGGATGACGCTATTGGCGGCGAGCAGGATGCGCTGGCTGGAGCGGTAGTTCTGCTCCAGGGGAATGATCCTGAGGCGCGGCCAGTCCTGGGTTAGGCGCCGCAGATTCTCGATGTCGGCCCCCCGCCACGCATAGATGGCCTGGTCGTCGTCACCCACGGCGGTAAACCGCCCCTGGGTGCCGGCAAGGGCTTTCATCATGTCGTACTGGGCGCCGTTGGTGTCCTGATATTCGTCCACCAGGAGATAACGGAGCCGCGCCTGCCAGCGCTCCAGGACATCGGGATGCGTGCGGAACAGGTCAGCCGGCAAACGGATCAAGTCGTCGAAGTCCATCGCCTGATAGGCCTTGAGGGTGTCCTGGTAGGCAAGATAGGCCCGCGCAGACTGCATCTGTTCCTCATCCGTCGCACCGATCAAGGCCGATTGCGGATCCAGCAAGGCGTTCTTCCAGCCTGAAATCCGACCCGCCATCCTGCGCAGACTTTGTTGGTCCACGCTCTTGATGATGTCTGCAAGTATGGCTTGTGCATCGGCCGCATCCAGAATCGAGAAACCGGGCTTGTAACCGATCAGTCTGGCCTCGTGACGCAGGATGTCCAGACCCAGGGCGTGGAAGGTGCAGATGGTCAGACCCCGTGTCGATTTGGCCGCCAGCAGCCCGCTGACGCGTTCCCGCATTTCGCGCGCCGCCTTGTTGGTGAAAGTGATGGCGGCAATGTGGCGAGACTCGATCCCGCATTCCTCAACCAGCCAGGCGATCTTGCACGTGATGACGCGTGTCTTGCCGGAGCCGGCGCCAGCCAGGACCAGCAACGGTCCATCCAGATAGCGGACTGCTTCGCGTTGTTGCTGATTCAGATCGGTGAGATCGGACATATCCGTTTATGGCGCATGCAGCCGCTCACCATTTCTGGCGGCTGGCAGGCTTAGAACATTTCTTGCCCATATCGCCCAACTGATCAGGGGTGACTGAATACCGCTGACGCGACGGCCACGATAATGAAAACGGCCCGCACACGGCGGGCCGTTGAGGTCGGAACCTGGACGATCAGCGCAGGCCGCTGATGTACTCTGCCACCGCCTTCATTTCCTGGTCGGTCAACTTGCGGGCAATGGTTTCCATCATCTTGCCGCCATCGTTGTTGCGGTCACCGCTGCGGAAATTCTTGAGCTGGTTGAGCACATAGACGTTTTTCTGGCTGGCCAGTTGAGGGAACTGAATGGGAATGCCGGCACCGGAAGGGCCGTGACAGGATGCGCAGGCCGGCACGCCGCTGCCGGCATTGCCGCCCTTGAATATCTTTTGCCCTTGCGCAACCAGTTCCGCATCCTTGGCCATCCTGGGCTTGATCTGCTGGGAACTGAAGAACGCTGCAAGATTGCGCATGTCGTCATCGGACAACTTGGTCACGTTGGGGGCCATCGTGGAGTTCCTGCGCGCGCCGGACTTGAATTCCGTAAGCTGCTTGTATATGTATTCCGGGAACTGGCCGGCGAGATTGGGGTAGTTCGGACGGGTACTGTTGCCATCCGGTCCGTGGCAACCTCCACAGAGTTCGTTGACGATTTTCTGTGCTTTGGCAGGATCCCCCTTGGCTGTGGGGGCAGACTCCGGCGCATTGGCCCAAGCGGTATTGGCCAAGGCCAGGGCAGTGACTAGAACGACGAGCTTCATCGGAATGGACTCCTAATTTCCAGATTGGCAGCAGGGAAATGGCCGGCATTTTAGCGGGCCGTTTGATATAGTGCCAGCCCCTTCATGCGGGTATTTTTGTGCTCAACGCTGTTTTCCACACCTCTGTCGCCCATCTTCGCGATTTGCCAGAGGATAGTCTCGCCGAGGTCGCTTTTGCCGGGCGTTCCAATGCCGGCAAGTCCAGCGCCATCAATACGATTTGTAACCATAACCGGCTGGCCTTCGTCAGCAAGCTGCCCGGCCGCACCCAGCTTCTGAATTTCTTTACGGTCGCGCCCGATCGTTTCCTGGTCGACCTGCCCGGATATGGCTATGCACGCGCACCGAAAAGCCAGCAGCAGGCCTGGCAGGAGTTGATCGGCGGCTACCTTGCGGTTCGCAGGCAACTGGCTGGCCTGGTGGTGATCATGGATATACGCCACCCGTTGACCGATCTGGACGGAATGCTGCTCGACTGGTTCAAGCCACTCGGTCGCCCGGTGCATGTGCTGCTCTCGAAGTCGGACAAATTGCCGCGGGGCCAGCAGACGGAAACCTTGCGACGGGTGCGCAAGATGTTGTCCGATCAGGGCATAGAAGCCAGCGCCCAGTTGTTCTCGAGCCTCAAGAAAGAAGGCGTCGAAGAGGCCGAAGGCTTGATCAGACGCTGGCTCGACCTGGCAAAAAAAAACCCGGCCCAAGGGGAGTAAGCCGGGTGAAAGTTGCCTTAACTTTGCATTAAGGCACCCGCTCAGGGAGGAGAAGCGGGAGACAAAGCGACTCGTCTGTGATCATAGATAAGCTGGGTGGAAAATGGTTCCCCACCCGAATACTCAAGTTCTTGGTAAATTTAGCCCATATTCTGGAGCAAGCGATGTTCGATCTGGCCAGTTTTCCCCGCAAGCGCATGCGCCGCATGCGCAGGGACGAGTTTTCCCGGCGCCTGATGCGCGAATCCGTGCTGACGGCGGCCGACCTGATTCTGCCGGTGTTCGTGCTGGACGGCGAAGGCCGTTCCGAGGACGTCGCATCCATGCCCGGCGTTCAGCGCATGAGCCTGGACCGGTTGTACGCCCGCGCCGAGGCGTGCCTCACCTTGGGGGTGCCGGCGATGGCGCTGTTTCCGGTCATCGACGCGCCTCTGAAGAGCCTCAATGCCGAGGAGGCCTACAACGATCAGGGGCTAGTCCCGCGGGTCGTGTCAGGCCTCAAGGCGAGGTTCCCTGAACTTGGTGTGATCACCGACATCGCCCTCGATCCCTATACCAGCCATGGCCAGGACGGACTGATCGACGCGACCGGTTACGTCCTCAACGACGAGACCATCGCCGTGCTGACCCGTCAGGCCGAATGCCACGCGGCGGCGGGCGCGGACGTGGTCGCACCGTCCGACATGATGGACGGCCGCATCCATGCGGTACGCGAAACCCTCGATGCCGCCGGCCACATCCATACCCGGATCCTGGCCTATTCGGCCAAGTATGCCTCCAGCTTCTACGGTCCGTTCCGGGATGCGGTCGGCTCGGCGGCCAATCTCGGCAAGGGCGACAAGACCACCTACCAGATGGATCCGGCAAACAGCGATGAAGCCTTGTGGGAAGCCGGTCTGGACCTGCAGGAAGGCGCCGACATGATCATGATCAAACCCGGCATGCCCTATCTGGATATCGTCCGCCGGATCAAGGATACCTACCAGGCGCCGACCATGGTGTATCAGGTCAGCGGCGAATACGCCATGTACAAGGCGGCCGCCCAGAATGGCTGGCTGGATGAAAAGGCCTGTGTTCTCGAGGGACTGCTTGGATTCAAGCGCGCGGGCGCCGATGCCGTGCTGACCTATTTCGCGCTCGACGCAGCAGGCTGGCTGTCAGAGAGTCGCCGCTAGCCCTTGCCACGGCTGCAGCCAGTTCCTATGTGAAGCGCGCCCGCCGCTCGCGGTCGACGCGCAGGATGTAACGCTGGATCTGGGTTTCGATGCTGGGCGGCAGATCGAGGAACTGGCAACCGGCCCGGTGGGCAGTACGGCCATCCGGCCGGGCCACGTCATAGGTCGATTTAACCGTCAGGCTGACCGCGAATTCGCCCGCCTCCGGCAAGTTCAACCGGCAGCCATGATAGGTCTCGCCCGCGGACAGTTCACCGGCGGCCTTGTAGGCCAGAATGCCGACGCCACTGATGCTCAGGTCGATGACATTGGTCTCCATGAAGTTGTCGTCGTTCCGGATCAGGCACTTGACCGGGTGGATCACCGAAGTCCCCAACCGGTAACTGTCACGTCGCTGCAGACGCAGCAGCTCCGTGGGGTAGGAAGCGGTCAGGACGGTGCCCAGTTGCGGATCGACATCCTGTCCCAGACCCCGGCACGGAATGCGGACCTGGACCATATCCTGTTCTGTTACAGCCAGCACGTTCCGGCTTTTAAGCAGGATCTGGGTGATCAAGCCGTCAGGGCTGCCCTCCAGCCACAGCCTGCCCTTTGCCACCTGCAATAGACGCGTCGTGAGGATCGGCGACAGCCGGTCGGCCGACACCATGGTCACGACCGGTTGCGAGTGAAGAATTTCCTGCAACACCTGCTCGATATCCGCGCGATGCAGCACCCGGTAGCGTTGCATTTCTTCATCTGTCAGGGATTCGATCTTCATGGCCTACCTCTTTTGTATTCGGCTCAGGCTTGCGAATTGTAGTTTGGAACGATTGTTCGGAAACAGTCCGGACCGCCAACCATAAAAAATGCCCGCCGGAGCGGGCATTTCCGATACAGGAAAACCCCTATTTCAGCTTGGTTTCCTTGTACTCGACGTGCTTGCGGGCCTTCGGGTCGAACTTCATCAGGCTCATCTTTTCGGGCTTGGTCTTCTTGTTCTTGGTGGTCGTGTAGAAGTGACCGGTACCGGCGGTCGATTCCAGCTTGATCTTTTCGCGTGCTGCCTTGGCCATGGTCTATCTCCTCAGATGGCGCCGGCGGCGCGTAGATCGGCCAGCACGACGTCGATGCCCTTCTTGTCGATCAGGCGCAGGGCGGCGTTGGACACGCGCATGCGCACCCACCGGTTCTCGCTCTCGACCCAGAAACGGCGGTTCTGCAGGTTGGGCAGGAAACGGCGCTTGGTCTTGTTGTTGGCGTGGGAAACGTTGTTTCCCACCATCGGCTTCTTGCCGGTTACTTGGCATACGCGGGCCATGATTGGGTACCCCTGAACGAATCGGTGCAAAAAAGGACGCGATTTATACCACAGCTACGCCCTCATAACCAACCCCGTTCGGCAAATGACACGCCACGGTCGCCGGCGACGATGAAATGGTCGAGCACCTTCACGTCCACCAGAGCCAGGGCCGCCTTTAGCTGGTCGGTCAGCCAGCGGTCGGCCTGCGACGGCTCGGCCACGCCCGACGGGTGGTTGTGCGCCAGGATCAGACCGGCGGCATTGTGGGCCAGGGCACGCTTGACCACCTCGCGCGGATAGACCGAGGTCTGGGTGAGCGTGCCGCTGAAAAGCACTTCCTCGGCCAGCACGCGGTTCTGGGCGTCGAGAAAGATCGCCATGAAGGCCTCGTGTCCCAGACCGCCGAGTTTCAGCCGCAGGAAGTCTCGCACCGCCGCCGGTGAGCCGAGTACATCCGTCTGACGCATCTGTTCCGCCAGCGACCTGCGCGCCATCTCCAGCACCGCCTGGAGTTGCGCGTACTTGGCCGGCCCCATGCCGGGAAAGGCCGCGAATTCTGCCTGGGAGGCCGCGAACAATTGATTCAGGGAACCGAAGTGGCCGATCAGGTCGCGGGCGAGTTCGACGGCGCTTTTTCCCTTCACCCCCATGCGCAGGAAGATCGCCAGCAGCTCGGCATCGGACAATGCGCCGGCGCCGCGTTGCAGCAGTTTCTCCCTGGGCCGTTCGGCCTCGGGCCAGTCGGTGATGGCCATGCCGCCCTCCCCTGTTCAGGTCTTGATGGCGGCATTGTCCAACAGGGTGATCCAGTGCACCACCGGCAGTTCGGTGGCCGTGGCCAGATGCACCTGGCAGCCGATGTTGGCGGTCGCGATCAGTTCCGGGTCGCCGGCCGTCAAGGCATCGAGCTTGCGATCACGCAATTCGGTGGCGATTCCGGATTGCAGGATCGAGTAGGTGCCGGCCGCGCCACAGCACAGGTGGCTGTCGACGACAGGCACCAGGTCATAGCCCAGCTTGCCCAGCAGCCCTTCCACCACGCCACGCAGGCCCCGGCCGTGCTGCAACGTACAGGGCGACTGGAAGGCGATGCGCCTGGGCGCCGGCAGCCTGAACGCGGATAGATCCGCATCGGCCAGCAGTTCGACCGGGTCGCGCACGCGGGCCGAGAAGCGCATGGCCCGTTCGGCGTAGACCGGATCGTCCGCCAGCAGCCGGCCGTAATCCCTGAGGTGCAAGCCGCAGCCGCTGGCGCTGGCCAGCACCGCCTCGGCGCCGACCTCGATCAGGGGCCACCATGCGTCCAGGTTGCGGCGCATCAGCACGCGCGCCTCGTCGATCGCATCCAGGTGATGGCTCAAGGCCCCGCAGCAGCCGGCCTGCCCGGCACGCACGACTTCGATACCGAGCCGGTCGAGCACCCGAGCCAGGGCGGCATCGATGCCGGCATCGAGTGCCGGTTGCACGCAGCCCTGCAGCAGGACCACCTTGCGGGCATGACGGGTGGAGGGCCGACGCGTCGAGGCGCTCGCGGCCGGCAGGCGGCCGGCCAGGCGCCCCAGCCAGACTGTCGGCCGCACCAGCAAGGGGGTCAGCAGAAAACGGCGCAGCGCCCAGCGTGTCAAACGCTCCAGAGCGGGACGCGGCACCAGACGCTCGACCGTATGGCGGCCGAGGTCGAGCAGCCGCCCGTACCGCACACCCGAAGGACAGGTGGTCTCGCAACTGCGGCAGGTCAGGCAGCGATCGAGGTGCAACCGCGTGCCGGCACTAACAGACTCGCCCTCGAACATCAGCTTCATCAGGTAGAGCCGGCCGCGCGGACCGTCGAGCTCGTCGCCGAGCAGTTGATAGGTCGGGCAGGTGGCGTTGCAGAAACCGCAATGCACGCAGGCGCGCAGAATGGCATCGGCCTCCCGACCCTCGGGCGTGTCGCGGATGAATGCGGCCAGTTGCGTCTGCATCAGAGGTCCGCGACCATCCGTCCCGGATTGAACAGGCCGAGCGGATCGAACGCCGCCTTGACGCGTCGATGCAGGCTCATGAGCGCAGGGGCCAGCGGCGCGAACACCTCGCCGCCGCCGTCATGATGGCGGAACAGCGCGGCATGGCCGCCGGCCGCGCTCGCCGCCGCGAAGATCGTCGCGGCCGGCGCGTCGCTACGCAGCCAGCGCAGCGCCCCGCCCCATTCCATGACCGGTTCGCCCGACAGTGCCAGCATGGGCGTGGCAGGCGGTAGCGACATCCGCCACAGCGGCGTGTCGCCATGGAAGAACGGCAAGGTCTGTTCGCGCACTTCCCGCCAGACCTCATGGTTCATCTCGTCGCCGCCGACCCGCGCGCGCGCAGCCCGCACCCCGGATACGGTTCCGGACAGACGCAACATCAGTCGGCCATCGCCATG
>Ga0302322_100001182_pt1 | contig 21285 bp, 20 predicted proteins | sample Fen_T0_2_FD_203757 | JGI IMG/M metagenome (GOLD analysis project Ga0302322, IMG submission 203757) | Peat permafrost microbial communities from Stordalen Mire near Abisko, Sweden - Fen_T0_2 | ecosystem: Environmental > Terrestrial > Soil > Wetlands > Permafrost | place: Sweden: Abisko...
GTGGCGACCACCGTCGCGCACGACACTCACAACCTCGTGGTGTTCGGGCGCGACGCGGGCGACATGGCCGTCGCCGCCAACGCGGTGATCGCGGCTGGCGGGGGCGTGGCCGTCGCGCGCGACGGCGAATTGCTCGGGATCATCGAGCTGCCGATCGCCGGCATCCTCTCGCCCAAGCCTGCCGCCGAGCTCGCCGCCGACCAGCGCCTCGTGCAGGATCTCGCGATCGAGGTCGGGCTGCGCCCCGGCTCGGCCGTGCTCACGCAGCCGCTGTTCCAGGTGATGCTGTCGTCGCTGGCCTGCCTGCCGGGCCCGCACGTGACCGACCTCGGGCTCATCGACGGCACCACCGGAGAGCTCGTCGCGTCGGTGCTCGCGCCATGATGCACGGGTGACGAGCGCGTCCACCGACAACGACCCGGAAACCTGGCCCGACGGGTACCCGCTGCGCTGGCGCGCCCTGGGCGTGCTGTGCGCGGCGCTGTCGATCGTCGTCATCGACAACACGATCCTTGCGGTGGCGATCCCGGCCATCGAGAAGGGCCTGAACACCAACGAGACCGGGCTGCAGTGGATCGGCAGTTCCTACGGACTCGTGCTCGCCGGCCTGCTGCTCCCGCTCGCGGTCATCGGCGACCGGCGCGGGCGCAAGGGGCTGATGCTGATCGGCCTCGTGATCTTCGGCGCGTCGTCGGCTGCGGCTGCGTTCTCCACGTCGGCGGCGATGCTCGCGATCGCTCGCGGTGCCATGGGGGTGGGCGGCGCGTGCACCATGCCGTCGACCCTGTCGATCCTCGGCAACATCTTCCCGGAGCACGAACGCGGCCGCGCCATCTCCTGGTGGTCGGCGGTGGCGGGGGTCGCGAGCGCGGCGGGCCCGATTGCCGGCGGCCTGCTGCTCGCGCACTTCTGGTGGGGGTCGGTGTTCCTCGTGAACGTTCCGATCGCGGTGGTGGTGATCGTGCTCACCATGCTGTGGGTGCCTCGTTCGCACGATTCCGCGTCGCCTCCGGTCGACCGGGGGAGCGCGTTGCTCTGGTGGGGAGCGCTGAGCACTGCGATCCTCGCAATCGTGGAAGGACCCCAGCAGGGGTGGGGTTCACCCGTGGTGCTGTTCGCCGGGTTGCTCGCGGTCGGGCTGTTCGTGGGCTTCCTGAAACGGGAGGACCGGTCGGCGGCGCCGCTGATCGAAGCGGAGACGCGCGCGGATCCCCGCTTGCGTTGGGGTGCGGCCACCGTGTCGGCGCTGTTCTTCGGCGTGATGGGCATCCAGTTCGTGGTGACGCAGTGGTTGCAGGGTCCCCTGCACAAGACCGCGCTCGAGGCAGGGCTCTACTTCGTGCCCGCGGCGGTCGCGTCGATCATCGCCGCGTTCGCCAACCCGCGTTTCGCACACCGGTTCGGGTATCCCGCGATGGCAGCCGCCGGCCTGGTGTTCCTCGCCGTGGGTGGCGCACTCGCGACCGTTGGCGTGCTCGCGGAGAACCTGCCGTTGGTGGTGGCCGCCGCGCTGTTCGTGGGCGCGGGCATCGGCTTCGCCGCGGTGTCGGGCGTGGAGCTCATCATGTCGTCGGCGCGCCCCGAGCGGGCCGGCTCCGCGTCGGGCGTGAACGAGACGCTCGTCGAGGCGTCGGGCGCGCTCGGGATCGCGGTGCTGGGCAGCGTGCTCGTGGAGACCGGCAGCTACGCCTGGCCGCTCCCGTGGGTTGCGCTGGTCGCGCTGGTGACCGCCGGTGGGGTCACCCATCGCCTGGTCCGCCGTGACCGTCGGGTCAGGTGAGCCACGCCTCGATCCCCTGCCGGGCCGACTGCTTGAGGGAGTCGGGCGCGCCCGAGCCGTCGATCGACGCGAGGGCGATCGACGCGAATGCGGCGTCGTCGATGCCCATCTCGGCCCGCACGATCTCGTACTCGTCGAGCAGGTTCGGACCGAACAACAGCGGGTCGTCGGCGTTGAGACTGCAGCGAACCCCGGCCTCGAGCAACTGCGGCAGCGGGTGTTCGACGAGCGACGGGTACACCGACAACATGATGTTCGAGGTGGGGCACACGTCGAGCACCACGCCCTCCTCGGCGATGCGCTCGACCAGCGCCGGGTCCTCGATCGCGCGCACGCCGTGCTGCAGGCGCTGCGCGCCCAGCGCGTCGAGGGCGACGCGCACCGACTCGGGCCCGGCAAGCTCGCCCGCGTGGGGCGTGCTCATCAGGCCACCCTCGCGGGCGATGGCGAACGCCTCGGCGTAGGGCCCCGGCGGACCGACGGCCTCGTCGTTGGCGAGGCCGAACGCCACGATGCCCTGGTCGCGGTACCTCACCGCGAGGTGGGCCTGCTCGACCGCCACCTCGGGGTCGACGGTGCGGTCGGCCGCGAGCATCAGCCCGGTGCCGACTCCCAGCCGTTCGCCCGCGTCGCGCAGTGCGTCGAGCACCATCTCGATGATGTCCTCGTCGGTGCCGAAGCGGTTGCGGTGATGCGGGGCGTAGAACGACGGCTCCACCCAGATCGCGCCGCCGAGCACCGAGTCCTCGACCACCTCGTACACCAGCCGGCGGAAGTGGTCGGGGGTGGTGAGCGCCTGGCAGGCGGCGACATAGGTGGCGGAGAACACGGGGAAGGAGCCGTAGCCGCGGATCTCGGGGACGGGGATCCCGGCCTCGTCGCACCACTCCTGGAGCGTGGTGGGGCGCATGGCGCCCTCGAGGTGGATGTGGAGATGGCCCTTGGGCAGGGCCGCGAGGTCACGCGGGACGTCGCGGTTGGGTATTTCCGAGGGGGTGACGGTCATGACGGCATCTTCGCGCGCGAATATGCCGTCCTGCGGGGGCCGAAACGCTCCGTTCACGCTCGACCAACAGACCGGAAATGGCGCCCCCGTAGATTCAACAAATCGTTGAACGACAACGGGTGGACCTGTGGGACACCCCAGGCAGATGCGGAGGCATCGTGGCGCATGACGAGCAGGGCGAACTCGACGGTTCGGGATTCGGGCGGAGGCAGTTCCTGCAGCGGAGCGCAGTCACCGCGGCGGGTCTGGCGGTCCTGAGCAGCGGTGGGATCTCCACCGTGTTCAACGGGCTGACGGCCACTCCGGCCGGCGCGGCGACGCCCAGTTACGGTGACATCAACTTCCAGTTGTCGTGGGTGAAGAACGTGGAGTTCGCGGGCTCCTACATCGCCGACACCAAGGGGTACTACAAGAAGCAGGGCTTCTCCGGCGTGACGCTGCTCTCGGGTGGTCCGAACGTGCAGCAGGACGCGGTGGTCCAGTCCGGTCAGGCGTTCGCCTGCATCTCGGCACCCGACATCACGTCCGCGGCGATCAACCAGGGCGCGAGCCTGATCACCGTCGGTGCGCAGTACCAGAAGAACCCGTTCGCGGTGATGAGCCTCAAGAAGACCCCGATCAAGACGCCGCAGGACATGATCGGCAAGAAGATCGGCGTCCAGGCCACCAACGAGGCGGTGTGGAACTCGTTCCTCAAGGCGAACGACATCGACCCGTCGAAGATCGACAAGGTGCCGGTGCAGTTCAACCCGGAGCCGCTCGCGCAGGGTCAGGTCGACGGCTGGTTCTCGTTCTTCACCAACGAGCCGAACACGCTGAAGCTGGCGGGCGTCCCGAACACGTACTTCCTGCTCGCGGACTACAACTACCCGCTCGTTTCGGAGACCTACGTGGTCAAGACCGACACGCTGAAGAACGATCGCGACAAGCTCAAGGCGTTCCTCACGGCCGAGATCATGGGGTGGCAGGCCAACCTCAAGAACCCGGTGCTCGGCGCCACGCTGGCGGCGAAGAAGTACGGCAAGGACCAGAAGCTCACGGTCAAGGAGCAGACGCTCGAGTCCAAGAGCGAGAACTCGGTGATCCTCACGTCCGCCACCGCGACCGATGGTCTCTTCACCATCAGCCCGGCGCTGATCGAGGAGAACATCAAGACCCTCGGGATCGCGGGGATCGACATCACCGCCGACAAGCTGTTCGACACGTCGGTGATCGACGAGATCTACCAGGACAACCCCGCGCTCAAGACCTCGCCGGTCAACCCGTCGACGCCTTCCTGAGTTACCGTGACCGCCGTGACCGGACCCGAGACCGAGACTGAATCGACCGGGACGGCGGAGATCGCCGCCGAGACGGCCGCGCCCACTGCGGCGCGGCCGTCCAGCGGCATCGAGCTACACGGTCTGTGGAAGGAATTCCAGGTCAAGCGCAAGCCGCTCGTGGCCCTGCAGGAGATCGACTACCAGTCGAACGAGGGATCGTTCGTCGCGCTCCTCGGACCGTCGGGCTGCGGCAAGTCCACCATCCTGCGCATCCTCGCCGACCTCGAGACGCCCACGAGCGGTGAGGCCCTCATCCACGGTGAGGCACCGTGCGAGGCGCGCAAGAACCACCACCTGGGCATCGCGTTCCAGGAAGCCGCGTTGCTGCCGTGGCGCACCGTCACGCAGAACATCAAACTGCCGCTCGAACTCGGCGCGAAGTCGAGTTCACCGACGGCGATCCAGGATCTCGTCAAGCTCGTCGGACTCGAGGGCTTCGAGAACGCGCGTCCGTCGCAGCTGTCGGGAGGCATGCGCCAGCGGGTCGCCATCGCCCGGTCGCTCATCGTCGACCCGAAAGTGCTCCTCCTCGACGAGCCCTTCGGCGCCCTCGACGAGATGACCCGTCAGCGGCTCAACCTCGAGCTGCAGCGCGTGTGGACCGAGCGGGCGTGCACCACGGTGCTCGTCACCCACTCCATCTCCGAGGCGGTGTTCCTGTCCGACGAGGTGGTCGTCATGACCCCACGGCCCGGCCGCATCATGGCCAAGGTGCCGATCGACCTCCCCCGGCCGCGAACTCCCGAGATGCTGCGCGACCCGCACTTCCACGAGTTGTGCGACCAGTTCAGCGAGTACCTCTTCGCGATGGGCGCGGCGGCCGAGAGCTGACATGGCGACCGTCACCGCGCCCGCGACCTCCGGCGAGCAACTGCGCGCGCCGAAGTCGAACACGAAGCGCGGCCGGCGCAAGCTGCCGAAGTGGGCCGGCGGCCTGGTCGGCATCATCGGCGTGCTCCTCGTCTGGCAGCTCCTCGGCGCGCTCAACGTGGCCGACGGGAGCATCCCCACCGCGACCAAGGTCTTCTCCCACATGACCGACGACGGCTGGTCGTTCTACTGGTCGAACATCAAGGTCACCATGACGGAGGCGTTGTGGGGCTACGTGTGGGGCAACGCGCTCGCGATCGGGCTCGCGTTCATCGTGCTCGTGATCCCGCTGCTCGAGAAGCCCGCACTGCAACTCGGCATCGTGTCGTACTGCGTGCCGGTCATCGCGATCGGCCCCATCCTGCACATCGTGTTCGCCAACCAGACGAAGACGCCGCCGACGATCCTCGCGGCGCTGTTCGTGTTCTTCACCACGCTGGTCGGCACGCTCGTCGGCCTGCGCAGCGCGGAACCGGTGATGTTCGACCTCGTGCGCGGCTACGGCGGCGGGCGGGTCAAGGAGCTCACCAAGGTGCGCCTGAAGGCGGCGTTGCCGAGCGTGTTCGCGGCGCTGCGCGTCGCCGGGCCGGCGGCCATCCTCGGCGCGATCCTCGGTGAGTACATGGGCGCCGACACGGGGATCGGCATCGCGATGATCAACTCGCAGTCCCAGTTCGACATCCCCCGCACCTGGGGCCTGGCGCTGGTCGCGGGTTTCCTTGCCATCCTGGCTTACGGTCTCACCGCCGGCCTCGGACGGCTGGCCACGCCCTGGGCACCCCGGAACCCCTGATGGCCGCGACCACCGATCCGATCATCGTCGCCCAGGCGGCCACCTCGTTCTCCGGGACCGACGACGAGCAGAAGAACAAGTGGTGGGGTGTCGCCAAGTCGGTGGCGTTGCGGCTCCTTGCCATGGTGCTGGCGCTCGTCTTCATCCTCGTGGTGTGGCAGCTCTTCCTCGAGATCTTCAACGTCGACTCGTTCATCGGGCGCACGCCCGCCGACGTGTGGGACTTCCTCACGAACTCGCAGACGGGTTCCGTGGCGCGCCAGCAGCTGTGGGACGCGTCGCTCACCACACTCGGTGACGCTGGCCTCGGACTCTTTGCCGGGGCGTCGGTGGCGGTGATCGTCGCCCTGATCTTCAACCTCGCGCCGACGGCCGAGCACACGTTCATGCCGGTCGCGATCGTGTTGCGTTCGGTGCCGCTCGTCGCGATGACGCCGATCATCACGCTGATCTTCGGTCGCGGCCTCATGGGTGTCACGGTGATCGCCGGGATCGTCACGTTCTTCCCGGTGCTCGTGAACGTGTCGCTCGCGCTGCGGTCCACGCCGAGGGCCGCGATCGACCTGTGCCATGCGTACGGCGCCGACGCGACGACCACGTTGCGCAAGGTGCAGATCCCCACTGCGCTCCCCGCGTTCTTCGCGTCGCTGCGGATCGCCGCGCCGCTCGCGCTGATCGGTGCGCAGCTCGCGGAGTTCCTCGCTACGGGCAAGGGCCTCGGTTACCTCATGCTGCAGTCGATGACGCTGTCGAACTACAACCTGCTGTGGTCGGCCGTCGTCCTGGTGACGATCTACTCGGTGGTCGTGTACTCGATCATCGCGGCGATCGAGAAGATCGCCCTGGCCAAGTACGGCCCGGTCACCCGCTGAGGGGCCTCCCCTGTTGTAACGTCCACGAGTTCGCATCGTTTCCCGCCCCGACCAGGAGTTCCCGTGGCCGACGTCGACCCCGCCCAGAACCGCGCCTCCCGTCGCACTGCCGGCCGCAACGCCCGCCGCCTCGCCGCCATCGGCTCCGGGGCGGTCCTCGCCACCGGCGCCGTGGGTGCACTCGTCGGCACGGTGCCGAGCGCCGGCGCGGCCACCACGATCGTGGTCACCAACACGCTCGACATGGGCGCCGGCAGCCTGCGCCAAGCGCTGGCCGACGCCAACACGGGCGACACCATCGACCTCACCGGGCTGAGTGGCGCGATCACCCTCACCTCCGGTCAACTCGACATCACCAAGGCCGTCACGATCACCGGTCCGGGTGCGTCGGCGCTCACGATCTCCGGCAACGGCGCCAGCCGGGTCTTCTCGATGGACGTCAGCCTCTCCGGAGGGACCGTCACGATCTCCGGGCTGACGATCACCGACGGCGCGGGCGTCACCAAGGGTGGCGGTGTCTTCTTCAACTGCGAAGGTGGTTCGGGCAGCATCGTCATCGACAGCACGGTTGTCAGCGGTAACACCGCCTCCGGTCTCGGCGGAGGTCTCTACTTCGACCGCTGCGACGGCGGTGGCAGCATGACCCTCACCAACACGGTGGTGAGCGGCAACTCGACCACCGACAACGGCGCGGGGGGCATCTGGTTCGACCAGGGCACCGCGCTCAACATCGTGAACTCGACCATCTCGGGCAACCACACCGACGGCACCAACGGCGGTGGCATCCTGTTCGACGACGGCGACACGCTGAGCGTGATCGACTCCACGATCTCGGGGAACTCGGCGGCCCACGGCGGCGGTGGGGGTATCTCGGTGGGCTACCCGAAGACCGGTGCCACCATCGCCAACTCGACGATCACCGGGAACTCCGCGCCCGAAGGCGGCGGTGTGCGCTTCCGGCGAGGTGCGTCCAAGGTGCTGCAGAGCACGATCTCCGGGAACACGGCGGGCAGCGACGGTGACGGCCTCTACCTGGAGTCCTACACGGTGGTCGCCGGGGGCGCGGCGAGCGCGCAGAACCAGCCGGGCGACGGCCTGAGCAGCCAGTCGGCGTCCATCGGTCCCGCGGTGGTGACGCTGACCAGCTCGATCGTGGCCGGCAACGCCGACGGCACCGACGACATCTCCGGGGGCAACTCGGTCGACGCCGCCACCATCACCTCATCGGTGATCGGCGCGGTGAGCACGATCACGGTGACCGACGGCGGGGGCAACCACCTGGGTGTGACCGCTCCCGGTCTCGCGCCGCTCGCCGCGAACGGTGGCCCCACCCAGACGATGGCCCTGCTCACCGGCAGCGTGGCGATCGACGCCGGCGCGAATCCCGTGCCGGCGTTCACCGGCAACGAGTTCGATCAGCGGGGCGCCGGGTTCGCGCGGGTCTCGGGTGCTGCCGCCGACGCGGGTGCGTTCGAGGTCCAGGCGGTCGTCCCTGCGCCCATCGACATCGCGCCGAAGTTCACGGGCTGACCGTCGGTTCGTGGTCCGGCGCGTCAGCGGCGGGCGTTCTTGACGAAGTCGGCGGTGCCGTGGTTCGGCGCCAGCCGCTCGCCCGCATACCAACCGCCGCGCACGTGGCGGCGGATCGCCAGCTCGCCGTCCTCGGTGGCGCGTGCCGCGCTGTGCCAGAGGTCGGAGTGGTGCAGGATCACGTCACCGCGCGCCGCGTACACCGCGTACTCGCCGGGGATGCGCTCGAAACCGAGCGGCATGCCCGCGGTGCCGCCGCGGTGCGAGCCCGGCACGACGCGGAGGAACCCGTTCTGTGGTGAGGTCGCGTCGATGTGGATGGTGAACGCGACCGACGGCCACACGTCGAGTGCGGGCCCCGACTGCGCGTCGGAGTGCCAGCCGATGCGCGAGTAGCCCGACAGATCCCCGGGCCGGGCGTCCTGGTAGACCACGCCGAAGCGGTCGTCCTCCAGCAGCCAGCAGTCGCTGCCGAGCATGCGCTGCATCAAGGCCACGAGGACCGGGTGGTGCGCCGCGGCACTGGCCGCGTCGGACACCTCGGTGACGTGGCACACGTAGTGCGCGAAGGCCTCGCCGTCGATCACCGCGTCGGGGTCGTCGAGGATGACCGTGCCGCACTTCTCGGGCAGCTCTCCCGCGACGAGCCGGGCCTGTTGGCCCTCGAGGTCGGCCTGGAGCGCGACGAGTTCGTCGGCGGAGTAGAGACCCCGCACGATGGCGAAGCCGTGCTCCTCGACGAACGCGACGATGTCGTCCGCGTGGTCCGGCGCGAACACGCCGACCTCGCGTGCCAGGGTGCTGCGCGACGCAGTGGTCGCGCCCGGGGGCCTCACACCGCCTCCGCGGTGCGGGGGTCGGAGGGGAGGTCGATCTGCGCCAAGGTCCGGCTGCCGAGCAGCTTCTGGTGGAGCCACTCGCCGGCCACGACCGGCTCGTAGGTGCTGGGGTTGCCGGGGCCGGTGCACGAGGGGATGGTCTCCACCACGAGGTCGGGCGGGCAGTCGAGGAAGCGGGCGAGGGAACGCCGGCGCACCGGGCCGTCACCCGCGGGCGGCGGTACCACGCGGTGCAGGGTGGAGATCCAGCGGTCGTTGGTCCAACGGGCGAGCATGTCGCCGATGTTGCACACGAAGCTGCCTCGGGGGACGGTGACGTCGTGCCAGCGGTCGTCGCGGTACACCTGCAGGCCGGGCACGTCGTCGGCGAGGAGGATCGTGATCACGCCGTAGTCGGAGTGCGCGCCCATGCGCATCTGCCCGTCGACCGGCGTGGGATCGACCGAGCGGCGCTCGTAGTTGATGGCCCGGGTCGTGAGGATCGCCTGATCGCACCGGGTGACGAACCAGTCGTCCGGAAGCGCGAGGGCGACGGCCATGGCCCGCAGCAGCGTGTCGGCGACGCCGCGCACCGCGTGCTCGTACTCGTTCCACACCGCGCGCAGTTCGGCGGGCCGGTCGGGCCACACGTTGGGCGCGTAGAACGGCCGGTGCGTGTTGTAGTACGGCCCCATCGCGTCCTCGCGGCCGCAGTTGAACGCCTCGAAGAGGTCCTTGGGGGTGTCGGCGCCCAGGCTGTAGGCCAGGCCCTCGTCGCCCAGCGCGCTGTACCCGCGGTTGGCCTGCGGGTCGGCGACGGTGTACTTGCGCTTCTCGTCTTCGGTGAGGTCGAAGAAGGCGCCGAAGGCGTCGAGCACCCGGTCACACAGCTCCTGGGGCACGCCGTGACCGCTCAACACGAGGAAGCCGGAGTCGCGGCACGCCGCGTCGATCTGGCGGGCGACCTCCGTGTGGGCGGTCACGTCGCCGGTGCGGAAGGGCTCCAGGTCGACGGGGTGGACGGGCAGCGTCATCTCCATGGTGCCAAGTCTGCTCCACGACCGCCGCGGGCGTCTTGCGGAAGTGTCACGGCTCCGTGAACGACATCAACAAACTGTTGACGCGGGAGCCGACGTCGGGTCGGATACCGCCATGACCGAACTTCCTGATGCGAGCGCCCCCACGTCCGGGCCCGTCGACCTCCTCGTGGCAGGCGCCGAGCTGGTGGCCACCGTCGACGACGAACGGCGGGAACTCGCCGGGGGGTGGGTGGCGATCGCCGACGGCCTGGTGACCGCCGTCGGCGCCTCGACCGACCCGGCGCCCGACGCCGCGCGGGTGCTGCGGGCCGACGGCTGCCTGGTGACCCCCGGCCTGATCAACACCCACCACCACATCTACCAGAACCTCACGCGGAGCTACAAGCCTGCTGTGAACGGCACGCTGTTCCAGTGGCTGACCACGCTCTACCCGAAGTGGTCCCGGCTCGACGAGGAAGCGGCGTACGTCTCCGCGTGGATCGGCCTCGCCGAGCTCGCGCTCGGCGGCTGCACCACGAGCACCGACCACCTGTACGTGCACCCGCGCGGTGGCGGCGATCTCATCACCGCGGAGATCACCGCGGCGAAGGAGCTGGGCTTCCGTTTCCACCCGACGCGGGGCTCGATGAGCCGGTCGCAGAAGGACGGTGGCCTCCCGCCCGACTCCGTGGTGCAGACCGACGACGAGATCCTCGCCGACAGCGAACGACTCGTGGCGTTGCACCACGATCCGGCGTACGGCGCGATGGTGCGCGTCGCACTGGCGCCGTGCTCGCCGTTCTCGGTCACGCCCGAGTTGATGCTCGCGACCGCGGAGCTGGCGGAGCGTCTCGACGTGCGGCTGCACACCCATCTCGCCGAGGATCCCGACGAGGACACGTATTCGGCCGAGGTCTACGGGCGGCGCACGATCGACCAGTTCGAGGCGGTGGGCTGGGGCAGCGACCGCTCGTGGGTCGCGCACTGCATCTACCCCAACGAGGACGAGATCACGCGCATGGGGCAGTGGGGCACCGGCGTCGCGCACTGCCCGAGTTCCAACATGATGATCGGCGGTGGGGGCATCGCGCCGGTGCACGAGTTCCGCGCCGCAGGCGTGCCCGTGGGGATCGGCTGCGACGGCTCGGCGTCCACCGACAGCGCGTCGCTCTGGATGGAGGCGCGCAACGCGCTCCTGCTCGCCCGTATGCGCAAGGGACCGCAGTCCACCGGCGCGCGCGACGCGCTCGAGATCGCGACGCGCGGTTCCGCGGCCTGTCTCGGGCGCGAAGGCGAACTCGGGGTGTTGGCGCCCGGCGCGGTGGGTGACCTCGTGTGCTGGCCGTTGGAGGGCATCAAGTTCGCCGGCGCGTTGAGCGATCCGATCGAGGCGTGGTTGCGCTGCGGTCCGGTGAGCGCGCGCCACACCGTGGTGCACGGCAATGTGCTCGTCGAAGGTGGCGAACTCACGATGGGCGGCGTCGACGTGATGCTCGACCGCCACCGTGCCGTCAGCCTCGCCATGCAGGCCGACTGAGCGCGCCACCCGAGCCCGGTACGCTCCCCGAGGTGAGCACCCGTCATCCTCTGCTGGTCGCGATGGAACCAGTGGCGGCCGCGCTGGGGGCCATCATCGTCACCGCGCCCAAGGTGCGGGCCACCGACATCCCGCTGGAGTGGGAGGGCGAATTGGTCGGCGGTCTGCGGCTCCCCGGGGTGCAGGGCACGCTCGAGCGGATGATCGCTGCGGTGGAGGCGGAGCTCGACGCGCCGCTCGCCGACCTGTCGCGCGAGGACAAGCAGCAGGCCGTGCAGTTGCTCGCGGAACGCGGCGCGTTCTCGCTGCGGCGTTCGGTGGAGGCGGTCGCGGAGGCGATGGGCGTGAGCCGCTTCACCATCTACAACTACCTCAACGCGAGCTGAATCACTCCTGGCCGCGCGGAGCCCGGGCGAGGAAGCGGCCGCGTGCGGGTTCGCCCACGAACTCGCCGTTTCGGGCGACGACCTCGCCGCGTGAGAGCACGAGCTCGGGCCAGCCGGTGACCTCCATGCCCTCGTAGGGCGAGTGGTCGACGGCCATGTGCAGAGCACCGGCCTCGAGCGACTGCAGACGGGCCGGGTCCCACACCACGACGTCGGCATCGGTGCCGACGCGCAGGTTGCCCTTCGCCGGCCAGAGCCCGAACGTGCGCGCCGGCGCCTCCGCGCACAGCCGCACCCAGTCGGCGGGCGTGATCCGTCCCGCGGCGACACCCGCCCACACGAGCCCCATGCGGGTCTCGATGCCGGGGAGCCCACCGGGGATCTCGGTGAAGTCACGCCATCCCTCGGGGCGCGCGAACATGCCGGCGCGGCGATCCGCGACCATGAAGGGGCAGTGGTCGGTGGCGACGGTGTGGACGTGGCCGTGGGTCATGCCGTGCCACAACTCCTCCGCATGCCACGGATCGCGCAGCGGGGGAGTGCACACGAACGACTCGCCGTCGGGGCCCGCGAGCTTCGCGGTGTCGAGGTAGAGGTACTGCGGGCACGTCTCCGCGAGCACGTCGACGCCGCGCTCTCGCGCCTCGCGCACCGCGGCGATCGCCTGCGCGGAGGACAGGTGTACTGCGTACATCGAGGCGCCGGCGCGTTCCGCCAGCGCGGCGGCGCGCGTCACCGCTTCGCCCTCGAGCACCGCGGGGCGAGTGAGCGCGTGCTCCATCACGCCGGTGCGGCCATCGGCCAGGGCCTGGCGACGCAGCGCCTCGATCGCGCCACCGTCCTCGCAGTGCAACGTGACCAGCCCGCCGTGGCGCGTGGCCATGCGCATGATGTCGAGGATGACGTCGTCGTCGACCTGCAGGAGCTCCGGGTACGCCATGTACAACTTGAACGACGTGACCCCGGCCTCCACGCAGCCGGCGACGACGCGTTCGGGTACCCGCTCGGTGAACGTCATGTGCAGGCCGTAGTCGACGCACGCGGGCTCGGCCCACGACCGCCAGGTCGCGAGCGCGTCGAGCGGGTCCTCGCCTCGGTACGCGGTCACGTAGTCGACCACCGTGGTGGTGCCGCCGATCGCCGCCGCGCGCGTCCCGGTGTCGAAGTCGTCGCTCACGCGCACCTGGCCGACGGGCAGGTGCAGATGGGTGTGCACGTCGATGCCGCCCGGCACCACGAGGCGGCCGGTGCAGTCGACCACGGTCTCGTCGGGCTCCGCGACGAGGTCGATTCCGACCGCGGCGATGCGCCCGTCGCGTCCGATGCGAACGGACGCGGCGCGTTCGCCGTCGACGTCGAGCACGATGCCACCGGTCAGGAGCACGCGGTTAGGGTGGCGTCTCGTGACGCTCCGAGTCGAATTCACGATCGAGCCCTTCGTGGCCGGCGAGCCCGGCGCCCACGTGCTCGCGGCGAACGACGCTGCCGTCGCCCACGGTCTCACCGTGGAGTTCGGCCCGTTCGGCAGCTCCGGCGAGGGCCCCGACGACGTCGTGCTCGGGGCGCTGGACGCGGCGGTTCGGGCCGCGATGGCCGCTGGCGCCACCCGCGTGTCGGTGCAGGTCAGCAGCCTCTGACCAGGCGTCGGACGACCGCCCAGCGGCGGTCGCGCCGGCCCGTAACGGAGCGTTCACGGGGTATCTCAACAAACTGTTGAAGAACGCGGCAGGCTGGTGGGGTGAGTGTTCATCGTCCGACTTCGATCGCGGCCGCGCTCGACGCATTGGCGGCGACGCCCGAGGCGCTCGTGCTCGCCGGCGGCACCGACGTGATGGTCGGCGTGAACGAAGGCCACCGTCGCCCCACCGAGGTCGTGACCCTCACCGGGGTCGAGGAACTGCGCCGCACGCGAGTCGAGCGGGTCGACGGTCACGAGGTGCTCGTGATCGGCGCCGGCGTCACGTACACGGCCCTCGCGGCGCCGGAAGTCGCCGGCCGGGTGCCGGCGCTGGCGATCGCGGCGCGCACCGTCGGGTCACCCCAGATCCGCAATGCCGGCACCATCGGCGGCAACCTGGGCACCGCCTCGCCCGCCGGGGACACCCTCCCGGTGCTGCACGCGCTCGACGCGCGGGTGGAGGTCGTGGGTCCGGCGGGCTCCCGCGTGCTGCCCGTTCGCGAGTTCGTCACCGGCCCCAAGCGCACCGCGCTCGCGCCGGGTGAGCTCATCGCCGCGGTGCACGTTCCGGTGCTCCGCGGGCCGCAGGACTACCTCAAGGTCGGGGTGCGCAACGCGATGGTGATTGCGGTCGCCTCGGTCGCCCTCGTCGTCGATCTCGATCGGCGCGAGCTCGCGGTCGGGCTCGGTGCGGTCGGTCCGGTGCCGCTCGGCGCCCCGGATGCATGCCGCTGGCTCGCGCACCGGCTCCATTGGGACGACGACACGGTTCGGCTCACCGACCCGGGCGACGCCGCGCGTTTCGGAACGCTCGTTGCCGAAGCCTCCCGGCCGATCGACGACCACCGGGGACGAGCCGAGTACCGCCGCCACGCGGTGGGCGTGCTCGCCGCCCGCGCGTTGAGGAGGGCGACCTCGTGAGTGAACAAGTCGTGAACGAGCAGTACGTGCTGCGGGTCAATGGTGAGGCGCGCGAGGTGCACGACGCGTGGGTCGGCGAGAGCCTGCTCTACGTGCTGCGTGAGCGGCTCGGCCTGCCCGGGGCCAAGGGCGGCTGCGAGCAGGGCGAGTGCGGCACGTGTTCCGTGCTCGTCGACGGCGCGCTCGTGTGCGCGTGTCTCGTACTGGCCGCGGCAGTCACCGACACGGAGATCGTGACGCTCGAGGGACTGCAGCCCGACGAGCGCGGCGCGCTGAGCATCGTCCAGCAGGCGTTCGTCGAGGAGGGCGCGGTGCAGTGCGGGTTCTGCACTCCCGGCCTGGTGATGGCGGTCGAGGACCTCCTCGCGCGTGACGCGGCACCGGATGACCTCACCGTGCGCGAGGCGGTGTCGGGCAACCTGTGTCGGTGCACCGGGTACGGCAGGGTTCTCGCGGCGATCGAACGCGCGGTCGGGGCGACGAACGAGGCCGCGCGGTGACGGTGGTCAGCCGCCCGTCGACGCGCACGGAACCGACCGCAGGCGGTCGCGTCGGCGATTCCGCCATCCGGCCCGACGGCGTGCCGAAGGTGCGGGGCGAGTTCGCCTTCGCGGGTGACCTCTGGTCCGAGGGCATGCTCTGGGGTGCCACGTTGCGCTCGCCCCACGCGTCGGCGATCGTGCGCAGCATCGACATCGGGCCCGCACTGGCCATTCCGGGAGTGCACGCCGTGCTCACCGCCGCCGACCTCGTGGGGCGCAACCGCTACGGCCTCGAGCACCGCGACCAGCCGGTGTTCGTCGAAGACGTCGTGCGCTATTCCGGCGAGCCGATCGCGGCGATCGCCGCCGACCATCCCGACACGGCACGGCGCGCCCGAGACGCGATCGTCGTCGACTACGAGGTCACGCCGCCGCTCACCGATCCCGACGTCGCCATCGACGCGCCCGCGATCCACCCCGACGGCAACCTGTTCCGCCAGCTCGTGGTCAAGCGCGGCGATCCCACCACGCGCGGCCCGGTCGTGGTCGAGGGCACCTACGAGATCGGGATGCAGGACCAGGCGTTCATGGGCCCCGAGGCCGGGCTCGCGATCCCGGCCGACGATGGCGGCGTCGACCTGATCGTCTCCACCCAGTGGCTGCACAACGACCGCGACCAGGTGGCCGAGGTGCTCGGCCTGCCGCCCGACAAGGTGCGCCTCACCCTCGGCGGGGTGGGCGGTGCGTTCGGCGCGCGCGAAGACGTGAGCCTCCACATCCATTCGTGTCTGCTCGCGCTCCACACCGGGCGTCCGGTGAAGATGGTGTACTCGCGGCGCGAGTCGTTCCTGGGCCACGTGCACCGGCATCCGGCGCGCATCTGGATGCGGCACTCGGCGGAACCCGACGGCACGATCGTGAGCTTCGAGACGCGCATCGTGCTCGACGGTGGCGCGTACCGGTCGTCGTCGTTCCACGTCACCGCCAACGCCGCGTGTTTCGCCGCCGGGCCCTACCGCGTCCCCAACGCATTGGTGGAGGCCTACGGCGTGCGCACGAACAACCCGCCGTGTGGCGCGATGCGCGGCTTCGGCGCGGTGCAGGTCGCGTTCGCGCACGAGGCGCAGATGGACCGGCTCGCCGACGCGTGCGGCGTCGATCGGGTCGAACTGCGCCTGCACAACGCGCTCGCGTCGGGTGACGAACTGCTCACCGGGCAGCGCATCGAGGGCAGTCTCCCCGTCGCCGAGGTCATCCGGGCGTGCATGGCCCTGCCCGAGCCGCCGCCGGCGGTCGACGACGTGCTCGCGCGTCCGGGCGGCGCGGGCAACACCACCGACGCGTCGTCGGTGCGACGCGAGGTGGGCTTCGCCGTCGGCTTCAAGAACCTGATGTACGCGGAGGGCTACGACGACGACTCCGTGGCGCGGTGTCGGCTCGAGGACGGCGTCGCGACGATCACATGCGCGGCCGCCGAGGTGGGGCAGGGATTCGTCACCGTCGCGCAGCAGTTCGCCCGCACCATCCTCGGCGTCGACGACGTGTTCGTGGACCCGGCCGACACTTCCATCGGCTCGGCGGGTTCCACTTCCGCGAGTCGCCAGACGATGGTGTCGGGTGGCGCGGTCGAGGCCGCGTGCCGGGCGGTCGCCGCGCGCGTGCTCGAGTACGTCGCCGAGACGCACGGCATGGATCCCGAGGCGCTCACGCTGACCGATGGGCGCATCCAGTCGTCCGATGGCCGCGTCGATGCCGTGATCGCATCCGTGGCGCCCGGCATCGTGTTCGAGGCCGAAGAGGAGTTCCACCACCGCGTGACGCACCCGCTCGACGCCGACGGACAGGGCGACGCGCACGTGTCGTTTGCCTGCGCGGCCCACCGGGCGGTGGTCGACGTCGACCCCGAGCTCGGACTGGTGCGGGTCGTGCACATCGCCACCGCCCAGGACGTCGGCCGGGTCCTCAACCCGTTGCAGTGCCTGGGTCAGATCGAAGGTGGCATCGCCCAGGGTGTCGGACTCGCGACGATGGAGGAACTGCTCGTCGATGAAGGCCGCATCCTGAACCCGAGCTTCACCGACTACCTGATCCCGACCGCGCTCGATGCGCCCACGGTCGCCGCCGCGTACATCGAGGAGCCCGAGCCGGGCGCGCCGTTCGGCGCGAAGGGGGTGGGCGAGCCGCCGACCATCTCCTCGACCCCGGCCGTGGTCGCGGCGATCCGCGCCGCGACCGGACGCCCGCTCACCCGGGTGCCGGTGCGGCCCGACGACGTCGCGGGGCTCACATGATCTCGTGGCCGCGTCTGCGCGCGCGCCTCGACGCGCTCGCGGAGATCGGCGACACCGGCGACGGCGGCTGCGCGCGGCTCGCGCTCACCGATGCCGACCGCGAGGGTCGTGAACTCGTGGTCACGTGGATGCGCGACCTCGGCATGCGCATCGACATCGACGAGGTGGGCAACATTGTCGGCACCTGGCCCGCCGCGAGTGACGAGCCTCCCGTTCTCGTGGGCAGCCACATCGACACCGTCGCCACCGGCGGCCGCTACGACGGCAACTTCGGCGTGCTCGCCGGGCTCGAGGTGGTGGAGGCGATCGTCACCGCGGGGATCGAGACCGAGCGCCCTGTCGCAGTGGGCGTGTTCACCGACGAGGAAGGCAGCCGGTTCGCCCCCGACATGCTCGGCAGTCTCGTGTACGTGGGCGGGCTGCCACTGGAGGAGGCGCTGTCGGTGGTCGGGGTCGATGGCGCGGTGCTCGGCGACGAGCTGCAGCGGATCGGGTACGCGGGGCCGTCGCCGTGTCCGGCCCGCCCACCACACGCGTTCGTGGAGCTGCACATCGAGCAGGGCCCCGTGCTCGACGCCGAGGGCATCGAGATCGGTGCGGTCACCGGCGTGCAGGGCATCTCCTGGACCGAGTTCACCTTCACCGGTCAGTCGAACCACGCGGGTACCACACCGATGACGATGCGACGCGACGCCGGCCATGCCGCCGCCCTGCTCGCGGTCGCGGCGCGGGAGATCGCGGACGGCGCCGGGCCGCCGATGGTCGCGACCGTGGGCCGGGTCACACTCGTCCCCAACCTCGTGAACGTCGTCGCCCGCGAATCCGTGATCACCGTGGATCTCCGCCACACCGAGGAAGGTGTGTTGGCGGCCGCTGAAGGTGAGCTGCACGCGCGTGCGCTCGCCATCGCGGAGGCCGAGGGCGTCACGATCGCCAGCCGTTCGCTGGCCCGCTTCGAGCCGGTCGCGTTCGACCCGGCCGTGATCGACCTCGTGGAACGGGCGGCGGTGGCGCGGGGTCGGAGCACGAAGCGGATGCCGTCGGGCGCCGGCCACGACGCCCAGATGCTGGCTCGGGTGTGCCCGTCGGGCATGGTGTTCGTGCCGAGCCGCGACGGCATCAGTCACAACCCGGCCGAACACACCGACGACGCCCAGCTCGCGGCCGGTGCGGAGGTGCTGTTCGACGTGGTGCTCGCGCTCGCCGGCGCCAAACACGCGACGGTGGGCCACGACGAGATGGGCCAGGAAGAGGTAGGGGAGTGAGCCGGAAGCTGGCGGTGGCCGCGGCGCAGTTGGGTCCGATCGCGCGTGACGAGACTCGCCCGCAGGTCGTGACCCGCCTGATCGACATGCTGCGGGAGGCCGCCGCGCACGGCACCGAGCTCGTGGTGTTCCCCGAACTCGCGCTCACCACCTTCTTCCCGCGCTGGGACCTCGACGACGACGAGTTGCTCACCTTCTTCGAGCGCCAGATGCCCGGGCCCGAGACGATGCCCCTGTTCGAGGAAGCCGCGCGCCTCGGCGTGGGCTTCCACCTCGGGTACGCCGAGCTCACCCCCGACGGCCACCAGTACAACTCCGCGATCGTCGTCGAGCGCGACGGGCGCATCGTGAGCAATTACCGCAAGGTGCACCTGCCCGGTCACGAGGAACCCGAGGGCTGGCGCCCGTTCCAGCACCTCGAGCGCAAGCACTTCGAACCCGGGCCCGAGGGCTTCCACACCAACGAGGCGTTCGGCGGCGTCATCGGCGTCGCGCTCTGCAACGACCGGCGTTGGTCGGAGACCTACCGGGTGCTCGGGCTCAAGGGCTGCGAGCTGTTGATGATCGGGTACAACACGCCGCTCCACTACCCGCCCGATCCCGGCCAGGACCACCTGCAGGCGTTCCACAGCAATCTCTGCATGGCGTCGGGCGCCTACCAGAACGGCATGTACGTCATCGGCGTGGCCAAGGGCGGCGTGGAGGAGGGCGTGGAGTTGCTGGCCGACAGCCAGATCATCGGCCCTTCCGGTGAGGTCATCGCGCGCGCGTCGACCTCGGACGACGAGCTCGTCTACTCCGTGATCGATCTCGACCTCACGTCGCGGTACAAGCAGACGGTCTTCGACTTCGTGCGCTACCGACGGCCCGAGTTGTACGAGCAGATCGTGCACCGGCATCCCGCCCGTCCCGACTGAGCGCGACGAGTCCCGCGACCTTGCGTCGTACGAATCCTTCTGACGGATGTGAACGACGCAATGTCGAGGAGGACTTGCAGCTCAGTCGCCGACGAACGCGAACAGGGTGACGACGACGCCGACGACGCTGAATGCCGTTGCCCAGATGGCGGCGGTCCGGTTGCTCCATCGGGGCTGACGACCGCTGATCCGTCGGCCGGTGCTGGCCTGGTAAGCCTCGAGCGCCGCCAGCACGAGATTCAGGATGCCCATGATGAGTAGCCCGGGGTGCGTCACGACGCGACCTTGCGTCGTACGAATCCCTCCGACCGCGTGGTCGTCGTCTGGGCCACGGCCGGATCGGCGACGAAGGCCAGGGCGACGGCGGCAAACGCAACGAGGGAGCAGACACGGCGGGACAAGTCGCCTCCAGGGACAACGGGGGAAGCGAGAGCGTAGATTCCAGGTCATGACGGACTCGACATCACTCCTCGATCTGGCGCCCCGCAGTCCCGTGGTGGTCGAAGCGGTGCTCGACGACCCTGGCATCGCCTGGGACCTCGCCATGACCAGCGGCCCGTACGAACACGTGCTGATGCTGCCCGAGTTCAAGGCGGCGATGGCGCAGTATCGCTCGGGCGCCGGAGGTGACATCGGCGCCGAGCAGGGCGACGAGTTCATGACCTCGCCGATCTTCCGCGGGAACTGGGCCAACCAGGAGCAGGTGCTGGTGCCCGGCGCCGACGCGTTCCTGCACAACGATCGGCTCGTCGACGCCGCGGCGAGGGTGTTCGACGCCGAGATCGTGCGCCCGTTCATCGTGTTCTCCAACCTCACCGCGCCGATGCCGCAGAACCGCAAGCACATCGACGTCCCCACGTTCCGCGGAGTCGAGCGCTCGCAGTATCCCGCGTGGATCGTGAACGCGATGGCCGCGTCGGGGCTCTTCACCCGCTGGCAGGTGCAGGTCGCCACCGCGGTCGCCTGGTACTACGAGGGGCCCAACGGGGGCTTCAGCTACTGGCCCGGCGGTCCCGACGCACCGAAGGTGGAGATCGACCCGCCGGCCAACTACGCGGTGGTCGGCGACAACGACTTCATGTACCACCGCGTCGAGGCCGTGGGGAACGCCGACACCAACCCGCAGGTGCCCATCGACTCGTTGCTGTCCTACGAGGACGACGACCGCTGGCACATCCGCAAGGACGACCGCGAGTTCGGCGACTGGGCGGCGGAGGAGATCCGCATCTCCATCTCGTGGAAGGCGCAGTGCTTCGCCGACGCCGATGCCGCGCGCGTGTTCGACGAGCACATCGACGACATCACCTACGACGAGGTCGTGAAGATCTGGCGCGCCGACTGCGACGCGCACGGCACGCCGTTGCCCGCCACCGACGACCCGGTGGGCGACCCCGCGTTCGTGAGCGCGGTGTCGGAGGCCTACTCCGCGTTGCTCGGAACCCGCGCCGAGCGGAGCGAGAAGCGGTGAAGGGGCGGCGTGCGGAGCGCAAGGCTTGATCGACGGTCGCTAGAACGCGTGACGTGGCGTGGTGAGCGGCAGGTCGAGTGAGCTGACCAAACCGGCCGGCGCGTCGCACACGTAGGGGATCGCGTTCACGATCCGCATCGTGGTCGCGACCATGCCCTCGTCGCCTGCGGTATCGGCCAGTCCCACCTGCAGGTCGCAGCTGAGGTTCGGGTTGCCCTCGACGAGGATCCGGTACGTGCCGTCGCGCTCGGCGGTCGGCCACTCGGGCACGAGGTCGGGGGCCATGCGGTTGATGTGCTCGATCACGATCGCGTCGCGCCCGTCGACGAC
>Ga0302322_100001183_pt1 | contig 21252 bp, 14 predicted proteins | sample Fen_T0_2_FD_203757 | JGI IMG/M metagenome (GOLD analysis project Ga0302322, IMG submission 203757) | Peat permafrost microbial communities from Stordalen Mire near Abisko, Sweden - Fen_T0_2 | ecosystem: Environmental > Terrestrial > Soil > Wetlands > Permafrost | place: Sweden: Abisko...
GGTGGCCAAAGTATTCGCCGTCGAGTCAGCGAATCTTGAGCCTTACACGCCCGACGCGTTCGTACACGCACTTAAGGAGTTTCTGGCTGCGCATCCGGCAAAGTTGGTGCTCATGCCGCACACCTATCAGGTGCGCGACTTTGTCCCGAAACTTGCCACTGCCCTTGCAACAACGGCGATCACAGATGCGATCGGCTACAAGTACGAAGGCGGCAAACTGACGTTTACTCGACAGATGTTCCAGGGGAAATTCGTTGCGGATGTGAGTTTCTCGGGGGCTGGACCGTGGTTCGTGACCTTTCAAAACGGCTCATTCCGAGCAGACAAAGTAGAAATAGACCCAGCACTAGCGTCGATAGAAACGGTAAGTGTCTCCGATGTCACATCGCGTACCAAGCCCGAACCTGCTTTCAAAGAGGCCAAACAAGCGGTGGATCTGACGCAAGCTGAAATTATTGTTTCCGTTGGGCGCGGAATCAAAGAGCAAAAAAATATTGAGCTGGCGAAGCAACTTGCTGACGCCCTTGGCGGAGAGATCGCAGGATCGCGTCCGGTCTGCGACAACGGCTGGTTGCCGATGGATCGTCAGGTTGGATCATCGGGTCAGACGGTTGCACCCAAGCTCTATCTGGCTCTGGGGATTTCTGGGGCCATTCAGCACCTTGTCGGCATGAAGGGCGCGAAAGGTATTGTAGCGATCAACAAAGACTCCGAAGCCCCGATTTTCGAAATTGCGGATGTCGGGGTGGTTGGAAATCTATTCGACATCATTCCTCCGCTCATCGAGGAAGTGAAAAAGGCTCGAGCGTAGGCGGGGCGCCCGAGATCATCGGTGGAAGTTCGGGCGCGATGCGGATTCGCGTCTTCTGTCGATTACGGTGTCTGGCCGGTGTTTACCCAAGCTGGTATCGCTTTGGTGTCCAGCTGGCGCCCTTGGAGCTCATAACCAAGAAAATTCATCAGCGGAAACCATGCGGCCTCAATCTGCTCTACTGATTGCTGCGAAAGACTTTCCTTCCAACCACCCGATTTCGCCGCACGGACAAAAGGAATTTCTTTCACGGTATCCTTGCTTCCGGTCCACTTGTCCGCGTCTTGTTTTTCGAGCTTGCGCATACGATCCGCGGAACTGCGAGCGACCGCCGCTTTCAGTCTTTCCTCATCGGCCTGAATGCCCAGAAAGTCCGCAATTTTGGCCGTCTCTCCCACTGGGTCGAGGAGCAAATCCTCATAGCGAACTAGAAAAAACGCAGGGTTACCGTGGCGTGGTCCAACCCAGCTTGCGACATGTTCCCACCATGAACCGTACGAAGAAGTTTCTCCCGCGAGGAATGGCTTGATGAACTGCTCTAGAGTTGTGTCCGCCCCAATATATCGTTTCTTCAGATCGAAGTGGTATTCGGACACCGCCACATCTCGCGGGTCGCGAACTAGATAGATGACCTTGCGAAAGCGAACGTCAAACGGTTCGTGGCTCTTCAGGACACGAGGTCGGGGCAGTGTCTTCAAGAAACGTTTCGACAAAACTCCCGGTGCAGGCAATAGCTGGTTGATGTTGGAAAAGCTGACGGTTTCGTTTGGATGGAGCAGATTCGCCAGCAAAAACCGTACCCATGTATTGCCCGACTTCGGATACGAAACCAGGAACGTGTCATCGGGATAAACGGTGTAGTTGTTCCCGGCCAGATTGAGACCGAGCGCAGACTTAACCGCGTATTTGAGCTTCCCGATCATGCAATCATGCGGCTCGCTTGGCTATAGTAACATCTCGATTTTTCCCTCCGAATTCCTCCGGCAACCGTGAACCTACTCGACAACCAACGTGAACGCGACTGTCGTAAGATCCGCCGCAGAAGCCGTCACTGTCAGCGTACCGGTTTGCGTCGGAGCCGTGTACCGCGTTCCAGCGAGTCCCTTCTTGTTCGTCGCCACGGGATTTGGTACAAAGCTGCCCCCCGAAGAATTGTCGCTGAAGGTCACCGAAACTCCTTGCTCCGCATTCCCATATTGATCCGTGACCAGGACCTCCAGGAGTTTTGGGGCTTTCTTGCCCGCTTTGATCGTCTGGTTATTTCCTGCGTAGATTGTCATTGAAGTGGCGGGACCAGGCAGCACGATTTCTTTGAGCTTCACGGGAGGAACGCCCGTCGCCGAGGCTTTGATATCGATGTCATCTGCCTTAGTCCCGGTCGTGTACGTGGTTGTCGCAATTCCGGAGGAATCGGTTGTCGCCGTCAACGGAGTCAACACCCCGCCGGCGCCACCATCCGAGAAGGTAACCGCAATTCCAGCCACTCCGTTGCCTTGTGCGTCCTTGACTTTTACTTGCAGGGGTGCCGGCAGCGGAGAGTTCACCATCGCGGATTGCCGGTTTCCCGATGCAATCGCTATCGCCACCGGATCACCCCCAATTGCCGTCTCGGTGAAGATCGCACTCGCGTACCCAGGACTCGATGCAGTGACTGTGTAAACCCCGGGAACCGACGGTAGCGTGTAGGTCGTACTGACAGTCCCAAAATTGTCAGTGACCGCATTAGGGTTTGAGAACGAGCCATCTTTGCTGCTTGACTTAAAAGTCACAGGCACTCCGGCGACAGGGATAACTTTGCCGGTATATGGATCCCGCAGCTTGGCTTTTAGTGGAACCCGAAGCGTCTGGCCCACGACGCCTGTTTGCTTGTTTCCGGCTACTGGCGCGACGAGCGGCAACAAGCCGAAGACGCTCAGCTGCGTTTGTCCGTTCACATACACCCTGCCATTGGCCACTATCGGCATTCCAAAATGTACGAGCTTAGCCATAGCATCCCGGGGGCCGGACATCCCGCTGTCATATAACTCCACTGCAAGGTCTGTGGCGTCGTAGGCAAACAGTTTGTTGGTCGGGAAAGTTGCGTACCAGTAGATTCCGTCGTTCGTCCCGTTCGACGAAACGATGCCGCCCGACGGATTCGCTGTTGCTTTTGGAGTTTGCGAGGTCGCCGACTGCGACAGTAAGCCGTTGGTATAGGAATAGGCCAAGACCTGCGATTCTTCGGCCGCCACATACACGTTATTGTTCCAAAACGTCAGTCCAGCGTGTACCTCTCCAGCAACCGGCGTGACAAGTTCCTGCAAAATCTGGAAGTCGCCAGCCGGGTTATATTGGCCCAGATTGTTTGGGTCGAGCAGGTATACCGTTCCGTCTTTGTCTGCCGTCAGGATTACACTGCCACTCGGTCCGGGGATCACGAGCACAGCCCCAGAACTCATGTCCAAATCGTTATCCTGAAAGAACTGCTGATTGTAAGGAGTGAAGTAGTCGTCCAGTACCAGAGAAGCGTCCGCTTGGCTCAATCTGAGCACGGTGTCACCAAGATGGCTTCCCCCCGGACCATCAAACAAGCCATCGCCAGTGCTGAAATAGACTCCAGTCCCATCACCCGCGAGCCCCGCCCCGGACATCCAAATTGCGGAAGCTTCGATCCCGGGAGACACATTGAACGCGCCCATTGGCTGAAGGGTTCCGGCATCGTGAGCTGTTACCCATCCCATCTCGCTCTTGATGTTGCACCCGGGACTGCCCCAACCAACGTAGATGACTCCGTTTTGTAGCAGGAGGCCTGGACGCTGCTGTTGGTATCGATCCACGAAATTGTAGGTCTGGCCGTTCACCACAAAGGATGCGGTGATCGTAGTCGGTCCGCCGAACAATTCTGCCCCCGTACTGAGGTCCAAGGCGTGAAGCTTGTGAACGTAGTTCCCATTCTCCTTCGTCATCGCCAGCACATAGATCGCATTTCTGGTCAGGTCGATTACGGGTGTTCCTTGAATGCCAAACTCGCTATAGCCGGTGACCATGCACTTTTCGTCGGCCAAAGGTACCGATGTAATCCCGTGATCTGGATCCAGGAAATTGACGTGCCACAGCGGCAGAGTATTGCTTCCCTGGTTATTGTCGGCATCGAAGGCATATACGCTGTCATGCATCGTGGCTGCATAGACCACGTTATGAGTAGAGTTCAGCGCCGGAATGAAGAGATTCGGTACATAAAGCGGCTGCCCCGCCTCTTGGCCGTCGAGATCGTAGGTAAAGAGTTTTCCAAATTGATCTGGGTTCACGTTCGAGTGCTTTAGGATCGTTTCCTTCTGATTCTGCCCCGTTCGTGAGTTGTCGTAGTGATGCGTCAGCACGCTCACTTGACTCACCGCGGCAGTAGTCCCCAACATTGAGCCAAGAAGTACCAAGGCGATGGACAACGGCTTCGCGTGAGTCGAAAACACAGAACGGCCGTTGCGAATTCGGCAGAAATATCCCATAGGAACTCCAGATTTTCTCGAAGGACTTCAGTGAACCGCAGGGGAGAGAGTGCCGCTTTTCCGGTCACCGAATGGAAATGAATTATACCCGCCGTCAGTTGCGAAACCAAGGGCGAATTGCGGCCCATAATGGCTTCGCAGCGAATCAAAGACAATTCCCGTAGGTCTGGCCTCCATCTCCCATTGCCAGTAGTAGTCTGGAATAGAAATGGTTTTCCTCATGCCGGCCAGCGCTACAATCGTTCCTGCTTATGGACAATAAGGCGATTGCCGGCATCCTCTACGAAACCGCTGATTTGCTCGAAATCGACGGTCAGGATTCCTTCCGAGTTCGCTCCTACCGCAACGCCGCTGAGGCGATTGAGGCCTTGCCCCAGCAAATCAGCGATCTGATTGAAGACCCCAAGAAAGTGCTGGCAGTTCCAGGCATCGGCAAGGGCATGCTCGCGAACCTGCAACATCTCTTCAAAGAAGGGACCGTTGAAGTTCACGCGGAATTGCTCAAGAAATACCGGCCTTCCATGCTCGAACTGCTGAAAATTCAGGGTTTGGGGCCGAAGACAATCGCCCTGATTTGGAGCGCGTACCAGGTTAGCGATCTCGATGGCGTTGAGAAGCTAGCCCGCGAGGGCAAGATTCGCGAACTGCCGCGAATGGGCGAAAAGCACGAACAAAAGCTTCTGAAGGCGATTGAGGACTATCGTCGGATTGGTGGACGCTTTCTTCTCGATACCGCGGAGCAACTCGCTGAAAAACTCATTGCACACCTGCTTGAAGCGCCGGGTGTCGAAAAGGTTACACCCGCGGGTTCCCTACGCCGGGGCCGCGAGACCGTGGGAGACCTCGACATTCTGGTCACCGGACAGGCCTGTGGGCAGGGCGAAGCACGCCAAAAGATCGCCGAGCACCTTGTCCGATTTCCCGGTCTGATGGAGATCATTGCCCAAGGCGAAAACAAGGTCAGCTTCCGGCAGCGCAATGGCATGCAGGTCGATGTCCGCTTGCTCCCGCCGGAGTCCTTCGGTGCCGCCATGCAGTACTTTACCGGCTCCAAAGCCCACAACGTGGCACTGCGACAACGTGCCCTGAAAATGGGCTACACGCTCAACGAATACAGCCTCGCGGACCTCAAGACAGAAAAGCCCGTCGCCGGCGCGACCGAAGAAGAGATCTATGCCCGGCTGAAGCTCGACTACATTCCTCCGGAAATGCGCGAAAACCTTGGCGAAATTGATGCTGCCGCCAAGCACGAATTGCCGCGACTACTCGAACTCTCAGACATCCGGGGTGACGTGCACATGCATACTGTCGAAACCGACGGACGCAACACGATCGAAGAAATGGCCCAAGCCGCCCAGGCTCGCGGTTACCAATACATGGCCATCACCGACCACTCCAAGAACCTCGCCTTCGCCAACGGCCTGACTGACGAACGCGCGCTAGCCCACATCGAACGCATCCGCGCCGTCGGCAAGCAAATGAAGGGTATCCGCATCCTTGCCGGTATTGAAGTCGACATCCTCACAGACGGCACGCTCGATCTCTCCGATTCCGTTCTCGAAAAGATGGACATCGTGATTGCCAGCGTGCATTCGCAGTTCGCCCAGGATCGCGACACGATGACCGAGCGCCTGATCAAAGCCATTTCGAATCCCAACACCTCGATCCTTGGCCACCCCACCGGCCGCCTTCTATTACGGCGGGACGCCTATCCGTTTGACCTTGATGCCGTTCTCAAGGCCGCTGCCAAACACAAAGTCGCCATGGAACTGAACGCCTATCCCGACCGCCTGGATCTTTGCGATGTCCACCTGCGCCTGGCAAAGCAACATGGTGTGAAGATCGTCATCAATACCGACTCCCACCACACTTCGCACATGGAAAAAATTCACTATGGCGTAACCCAAGCGAGACGCGCGTGGCTTACCAAAGAGGATGTGCTAAACACGCTCCCCGCAAAGGATTTCGCGGAAGCCATGAAGCACAAATGGTAGTTGCGAAACGGCAATCATGAGATAGACTATGTCTTTAGTAGGTTTCCACTTGACGCCGGGAGGGAACCTGGAACACAGTGACATCTGGCTTTGAGGCCTTGATCGAAAGCCTCTGCTGTTGGGGTGGCAGGGCGCTTCTTTTGGCCAACTGGTGGCGTTCCCCCGGAAGCATAGCGAAAAGGTGCAAACTCTTTCACAGGCTTTGCACGAGTTCCTTCGCGCCACGGAAGAAAACTAAAAGCTGTCGCTTTTTCAACGAGATACAGAGAATATATGTTGATGCGAAGGAATCGGAATTGCTCGTCTGTTCAAGTTGCACTGATTTCGCACGACTGTCGTGACAAACTGGACTGACTCAGCCTTCCGAACCGATTTCCTCGCCGCCCCCGCGAGACCAGGGGCGAGTCCGAGGAGCTGATTTTGAATCACAGCGATTCGAATACCACAACAAAATTTGATCTACGCATTGGGAGGATCACGGACTTGACCGCTTCGACCAGCCATCTGATTGCCCCGCACGGGGGCGAACTTGTTCAACTACAGGTATCGGCAGAACGCGCCGCTGAACTCAAAGCCCATTCCAAAGAATGGCCATCTTGGGACCTGACCGCACGCCAACTCTGCGATCTCGAATTAATCATGAGCGGCGGCTTTTCCCCGCTGCGCGGCTTCATGAATCGCGCCGACTACGAGGGCGTCTGCCACAATATGCGTCTGGCGAACGGCACTCTCTGGCCGATGCCGATTACCCTCGACGTCACCGAAGAATTTGCCAAGAAACTCACCGCCGGATCGAGCCACATTGCCCTGCGCGATCCCGAAGGCGTGATGCTCGCCGTCCTGCACGTCGAAGATGTCTGGCAGCCAGATCGTGAAGCCGAAGCGAAGGCAGTCTTCAATTCGACCAGCAAGGCTCACCCCGGCGCCGACTATGCGATTAACAAATCGAATCCGTGGTACGTCGGCGGCAAGGTCGAAGAATTTCAGCCGCCCGCTCACTATGATTTCCGCGCTCTCCGCCTGACTCCAGGGGAACTGCGCGCTGAATTCGCGCGCTTGGGCTGGACCAGCGTAGTTGCATTCCAGACCCGTAATCCTATGCATCGCGCTCACGTCGAACTCACGATGCGCGCTGCCAAGCAGGTTGAAGCCAACCTTCTGATCCATCCTTCAGTCGGTATGACCAAGCCCGGCGACGTGGACTATTTCGTGCGCACTCGTTGCTACGAGTTGCTCTTGCCGAAGTATCCGCACGGCACCGCAAAGCTCTCGATGCTGCCCCTGGCAATGCGCATGGGCGGACCTCGCGAGGCACTCTGGCATGGACTGATTCGTAAGAATCACGGCTGCACGCACTTCATCGTCGGCCGCGATCACGCCGGCCCCGGCAAGGACACGGACGGCAAGCCGTTCTACGGTCCCTACGACGCTCAGGAAGTCTTCAAGAAGCACGAAGCCGAAATGGGCGTGAAGATGGTTCCCTTCCAGATGATGGTTTATCTCGAAGGCGAAGACCGTTACGTTCCTGCCGATGAAGTTCCGGCAGGAGCCAAGGTACTCGACGTATCGGGTACTGAACTGCGCCAGCGCCTCAACGAAGGGCGCGATATTCCGGCATGGTTCACCTATCCGGAAGTCGTGAAAGAACTGCGCCGCAGCTATCCACCACGCGACAAGCAGGGCGTCACCATCTTCTTTACGGGTCTCTCAGGCTCAGGGAAATCGACAATCGCGAATGCCTTGATCACGAAATTCCTGGAGATGGGCGGCCGTCCAGTTACATTGCTCGACGGCGACCTGGTTCGCAAGCATCTTTCGTCAGAACTTGGGTTCTCGAAAGAGCATCGTGACATCAACATCCGCCGCATCGGCTACGTTGCATCGGAAATCACGAAGAACGGTGGTATCGCCATCTGCGCTCCCATCGCTCCTTACGAAGCGACTCGACAAGCCGTCCGGCAGATGATTGAACCTTTCGGCGGATTTATCCTTATCCATATCGCGACCTCAATCGAGGTTTGCGAACAGCGTGATCGCAAAGGCCTGTACGCCAAAGCCCGCGCTGGCATCGTTAAGGAATTCACGGGCATCTCAGATCCGTACGAAGCGCCCGTCAAGGCCGAAGTAGTGATCGATACCGGTAAGCTGAGCCCCGAAGAAGCCGCGCAGACGATCATTCTGCACCTCGAACGCGAAGGCTTTATCGGGGCCACTGGCAATAGCTAAAGATGTAGTTCCCATTCTCGGCACTCAGTTCTCGGTTCCTTAACTTGGTTTTGCTTTACTGAGAACTGAGCGCTGGGATCTGAGAACTGCGGGATACGGCATGGAATTGTTACTGGCAAAAATATTGATCGGGTTCACCGTGGGAACCCTGATCGGTTTGACGGGCCTGGGTGGCGGCGTATTGCTGCTACCCATGCTCATCTTTGGCCTGCACATTCCTCCGATCATTGCCGTCGGCAGCGATGCCATGTGCAACTTCTTCACCAAGATCCCTGCCACTATCATCCATCTGATCAAAGGCACGGTGCGACGGAAAGTCGTGCTCGCCATGGCGGTTGGCAGTATTCCCGGATCCTTTCTCGGTGTGAAATTGCTGGTGCACCTGCGCGAACTCCACGGCGCGGGCGTCAACGACTTCATCAAGTCGGCCGTGGGACTCTTGCTGGTGATCATCCCCGCCCTTCTCCTGTTCCAAAAAAGGCTCGAGGATCGTTTGATCGGGCGCGCCCCCACCATGAAGTCATTCGCCTTCATGAGCGTCATCGGCCTGGTGGGCGGGTTTCTCGTGGGCATCACTTCCGTCGGATCCGGCAGCATCATCATGATGTTGCTTCTACTGTTTTATTCCTTCTCCCCCAAGATCATGGTCGGCACTGACATTGCGCACGCCGTGATCCTGACCGGCGTCACTGGCTTGCTCCATCTAATGGCGCACAATGTTGACGGTCATTTGGTTGCCGCAATCTTGGTCGGCTCCATTCCAGGTGGCATTCTCGGCTCGTACCTGGCCACGCGCGTTCCCGTGCTTTGGCTGCGGAGAATCCTCTGCACAATACTTTTAATGACCGGAGCAAGAATGCTCTGGGCCTGAAGCGATTAAACCGTTGAAAGATTGCGCCATTGAGTGATTATGTCAATGATTCAATGTGTCGATGATTCAATGCCTCAATCTCTAAATGCTTCAATGAATAAATGTTGTTGGGAGCTAAATTGACCGCATCCTCATACAAAGAAACTCTCGAACGAATCCACGCCGCTCTCGAAGCCGGGCGCGAAGTCCTCAACCGCTTCACTCCTGGAGCCATTGAGGCCGAGTACAAAGCTGGCCACGACCCGGTCACTGAAGCCGACCGGCAGGTCGATGCAGTCCTCAAGAAACATCTGCTCCGCGATGACGAAGGCTGGCTGTCCGAAGAGACGGTGGACAGTCCAAGTCGTCTCGAAAAGCGCCGCGTCTGGGTCGTAGATCCGCTCGACGGAACCCGCGAATTCGTGCAGGGCATTCCCGAATTTTGCATTTCTATCGCGATGGTCGAAGGCGGCGTCCCAGTCGCTGGCGGCATCTGCAATCCCGCAACCGATGAACTCATCCTCGGATCTCGCGATACAGGTGTCACCTACAACGGCAAGCCATCACAACCCAGCCAGCGTAAGGACCTGAAGGGCGCGCTAGTCCTAGCCAGCCGCAGCGAAGTGAAGCGCGGCGAATGGAAGCAGTTCGAATCCTGCGAGTTCAATATCCGCCCCATGGGGTCAGTTGCTTATAAGTTGGGATTGGTTTCCGCCGGTCTGGCGGATCTGACGTTTACGCTCGTTCCGAAAAACGAATGGGACGTCGCCGCCGGAGCAGCGCTCGTCGAAAGCGCTGGAGGTTGGACCATGAAGCTCGACCACTCGCCTCTGCGCTGCAATCAGCAGAACCCGCTGATCTCGGGCTTGTTGGCCGGTCCGCCATTTTTGCGGGAGCCCCTGCTCGCGCTGCTTGAGCAACATGCGCAAACTGCGGGCGCGGAAAAGAATAAGTAACGCCGAAACTCACCAATTGCGGTGCCGGAAATGAACCCAGCGGTCTCGATTGGCGCTATCGCCTCGTTCGCTAGCCATCGGCGGCCCGAGTTTCTAACGGTGCTTCCTGCACTTGGCCGTCGCTTTCTCAACATACTTCGCCAATTCGCCGTTCTGCTGCTTCACGATCAAGTCATCAAGGAATGGCCACTTTGCCTCGGGATGCGTCTTGAGTATTGATTGGTAAGCGTTCAGTGATCCTTCGACTCCGGCGGTGTAAACAAAAATCGCATTCTTGGCTTCGTCCGGATGTTCAATGACGAAACTGGCGGCGGAAAACATACTCTGGCCAAAAATTTCGCTCACAAAATTCTTGTCCCGGTCCTTTTCCTTGAAGACCGGCCCGAGTTCCTCACCGCAAACCTGAACGTTAATATCTGGTACCTCGATCAGCCAGAGCGTGAACCAAGTGCGCATGTCCTTGTTGCCGGACTGCAAGGGATCGGTTTCGAGAGCATGAGCGATCTGGACGGCCTTCGCACGCTCCTCTGGCGTGGACGGTCCGCGCTTTTGTTGGCTCTGGGCGATGAGGGCGGAGCAAACGAATAGGACCATCAGACATAAAAGGAGAATGCGCCGACTGGTCATAAAAACCTCCCGGATTGGGGCTGGTTCGACTGCGCAATGCTAAACGGAGGCAACACATCGGTCAATTCAACTCGTACCCGAGGGGACTGTTGTGTAACGTCCCAATTACACTCATCATTGTGGCCGCCCCCCGGCCTACTCCGCTTAGAATAGGCGTATGTACGAGCTTGCCCAGATGTTTCCGACTCCAGATGCGCTATTAGCTCTTGAGCCCGATGCGCTCGGGGCCAAGATATTGGCTCTGCTGTGCCAAGCGAGGAACAAACCAAAACCAAGGAATGTTCCACCTCGGCAACCTGATTGGGGAACTTTGGCCTTATCCGACGATGCCGGGTCACCAATCTCCGTTCCCGCAAAACAGTCGGCCCGAGATTGATCTTGCTATCGGCGAGGCGTGGGCGTGGCTTGAGCGAGAAGGACTGCTCATACCTGCGCCCGACACTAACGGGAACAACGACTGGCGGGTATTAGGTCGCCGTGCTCGCAGCTATGCACAAAATGTGAACACCAGTCGACGCGCGGCGCCCGTCCCGTTCCCCAAAGAATTGCTGCATCCACGCATATTGGAAAAAGCGTGGCCAGCCTACATGCGCACCGATTTCGACAACGCAGCCTTCGAAGCCATGAAGGCAGTCGAAATTGCAGTGCGTGACGCCGCAGGTTATGGTCCCGAGAAGATAGGGGTTAATCTAATTCAGGACGCATTCTCTCAAGGCAAGGGTCCACTTACCGACACCACTGCACCCTCGGCCGAGCAAGTCTCCCGAATGAATTTATTTTGGGGTGCAATCGGCTCTTACAAGAATCCACAGTCGCATCGCGACGTGAATCTCGATGATCCGGTGGAAGCTCTAGAGATCATTTTGCTTGCAAATCACTTACTGCGGATAGTTGACACCCGCGCAAAGGCATCGTCGTCTCCGTCCGTTGGGAGCAATGTCGGGTCGTGACCTCTCCAGCCCGGTCACGGTATCCAGAGAATTAGCGGAGTAGTCCCTCCACTGAATTATTGGGCTAAGGTCTCAGACTGCCATAACATCCCGACAACCCTCGGGAGATTAGACGCCAAGAAGGAGGTCACGACGAGCAATGATTTCGGCACCACACCGATACATCATTGTCGCGCTTAAAGAAACAGCTTTATCTCCGAACTTCCGGTTGAGTCGCCGCCAACTCCGCTTTGGCCGACTCCGAACTCAACTCGTAACCCAGCGAAATCATCACGTGCCCCCATGCCGCCTCGATCTGCGCCACCGATTGGGGCGGCAGCACAGCCTTCCAGCCACCGGACGAAGCTTTTCGTACGAACGGCTTATCCTGACGGGTGAAGCGAGTCTGCACCCATTTGTCGCCTTGCTTCTCTTCCAATTTCCGCATGCGGTCGGCAGAACTCAGGTCTGCCGCGCGCTGGAGGCGCTCTGGAGTCGGCTCAATGCCCAGTAATTTCGCGACTTTGACCAACTCTCGCGCCGGATCCTCAATCATGTCTTCGTAGCGCAACACCAGAAAGCCCTCTCGCCCGTTCCGAGTGCTCATCCAACTGGTAACGTGATCGCCCCAATTCCCCAGGCGATCCCAGATCTTACCTTCGATCCACGGCGGCAGGAAATCCTGAATCGGCATCTGGTCGGGAAACGCGCGTTGCTTCATCTCCCAGTGATAGTTGGAAACAGCGCAATCTCTCGGGTCGCGAACCACGTAGATCACTCGCTTGTAGCGCGGGTCGAACACCTCATGACTCTTCAAAATACGCGGCCGCGGCAAATTCCTTAGGTAGTGGTCGCCATGCTTGTACATGTCAGCAACCAGTCGCTCCACATTCAGGAAACTGACAGCCTCTTCGGTGTGCACGAGATTGCCGACCAGAAAGCGAGTCCAGGTATTGCCCGAGCGCGGGTACGAAGTGAGGAAAACATCATCGGGGAAAATCGTGATGTCGCGCTCGATCCGCAGAGTACGAAATAGCACGTCGTTCACCCGCGACAGATGTTTCAGACCCCTCTTAATCAGCATTGACCTTCTCCTTGCCCGCATTTGCGTCTTCGCGCTGCGTGCGTTCGCCCTGCAACCACCCAAGAAACTTCTGCTTGCGCGCAAACATGTTGCGCGCCTCATTCCGCAACGCCCCTACAATCTGGTAACGCGACTTCGTGAACCAAGGCACGCGATGCGGCACACATCCGTACTTTTCCTTGTACGTGCCTTCGCCGCCCCAATCATAAACGCTGACTCCGCGCCGCTTCCAGTAACGCAGGGCATACCAGTGACACGCTTCATTCGGCCGCAACCCTTGGTGGGTGCGGAAACTGGCATTTCCCCAGAACTCGGCGATCTTGTTGAACCCCGGATAAATTCCCGTCGCGATGCACTTCCCTTCCGGGTCGCGCGCCCGGATCAGCAAAACGTTTCCCGAAGGCTCAAGATGCTTCACCAACAAACGCACCCGCTCCACCGAATACGTAGGCACCAGTCCCTGCTTAGCGAACACATCTTTCAGTTGTTCGTAGTATTCGTCGGCAAACGCGAGATCGTGCGCTTCTTCGATCACCACGCCACTCTTTTCAGCCTTGCGAACGCAGCGACGGCAGGCGCTATCCATGCCATTGAATAATTCGTCTTCCGATTTCGTCAGATCTGTGCGGTACGATCCGTAATGCTCTGCCGTGAACCCCAGTCCTTCAGCATCTTCGAACTTGAAGTTTGGATCGGAGACTTCCATGTGCAGACACTTCAGATCGTCCCAAGCAAACTTCTCCAAAGCTTCCAGCGCGGCACGCCGCGAAACCCCGGCCCGCAGATTGAATCCCATATATGGCGTAGTCCAGCCCGGAAACGAACTGCCCAGAATCTTCATGCCGAACTTCGAAAACGTGAGCCCGGTAAAATACCCGACGACATCGCTGCCCTCGCGCACCTCAGCAATAACGGGCGTGGCTTCCTGCGCCTCCTCGACAAACTGAAGCCATGCGCGTGTCTGAAAGACAGTGCGGTCCTCGAAGCCGTCCAGCAGCTTCCAATCCGCAGTCTTGAAATCAATCAGGTGAAGCTTCATCAGTCTCCCGGTCGTTTTGTTCGCGACCCGCTACCTACCAGCAAATGCCTTCGTAAGTCTTCGCGCCTTCCGGCCGTTTCGTGCGATCAAGATGAATGAGGTCAATCACAATTTGTTCCGGCCTCAGGAATTGCGCCAGCCGCTCTTTGCTGGCCGATTTGTTGCCCAGAATGACCACTTCCGCCGCGCTCATTACGCTTTCCAGATCCGCCGAAAGCACCGACCCGATGTGCGGAATCACTTCTTCGATGTACTGCCGATTCGCGCCAGCCAACCGCCCCATTGAAACGTCCTCGTCCCAAACGCGAACGTCCAGGCCTTCGCCCATCAACCGCTTGATCAACTGCACCTGCGGGCTCTCACGCAGATCGTCGGTCCCGGCTTTGAAGCTCAAGCCCAGTTGCGCAATTTTCTTCTTGCCAGTACTGAGCACCATGTCTACGGCCCGATCTACATGCTCAGCGTTGCTAGGCATTAGCGCTTCCAGCACCGGCAGCTTCAAATCCAGTTCTTTCGCCTTATAAGCAATCGCCCGCAGATCTTTCGGCAGACACGAACCACCAAAAGCGAATCCGGGCGAAAGATACGCAGGCGAAATATTGAGCTTGGTATCGGAAGTAAAGATCTTCGTGACCGCATGTGCGTCCACCCCGAGATGCTTGCACATGGTTCCCATCTCATTGGCGAATCCGACCTTCAGCGCGTGGTAGCAGTTGGAGAAGTACTTCACCATTTCTGCAACCGGAATCGTGGTTTCGTAAAGCGTGGCCGGCACATCTTTGTAGAGTTCCCGCAACGGTTCCAGATGATTCAGGTCGCTGGCTCCAAGAATCGTGTACGGCGGATTCAGAAAGTCAGCCACGGCACTGCCTTCGCGCATAAACTCCGGGTTATAGCAAACCGTAAAATCGCGTCCGCACTTCTTGCCGCTGGCTTCTTCGAGAATTGGCAGCGCCACCGTCTCGGTCGTTCCGGGCAAAACAGTGCTGCGCAGAACAAACACGTGCGGCGCTTTTTTCTGCTGGATCGCTGCCCCAATTTCGCGCGCCACACTTTCGATGTGGCTGAGGTCCAACTTTCCGTTCTTGAGACTCGGTGTCCCCACACAGACAAACGACACATCGGAATTCAGCACTGCGTCCATTGCATCGGTAGTCGCGCGGAGACGGCCCGCCTTATTGGCTTCGGAGACCAACTCGCTCATCCGGGCTTCGATGATCGGAGTACGCCCCGAACCGAGCATCTCAACTTTGGCGCGACTCACATCCACGCCGATGACCTTGTGCCCCATGGAGGCAAAACAGGCGGCGGATACTGATCCTACGTACCCCAACCCGAAAACACTGACCGACAAGCTCAAGCTGCTTTTCTCCCTATTGACCTTCGTGGGCCAGTTTCGACCCGTACTGCTTATTGCAAGCCCTGCTCCAACTACTGCCAATCGCTCCCAGATTCGCCAAACAACATCATTGTTTACAACATGTTACCGACAGCCGTGGAATCCGATTTTTCCACATTCCACGAAACGGCAAAAATGGGTAAAGATTTTCCACCCGGAGGAACACTTCTGGGCGAATTTAGAGACTTTTCCATCGTACCTCAGCTTTGCCGAAGCCGGAAGGTGCCTACTGTACAGTGACTTGGAGGCAATCTCGTCTAGTCGGCCTTCCTCGGCGCCCCTGAAAACACAGGCACGCGTCCAGGAATAACTTCGGTCACGCGCCCTCCGAAACCACGTCGTTCCCGCATGTAAGATAGGGGAATCCGTGGCCTCGGGATGGCACAACAAACTGTCGCGCGTTTCCCACATGAGCTGGGAGGAAGTAAGGACGCGCCTCGGCCAGGAGTTTCACAAGCGGGGTGATCTCCTGCGTCACCACCTCGGTTTCCGCTCCGAGGCAATCCGGCTAAATGCATCGGCTACCCCAACCGGCAGCTTCTTTCTCTCGAGTGGCGAGATTCCCCAACGCGCGGAGTTGATCCGCCAGCACCTGCCCGAACAAACCCAGGAAATCATCGATGAGGCGGACGAAATCTGCCAGCATCGTTTTCGACTGCTCGGCTACGAAGGCCTCGATTACGGAAAAGAGATCGACTGGCATCTGGATCGAGTCCACGAGAAGCGGGCGCCGCTGGTTCCATGGCCCAAAATCAACTTCCTGGATTTCGCAGTCGTCGGTGACCACAAAGTCACGTGGGAACTGAATCGCCACCAGCACCTGGTCACTCTGGCAAAAGCGTGGCGGCTTACCGGGGAAGAGAGATACCTTCACGAACTCATCGGGCAATGGCGCGACTGGGTTAAAGCTAACCCGTATCCCCTCGGAATCAACTGGGGCAGCACTCTCGAAGTCGCGTTCCGCAGCCTGTCATGGATCTGGGTCGATCGTCTACTCGCAGATGCCGTCCAAGAATCAGGCGGTCCACCTTCTCAAGAAAAAGCAGTCGCAGAATTTCGCGCAGACCTCCTTCCAGCCCTCGCATTTCATGGGCGCTATATCGAGCGCTATCTGTCCACATATTTTTCTCCCAACACTCACCTTCTTGGCGAAGCCGTGGCAATGTTTTTCTTGGGCGCGCTTTATCCGCAGATGCCGCACGCGTCGCGGTGGAAGTCCGACGGCTGGAAGATCGTGCTGCACGAGGCGGGACGACAGGTGCGTCCTGATGGCGTTTATTTCGAGCAGTCACTTCACTACCACGTGTATGCGCTCGATTTTTTCCTGTACGCACGACTGCTAGCGGCGGCTAACGGCACGTCGATTCCCAGCGCTTTTGATGCGACTCTCCAACGAATGCTGGATGTAGTACAAGCGCTCGCACAGGCTGGTCCGGCAGAAGGCTTCGGCGACGACGATGGTGGCCGCCTGTTCAATCCACGGCGCAATCGCACGGAACACATGACTGATCCGCTCGCCCTTGGCGCGCTGGCCTACGATCGCGATGATTTGGCAGTGCCGCTGACAGAGGAATCCATCTGGCTTTTCGGCGAGCGCGCGGTTGAGAAACTCGCCCAAACGGTAACGCCCAGGGCTTCCGCGTCAACTTCGTTTCCAGATGGTGGCGTTTATGTTCTGGCCGACAGTGAACCCGGCGACCCAGATTCCAAACAGTGCACGCAGGTCATGATGATCGACGCCGGCCCCCAAGGCATAGGCCGCTGCGGACACGGCCATGCCGACACTCTCAGCATCCGGCTGACCATGAACGGATCGCGCTGGCTCGTAGATTCCGGCAGCGGCGTGTACATCTCGGATGATCCCAAGGATCGCAATGCCTTTCGTGGAACTGCAGCTCACAATACCCTGTTAGTCGATGGCGCGGATCAGGCGCTCCCAGATGAGCCATTTTCCTGGACGAACATTCCGACCACCCGCGTCGAGAACTGGATCACTGGAAAGACGTTCACGTACTTCGCTGGGAACCACAATGGATACGAGCGTCTGGCGGACCGGGTAAGACATTGGCGATCGGTGCTGCGTGTAAACGGTGCCAATAGCGGTATCTCGTGGGTGCGCGACCTGGCACTCGGCAACGCGGAGCACGATCTGGAACTCAATTGGCACTTCGCGCCTGACCTTTCAGTGCGGGAAACTGGCCCGACCGAACTGCTCGTCTCGCGCTCCGGGCAGTCCCAACTCGCCTTGCGGATGGTCACGCCCGCAGAATCCTCCTGGAAAACAGCGATTTCACAAGGTTCGCTTTCCCCGGCCTATGGTCGCTACGAAACCGCGCCAGCAGTGCAATGCAAAACACACGTCAAGTTGCCCACAGAAATCGCCACTGCTTTCCTCACGCAGACGGAAACATCACAAACCAAGAACAAAGCAAGCATGATCAGCAAGCAGGATCGAGGGGTACACGCTTACCAACTCCAATGCGGCGATCAGGTCCACGAAGTGTTCTTCGCGTCCAATAGCCAGAACTGGACTTCAGGCCCATGGTCTTCCGACGCGGAAGTTTTCTACTACCGTATGGACCATGAGAAAATCGTCCAACTGATCGTCATTGGCGGTACAACGGTGACATGGCAGGGACAGCCGCTGGTTAGAGCAAGCAAAGCATCCAAGTTTTTCGAGTGGCGTAAGCAAGACGGCGTAAAAAGTGGGGATGGCGAGTTGTTCTCGGTCTCTCCACTACTCAACGATCTGGCGGGGACCTTGGCGGAGAAACTATAAATGTGCGGCATCGCTGGAATCCTGGAATTCGGACGAGACAAGCGGGCGGATGCCGCAGCTCTGCGCGAAATGTGTCGTGTGATGACGCATCGTGGGCCCGACGATCAAGGCTTGTATACCGATAACGCCGCGGGCATCGGCATGCGCCGTCTCAGCATTGTTGACCTGGCCACCGGACACCAGCCGATATCGAACGAAGATGGCTCGCTCTGGATCGTCTACAACGGCGAACTCTACAACCACCTCGCGTTGCGCGAGGAATTGATCGCACGCGGCCACCGCTACAGCACTCACAGCGATACCGAAACCATCGTTCACTTGTTCGAAGAGCATGGCGCTGATTGTGTCCAGCATCTGCGCGGCATGTTTGCGTTTGCCATTTGGGACAGAAACACCAAGACGCTATTCATCGCCCGCGACCGGTTGGGCATCAAGCCGCTCTACTACAAGCTGACGCCGGAACGTCTGGTGTTCGGCTCGGAAATTAAAGTAGTGCTCGCCCACGGCAGCATTCAACCCGAGTTCAATCGGGCGGTCCTCCCGGAATACCTTGCATTTGGATATGTCTCGAGCGAAGAGACATTCTATTCGGGCATCAAGAAGCTGCCGCCCGGGCACACCATGACCCTCGCGCAAGATGGCAAGCCCGAGATTCGCCAGTACTGGGATCTGGATGCGTCCAAGCCGCACGAATCGCGCGACGAAAACTACTACGTCCAAAGCTATCGAGAATTGCTGGAAGGCGCGGTCCAGAGCCACCTGATGAGCGACGTACCATTAGGTGTATTCCTGAGTGGTGGCGTCGATTCGAGCGCAGTAGCGGCACTGATGACGAAGCTCCGTGGTGAGCCGGTTGAGACATTTTCTGTCGGCTACTCGGAACAGACATACAGTGAACTACCTTTCGCCCATACTGTCGCGGAACATATCAAATCAAAGCATCACGACGTGCTGGTCAGCGAGCAAAACTTTTTTGACGCACTTCCACACCTGATCTGGCATGAAGACGAACCGATCACCTGGCCTTCGAGTGTCTCGCTGTATTTTGTAGCGAAACTGGCGCGTGAACGCGTGACGGTCGTGCTCACCGGAGAAGGCGCAGACGAAACCCTCGCAGGCTACACACGCTATGCGTTCACGATGAAGAACGCAGCCATGGACCGCGCGTATCGAACGGTGACGCCCAGCGCGTTGCGGCGAGTACTGCGGAATTCGGTGGCTAACTCTTCCCTGCTGGGAGCGACTCTACGCCGCAAGCTCGAACACACATTCCTCGGCAAAGACGGCGAGGCCTGGGACTCGTTCTACTTCGACAATTTCTTTTCCGCCTTCAGCGGCACAGAGCAGACGGGCCTGCTGACGAGCGAGTTCGCACAGCAGTTTGCTCCTGCAACCGCCTACAAGAACGTGCTCTCCTACTGGGAGCGGTCAGCCGCGCAGGCCGGCGGCGACATGCTCCAGCGCCTCCTCTACACCGACATCAAAACGTACTTGGTCGAACTGCTTATGAAGCAGGACAACATGAGCATGGCCGCGTCCATCGAAAGCCGCGTGCCGTTTCTCGACCATGTGCTGGTGGAATTCGCGACCCGCCTTCCGCGCGAAGTGCAGATTCAAGGTCTGACCGGCAAGCGCATTCTGAAGAAAGCCATGGAAGACCTGCTGCCGCACGAAATTCTCTATCGGCCGAAACTGGGATTCCCGACTCCGTGGAGCGGATGGCTGGCCGGATCGCGACTAGACACAATTCGTGAAATGCTTTTGGAGCCACGCAGTCTTCAGCGTGGATATTTCCGCCGCGAAGCTATCGAGCAATTGTTCGAAGAACATCGCGCCAAGCATCGCGACAACTACGACCGCATCTGGCGCCTGCTGAATCTGGAACTATGGCATCGGGTATGTCTGGAAGGCGAACCGCATGGCGAAGCGGGAACAGCGGAGATGAAACTGACGACTACGCGGTGAGGACGCCTACTCCGTCCGCCCCAAGAACGCCGTCTGCAGATTCAAATTGAACTGATCAATGTCCGCCGGCGTGTTGAGCCGCTTGAGCGCATGCGAATCATCGCCCGCGCGCACCGACCCGTAGGTCGTCAGCGCCGCCGACTTAAATCCAGCTTCCTTGGTGAGCGCCAGCGTCTGGTTGGACCAGTGCGGACTCAGCGCTGGATGTGGGTAAGAAAAATGCTCTACCGGTTCTCCCATCTTCTCTTCCAACCTCTTCTTGCACTCGACAATCTCCGTCCTTGCCTCAGCCGGAGTCACCTGCGCTACATTCGGATGCCACAGCGTATGGCCTCCAATCGTGTGCCCGGCCTTCCGCAAGCCTCGAACCTGGTCCCAGGTCATCATGAAGCCATGGGGAGCTTTGGCCGGCTCGATTTCCAGATCCCGCTCGCACTTGGCCACATATTCCTGCTGCACCTCGCCGGTGAGGCGCGCTCCTGTGTCCCAAGACAGGCTCTGGGCGGCCTTCCGCTGTTCCACGACGTCCAAGCGGTAGACCTTGCCGCTACCGGGATCAGTCCATGCCGGCACCTTCGCCACATTAAACGCGTAACGTAGCCGACAGTACCAAGGTAACGTTCCCTGCTCCACGGACTCCACCATGATGTAAAAGCTGGCCGGAATTCCATACCGGCTCAGGACCGGCAGGGCGACCTCGTAGTTGTCCGCGAACCCGTCGTCGAACGTCACAGCGACCGCCTTGGCGGGCAGTTTTCGCCCGCCTTGGGCAAACTGGCCAATCTCTTCGACGGTAACTGGATGGAACTTCTGAGCAATGAGTTTCATGTGCCGCTCAAAGTCAACTAGACCCCGGGAAATCCCCAGAATGTGATCCGTCTTTTGAGGGTCTTCGGCGATGGAGTGGTAGGCCAGAATGGCGGCTGAGGAAGGGAAAAAGCGGGAAACGATAGGAAGGACGGAGCTTCCGATCAGCGCTTTCTTCAACAAGCGCTTGGATTTAGAGGCTAACACTCTCAGCTCCCCTGCTAACTTCGACCTGAATTTTGGCTATGATAACATACGGTTTTCGGGGTCATTGACAGAGCATTCAGCCTGGGGAGAGTCA
>Ga0302322_100001184_pt1 | contig 21239 bp, 19 predicted proteins | sample Fen_T0_2_FD_203757 | JGI IMG/M metagenome (GOLD analysis project Ga0302322, IMG submission 203757) | Peat permafrost microbial communities from Stordalen Mire near Abisko, Sweden - Fen_T0_2 | ecosystem: Environmental > Terrestrial > Soil > Wetlands > Permafrost | place: Sweden: Abisko...
TACAGCCCGTCTATTCGCTCGCCGCTGCCTGTGGGCCGATCGATCCGCAATTGGCGCTTTACGCGCCGACCTCGCGCATTGCCTTCGCGCCCGACGGCCAGAGACTCGTAACCGAAACCGGTGCGCAGTTCAGGACGGACAACTGGCAGCTGGTGACGGAGGGGCGTGGTGAACCAGCGCAGCACGGGCTAGACGGCTCGTTGGAATTGTCAGCAAAAGGCGCTGTGCTCGTCTCCGACTGTCACTACGAGAAAGCCATCGATGGCTTCAGTTGCGCGCCCGAGGTCGGTCGCTTCCCGCGCTTCTCCCCCGACGGCAGCTGGGTGCTCGCGGCCGGAACGCTGAGGCACATCGCGTCTGGAGAAATCCGCGTGTTGGACGCTTCGGCAGCGGTCGGCATCTTCGCGCCCAATGGTGACGTGATCGCGGCTAGCGCTGACAACTCGCTGACCAGATATTGCAAGACCGAATAGCCCGCATCACCCATCGTGGGGGTGAGAACGCCATCATGCTGTTTCCACTTGCGTCCCTTCGCGCGCGCCTCGGTCGCGCGGAACCTCATCCCGCGGATCAATCGTGGCTGCCGTCGTCGCTGACGTCCTCGCCCGACAGCGAGTAACCCGTCGCGGGTCGCTCAGAGGAACGCACCGTGTCTGGCGCTGCACTAGAGGCGGGCACGGCCACCGATCGCAGGCTAATCGAGCCAATCGCGGCGGCTCCAGATGGGCTCCGCTGTACCCGTTCCGCTGAGACCGTCCCAGCGCCGGCCAGCTCCTGCCAAGCCAAGTCGCGTTCGCGCTCACAGCGTGTGGCGTACTCGCGCGCCTGATCGCGCTGCGCGATTAGCTCTTCGAGCTTTTCCAGACCGACTTTGTTTTCGCCGGAGTCTTGCAGGCGACGTCGGAGCTCGACCAGCTGTCGCTCGTGATCAGTCAGGATCTCGACCAAGAAAAGATCTTGTTGCTCGATCAGGAACGCGCGCTCGCTGCTGGTCTCGTGACGAATTACGTCCAACAGTTGCTCGATTTGGCTCATCCGGAAGCGCAGCGCATGTTCTTCTTCCTGGCTGCGGGTCAGGTGACTACGCAGTTCGTCGAGCTCGTGCATGAGCTCGGTGTTGGCAGCGCGAGCTGCCTGAGCGCTAGTTGACAAGTGCTTGAGGCCACGCGCCAATAGGCCGAGATTGGCTTCGGTTCGACCCACGCTGCCGAGCGCCGCTTCCATCCGCTGTAGGCCGCCGTCGAGCGTGAGCGCGAGATCGAGGGACTGTACGCTCTCCGACTGTCTTCTCTGTCGAGCCGGCGGAATGCCACTCTCGAGCTGCGTATTCGAACTGACACGTAGCGGGCTAGAGTCTGGCGCTGGCTGATCGGAGTCGCTGAGCGTGAACGGGTCCGAAACCGATTCTGCGTTTTCGAGGGCCATTGTGGGGACTTGTGGGCCGGTGTCGTCCAGGGGGCAAGCAGTTCTTCGATCCCCCGGGCAACAGCCGATCGTTCCAGTCCGGGCGATATTTCTGCGGCATTTCCGCAATTTCGCTTTGCCGATGAAACGCCCCAAAGTGAGCGTCGGGGACCTGTACCGGTTTGAAGGCCTGCGGGAAGGTCCGCTCCGCGCTAGAACCCCCTCCATGACTCGCTCCCCCCTGCTGTGCGGCCTCCCGGCTTTGATCTTGGGGCTTGGTTTGTCGTTTTCGGGCGCTGCGTTCGGGCACGCACCGTCTCAAACTGGGCAGGCGGCGCCCGGCGCGTCAGTTGCGCCAGAGGACGATTATGGCGAGGACATTCAGGGCAGCGTGCCCGGTGCCAGCGCAATCGAGGGACGACTGATGGCGCCCTGTTGCTGGACGCAGACGATCGACATTCACGACTCGCCGATCTCGCTCAGCATGCGCCACGAAATCCGCCGCCGCCTGCGCAACGGCGAATCGCCGGAGGTGATTCAGGCGTCGTTCGTCGAGCGCTACGGATCGAAGATCATGGCTGTCCAAGAGAGCAGCCAATTGAAGAACGTATTCATCGGTCTGTCCGTCGTGATGGGCGGCGCTGGCATTGCGGCCGCGATGATGATCGGCCGCTGGCGCAAGCAGAGCACGCCGAAGGGCGGCCCCAAGAAGGACGCGCCCGATCCCGCGCGCGACCAGTGGGACGAGAAGCTCGACGCTGAGCTCAAGGACCTCGATAAGGAGTGAGCGCCGCTTCTTTAAACCCGATTCCGGCGGCACGGCGGTCCAGACCAATCTGCAGCCAGGTTCGGGCTGACGAGGAGCGGACTGACGAGAAGAAATCTGGTTGGAATTAGAACTGGATTCAAACTAGATTTTTCCCTACCGGAGTCGGTCCGGCAACCGCTTCAGTTTTCGCCGACGCGGTTGCACCGCAATTAGGCGCGCCGCACCGGCTTCTTCGCCGCGCGTGCCGTAACCGGCTTGGCCGCGGCCTTCTTGGCGACGGGCTTGGTTTCGACCGGGCGGCCGTCCATGGTTCGGAACATGAGCACGGCGGCCTCCGCGGCTTTTTTGGCGCGTTCAGTCTCACCCCGCATTTCCATCAAGAAGCGACTCGGGATTTGTGCGCGGGGCTTGCCCCACTTCATACGTTCTTTGCAGAACGTCAGGGTCAACGTGTCTTGGGCGCGGGTCACTCCGACGTAGGCCAAGCGTCGTTCTTCGTCGATGCTCTTACCGTCGACGATCGAGCGTTGGTGGGGCAGCAAGCCTTCTTCCATGCCCACGAGGTAGACGTGCGGAAATTCCAGGCCCTTGGCGCTGTGCAAGGTCATCAGCGTCACGGCACGCCGCTCGCGCTTGTCGTCGTCCTTCTGATCCTCACGACCGGCGAGTGCTGCTTCTTCCAAAAATCCCTGCAGTGTCGCGCCTTCGGTGCGTTGCTCGTAGAGCGCGATCGAATTCAGGAACTCTGCGATCGAATTCAAACGAGCTTCGATGTCGCCGGGTGTTTTGTACACGCGGTCGAGCTCAGACCGATAATTGACGGTCTTCAGCAGCGCTTGTGCGAAATCGAACAACGAACCTGTGCCGAGTTGGGCTCGGAATTGTTCGATCAACGCGCGAAAGGCGTCCACTCGATCCCCGGCGGTGTGCGGAATGTCTCCGTTGGCCGAGGCTTGCGGCAGGATCTGCCAGAGTGGTTTACCCTCCACGACCGCCACTTGCATGAGCACCTCGATCGTCCCTGCACCGATCCCGCGTGCAGGCGTATTGATGATGCGCAACAGTGACACTTCGTCGGCTGGGTTGGCGATCACGCGTAGGTAGGCGAGCACATCCCGGACCTCCTTGCGGTCGTAGAAGGACATGCCGCCCACCAGCACGTACGGGATCTGTGCCCGCCGCAGCTCCAGCTCGAACGCGCGCGGCTGCTCGTTGGTGCGAAACAGAATCGCGACATCGCTCGGGCGCCACTTTACCGACTCGTCGACCCCCTCCATGCGCTGGCGAATTTCGGCGATGACCGACTCGGCTTCCAGCGTCTCATTTTCCATGCGCAGCATGCGTGGAGGCAATCCGCCATCCCGAAACGGACGCAGGATCTTCTGATGACGCGAGCTATTGTGTGCGATCAGGGTATTGGCAGCCTCCAAGATCGGGGCTTTGGAGCGGTAGTTGTCCTCCAGGCGGACGACCTTCGCGTCCGGCCAATCCTTCTGGAAGTTCAGGATGTGCGAGACGTCGGCGCCGCGCCAACCATAGATCGACTGATCGTCGTCACCGACCACGCATAGGTTCCGGTGGCGGTCGGCCAATGATTTGACGATGCGATATTGGGGACCATTGGTGTCTTGGTACTCGTCGATCAGCAGATGATCGAAACGCGTGGCCTCGGCAAAGCGCGCGTCCGGATGTTTGTCGAACAGCTCTTCGGTGGACAGCAAAAGATCGTCGAAGTCCATCGAACCGCAGGCGCGCAGTTGGGTTTGATAGCGTGCATAGGCGGCGGCGGCCAGCTGCTCGCGGTCGCCTTGGGCCGCGGCCTCGGCGCCCGCAGGACGGATCCCCTGGCTCTTCCAGCCGCTGATCAAGTGCAGCAGATCCCCAGGCCGCAGCTTATCCGCGCTGACGCGAATGTCGCGCAGAGCTCCGCGCGCCAAAGTCTCCTGATCGCTGCGGTCATAGATCGCGAATTCTTTCGGATAACCGAGGCGATCGGCGTGACGACGCAAGATCCGCACGCACAAAGCGTGAAAGGTGGAGATCTCCGGAGGCTGCACGCCGCGTGGACGCTTACCGAGCAAGTGCTGCGCGCGTTCCTTCATTTCCTTGGCGGCCTTGTTGGTGAAGGTCACCGCCAAGATCCGGTCCTGCACGATGCCGCGTCGGATGAGCTCCGCGATCCGGTAGGTGATTACACGAGTCTTGCCGGTGCCGGCGCCGGCCAAGACCAAGAGCGGGCCCGATAGCGTCATCACCGCGCTGTGCTGCGCTGGGTTCAGGTCAGGGCGACTCACAATCTCTCCCATATGAGTGGATCGCTCGCCGGATCAAGCTTGACGACCGAGAAAATTCCGTGCTTGGGGAGTGGGGTGAAGCTTTACACGGAAACGTTCGGCGCTGAGGGCAACCCCGGCATCATTTTTTGCCACGGCTTCGGCGGCAGCGCGCGCAACTTTCGCTTGCAAGCGCGGCTACTCGAAGAACGCTTTCGGGTCACGCTGTTCGATTTGCGCGGGCACGGGCGGAGCCCGGCACCCGAGGGCGCCGAGTCGTATCGTAGCGAGGCGTTGCTCTCGGATCTCGACGAACTGGTGCGAGCGCAGCCTACGCCATTGATCTTGGCCGGCCTGAGCTTGGGCGCCAAGCTTTCGCTCGACTACGCGCTACTCTATCCAGATCGCGTTCGAGCGCTGGTGCTTGCGTCGTACCCCAGCTCGGGTGACGTGGAAGTGCGCCGGACTTGGGCGCTGGGGTTCGCGGATGCGATCGAACGCCGGGGCCTGGAGCAAGCCGGTGAAGAATTCGTCTGGGGCGAACGCTCGCGCTTCGATCCAAAAGGCGCCAAGCTGATCAAGCAAGGGCTGATGGAACATTCCCCGCAGGCCCTCGCTCACATTCAGCGTGAAGTGCTGGCGCCCTCGCATTCGCCCTCGCAGCTCGCTGCGCAGCTACGGCAGCTGGAGATCCCGACGTGTTTGATCGCTGGCACCGATGATCCGGAGAGCCTCGGTCCCTGCCGCGAACTTTCCCAGCTTTTGCCGCGCGCCGAGCTGCACGAACTCGAGAACGCGGGGCACGTGGTCAATCTGACCCGGCCCACGCTGTTCAATCAAATCCTGCTCGAGTTCTTGGCTCGGCTGCCGCAAGATTCGTGAGCCCGACTCAGTGCGAAGTCGAAGCCACCAGTTGCGCGATCCAGATCGCGCCGAAGACGATGCCCAGCACGGCGCTGATCGCAAAGCCGACGATGCTGATGATCTTGCCCCACTTGAGCTTGTTCTCGCCGTCGGCCAGGTTGTCTTGGTCGGCGGCTTGCATGGCCATGAAGCAGAGCACGCCGCCGATGATTCCAAAGCAACTGCTGCACAGGAAGAAGCTTGCTGCGGAGATGATTAGCCAGGTTTGAGCCCTCTTTTTGAGCTCAGCTTGCTGTGGACTTCGCGACGGGCCAAACCCGGACCCGCCGTAGGGCGCTCCGGGGGGACCATAACCACCCGGCGGCGCGCCGGGCGGTGGATAACCCGGAGGGCCGTAGCCACCCGGGCCGCCCGGGGGACCGTAGCCACCCGGACCACCGGGACCGCCCGGGGGACCGTAGCCACCCGGACCGCCCGGGGGACCGTAGCCACCCGGACCACCCGGACCGCCAGGAGGGCCGTAGCCACCGGGACCACCCGGACCGCCAGGAGGGCCGTAGCCACCGGGACCACCCGGCGGACCATAACCGCCGCCTTGAGCTTGGCGGGGGTCGTGTGCGCTCGTCATCGTCGTTGCTCCCATTTCGCGATCGCTTGCTCCAGCGCGTGAGAGTAGGACAAAAGCCTTCGTGCCGCTTCAAAGGATTTATTTTCTCGCGGCCGCACTCGTGTGCGGCCTTTCCGCATGCGGGAAACGGGATGCGGCCGACAATCCGGCTCACCCGGAGATCTACGTGCGTGGCGACCGGGTGGTGGCGGAGCAATCGGCGGCGCAGTTTTTCGAGGGCCGCGTGCTTTCGGCCCAAGGCGACCATTTGCGCCTGCAGGCCATCGGCGGCAATGATTCACTGAACGTCGTTGCAAGCGATGTGTACCGACTGCCGCCGGTCACGCACGAGCTGACGGCGAACATGTTGGCCATCTGCGGCCGCGACGAAATGTGGATGCCCTGTCGCGTCGTGAAAATCTCTGGCATCGCACTTCAGGCTCGCTTGGCCAGCGGTGAGTCGTTCGACTTGACGCGCGATCACCTGCTCGTGCCGTCCGCGCTGACAGAGCTCAATTTGAAACGCTATTTCGCGCGCAGCGAGGCGGAGCAGGCCTTTGCACACGCGGCCGAGCGTGCCGGCGAACCGCGACCCGAACCTGGTTGGCATCCCGCACTTCATGAACGTCTGCTCGTGAAACTGGGGGCGGATTGGTTCACGGGCTACGTGCGCGAGATCGACGGCGACACAGCGCAAGTTGCGCTCAGCTCGCCACAGCGTAGTGCGTCGGCGCCATTGTCGGCGCTGAGCGCGGAGCCGCCCTCGAGTTTTGTCAGCGAGCTTCGTCGCGGTGACTTCGTGCTGTTCCGTCCCGACACTCCCTCGCTGCCTTGGGCGCGCATGCAGGTTCGCGCCGTGAACGGCGTGGACTTGAAACTCGGCGACGCCTCTGGGACGTTGAAATCAGCCACCGTGCGCGAGATCGTACCGCTCAGACCGTGAGAGGGCGTCACCATGCCACCCGCCTCAAGAAGGGTGCGCACACGGATCCGACTCTTCAGCAGCCGGCGTTGGCGATCTTGCCGACCAAAAACAGGACAGTCAGCATCGCCGCTCTGTTAGCGGCTCCATTTGCCGCAATCGGCAGGATCGTTTGGGCCCGCGTGGCCGCATCGAGGAGCCTTTTGGAAACGAAGAAAGCATTTGGAATTCAAACTACGGCTTTCGTTTCTGAGCCATCCGTGGTTGCAACCGACAAAATGGGCGGCGCTCCTGATCGGCCGGTCTACTTCGTGACCTCAGCGCCCAAGGAGCACGAACATGAGCTTCACCTACCGGGCGTGGTCATGTGCGTCGTCGACAAGCCCTCGCTCTGGCCAGCATCCACGCGCAGCTCGGCGCGCGCGTGGATCGTGCCGCCCGCGCGCGCGTCGACGGCACAGATCCGGGCACTGGTTGCGCTCGTGCCGCGGGACAGGGCGAGTTCCTCACCGGACTCCTCGTCGACGAGGCGAACCTCTGCGCCCGCGCTGCCCGCGCCGAGCGCCAGTGTGAAATCAACACAGCGACCGAAGGGCACCAAGAATAGCTCCGTTTCGAGGTGCTCGGGAGTCAAGTGGTGTAGCGTGATCTTGCCGGCCTGGGTGCCGCTACGTATCAATCCGTGATCGAGCATGTGTCCCAGCAAGCGGCTGGCAGCGAGTGGGGATGCCTGCAAAAGCGGTGCCGGCTCAGGCTCGACTCGGAGTTCGACGCTGTATTCGCCGGGCCGGGCCAAGCTTTCGGTATCTAGCCGCACGGGGCCGCCGGTGGAGCAGGCGAATAGCACCGGTGCCGCGCGCGAGTCGCTCTCTGCAATCAGTGAGTCGTCGTTGCTCCATAGGCGCGCCGATACATCCCGCACGGGGGCCGCCGATAGAATGTCGAGGCGCGCGCAGCCCTTGGGCAACGCAAACGCGGTGCTATCCAAACGACCGGGCTGAAGCGTCCCGGTCTTCAGCACTTTTGCGTTGGCATAGCCAAGGCCCTGCAGAAACGTGGCATTCTTCTGGCGCGCGTCATCCAAACTGCCAGTCGCGAAGCGATCGATGCGCAGCGCGTCGTCGAACTCAGCGGCACTGTCTGCCTCGCTTTGCGATAGCACCAGCACGGCCAGGCCGTGGCCGCCCTGTGGTCGAAGTTCGAAGCCAATTAGGGTGGACAGCGAGGAGCACACGAGGAGCGAGCGGTCGCGGCCCAGGCTGGCGGCGCGGCCTAAAACGTGGCCGTCTTGATCGACCGCCGAGAGCTCGATGTGCGAAAGCTCGTCGCCAGCCAAGACCAGCGCATGCAGGCAGCGATGCTCTTCGACGCTGGCACTCACGCGGGTCGGAATGCGGGTATCGAGTGGCACTGCTACGCGGCGCACGTCCGTCCACTTGCCGCCCAAGCGCTTTCGATGTTCAGCAACACGCTCGGCTAGACCTGGCCAACTGGACAGCCGCGCGTCGCCTTCGTCCGTGCGCTGGCGAGCGTGGTAGGCGCTGGCAGCGCGCTCGGCGTCCTTGGGCGGCAGGCGCTCGACCCCGAGCGCAACCAAGCCGTGGCCCGCCGCCACGTGGGCCGATACATACACGCGCGCCGGGTGTGGTGGACACAGGAGCACGGCGGGCGTCTTATCCGCGCCCGTATCCATGCCCAATTCGGCGCCGTCTTCGCCATAGACCATCAGATCCAAATCTACGACCGTGTCCGTGCCGCGGGCGATGAAGACGGCACACGAGCCCTCTGGCAGATCGACCAGGGTCGCCACGTGATCGCCTGCCACGCCCGCTTCCACGGCCACGACTTCGCTCTCGCGTTCGGGGCGAAACCAGGCACGTGTGTCGGGCTTGCCCGGGACTTTGCCGAAGGCCGGCGCCGCGGGCCTTGCGCTTTGGGGCGCGCGGGGATGCGCGCAGCCGGCGTAGCCCAGAGCCAGCGGGCCAATGAGCAGCAGAGCTCGAGCGCGACGCTTCATCGCGAAACGACTCCCAGCCGCGAGCGGCCACTCTGCCAGACGGACAGCAGCCAGGCGAGGTTCGACCCTTGGCTGTCGATCTCAATCGTCGCGTGTCGTGCGCCCTGCGCGCAAAAGGAAACCGTGCAGCCCTCGGTGTCGGCAGAACCGCGCGGAACCTCGCCTACGGCGTGAGCGCGTACTGACAACGACAAGCTACGCACATCGCCGCGCAGCGGTACGAGTAGCGCGCTGTAGCAAGCGCCGGGCTCGACCTCGAATGGCAACTGAGTCGTGCCCTGCACGCCGAGCGAGCCGTAGATCGGTGCGCTCAATAGGGTGAGATGCGCATTCCGAGCCAGCCGTGCGAGCCGCGCTTGGGCCTCGGATCCCCATGAACTCGGCAGCCCGGGTGGCAAGTCCCAGCGCGCATGCGTCAAACTGAGTGAAGTGCCCGCAGCGGCTCCAATGAAGCGCAGCTCGACGCGGGTTGGCGTTCCCAGGCAAAGGCTCAGGGCCGCGTCGGTATCTTCGGCTCGGTCGACAGCCAGCGGCGCGCCGCTCTGACCGTCCACCAACTCAGCGTCCAGGTCGACACCCTGGGGGCTGCTTGCCGTCGGATCCGCGAGCAATGAAAATTCATGACATCCGCGGGCGAGCATCAGCGTTTCGGCGCCCGCGCCGTCTGCCCCAGCCTGGCGCCGGCCCTGCTCGAAGCCCTTGGCGCCTTCGCGCTGAGCGCGCGCTGCTAAGCGCAAGAGGCGTGCGGCGAGCGGTGGCGGTGCCGGTCTTGGGCCGGGATCGCCGAGCGAAAGCTGGCTGCCGGGATCGCGGCTGGGTAAGACTTCGGTCAAGCGCGGTAGTCCCGCGGGCGAGTTACTGACCAAGGTTTCGATCACCCCACGCGGCGACCGCATTTCCAAATACGCGCCCGATAGAAACGGCTTACCGCTGCCGCAGCGCGTGAGCTCGCTCGCGCCCGCAGAGCTGGCCTCTTGAAAGGCCGTATTCGGCGCGCCCGGATCCGTCTCGGAAAAGCGGACCACGAACTGAACACCCACGACCCCAAGCAGCGATACCGTCGTGCAGCTGCTGTCTTTGGGATTGAGTAGCTCGGGCGGGATCGAGAGCGGCAAGCGCTGCCCACGCTCGAGCAGACGCGGCCTCAAGCGCACGATGTGGGCTCGCGCAGCGTGCATCGTCGCCAAATCACGAATGTCGCTCCCGAGATCGGCTGTTGCCGTCGGCGCCCAAGCCGCGCTGCCCAGTACGAATCCGAGCAAGCGACGCCGAATCATGGTCCGCGCGAGCTTACTCCAGCTTCGAAAACGGCGCTTCGACGAACGCCTGACCGGAAGAATCCCAGATAAACAGGCGGTGCGCACTGATCTCACCCTTGTCTACCGCGGTCACCAGGTACGCCAGCGCATAGCTCGGCCCGCCGGTGTTGCCCATGGTCATGCTGGCCGCGTCTTCCGCGCTGAAGTACGCGCCGCAATCCAGGTGCGAATGGAAGAACACCTTGACCGGGCGCTCGTTGGCAATGCCCTCGGCGATCGCGCGCTCGAACTTGAGCGAGTTGATCTTGAAATATTCACGCCCCGTGCGCGGATGCCCCTCGGGATCGACCTGATGGTATTTGTTGGCCAGATTTTCGAGTTCGACCGCGCGATCGGCAAGCAAGGCATCGCCCGCGGGTCCAGTCAGGTAGCCGCATGCCTCTTCATCGCGCCCGTAGGCGGCGATTCCCGCGCGCTCGACCTCACGCAAGACAACCGCGGGGATCTTCAAGCCGCCTTCGATCCAAGGAGTGTTGGACATGAGTACCCTTCGAGCTACCAGAGGTAGCGCTTTTCCCATTTCATTGGGGCAAAATAGCGGTCACCGCGATCACAGGCGATCGTCACGACGCAGCCCGTCTGTCCGGCTTTGTGCAGGCGCTCGGCGAGCTTCACCGCGGCGAAGATGTTGGCGCCGGTGGAGTGACCGATGTGTAAGCCCTCTTCGAGTGCCACACGGTCGGACATATCCCAACCGTCTTCGGTGGATACCGGCATGACCTCGTCCGGCACGCTCGTGTCGTAGATCGGCGGGACGATGCTGGAGGCGATGTGTTTCAAGCCTTCCAAACCGTGCAGCGGCTGGTCTGGCTCGACTGCCACGCAGTGGATGGGTCGTGAGTGCGTGTGTAGGCGACGGGTGGTGCCCATCATCGTGCCGGTCGTGCCCAGACCGGCGCAAAAGTGCGTGATCCGGTCGCCCAGCGCGTCCAAGATCTCGACGCCAGTGCCATCGTAGTGGGCCATCCAGTTGGATGGGTTCGAGTATTGGTCCGGGTAAAAGTACTTGTCCGGATTTTCAGCGACGACCTTTCGCACCAGGCGAATCGCGCCGTCCGAGCCCTCCATCGGGTCGCTGTAGATCAGCTCGGTGCCGAAGGCTTGGGTGATGTCTTTACGGGCTTTGGTCACGTTGCTCGGCATGACCAATTGCACACGGTAACCGAGCGCCGCGCCCATCAGCGAGTACGCGACACCGGTATTACCGCTGGTCGAATCGATCAAGATCCGGTCCTGCGTCAGTCGGCCGTCCTTAATCGCGTCGAGCATCATGCGCATGGCTGGCCGATCCTTGACCGACCCGCCGGGGTTCATGAACTCGAGTTTCACGTAGACCTCTACGCCGGGCGCAGAGGCCGCCACTTTCTCGAGGCGAATCAGAGGCGTGTTGCCCACCGCGTCGAGCACGGAAGAAAGGCGTCGCGAACGTGTCAGACGAATGCTCATCGAAGATCCGCAGAAAGGGCGAGTACGTTGCGAATTTGACCGAGCGCGCGCCAGGCTCCGGCGCCCAGCCGGCGGGTGCTTGCGTGCCGAAACAACTCAGCGTGCTCGAACGGAACAGCGGGCGAGTTCGGTTTCAGAGAAAGCCGCTCGATGCCCGCGCGATGTAGATACACGAATTCTGCCAAACTACCGTCCCTGCCGGCCACGCAAAGCGTGGCGCGGGACAAGCGAGCTTGGCCTTCGATTCCGACCTCAGCGAGTCGGATCTGGCGGGTGAGCGGGTGCTCAGCCTCCATCTCAGCCGCCCGCGATGGCCGGCACGATGCTGATCTCGTCACTGGCCTTCAGCGCCGTCGCCAGGCCGTCGAGGAAACGAATGTCTTCGTCGCCGACGTAGATGTTCACGAAACGGCGCACGCCCTTGTCGTCGAGTAGCCGCTCGCGAATGCCCGGATGATTCTTCTCCAGGGATTCGATCACGTCCTTCACGGTATCGCCTGCGGCTTGAACTTGATCTTCGCCGCCGGTGAGGGTGCGGAGCGGGGTAGGGATGCGCACGGTTGCCATATCTGTCTCCTTGGTTGGCTGGTAAAATCAGGCTGCGCAACTGGCAGCCGTGTATCGCTCGAAAGTGATGGTGGTGATGCTGCGCTCAGAGCTGCACAGCGCGCAATGCGGGCGCGCTGCGAGTGTCAGCTCCCGTGCGCGGTCGTCCTTGCCGTCGAAGCTGACCAGGTTGCCGAACACGTGAGTATTGCCCAAAAGCACGGACAGGGCTCGATCGGCCATCAGCGCGCCTGCGAAGCCAACGACCGGTCCGAGCACGCCGGCCTCCGCGCAATTCGGCGCAGCCGGGCCGCTCGGCAAGTCCTCGAACAGGCAGCGGTAACAGGGGGCGCCGGCCGCCGCCACGCAGAGTACCGTGGCGCGCAGCCGCACCGCCGCGCCGTGCACCACTGGCCGCTGCTCCAAGAAGCAGGCATCGGCGCACAAGAACTTGGTCGCAAAATTGTCGGCGCCCTCGATCACGACGTCGACCGTGCGCGCCAAGTCGCGCGCGTTTTCTGGCAAAAAGCGCGAATGCACGAGTTCGATGCTGCCGGGGCGCGCACCAGAACGGTACAACGCACGTTGTGCGGCCTCTAGCTTGTCCGTGCCCACGTCCGATTCGTCGAACAAGATCTGACGATGCAGGTTGGTGCTGTCTACCAAGTCATCGTCGCAGAGTACGAGCCGACCGATGCCGGCTTCGACCAAAGCGAGCGCCACCGGACAGCCGAGGCCGCCGACGCCGACGACGAGCGCCGACTTGTGCTGGAGCGCGTCGCGCTCAGGACTTGAAATACTCATCGAGACTGAAATAGCGCTCACCAGTGTCGCACAGCATGGTCACCACGTTCTTGCCCTCGCCCAGCTCGCGCGCGACCTCGAGCGCCACGGCGATATTTGCGCCAGAACTAATTCCGGCGAGCAAGCCCTCGCGCCGAGCCAGATCGCGCTTGGTTTGGTAGGCGAGCTCATCCGTCACGGTGCGCACCTGAGTGACTGCGCGTGGATCGTAGTTGCGCGGAACGAAGCCTGCAGCAATGCCTTGGATTTTCGTAGGACCGCGCTCGCCGCGCGAAATCGTGGCGCACGACTCGGGCTCGACAGCGATCACTTGGCACTCTGGATAGAGCGCGCGTAGCGCGCGGCCGACGCCGCTTATCGTGCCGCCGGTCCCGACTGCCGCCACGAATGCATGCACCGGCTCGCCCGCCAAAGCGTGTACGATTTCCTGCGAAGTCACCTTCAGATGAGCGTCCGGATTGGCGCTGTTTTCGAATTGCTGGGGCATGAACGAAAGCGGCGTTTCGGCCGCTAGTTCGCGCGCCCTGGCGATGGCGCCCTCCATCTGCTCCTCGTCCGGCGTGAGGATTACCTCGGCGCCGAACGACTTGAGCAGTTGGCGACGCTCCAAACTCATGCTGGCCGGCATGGTCAGCACACAGCGATAGCCGCGGCTGGCACAGACCAGGGCCAAGCCAATGCCGGTGTTGCCGCTGGTCGGCTCGACTACGACGCCACCTGGTACGAGCTTGCCCTCTTGTTCGGCGCGCTCGATCATCGCAAGGCAGATCCGATCCTTGACCGAACCACCCGGATTCTGTGCTTCGAGCTTGCCGAACACGTGCGCGCGCGCTGACTCACGACCGAGGCGGCGGATTTCCACCAGCGCCGTGTCGGCGACCAAATCGAGCACGTTTCCGTAGATGTGCGGATGCTGCGGAAGAGGGGGAAGTGAGGGTCGGGGTTCAGATGACATAGACGTACCGTTGCGCCCCTGGGCGTTTCAGACCTTGTTCTTCGGCTCGTGTACAGACGTCGGCAATCGTAACTTCGTCGAAGCACGCCTCGACTCGGGTCGAGAGATCGCGAAATACGATCTCCGTCACGCGGCGGGAATCGGTGGACGGTTGGGTCCGCTTCGGGCCGATCTCGCGATCGCCGAGGCTGATTGGCCCTTCGAGCGCTCGTACCACGTCACCCAAGCGTATGTCGGCGGGGCGCCGCGATAAGCTATAGCCACCCTGCGGCCCACGTTTCGAGCCCACTATCCCGGAGCGCTTCAGATCCTGGAAGATCTGCTCCAAGAAGCGTGGCGGGATGTGCTGGCGTTCGGCGATGTCTTTGACCTGGGTCGGCTTGCCGTCGTTGAAAAAGGCGATGTCGAACAATGCGCGCACGGCATAGCGGCCCTTGTTCGACAGCTTCACAAGCCCGATATGCATTGGCACATCGTTTTTGTCAAGAACTGCCAGACCCGGAAATACGCCCGATTTTGACCCCGGAATGGCACCTCATCGCGCGGCCGAAGGGCCGCACTGCGGCCCACGGTTGGGCTGGCTTGGTTTGTGCCGTGACTGGAGCGGTGTAAAACGTCACGCTTTCGCGCACGGAGCGCGGACTGCCCACGTAAGGGGATCGACGATGATGAGGAATCTGGGATATTTCGCCGCTCTGTTGCCGTTTACGGTGCTCGGCTTGGCTGCCTGTGCCGAGCAGGCACCGGCGGTTCAACCACTCGCGCCGCCGCCCGCGGCAACGGTCGCGGCGGCTCCCGCGCCGATGATCGAGGCCAAAAAGGAGGAACCGAAACCGGTGCCGCTCACGGCCGAGCAGAAGGTGAAGGCATACCAAGCCAGTTGGGCCGCCTTCAACGCCAAGGATTTCGCGAAATTCCAGGCTACTTGGGCTGAGCATGCCACGAGCGAAATGCTCGACATGGGTCCCCCCTTGGTCGGGCCCGTCGCAATCACGGAGACTGGCGCCAAGGGCTTCGCAACCGGCTTCCCGGATGCCAATGGCGAAGTCCAACTGACTCTGGTCAACGGCAACACCGTCCTCGGTGTGGTGCTGCTGCGCGGCACGAACACGGGAACGTTCGTGACACCGATGGGTCCGGTCCCGCCAACCAGCAAGAAGGTGGGCTTTCTGAGTGTCCAAAGCATGGAGCTGAACGACGCCGGCAAGGCCGTGAAAGAAGTGATGGCGTACGACGGCGCAACGGTCGCCGGCCAGCTGGGCCTGATGCCGATGCCGCATCGCAAGGTGATCGAGGCAGGTTGGACCGAGAAGCCGGTCGTGGTTGCAACCGGCAGCGAGGTCGAGAAAACCAATCTGGCTGCCTTCAACAAGGAGGTTGAAGGCTTCAACAAGCATGACGCGGCCGCAGCGCTCGGCACTGCCGCCGACGACATCGTATTTTCGGAGTTGAGCGCACCCGCAGATCGCACTGGCAAGAAGGAGTCGCTCAAGGGCCTCGAAGAGATGTTCAAGGCGTTTCCAGATGCAAAGCTCGATCTGAAGAGCGCCTGGTCTGCCGGCGACTACGTGGTTGCCACGGGGACCTGGAGCGGCACGAACACCGGCGACATGATGAAGATGAAAAAGACGGGCAAGGCCGTCTCGGTGCACTTCGTCGAGATCGACAAGCTCGTCGCCGGAAAAACCAAGAACATCTGGATGTTCTCGAATGGCGCGGCCGCCGCAGCGCAGCTTGGTTTGCTGCCGCCGAAGGCTGCCGAGCCGAAGGGCAAAGAAGCCAAACCCGCATCCGCCAAAGCGCCGCCGGCCGCGGCCAAGCCAGAAGCTACGGCCAAACCTGCTCCGGCAATGAAAGCCGAGCCCGCTAGCAAGCCGGCCCCCGCTCCGACTCCGGCGATGAAGGCAGCGACCGCACCTGCACCGAAGGCGCCAGCGCCGGCAAAGTGAGCCAGTACTGATTGACCATTCTCAGGTCGGTGCACTGGAAGCGGTGCACCGACCTGAGTGGTCCGAGCGGGTCACTCCGCGGGTTGCACCAGCACCGTGCCCCGCGCGAGGCGTTGGCGCGACAGTTGCGCTGCCGGGAGCCAGTAGCCACGGCTGAGCCGCCACCAGAAGAGTAGCGCGCCAACACTGATATCGACCGTCAGCGCCAGCCAACCGCCAACGGCCCCCAAGCCGTGGTGAATACCCCAGAACCAGGTTAGCCCGGGCACGAACGACCAGCCCGAGCAGATCGCAAGCAGCGCGGGCACGCGCACGTCCCCGGTGCCGCGGAGCACCGAGCGGGCGACGATGTTGGCTGCATCGAAGATCTGAAAGCCAGCCGCGACGTAGAGCAAGTGAACGCCCACCCTTTGCACCTGCAGATCGCTGCTGAACAGGCGAAAGAGCGGCACCGCGCCGAAAACGAAGATCAGCGCGCAGCCGACGGCATACGAGCATGCGAGCCAGAGTGCATTCTTGGCGACCTCCAGCACTTTCTGGTCATCGTTGGCGCCCACCGCGCGACCAGCCAGCACCGAGGCGGCCTCGCCGATGGAGACCGTGGGCATGAATGCGAAATGCAGGATCTGCAGCGCCACTTGGTGGGCGGCGAGATCGGTCTCGCCCATGCGCGCGATGAGCAAAACCAACGCTGAAAAGGCGGCTACTCCGAGCAAGAACTCGCTGCCCGTCGGCAGCCCGATGCGAAACACCGAGCGCACGTGCGAAAGGCGTACGCGGCCGATTCCGAAACCAAACCTTGCTTGGATCGCGAGCATCCAAGCGAGCTCCAAGAGCTGCACGAAGAGCGTCGCAAAAGCGGCGCCCGCGATGCCCCAGCCGGCACAGAAGATCAGCACGTAGTTGAGCGGGATGTGCAGGGCGTTGCTGACCAGCGCGGCATACATGGGCGAGCGCGAATCACCCAGCCCGTAGCGCGCCTCGCGAATGGCGCAATTCACCAGCACGATCGGCGCGCCCAACAAGCGAATCGACAAGTACGTGTAGGCCACGCGCCCCGCTTCTGCACTTGCAGAAAACCGCGGCAAATAGTGAGCGACGGGGAAACCGACCAAGAGCGCGAGGACGCTCAACGCCAGCGCCGCGTACACGCCCGCGCCCAGGAACGGCAGCGCTTGCTCCTGCTCGCCGGCGCCCACGCCCTGCGAGACCAACACCTTGACCGCGCGCAGCAGCCCGAAGCCGAAGCAGACCACGGTAAAAAGCGCGATTCCACCGAGGCCCACGCCCGCAAGCGAAGCGGGACCCAGCCGCCCCACGAATGCGGTGTCCACGACCGTCATCACGGTGAACGACAGCGTTGACACGGTGATCGGCCAGGCGAGAGACACGAGCTCGCGAAACAGGCGGGCTTTGGACACGGGTGCTTGCACGTCGAGAACGGACACGAGAAACCTCGGGGATATAGCGTCAAATGCAAAAAAGCCGCGGGACCTTGCGGCGCCGCGGCGAATGCCGGCGAGGAACTAGAGGCTGCGCTCTAACTGCTGCTCGGCTGCCGCGCTGCCGCGCGAACGATGCTCGGCCCAACGTGGGGCATGGCATGCGGTGGGATGCGGCGGCAGCTCATTCGTGATTCTCCGTGAGTGCGGGGCGCAACAACGCAAGCGCCCAGCGGCGATTAATCTCGCACGCGATACATCCATCGTCAAGTGGTCAACTGTTCGGCGAGCGCTGGGAGTAGAGCGCTTCCAGATTCGGTAGGTAACGGGCGAGCACTAGGTTCCGGCGCACCTTCAAGGAAGGCGTCAGTAGGCCATTTTCAATCGTGAAATCTTCGCGGATCAGTCGGAATGCTTTGGGCTTTTCGTAGCTCCGAAAGTTGCGGGAGCGCGCCTCGAGCTCCTTGCCGATCAGCTCTCTTACCGCTGGATCGGTGGTAAAGTCCTTGATCTCCAGGCCTTTCTCACTGGCCCATTTGCTGACCGCTGGTTCGTCGATGACCACGAGTGCCACGTTGTGAGGTCGGTTCAAACCGAACAGCATCGTGTTCAGGATGTACGGCGAGAGCTTCAATTCCTCTTCGAGCGGCGAGGGCACCACGAATTTGCCGTTTTCCAGCTTGTACTGCTCTTTGATGCGGCCGGTGATGTGCAGATATCCGTCTTCGTCGACAAAACCCATGTCGCCCGTGCGTAGACCGCCGTCGGTCATCAGCACGTGCTGCTGCTCTTCGTCGCGATGGTGATAGCCGCGCATCACGTTTTCGCCGTACACGAGGATCTCTCCGTTTTTCTCGTCGGCGGTAGCTGAGCGATCGATTTCGACGCGCACGCGCGGCAGTGGCTTGCCTACCGTGCCGATGCGGGTCGCATCCGGGCAATTGGCGGTCACGACCGGGCTCGCTTCGGTCATGCCGTAGCCCTCGTAGACGGCGATGCCGAGCGCGTCGACGAATTCGGCCACTTCGCGCGCCAACGCAGCACTGCCGCTGACCGAGAAGCGCAGGCGTCCGCCAAAGCGTCCGCGCACCTTGGAGAAAATCAGCTTGTCGGCCGCGGCCAGCGCGAGCCCTTCACCCAAGGTCAAGGAGGCGCCCCGCTTCTTTTTGGTCGCAGCGCTGATGCCAGCTGAAAACAGCTTTTGAATCAGCTTCGGACGCTCGGTCATCTGCTTGTTCACGCCGTCGTAGATGCGATTGAAGATACGCGGGACAGCGATCAGGATCGTCGGCTTTACTTCGGCCAGGTTGCCCAGCAAATTCGGGACTTCGTCATTTAGGCCGAGCGAGCAACCAACGCTGAACAACATGTGCAGTTCGCAGGTTTGCCCAAATGCGTGCGCCCAGGGCAGGAAGGCCAGGGAACGATCGGTGGGACGGAGCGGGAAGATTTCGCCGGCCGCGATCACGTTGCTGGCGATGTTCCAGTGCGTGAGTACGACGCCCTTCGGCGCGCCTGTGGTGCCGGAAGTGTAGATGAAGCAGGCGTCCTGGTCGGGCGCTGGGTGCTGTACGGCGTGCGGCCGCGCCTTGCCTTCGGCCAAAAGCCGCTTGTACGAGCGTTCGTCGCTTTCCGGCAGATCCAGACCGATTGTGTGCGCAAGGTTCGGCAATCGCTGCTGAATGGAAGCGATCTTGTCGAGCACCTCGGCGTTGGCGCCGAGCACGAGCTTGGCCTCGCAGTCCTTCAAGATGAAGGCCCAGTCTTCCAGGGGCTGCGCTTCGTACATCGGGACGAAGGTCGCGCCCATGCCAAACGTCGCGTATGCAGCGGCAGCCCACTCGACCCGGTTGCCCGCGATCAACGCGACGCGATCACCCCGGCCGACGCCCAGCGTGGCGAGCCCTGCGCGCAGGGCGTCCACTTCGAGCTTGAACTGCGCATAAGTGATCCAGTGCCAGGCCCCGTTGGTCTTGGTGCCAAATAGCTCGCGTGGGCCATGCCGTTCGGTGCTCTGCTCCCACAGCTCGACCAGGGTCTTGAAGTTCGCGATCATTGTGCCGTGCCTCGGATCATGCTGCCTTTGGTTTAGCAGTGGTCCGTGCCTCCGGGAAACAAGCTGTCCTCCGCACGGCCGCAAAACCGTGCTGCCCACGCGTGTAGGTGCCGCACGGCCGTGCCGTGCTAGCCTGCCGGCCCGCCCCGATCTCGCGCAAAACTACGCCATGCCCGCCTACACCCTCGTCACCTTCGGCTGCCAAATGAACCAGCACGATTCGGATCGAATCGGCGAAGTACTGCGTGGCATTGGTTATAGCGAGGTGGCCGAGCCGGCTGATGCCGACCTGGTGGTGCTGAACACGTGCAGTATTCGCGAGAAGGCGGAGCAAAAGCTGCGCAGTGAGGTCGGCCGCATGGGCATGCTGAAACGCATCAAGCCCGGGCTGGTAATCGGCGTTGCCGGCTGCATGGCGCAACAAGAGGGCGAGCGCTTGGCCAAGCGCATGCCGCAGATCGACTTCATGCTCGGCCCGGATAACATCGGCGAGTTACCGAGCATCCTGGCAGACGTCGAGCTCGGCGCGTTGCCCCGGGTCCGCACGGTGTTCGACTTGAACTCACCGCAGTTCTTGAGTGCGCAAGCGGAGCCGGGGCGCACTGGCGCGACGGCGTTCGTGACGATCATGAAAGGCTGCGACGAGCGCTGCACGTATTGTGTCGTGCCGTATACGCGTGGCCCCGAGCGCTACCGTGCGGCGCGCGAAATCCTGGCCGAGATCCGGCTCTTGGTCGACGCCGGCGTGCGTGAGGTCACGTTGCTTGGTCAAACCGTCAACAGTTATCGCGATCCAGCAGGCTCGTTGTCGGTCGCGCTCGGGGCAGGGCAGACGCATTTCAAGCACACCCTGCGGGCCGTCGCGCTGGAAGACGAGAGCGAATTCCCCGCGCTCTTGCGCGCGATTTGCGCGGAAGTGCCCGAGCTAGCCCGGCTCCGCTACACGAGCCCACACCCACGCCACCTCACCTGGTCATTGATCTTGGCGCACCGCGATCTGCCCGCCCTCGCGCGGCACGTGCACCTGCCCGTACAGTCGGGCAGCGATCGGTTGCTCAAGCGCATGCTGCGTCGCTACACCGTTGATGAATACGTCGAACGCGTCGATGCACTGCGCAGCGCCGTCCCGGGTGTCACCTTCTCGACCGATGTGATTGTGGGCTTCCCCGGCGAGACCCGTGAAGACTTCGCCGCCACTTTGGCGCTCGCGGAGCGCATCAAGTTCACCGGTTTTTTCGGCTTTACCTACTCGGAGCGTCCCAACACCCCCGCGCTCAAGCTGACTGATGACGTGCCCGAGGCCGAAAAGAGCGCGCGCTTGGAGGAGATCTTCCAGTTGACGGATCGCCATCGGCGCGAGCACCTCGAGAGCCTACGTGGCACGACGGAAATCGTGCTCGCGGAGCGCCGCGGCAAGAACGGAGATTTCATGGGCCGCAGCGAGCGCAACGAGATCGTTCACTTCATCTGCGCGGGCGACGCCCTCGGGCAAATGGTGCCCGTGCGCATCCGTGAGGCGTACAACAATTCCGTGCGTGGCGACGTCGAGCCAGGCTTCGTGCTCGCGCCGGGCGCGGCGCGTCCCCAGCCGGCCCCAGCCGTGCGCCGCGCATTGCCCGTCGTCGCAGGGCCGTGATGACCGACATTTTTCGCGGTTTCAGGGGCATTTGGCCGCGGGTCGGGGAAGGCGTGTTCGTCGCCGACACCGCGCGTGTGATCGGTGACGTCGAACTTGGAGCAGACGTCAGCATTTGGTATGGCAGCGTCTTACGGGGCGATGTGGGTAGCATTCGCGTCGGTGCGCGCTCCAATATTCAGGATCTGAGCGTGCTGCACATGTCGTCGGGCATCTCGAACACCGTGATT
>Ga0302322_100001185_pt1 | contig 21232 bp, 17 predicted proteins | sample Fen_T0_2_FD_203757 | JGI IMG/M metagenome (GOLD analysis project Ga0302322, IMG submission 203757) | Peat permafrost microbial communities from Stordalen Mire near Abisko, Sweden - Fen_T0_2 | ecosystem: Environmental > Terrestrial > Soil > Wetlands > Permafrost | place: Sweden: Abisko...
CAACTATGCTGACGCCCTGACGATTTCTGCCAATGGCCTGTTCCAGTTTTGGTCACCCTTGGCCAGCGGCGCCGACTACCAGGTGGCCTTGGGTACCTCGCCAAGCGGACAGCATTGCTCCGTAACACATGGCGGGCCGGCGGTGATCACAGCAAATATCACCAACGTACAGGTCGCTTGCACAGCAGCAACGCCGGGCAATGTCATAGCCCAGCACGCACTGGCGCAAACCGGGCTAGCCGTCGCGCTAGCATCCACGGTGCTGCAAAGCCAGCTTCAAATCATCGTTGCGAACAGCTTCCAGCACACAAGCTGCAGCGCTCTGACAGGTGGCGGTAGCGTGCTGGGCAACCCAACGGCCAATACCGTAACCGTTTATTACGACAACGCCTGCAGCCAGCCCTACATACTCGCCAACCCTGTCAGTACCAAAACGACCAGGAGCGACGGCGTCCAGCTCGCGGTGGCGGAGACAGCTACGTATTACAGCCCGGGCACCGGGGCCGCCATCGGCACCATGGCCATGAACGAGACGGCGTTTCTCGCCACGGCTACCAATGCCATGCAGCTCTACGGAACGGGGACATTCACGCCGGCCGGTAGCGCGCCAACCCCGGTGCAACTGGGCTTGTACTGTTCTTCCATCCCGCTTGCCTTCGCGATTGGCACAACGTCGCTGGACGTGCCATGCGCGGGCGGCGTCGCACAAGACTTTCCTGCCCTCAACCTGGCCCTTGGCGCCGTGACGCCATTGACACTCACTATCGGCGTCGACCCGACGACGGGGGCGGCAACGAACGTCACCTTTGCCGGCGGCGGTACCGCCGTGACCGGCCCGCAGGGTTCACTCACCCTCTCCAACCCGTCACCGAACTCGCTGCTGATCAAGGGCGGCAGCGCCTACACGACCAGCATGGCCAGCGGCGGTGCCGCGGCATTTGCGCTGTTCCCGCCGATGCCGACGGCTTGGACCCTCACCGATGCGACAGATGACGAGCAGTTGCAGATCTCCGTCATCGACAACACGACCCGATCCCTAAGCATGACGATCACCCGGGCAAGCACAGGCAGCACCCTGGCCACCGCAACGTTGGACCAATCGGGCACCGGCAGCATCCACTATTCGGATGGCAGCACCGCCGCGATCACGAGCTGGACCCTGGCGGATTGAGGACGAAAGATGTGCTGGTGGCCGTGAGCTGCATCAGTCTTGCCCGTAGTTCCGTTTAGCCAATTATTTATTGTGCTCCGTTTTTCGAAGTCGATTTTTCAGCCGGGTTGACATCCTGCCCGGTGTGAAATTGCGAACACTTATCTCTTTCGAGGCCCGCATATGCGGTTTGGATGCGGGTTCTTCATTGGCCCACCATTAACCAGTCAGAGGAGCTTCGCCGATGCCGCTACATAGTCGGCCCTGCGAAATGCCCACAAGCCGCATGAATGCTGGCGTTCTGGCCTAAATGGCCGTAGCGCAATCCCCCAGAAACTGATGTAATCGGCCTCACTTCCTGGGGGATTTTGGAGTGAATGTGATGGCCACCGACGACTTCTTTCGGGCACGTCTGGAGCAGATGATCGATCTGCACCATCCCCTGGCAGTATTGGCGGGCCGCATCCCCTGGACCCAGTTCGAAGCCGCCCTGGCGCCCTCGTTTGAGCGTCGCGATCGCGAAGGCCGCGTGATCGAGACCAGCGACCTGTTCGGCACGACCGTGCAGATCGCCGGCGCCGGGACGAGCGCCGCCGGCCGTCCTCGCCTGTCGATCCGGCTGATGGCCGCGCTGCTCTACCTCAAGCACGCCTTCAACCTCAGTGACGAGGAACCCAACATGAACACGGCGCCTTCCCTTGCGGCTCCTCAGCACAAGACCGCTGTGCTGGCGATCATTCTGGTGAGCTACATGATGATTGTGATCGACATCTCGATCGTCATCACCGGCCTGCCGAAAATCCTTGAAAGCCTTCACTTCAGCGCGACCGGGCTGTCCTGGGTACAGAACGCCTACACCCTCGCCTTCGGCGGACTGCTGCTGCTTGGCGCGCGTGCCGGCGATCTGTTGGGCCGCCGCCGGATGTTCATGCTCGGCATGGGCATCTTCACGCTGGCATCGCTGTTCATCGGTCTGGCCCAATCCCCGGTCTGGATGATCTGCGCACGCGCCGTGCAAGGCGTCGGCTCGGCGATTCTGGCACCGTCGACCCTGGCGCTGCTAACCACCAATTTCCAGGAAGGTCCGGAGCGCACCCGTGCGGTGGGTTATTACGGCGCCACGGCCGGTGTCGCGGCCAGCGTCGGCCTGGTATTGGGTGGAATCCTGGCCGGTTGGCTCAGCTGGCGTCTTGGCTTTTTCATCAATCTCCCCATAGGCGTTGCCCTGCTGATCGGTGCGCGGCGTTGCCTCAAGGAAACCGAGCGTCATTCGGGGCAGTTCGACATTGCCGGCGCAATCAGTTCCACCGCCGGCATGACCGCGCTGGTTTACGGCATGGTGCGGGCCGCTGAAGCGGGATGGGCCGATCCGCAGACCCTGGCCGCCATCGGCGCGGGCTTGGTCCTGACCGCCTTCCTGGTCTTGAACGAATGGCGGGCGAAGCAGCCGATCATGCCCTTGCACCTGTTCGCCAGCCGCGAACGGTCCGGGGCTTACGCCGCGCGCGTCCTGTTTCTCGGCGCCATGGTGGGCTTCTGGTTCTTTACCACCCAGTTACTGCAAGGTGTCCTCGGCTTCAGTCCGTTCGAGGCGGGTCTCGCCTTCCTGCCGACGACGCTGCCCAACTTCGCCTCGGCGATGCTGGTATCGAGATTGACCCATCGCTATGGAAATGGCCGCGTGCTCGCCGCCGGACTGCTATTGAGCCTGGTCGGCATGGCCTGGTTGAGCCAGGCATCGGCCGATACCACGTACCTGGCCGGGATTGCCCTGCCGATGATGCTGATCGGTCTTGGTCAGGGACTCACGCTGAGCCCGCTCACCATCTCGGGGATTGCGGGCGTTGCCCATCAGGATGCCGGCGCGGCGTCGGGATTGGTCAATGCTGCACACCAACTCGGCGGTTCACTTGGCCTGGGGGTTCTGATCGTGGCCTTTACCAGCGTCGTTCCGGGCCAGGTGGATGCACAGGTGCTGCTCGCCCAGCGCATAGCGGCCGCCTTCACGGCAGGCACAATCATGCTGGCATTGGCGTTCTTGGTAGCGATCGTAGGTATCGTTCGGCCGAGACCAGAGCCAGCCTGTGTCGACCCCCTCCCGCCAGAACTCGACTGATCCAACCGACGGACGCGCTGGTCGAGGTGATCGCGCAGGTTCTCCGACAAGTTTCAGAGTTAACCCGCCACTCGAATGGCGGCGCTCTAGAATCTGTGAGCGGCTGATTCTGGCCGGGTTCGGCAGTTCGGATGCTTGGAGAGCAGACAGTCAATTTGGCCTTACAGCTAGGCTCGGATCACCTGTTCAGCCAGGGTAAAGTTCAGTCTTGGCTCAGCGAAACCACCCCAAAAAATCACAAGCCAGCCCATGCGGCGGAGATTCCTACTCATGTCGATGCTCAAACATGGCGATCCATTCTCTGAACCTGGTTTTTCGGTCTTCATCGTCCTCGCCATGCTCGAGGTAGGCTTGGCAGACACATATCGCATCCCTGTATTTGCCTGCGGACGAATACAGAACACGCAATCTCTCGTAGGGCAGCAAACCCTTGAACCGATCCTTCAAATTTGCTTCATACAGCGCTATCGCCTTGTCCGGCTGTTGCAATCTTTCCAGGGCCGCGGCTTCGATGTTGCGGTTGGCCATGATGTCCGAGATGAAATCGACGTTTTCCTGCACGTAAAGCGATTCGTCCATGTTTGTCGTTTCAGCTCTGAGTGTAAGCAGACCGGACTCCTGGAACTGAAGAGGCAAGTCGGATGAGCGGATCACGTCAACCCGCTGCCGGATAGAAGGCCTGATGGCATCTGTAGACATATGTGATCCGCGTCCGGTTGCTGACTCATGAATCAGTGTGAAGATACATGCCTGCCGGCCAGTGGGCCTAAGCTGCCGTCGGTCCGGTTTGCCGTGGAATCAGTGTCCAATTTGGCGTCGAATGCATAGCCCTACGTAAAGCACGGTTTTTTACGCTGGGACTTGCCTGTGTTGTGGCCGGCAGTTCGAATCGTGGCGGCTTGGGCAGCTATTCCAAGACGTTACTTACTGCCATTTATGTCAAATAGTACCCTCGAAATTCTTCAAGAGGTGAGAGATGAACTCAACCAGAACGCTGCTGATTGTCGCCGCGACATCTTGTATTGCCATCGGTTCTTCGGCTCAGGCCGGCCAGTTGCTGACCGCCGAAGATATCGTCGAGGCTGTCAGGTTCCGCGGTCCTGATTCCGTGATGCGCGAGATGATCAAGGAAAATATTCCCGTTGACCTCCTCGTGGCCGGCGTGGCATCGGGTAAAGCGAACTGGATGGCTGCGGCCCAGGCTCTAATGCCCGCGGTTGACGGCGAGGTTGCCCAAAATTTGGCCATCGGGCTAATGGTTGCGCTGCCTAAGGCCCCCTATCGTGCACTTACGCTGGCCGAATCAGCCGGCAAGTCACCATTCACGAATATCTGTTACAGGAGTCTTGTCTACATGTCCGGCGGACTGCCCGGCGGACCGAAACAGTACACCTCCCGACTTGAGCTTGCATTGGCAGGACCATCGCCATCAGGCATGTCCGCGCAGCGGTCCGAATGTCTTGTGGACATCGCCAAGGCCAAATTCGAACTGTAGAAATTTAACGCTACAGTCCCTGTTCATTGCAGGCGCTCCGCCAGCATTTTTTCCAGCTTGATCTGATCCGCCGTGAAGCCGCGGATCCCCTCTGCCAGTTTTTCCGTTGCCATCGCATCCTCGTTCAGGTCCCAGCGGAAACCGGGTTCGTCCATGAGCTGGGGACGCGCGGCCATGCCGCCGTCAGGTGACAGGCGTCGGCTGACCGGTTCGTCGCTGCCATCCAGTTCCGCCAGCAGGGCGGGACTGATGGTGAGTCGGTCGCAACCGGCCAGTGCGAGTATCTCGCCGCGATTGCGGAATGAGGCGCCCATCACCGTCGTCGCATAACCGTGCTGCTTGTAATAGCGGTAGATCGCGCGTACCGATTCCACGCCGGGGTCTTCTTCCGATGGCAAATCCGGCTTTGCGCCATGTGCCTTGTGCCAGTCCAGGATGCGGCCGACGAAAGGCGAGATGAGCGTCACGCCGGCTTCCGCACAGGCACGCGCCTGACAGAATCCGAACATCAGCGTGAGGTTGCAGTGGATGCCTTCGCGTTCCAGGATTTCCGCGGCGCGGATGCCTTCCCAGGTCGACGCGATCTTGATCAGCACCCTTTCCCTGCCGATCCCGGCGGCCTCGTAGAGTCCGATCAGGTGCCGGGCCTTGGCGAGTGTCGCCTGCGTATCGAACGAGAGACGCGCATTCACCTCGGTCGATACGCGGCCCGGTATCAGCTTGAGAATTGCCAGCCCCGCATCCACCGCCAGCCTGTCGAGCGCATCGTGAATCCGTTGTTCGCGATTGCCGGATTGTCCCCGCGCCCAGCCCACGGCCTCGTCGAACAGGGGTGCATAAGCGGGTGAGGCCGCGGCCTTCAGCAGCAGCGAAGGATTGGTGGTCGCGTCCTCCGGCAGGTATCGACCGATCGCCTCGATGTCGCCGGTGTCGACGACGATGGCCGTCATGGTTTTTAGTTGTTCGAGCTGGCTGCTCATGGCTGTCTCCGGTGTTTGTTCATGGTTTGTGAAGGGACATGAGACATGTGGACTTCATCAGTTGGCGCAGGTTTCGTTTCCGCCTGCCGGGACCAGTCGCACCCGGCTGTCCCATCCCAGCCAGGTGCCCGTGTCCAGCCAGCGCAGGGTCAGGTCCAGGGCTGCATGGCTGGCCAGTTGGTCGGCGCGGAGCAGCAGGCCATGCAGACCGAGTCCGAGCGGCTCGCTGGGGCGGTCGTGAATCGATTGCCAGCCATCGAAGCCCAGATGCAGGAGCGCCGCTTTCGGCAGCAGGACAAGCAGATCCTTGCCTGGCGGCAGAACGGGCAGCGGTGCGGCCAGGCTCCAGAACCAGATGGCGGGGTCCGGGCGCATGCCCTGGTAACGAGACCACACGGCCTCGGGCAGGTCGCCGGGACGACCTTGGGAGAGTGAGGTGGCGAGCTTGACGAACTCGGCATGGGCCCAGGCGAGCGGCATGGCCGACCCGCTGGGGCGTCCCGGCAGCAGGCCCCGGTCCGGCAGGGGGGCACTGTCCCAGACCTGTTCCGGAATCAGTCCGCAGCGGCCCGCCATGGCGTTCATGGCCTGTAGATAGGGCAGCGGGTCCGCCCCCGCGGCCAGGGCGTAGTGACCACGTTCGCCGCTGAGCAGGGGCCAGCCGCGCCCCTGGCCGGTGCCGTCGAAGGCGCCACCGTCGGTGTGCTCGCCATAGCTGTCGCCGGTGTAGCGATGCCATACCGGTCCGGAGGGGGTATCGGTCCTGAGCAGTGCGTCCGCCAGTTTCAGGCTGTCCAGTATCGCGGGATCGTCCGGCCGGCGCAGGCCGAGGCGCACCAGTTGCAGGAAGTCCATCCCGATCTGCAGATCTGCCGGCAACCGGGGGTCCTGTTCCAGGTTCTTGATCGGCAGCAAGCGGCACAAGGCGCCGTTGCCGGACAGCACTTCCCTGGGCGCCTCGCGCACGTAGTGGCCGGCCAGATTCAGCGCCTGATCCAGGCGGGTGTTGGAGGCCAGACACCAGTCTTCCAGCCGGGCGTTCCAGTAGTCGGCCACCGTCCTGGCCAGACCGGCATCGTCTGAATGCAGCAGGTCAGCGCCAGCCGTCAGGGATGCGATACAGACTGCCAGCGTGTAGGGGTTGAGTCCTGCATCCTCCTCCCAGCGGTCCTGGTCCGAGACGGGTCCGGTCTGGATGATGAAGGACAGGGCACGGCATACCATGTCGGTCACGTCGATGCCGTCCAGCTCGCCACGTTCCGCCAGTTGGGCGGCCAGCAGAACCGGGAAGGCGGTTTCGTCGAGCTGGATACCGGACCAGTAGGGTTTGCCGCCCAGCCATTGGTTCTGGACCCAGTGGCCATTGGCATCCTGGCTGGCCAGAAGGTAGCGCAGCGTATCCCGCGCCTCCTTCGTGCCACCCAGGGCCAGCAGGGCCTGGGCGCATTCCACCAGATCGCGCGGCCAGACCAGGTGGTAGCCGCCACGCTCCTCGCCCTGGTTGCCCCAGGGCACGGACAGGCTGGCGACCATCGCCCCGGCATAGGTCTTGTCCTGATGGGATTTGAGGACCTGGGCGGAATGGCGCAACTGGTCCAGGAGCGGTGGCGGCAGGTCCGGCGGCGGCTTGTATGCTTCTCGGGTGCGGTGCCAGTCGCGCCAGGCATCGGTCTGGTCGGCCATGAGCGCATCGAAATCCTGGGCCAGCGCGCTCAACGCCAGGGTGGCGGCGGCCTCCCTGGAGGTGCCCAGACCCAGTGCCAGGGTGCAGCGGCGGGCCAGTGCCCCTATGAGGGCCACGTTGCCGGGACCGGCCTGGTCATGGCGCCAGTTCATGCGGCCGTTGCGGGCAAAGTCCTGCCAGCCGTCGCTGGCGCCCACATAACCGGCGGAGCAAGGGCCGAGGGCATCGCCGAATGCGTCTCCCACCGCCATCAATGCCAGCCCGAACGGCCCCTGTTCGGCCCACAACACCTGCCGGCCCCGGTGCCGGGTTGCCTCGGCGAGGTTGTCCCGCCCTGTGCCACCCAGATGCGGGGCGATCAGCAGATAGGGGCGCAGGTTTGCGTCGCCCTCAAGTACGATCTCCATCAACAGTACATCGCGATGCGGGTCGGGACATATGCGCAGTCGCAGGGTGAAGCACGGATGGCGATGTAGAACGGTGGGCAGCGGTATGCCCGCGGCGGGGGTGGTGATGTCCGGCGGGTCGAGGCGTTTGACCTCCACCCAGAAGCCGGCATCGTCGGCAACGATGAAGCCCAGATCGCGGATCTGCGGCAGGTCGATACGCGGGTAATAGACCTCGTTGAGGATGCCGTGTCCGAGGGTGAACCAGAGCCGGGCCGGCCCCAAGGCGGTGCCGACCAGGTCCTTGTCGCTGCTCGACCAGGTCGGATCGATGCCGGGTGCGCCCGGCGCCGTCTCAGCCATGTTCCCGCCGGCGCAGATCCGGAATCAGCCAGGCATGGCCGTCGGCGGCGATGAGGCTATCGGCGCAGCCCGGCCCCCAGGTGCCCGCCGCGTAGTTGGGGAAATCCGTCGGCTGTGAAGCCCATGCGCGCAGTACCGGGTCGACCAGGCGCCAGGCTGCCTCGACCTGGTCCGCGCGCATGAACAGGCCGACTTCGCCGGCGAGGAGGTCCTTGAGCAGCGTTTCGTAGGCCCCCGGCGGCTGCCCTGCGAATTCTTCCGCATAGGCGAAGTCCAGGCTCACCGGGCGCAGGCGCCGGTGGCTACCGGGTTCCTTGACGAAGATGCGCAGACGCAGGGACTCTTCCGGCTGCATGCGCAGGATCAGGCTGACCGGTTTGTCGGCTTCGCCGGGGGCAGCGGGAAAGGCGCGGTGCGGCACCGGCCGGAAGCGGATCGAAATCTCCCAGGCCGGTGCTGCCATGCGCTTGCCGGTACGCAGGTAGAACGGCACATCCTGCCAGCGCCAGTTGTCGACGTAGAGCTTGAGGGCCGCGTAGGTCTCGGTGTCGGAGTCCGGGGCCACGCCGGGTTCCTGGCGATAGCCGGGCAGCGGCTTGCCGTCGATCCAGCCGGGCCCGTACTGGCCCCGTGCGGCATATCGATCCACATCGTTTTCAGGGATAGGGCGCAGGGAATGCAATACGTCCATGCGCCGGTTGCGCAGGTCGTCGCCGGCATAGATTACCGGCGGCTCCATGGCCACCAGGCAGAGCAACTGCAGCAGGTGGTTCTGCACCATGTCGCGCAACGCACCGGCGCCCTCGTAATAGCCGGCGCGATGCTCCACCCCCAGGGTCTCGGCGACGGTGATGGCGACATGGTCGACGTGGTTGCGGTTCCAGACCGGCTCGAAGATCGGGTTGGCGAAGCGCAGGGCAAGGATGTTCTGGGCGGTTTCCTTGCCCAGGAAGTGGTCGATTCGATAGATCTGGCTTTCAGCGAAATGGCGTCCCAGGCTGCGTTCCAGTTCCAGATAGGAATCGAGGTCGCTACCGAGCGGTTTTTCCACCACCAGTCGTGCGCCATCCCGATTCAGGCCGGCAGCCGCCAGACTCTCCGCGGCCTGGCCGAAGAAGGCCGGCGGCAGGGCCAGGTAGAGCACCAGTTGGGGTTTCTCGCCCCAGTCCCGCTCCAGGGTTGCCAGGCGTGGGGCCAGCAACGCACCGGCCTGATCGATGCCGGCGGAAACGTAATCCATCGATTCGGCGAACTTTGCCCAATCAGTATCCTGGCCGATGCCGTGGCGCGAATTTTCAGCCACGCCGTCATGCAGCCGAGCTGCCAGAGACCTTGCCGTACCAGGCTTCTGATCCACACCCAGAAGGGCAAACCGCGGCGGCAGGTGTCCGTCCCGGTAGAGGTCGTAGAGGGCAGGGACGACAAGACGCCAGGCAAGATCGCCGCCGGCGCCCAGCAAAACAAAGACGACGGGGGGCGAAGCGGTACCGGGAGCAGGCATGGGTTGATCAGAATTCATCGAGTCGGCTCCGGTCGAGGCTTGGCATTACTTCGCCACATCAGTGAATAGGGAGGGCCGGATCTGTAAAGAGTTCCGGCCCGATCGATGCAGGGGAAGCAGCGGGTCCGACAACGCAGGTGTCAGCGCGACACAGGGGAAAGCGCGTATGCGGACGAGGGGTGATGACTCGTCCCGGTATATCGTTGCTGAAAGGCGGACAGCAGGCCGCAAGCTTTCATTGCCTGAGGTAGGCAACGCCCCTCACGCCCGGCACTCATGGCGCCCGCAATGGACACCAGTTACGGAAGTTTAGGAACCTTTGATCACCATGGGGACGATATCCCCGGCATGCTTCTTGGCCTGCTTAGCCGCTTTCTTTTCCTTCGGGCTTAGCGCGGCCTGCTTCTTCGTTTCCTTGTTGGTTTTCTGGGTCTTGTTGGACATGATGTTTACTCCTGACCATGTTGATGAGATGTCCGGGAAACGGTGCGAACCGGAACTGACGGATAGTTGCCCTGTCGTTTCGGCCCACCCGCACTGCAGGACGCTGTAATGCGTCGAGTATAGAAGTGTGGCGATGGAATGGCAGGTAATTCGTGTTCCGCATTAGCGGGAATAAATCGGCTCGAACCCGCGCGGCCGCAAATATAGTTTGCATATCGATGCGGTTGCGCGTAGGTTGTACCGGCAGTCAATTCAAGCAGTGTAGTTTCAGTTCCGCAGTCACAGCCTTAAACGGCAACGTCACTTCAGTACCTTCCTACAGACCTTGATGCCGCCGCACCCAGCCGGGCGCGAGCCCGGATTTTTATATTCAGCAAAGGAATGTAGATGTCTACCGGTATAGTGAAATGGTTCAACGACGCCAAAGGCTTTGGCTTTATTACTCCTGACGAAGGCGGCGACGATCTGTTCGCCCACTTCTCCGAAATCCAGGACAGCGGTTTCAAGTCCCTGAAAGAGGCGCAGCGCGTCTCCTATGAGGTCAAGACCGGGCCCAAGGGCAAACTGGCCGCGTCCATCAAGCCTGTGTAATGCCCCTGACCGCGGCAGCCTGAGCGTAATGGGCGTGTCATCCGGTTAAGGTACAAAGGGGCCGGATTAAAGTACCGGCCCCTTTGATTTCCGGTCCCGTCCCGGACCGGAAGTTCGCAACGTTGGCATGGCTGGATAATCGATGCCGCGGAACTATATTCCCGCTGTGATTGCCCGAGTGTCCCGGGAGACGGCTGCGCATGAGAGGGTCATAACCCCCTTCGAGGCCGACCATTCACCTCGATGCCAAACGCATGAGTATCTGCAGGACAACCAATTTGCGACAGGAAGGAACAATATGAGCGACATGCATCCATCTTGGAAAGACAGCATCTATCTGCAGCGCGAACAACTTGCTCGCCTGCTGCGAGACCCGCTCGCGAGTCTGGCCGAGCGGTGCGCGCCGGTGTGGGGCGATCGCGAGCAACTGGACTCCGTGCTGATGGAAGGCTTCGCCAGCATCCCCCACTGCACTTATCTGTACTGCGTCGGGGCCGACGGCGTGCAGGTCTGCGAAAACATAGGCAAGACGGGGCTGGTGCCCGGGCACTTCGGGCGCGACCGCTCCCAGCGGCCGTACATGAAGGAACCGGTACCGGACTGGGGCTTTCTGTTGTCGGACGCCTATATCAGCATGAGTCATCAGCGGCCGTCCCTCACGGCCCTGCAGGTTGTCCGCGCGGATGGTCGTACCCTCGGCTATCTCGGCGCCGATTTCGACCTGCGCGATTTGCCGGTGACGACCGAGCTTTACGAAGAGCCCGGCGACTGGCGCCAGGTCAAGGGCGATCCAGCGATCCGCGGCACGGTCATGTACCAATGCCGGGTGGAAAGTGCGATGGACCGGGATCTGGATCGTGCGCTCGCCATCCTCGACGAACTGCTGACCGAGCGGGACGTATTCCAGTGCGTGATCCATTTCTCCAGCAGCCAGTTCACGATCTGGACGGTCGCCGATCCGTTTCGCTATCGCATCCTCGATCAGGAGGCCCTGGGCGATCCTGATATCTGCCTGGTCTATCCACCCCAGCCCTACCCGGTCGACGCGGTGATCCCGCTGCAGGATATCGCGCACATTCTCGGCACCCTGCGCGCCCTGCGCATGGCCGACGAGAATATCTACCTGCGCATGGCCTCGATCAACATCTTCAACGGCATGATCAGCCTCACCTTTTCCTGCGACGGCACCCACTACATGCGCTACGACGAATTCCTCGGCAAGAACATCCAGTTCTGGTTCGGAACCGCCGCGTAAGCTCGTGCCGTGGGGAACCATCTGATTTATTCCCAATCCGCGTTTCACCGGCCCCTGGAACTCTCGCCGGAATATCCGGACTGACCTGCCGGGGATGCCCGGCTGGTAACAGGCGAAAGTTCTCCCGGCCAGCGGCAATTTTCTATAGTTGACTCGTGCTTGCCGATTCCGAGGAGACCCAAATGCTGGAACTGATCGTGAATGACCGCAGCCATAGCGTCGACGTCGAACCCGAGATGCCGTTGCTCTGGGTCTTGCGCGACCACCTCGCACTGCCTGGCGCCAAATACGGCTGTGGCATCGCCCTCTGCGGCGCCTGCACCGTGCACGTGGACAGCGAGCCGGTGCGTTCCTGCACACTGCCGGTGTCGGCCGCGGTCGGCAAAAAGATCGTCACCATCGAAGGTTTGTCCCAGGACGGACTGCATCGCGTCCAGCAGGCGTGGATCGACCATGAAGTCCCCCAGTGCGGCTACTGCCAGACGGGCATGATCATGTCGGCCGTCAGCCTCCTCGCCAGGTATCCGAAGCCGACGGATGCGGACATCGATGCGGCGATGACCAACCTGTGCCGCTGCGGCACATACGCCCGGGTGAGGACTGCCATCCATGCACTCGCCGAAGCACCCGCCACGCCGGCAGTCAAGGATCGCTGAGGAGACGCCGTGACGATCTCTCTGTCACGCCGCGAGTTTCTTCAGGTCTCCGCCGCGCTGGGGGGTGGATTCGTGCTGGAATTCTTTTTCCCGGTCGCCTCCTCGGCCGCCACCGGCGCGACGGTCACCGAGGTGAACGCCTGGATCGTGATCCATCCCGATGACCGCGTCGTGATCCGCATCGCCCGTTCGGAGATGGGCCAGGGCACCATGACCGCACTCGCGCAACTGGTCGCCGAAGAACTCGATTGCGACTGGGCGCAGGTGAGCACGGAGTTCGCCTCGCCCAACGAGCACATCAAACGCAATCGCATCTGGGGCTCGATGTCCACCGGCGGCAGCATGGGCGTGCGCTCTTCGCAGGACTATGTGCGCAAGGCCGGCGCCAGCGCCCGCGAGATGCTGGTCATGGCCGCGGCGGCACAGTGGAAAGTGCCCGCTGCGGAGTGCATGGCCGGGAACGGCGTGATCTCGCACCTGCCCACCCGCAGAACACTGCGCTACGGACAGGTCGCCGCCGAGGCGGCCCGCCTGACGCCGCCGAAGGATGTGAAGTTGCGCGATCCCGGGGACTGGAAGATCGCCGGCCATTCGCTGCATCGCCTCGACATCCCCGACAAGGTGCTCGGCAAGCCGGTGTTCGGCGTCGATGTCACGCTGCCCGGTATGCTGCATGCCTCTATCGCGCAATGTCCGGTGTTCGGAGGCAAGGTCCGGCGGATCGAAGCGCGCGAGGTATTGAAGATGCGGGGCGTGAAGAAGGTGGTGCAGGAGGCGGACTTCGTCGCCGTGGTCGCCGACAGCTGGTGGCGCGCCAACGAGGCGCTGAAGAAGCTGGTCATCGAGTGGGACGAGGGCGGCAACGGCAAAGCCGGCAACGAGACCATCGAAGCGATGCTGCGCGAGGGCCTCGCCGCGGCGAACCTGCCCCAGGCCCGCAAGCTGGGGGATACGCAGGCCGCCATGGAGGCGGCGGCGAAGGTGATCGAGGCCGAATACCAGTCGCCTTACCTCAATCATGCAACCCTGGAACCGCAGACCTGCACCGCCTGGTTCAGGCCCGATGGTTTCCTGGAGGTGTGGACCTCGACGCAGAACGGCGAGGCATCCCTGTCGGCCGCGGCAGAGGCCGCGGGTCTGCCGCTCGAACAGGTCGAGGTGCACAAGATGATGCTGGGTGGCGGCTTCGGCCGGCGCGGCGGCCCCCAGGATTTCGTCAAACAGGGGGTCGCGATCGCAAAGGCGATGCAGGGCGTGCCGGTGAAACTGATGTGGTCGCGCGAAGAGGACATGCAGCATGGCTACTATCGTCCCGCCAGCATCGTGCGCATGAAGGCAGGCCTGGACAGGCAGGGCAGGCTGATCGCCATGCACACGCGCATCGCCTGTCCGTCGATCCTAAAGGTTCTTCGACCGGACGCGATCACCAAGGAGGGCATCGACTTCACGGCGGTGCGCTTCTTCAACGACATGCCCTATGCGGTGCCGAACCAGCAGGTGGACTATGCCATGCGCAACGGCCATGTCCCGGTCGGTTACTGGCGCGGACCGGGACAGCAGAATGCGTTCTACCGCGAGTGCTTCATCGACGAGCTGGCCATCGCCGCCGGCAAGGACCCGGTCGAGTACCGCCTGTCGATGCTGAAGCCGGACGACAAGAACCGCTCGGTGCTGGAGGCCGCGGTGAAGGCCGCGGGCTGGGGAAGCGCACTGCCGCCAGGGGTCTACCGCGGCGTCGCGGTCGCCGACGGTTTCGGCAGCTTCACCGCCATGGTGGCGGAGGTGTCGGTGAGCGCGCAGGGAGAACCCGCGGTGCAACGCATCGTCGTCGCCATCGATTCGGGCCATGTCGTCAATCCGGATACCTGCCGCGCGCAGGCAGAGAGCAACGTGGTGTTCGGACTCGGCAGCATCCTGTACCAGAAGAACAACGTGAAGAACGGGCGCATCGTCGAATCGAACTTCCACGACTTCACGCTGCCGGGGATCGCCGAGATGCCGAAGGTCGAGACCGTGCTGGTCCCCACCGGCGGTTTCTGGGGAGGCCACGGTGAACCGGCCCTCCTCCCCCTGGCGCCCGCGGTGTGCAATGCCGTATTCGCCGCGACCGGCAAGCGCATTCGTTCACTGCCGGTCGATCCACTCGATCTGCGCAAATCATAAGAACTGGCGGGCACGGTGTTCATTTCGAATGCCGCGCCCTGTGGTGCGCGAGACTGGCGTTTTGAGTGATGACATGCAAAATCAATCTGCCGATCGCCCGAATGCAACACCCCGGCCAGGCCGGGGCTTGCAGCATGCAGCAGGTGTCAGAAGGCCTTGTCGAAGGCGATGGTGATCAGGCTCGAATTGCCGTAACGGCCCGAGCCGTTGTAGCTGGTGATGCCGGCGTCGCTGTGGTCGCGGAAGATGTCGTACTGCAGCTTGAGGGCGCTCGAAGAGGTGAGGTCGTAGCGCAGGGAGAATGCCAGATCGTCGGTGCGTTCGTCTGCCACGGCAGGGTCGGTATAGTTGCCGTGATATTTGGCATACGTGACCATCGGCAGCCATTTTCCGAAGCGGTAGCCGACCCCGAACAGGGCGGCCCAGTCGTGCTCCGGTGAAAGGATTTCGTCCGGTCGGTCGATCTTGCTCAGTTCGGAGCGCACCACCCAGTCGCCGTAGTCGACGATGGCGGCGGCCGACAGGAAGGTCTGCTTGCCGTTGTCGGTGCGCTCCGCGGCTACCGGATCGTAGGTCTCCCAGCCGGAACGCACGGCCGAGAATCGCAACTCCAGCCAATCCCGGCTCAAGCTCCAGTCCGCCCCGAAGATGTTGGTCCACTTCTCGTCGGTGCGCACCCCGCGGCCGAAATAGATCTGCTGATACGGGTTGTCCTTGCGGTCTTCGTTGCCATAGAAGAATTCCGCCGCCGAGTCCCATCCACCGAGCTTGGACCGATAGTTCAGATTTGCGCCATTGAAATTGACCACATCCCAGCCATAGGCCTGCGGCGGCAGACGCACCCAGGGCAGGGACAGGCCGATATCCTGCGATTCCGAGTAGTAGAACAACGGCAGGCGCTTGCGGCCGACCTGCACGCTGAGATTGTCGGTTGCCTGCCAGGTGGCATAGAGCCACTCCAGATTGACCCGTCCGTCGCGCGCGCCGCGCGAAACGACCTGTGCGGTGGCCGACCATTGCGGGTTGAAGGTGGCGACGCCCTGCAGGCCCAGTTTGCTGTCCGGGCCGATCGACCATTTGTTGGCGTCGTAGATGCCGGCCTGGCCGTAATCGACGACGACGAAGCCATCCGGCTGTTCCGAGCCGAAGCTTTTACCTGCCGCCAGGGTGAGGAATCCCGAGCCTTTGAAGTCGACAGCATGAGCGGTTCCGGCGAGGGAGAGCGTCAGGATGGCCAGCGCCAGGGATTGCTGCAGTGATTGAGTATTCACACGGCCTCCGTGCAAGGGGAAATTGAAATGTGGGGTAAGCATGACGGGAAGTCAGGGCGCGTAGATCACTTTCACGCTGCCGTCCACCGACGCCTTGTCGATGTAGCCGAGCATGCTTTTATTGCCGGCCAGCTGCTTCTTGATGTCGTCGTTGCCGGCGCCCTCCACGGGTGGCGTGCCTTTGCCGGTAAAGGCCAGCTTGGCCCAGGTGGACCGGGCCTGCGAGGCGGACTTGCCGGTCACTTTGGTGTAGAAATGATCGCGCAACGGGCTGGACTCGGGCTGGTCGATCAGTGCCGCCTTGCCGCCACCGGGCAGCGAACTGGCTTTGCCCAGGAACAGTTCGGAGACTTGGTCCTTGCTCAGTTGGCCGATGCCGGAACCCGATCCGGCCACGACCGCGAAATCGGCCGCGCCGGCGGATAGGCTGAAGCAGGCAAGCCCCGTGATCAGGGTGCGGGTGGTGTAGTCAGTCAAACGCATCAGGTTTCCCCTTTTCCGTTGCCGTAACTCGGTATTCAAAGGCGGAAGCGTTCGATGGCCGAGGCCAGATCGCTTGCCAGTTCTTCAACTCGTTTGGAGGATGCGGCCATGGTGCCGACCGCACCGCCATTGCGCTCGACCAGCCGCACGATATTGCCCATGCTGGTCTCGATCTCGCCCAGGCTGGCCAGGCTCTCATTGATGGCCGCGTGAATGCCGTTGACCGCCCGGCTGGCGTCGTCCGCACCCGTGTGGATGCGCGCCATCCCCTCCGAGGCGTTGCGCACCAGACCCACGCCGTCGCCGACCTGGCTGTTGACGCCTTCCATGCTGCGCACGGCATCGTCCACGCTGCGCTGGATGGTCGAGATGACGGTCGAGATCTCGTCGGTGGACTTTCCGGTGCGTTCGGCCAGTTTGCGCACTTCGTCGGCGACCACGGCAAAACCGCGCCCCTGCTCTCCCGCCCGTGCCGCCTCGATGGCCGCATTCAGTGCGAGCAGGTTGGTCTGGTCGGCGATCTCCTTGATCACCGAAACGATGCTGGTGATCTGCTTGGAATAGTTGCCCAGTTGCTGCACCAGTTCGGCGGATTGGTGTACCGAACCGGAGATGGTTTCCATTTCGCGGACCACGTTGCCCATCACCTCCTGGCCTTCCTGAGACAGGGTGCCGGCCAGGTCGGAGAGCGATTTGGCCTGATCGGCGGCCACGCCGATGTGATTGATGCGGCCGGAGATGTGCGATACCTCGCCGGCCGTGTTCTGCGCCGCGCCGTTTTCGTCGACGCCGTTCTGTTCGACCTGATCGACGTCCTTCGCCAGGGCGTGGGCCCGGCGGGTCAGTTCCGATGCGCTGGTCTGGACCTTGCCGATCAGTCCGCGCAACTGGGCCTGCATGTTGGCGATGGAGGCCATCAGGCATTCCCCGTTGCCCGGCGGGACCGGGATGGACTGGCTCAGGTCGCCCTCGGCGATGCGGTTGGTGATCGCCGAGACGGTGCTGGGTTCGCCGCCGATCTGGCGCAGGATGCTCATCGTCACCAGAACGCCGAGCAGGGCGGTAAGCATTACCGCCACGCCGGCCACGACCGTCATGGCCTGGCTCGAAAACCGGGTGGTGGCCTCGGCCTCAAGGGTGACGCGCTGCACGTTGGCGGCATTCGCCTGCAGGACATCGGCCAGGTGTTTTTCCGCCGTCTGGTAGGCGGTGCGCTGCTGGCCGCCGAGCATGAAATAACTTTGGAAAAGTGTTTTCTGACGGGCGAAGTCCTTGTTCTGCGACAAGTCCGAGATCAACTTGATGATGTCCAGGTCGAGAACTTTCCACTGCTCCCACGCGGTCGAAAACGTCTTCCAGCGTTCCTCTTCCTCGGCGGTTTTCGGCAAGGCTTCGTATTCCCTCCGGACCGCTTCCGCCAGGCTCCAGATCCGCTCCTTGTCGGCGGCGATGCCCTTGAACATCTCCTGTGCCTCGGGGTCGTTTTCCCAGAGCCCGACTTCGTAGGTGCTGGAACGCAAGGCGGTCTGGTAGCCCTGCAGTTTCTGCAGGGCGAGGATGGAAGGCAGACGGTGGCGACCGATCTCGCGCACCCCGTCGGCGCCGGCGTTGATGCCGATCGAACCGGTCACGATGTTGGCGATCAGGGCCAGACTCACCACACCGATCAGCAAGCCCAGTTTCATCTTCAGGTTCAAGGCATGCAGCATTGCGGAGCTTCCAGGTAATTGCATCGGATACGCCGCTCGGGGGCACAAATTACCGGAGCGACACCGGCACCTATTGCGGCGCGACCGGTGAAATCTTTAATGAAAGCGATGCATCGGCAAATGTGGATCGGCGGATTCACCCGCCTGGCATGCAGACTGCGAAGCTCAGGGGTTCGCGAACGGCAGCATCGGATGGCCGCGCAGAACCCGCTCCATGAACATCAGCCCCGCGTGCGGTTCGCCGATGCCGCCTTCGGCGTAGATCAGAGTGAACAACGCGTCGGCCTGCTCGGCCTCGACCAGCACCAGGGTCACATCCTTCTCGTCGAACAGCATGCGACCCGGTTTCACCCGGCGGGTGCCGACGCCGCGCGCGTGGTGATGCGAGACGGCCAGCACGCCGGATTCGCCGGCCAGTCGCTGCATCAGCGGCTCGCCCCGACCAGCCGGCAGGATGACTGTGATCAGCTTCTTGCCGGAACGGCCGATGTGACCGAGTACGCTCATCGGCCCTCCTCGTGATGTCTGTCGGAGGCGTGCAGACCGAAACGGGCGGCGATCTCGTGCGGGATGTAGGTCGCCATCTTCTCCAGCGGCGTGACCCACATGATGCCCATGCCGGGGGTATCCATCTTGGCGGCGACGAAGATGCGCTCGAAGATCAGGTCTGCCAGGTCGCCGGGCGCGACGATGTAGACCACCTCCTTGTCGACGTCGACCGTCAGGCCGAGCAGGCCCATGCGCTTCTGGCGCACGCCGGTGCCGCGGGCATGGAAGATGGTTGCGCCCTGCGCACCGGCTTCCTGCGCCACCTGCACAATCTCGTCGGCGGCGCCGCGCTGTACCACGGCTGTGATCAGCACGGCATCGACGAGAACGATCATCTCAAGGCTCATTGCTTTCTCCTCGTCAGACGGCCGCGAACGTCCACCCACAGGCCGAGGGACAGCACGGTCAGGATGGGTCCGACCGAACAGAGCGCCAGGATGCCGAAGCCTTCCGGCACATGCACCGCCTCGGCCAGACCGATCCCCAGCGCCAGCAGCAGCGGTACGGTGACCGGTCCGGTGGTGACCGCGGCGCTGTCCCAGGCAAGGTTGACGAACTCTTCGCGCGATAAAACCGTGAGCACCAGCGCGATCACATAGGCGCCGATCAGCAGGCCGGCCAGCGGCAGGTCGAAGAGGATGCGCGCCACGCCGAACATCGCGCCCAGCCCGACGCCGGCGGCCACCACGCGGATCAGCATGGCCTTCTGGATGGCGCTGTCGGTCAGGTTTTCCACGGTCAGCCCGGCGGCATTGAGCGCCGGTTCGGCCACGGTCGCGCCGAAGCCGATGACGAAGGCGAATGCCAGCACCAGACCGATGCCCAGCATGCGCGGATAGAGCGGCGGCTCGCCGGTGAGGTGGTGCGGCGCGAAGGCCCAGGGGACGTTATTGCCGGCCTCGTTGCCGAGTTCCGCCAGACCGGCGGAGAGGCCCAGGTTGAACAGGATCATGCCCAGCACCGCCAGGCTCACGCCATAGACGAACACGTTGACATGGCGCATGCGGTACTTGAGCAGGAGGCGTTGCACCAGATACAGCAACAGCACCAGCGGCACGATGGCGCGCAGCGCGGCGATGGCCTCGGCGGCCGGCATCCGCAGGTACCAGTTGGACAATTGCGGAATGCTGGCGGGGAGCGCCGCCGAGGGCGCGACCTGGGTGGCGACGAACATGACCGCAATGATCGGCAGCAGCGAGGCCAGCGTGACGATGCCGAACCCGGCCAGGGGATTGTCGCCGCGCCCGGCCGAAGCGGCCACGCCGATGCCGATCGACAGCACCAGCGGCACCGTCACCGGCCCGGTGGTGATGGCGCCGCAGTCCCAGGCCAGCCCCAGCACCCGGTCGATGCCTGGCTGGCCGGCCAGCCAGGCGGTGAATCCGAGGCAGGGCGGCACGATGAGCAGGATCAGGGTCTTGAGGGGCCAGTCGACGATGAAGCGCAGCAGCCCGAGCATCACCGCCAGTCCACCCCCTGCGGCCATGGCCATGACCAGGCGATTCGAGTGCGGGTCGAGGAGGGTCTTGAGCAGACCGGCGTTATCTGCCGGTATGAAGCCGGCCGCTACCTGAAGGGCGCCGATGGCCGGCTCGGCCAGGGTGGTGGCGGCGCCGAGCAGCAGGCCGAACGCGAGGATCACCGGCGCAGGCGCCCGGCCGGGCAGGAGGAAGCCGATATGCTCGGCGAACGGCATCAGGCCGCGCTTGACGCCCTCGATGAAGAACATCAGGCCGAACACCACCGCGCCCACGCCCAGACCGATGCGCACGGCCTGGACCGGTGTGCTGCGCAGGGCCAGGGCCTGGAAGACCACCAGCAGCAGGGCCAGCGGCACCACGGCGCGCAACTGTTCGTTGAAGCGCACCGTGATATACGGTGTGACCAGGCGGTGCAGGTCGATGGGCCGCAACATGCAGCGGCCGGTGCGGCCGGGGAGATCACGCTCCAGCGCCACCACGTCGCCGTAACTGACCTGGCGCTGGTGGCGGCGGATGGCCCCCAGGTACTCGCCGTAGCGCAGTTGCCTGTCGGGCATCGGTCAGTCCCTGAATGGAGGTCGCGTCATCGGCGCCGCGGTCTTGCGGCAGTAGCAATAGACGAACTGCTGGACCTTGCCCGCCGGCGTCTGGTGCGCCTCGGTCTCGTGGCGCAGCAGGGTGAAGGCGTCGCCGAATTCGGCATGCAGGCTGTCGGGCCGGTAGCGCACGATGGGCAGGCCGCTGCAGCGCTCCGGACCATCCTCGGCGAAGCTGGCGACGATCACATGACCGCCCGGCTTCACCGCCCGCAGCACCGTCCGCACGTAGACCTCGCGCTCGCGAGCTTCGGTCAGGAAGTGAAACACGGCCCGGTCGTGCCAGAGGTCGTAACGACGCTCGGGCAACTCGATTTGTGTGATATCGGCCTCGATCCAGTGCACAGCCGCGGCAGGCT
>Ga0302322_100001186_pt1 | contig 21207 bp, 16 predicted proteins | sample Fen_T0_2_FD_203757 | JGI IMG/M metagenome (GOLD analysis project Ga0302322, IMG submission 203757) | Peat permafrost microbial communities from Stordalen Mire near Abisko, Sweden - Fen_T0_2 | ecosystem: Environmental > Terrestrial > Soil > Wetlands > Permafrost | place: Sweden: Abisko...
GAAGCCCATGGCCGCCAAGATGGTCCAGCCTTGCTTCTGATTTCCGGCCATGCGGCCGAAGGTGTAGGTCAAGGCCGCGGGGATGCAAAGGATAAGCAGCATTTCGATAAAATTGGTGAATGGCGTCGGGTTCTCGAAGGGATGGGCACTGTTGGCGTTGAAGAAGCCGCCACCGTTGGTGCCCAGTTCCTTGATTGCCTCTTGTGAGGCCACGGGGCCAAGCGGGATGACCTGGGACGCGCCTTCCAGAGAGGTCACATGCAGGTACGAGCCAAAGGTCTGGACCACCCCTTGCGAGACCAGCAACAGCGTGAAGATCACGCTGATGGGCAGGAGCACGTAGACGACGGAACGGATCATGTCGACCCAGAAATTGCCCAGGCCCTTGTCGTCCTTCTCACTCGCCTTGCGGGTTAATCCGCGCGCCAGGGCCAGCGCGACGCCAAGCCCGGCCGCGGCGGACATGAAGTTGTGCCACGCCAGACCCGCCATCTGGGTGAAGTAGCTCATGGTGGTCTCGCCCGAGTACGACTGCCAGTTGGTGTTGGTATTGAAACTGACCGCCGTGTTGAAGGCCAGATGCTCCGCCGGCCCGGCCAGTTTCTCGGGGTTGAACGGCAACACGTGCTGCAAGCGCTGGATGAAGTAGGTCACCACGATGCCGATCACGCTGAACACCAGCAGCGCGGCCGTGTATTCTTTCCAGTTCTGCGCGGCAGGCTGCTTGAGTCCGCTTAGGCGCAGAAGGAAGCGTTCGACCGCACCCAGGGTGCGCTGGAAGGGCCTCTTCTCGCCTTCGAACACGCGGTAGAGATAGACTCCCAGCGGCTTGGTAAGCGCGAGAATCACGAGCAGAAAGAATGCAATTTGAAGCCAACCGTTCGCAGTCATGTGGGCTCCTTAGAAACGCTCAGGTTTGACGAGTGCGTACACCAGGTACGCGGCAAGGGCGACCGCGAGTAGTCCGCCAAGGGCATAGTCGAGACTCATGAAGTTCTCCCAGGTGACGGGTTAGAGTTTTTCGCAGGCCTTGGTGTAGAGCCAAGCGCCCGCGAAGAAGCCGATAGTGATGATGGTGAAAAGTAGATCTTTCATGGCGTTCACTCTGCGAATACAGCATGGCCCGTGCCAAACCCTTCCGCGCCGGCGCCGCGAACAATCGCTGGGCCGCAGGCACGCCACGGGTTGCAAAGAGAAACAATCGCGACGGCGAAGGTTGTAAAGTGCAACCTTTGGGCGTGGTCATCCACGTCCAGGCAAGCTCTCGCGTTGGCGCACTACTTGCTAGACCTGCAACGGACCGCAACAGACCGCGACTGAACACCCATCATGACCAACCCCAACCCGCGTCCACGCGCCGAGGATTTCCTCGAGCTGGTTCAGAAGAGCAAACGCGGCCGGCTGAAGCTGTACATCGGCTTCGCCGCCGGTGTGGGCAAGACCTACCGCATGCTGGAAGAGGCGCACGCCCTCAGGAAGCGCGGTGTGGACGTGGTCATCGGATTCATCGAAACCCACGGCCGGGTGGAAACCGCTGCTCTGGTGCACGAACTTGAGCTCGTGCCCTTGCGCAAGGTGGAATACCGCGGGGTCGTCATCGAGGAGATGAGCCTGAACGAGATCCTCAAGCGCAAGCCCGAGGTCGCCCTGGTCGATGAGCTGGCGCACACCAATACGCCGGGCAGCCGCAACAAACGTCGCTACCAAGACGTCCTCGAGCTCCTCGACGCAGGCATCAATGTCATCGGCGCTTTCAACGTGCAGCACCTGGAGAGCCTCAACGACCTGGTCGAACGAGTCACCGGCGTGACCGTGCGCGAAACCGTCCCCGACAGCTTCCTCAAGCAAGCCGATCAGGTGGTCAACCTCGATCTCACCGTCGAGGATCTGCAGGAACGGCTGCGCGCAGGCAAGATCTACTCCACCGATCGTATCCCGTGGGCATTGGAGCATTTCTTCAAGGAACAGAACCTGGCCCATCTGCGCGAGCTGGCCCTGCGGGAAGTTGCCGAAAGCATCGAGCGCTCCGCCGCCGTGACCCGGCCGATGCTCGGCGACGGCAGCGGAGCGCATAACTCGGCCACCCGCAGCCGCGTGATGGTGTGCGTATCCTCGGGATCCACGCGCACGCCCATGCTGGTGCGCCGGGGCTCGCGCATGGCGGGCCGATTCAACACCGACTGGTTCGTGGTGTTTGTCGAGACGCCGAACGAGACACCCGACCAAATCGACGCTGAGCTGCAGCGCCACCTCTTCGCCAACATCGAAAAAGCCAAAGAGCTGGGCGCCGAAACCGTACGCATCAAGGGCAAGGATCCGGTGGAGGCCATTCTGGAATTCGCCCGGTCGCACAATGTCGGTCACATCATCGTGGGCCGCTCGCAGCAGGCCTGGTGGAAGCAGTTGCTCGGGCGTTCGATCCCCCTGCGCCTGGTGCGCGAAGCCGGCCAGTTCGACATCCACATCGTCTCGCTTGAGGACGAGGTGACCGCATGACCTTCCGGGGCAAGCTCATGCTCACCATGGCCCCGCTGGTCTTGGCCCTGGCGGCGGTGGGCGTAGTCTCGGGCATGGTGACAGGCATCTTGGCTCGCCAGCCAGGTACCATCTGGAAGGACAACTATCGCAGCGTGCTCGCGGCCGAGCGCATGAAGGAAGGCATCGAGCGCATCCACGAATCCGTGCTGCAAGAGTTGCTCGGCCGGGAGGAGGCGGCAGCGAGCTCGGTGATGGCCAACATGGAGCTCTTCGAACGCGAGCTCGCCATCGAAGCCGCCAACATCACCGAACCCGGCGAGCGCGAGGCCGTGGCCAAGATGCGGTCGCGCTGGACGGACTTCAAACGGGTCTTGGGCCAATTCACCGCGACGACCGATCTGGCGGCTCGCAAGGCGTTCGCCTTCGCCACCTTGAGCCCGTCGTTCAGAAACGTAAAGCAGACCGCCGACGAAATCCTGGACATCAATCAGGACGCCATGATTCTCAAGGGCCAGCGTACCGAGCTGCGCGCAGCCCGCTTTGAACGCATCCTCACCGTGGCGGTCATCCTGGCCTCGGTCTTGGGCCTACTGGCCTCGGTCAGCTTGACTGCCCGCCTCCTGAGGCCGCTCGGCGTGGTATCCGCCGCCGTGCGACGCTTTGGCCAGGGCGACCTGCAAGCGCGCGCACGCATCCAAGGCGAAGACGACATCGCCCAGCTAGCACAAGAGTTCAACACCATGGCCGATCACCTCGAGCGCTATCGAAAGAGTTCGCTGGGTGAGCTCCTGCAAGCACAACAAGCATCGCAAGCCGCCATCGACAGCCTGCCCGACCCTGTGTTGATGCTGGATGCGGCCGGCAACCTGCAAGGCACGAATGCGGCTGCCCGAACCATCCTGGGCATCGACCCCGAAGAGAGCGGCAGCCCTTCCTTCGAGCGGGTAGACCCCGGCGTGCGTTCGCTGCTTGATCGCGTACGCGCCCACGTTGTCGGCGGTCGCGGCGCCTATAGCCCGAAAGGCTTTGAGGAGGCTTTGCGCGTGCCCGCACCGGATGGCGAGCGCATCTATGTCCCGCGCGCCACGCCTATCTACGGCGAAAACGGCAGCGTCGCGGGCGCGGCCGTTGTGCTTCAAGATATCACCCGGCTCTTCCGCTTTGACGAGCTCAAGAACAACCTGGTGGCCACCGTCGCGCACGAATTCCGAACCCCCCTCACCTCATTGCGTATGGCCATTCACCTGTGCACGGAAGAGGCGGTGGGATCGCTGACCAATCAACAAGCCGACCTGCTCTTCGCCGCGCGCGAGGATTGCGAACGCTTGCAGACCATCGTCGATGACTTACTCAATATGTCCCGCCTTGAATCCGGCGGTATCGACCTGCAAAAGCGCAGGGTCGAGCCGCAATCGCTGGTGGACTTGGCCATCGACGTACACGCCGCCGCCGCGAAGGGGCAGCAGATCACCCTGCGCTCCGAGGTCTTTCCCGGCCTGGCGGAAGCCTTCGCCGACCCGGATCGCCTGCAGCTTGTCTTCACCAATCTGATCAGCAATGCGCTTCGCTACTCGCCGGCCGGCAGCGAAATCGTGGTGCGAGCACTGGCCGAGATCGGCCCGGCTGACGCTTCCGACGGAACCGCCTCCGACCTCAGCCACATTCGCTTTGAAGTCCGCGACCAGGGTCCCGGGATTCCCGTCGAGCATCAAGAAGCGCTTTTCGAAAAGTTCTTCCGCGTGCCCGGCCGGCCGGGTGGCGGCGCCGGCCTCGGCCTTTTTATTGCGCGCGGAATCGTGCAAGCCCACGACGGTCGCATTGGCGTCAGCAGCGAGCCGGGCCACGGCTCCACCTTTTGGTTCACCATCCCGGCGGCGCCGGATCGCCCCGTATAGGATTCACCATGGCACTTCCCCTTCAGGCCAAAGTCGGACAAACCCTCGACGGGCGATTCTTGCTCAGCGAGGAAATCGGCCACGGTGGCATGTCGACCATCTTCAAGGCGCAGGATCTCCAGGATCAAGAAAAGCCGGTGGTGGTCAAGGTTGCCCTTCCCGCCTTTTCCAGCGGCGTGGGTGCGTGGTCCATGTTCCAGCGCGAAGAGGAAATCGCCCGCACCCTCGACCATCCATTCATCCTCAAGTTCCTGCCCCTGGCCGCGGGCACGCACCGGCCCTACATGGTCATGGAATTCGTTCCCGGCGTCACGCTGGCCGATCGTCTGGCCCAGCAGTCACGTCTGCCTGAAACCGAAGCCGTGTCCATCGCCAGCAAGGTCTGCGATGCACTGGAACACGTTCACCAGCACGGGGTCGTGCACTATGACCTCAAACCCGGCAACGTCATGTTGTGCCCGGACGGAACCATCCGGCTCATCGACTTTGGATTGGCCCACACCGCGATCACCGCCCGTTTCACCCTATCGGGTGGCGTGCCCCCGATTGGCTCTTCGGACTACGTCGCACCCGAGCAAATCAAGCGCAGGCGTGGGCGCAAAAGTGTCGACATCTACGGCGTCGGCACCCTGCTGTACGAGATGCTGACCGGCAAGACGCCCTTTCCCGGCGACGATCCCTTCGTGGTGGCCAGCGCGCGCTTGCTGGGCGACCCTCCCGCGCCGCGCACCCTGAATCCAGCCATCTCGCGCCAGGTGGAAGAGATCGTGCTGAGGGCGCTACGCCGAGATCCCACCGAGCGCTACCCCAGCGCCGCGGCCATGAAGGCAGATCTCGATCATCTAGAGCAGGTCGCGGTCACCGGCCTTTCCGAGCATCTGCAACCAGTCACACGCTGGCGCCGCAGCCTCCGCCTCGCCCGCCACATCGCCACCTGGGTCCTGCTGCCCGTGGCTTCGCAGGTCATCCTCTTCCTCCTGCTGTGGCGGCACCTCACGCATAAGCCGTAGTGGCGCTGCACGCGCGCTGCTCAGCCCTGGCGTGGATTGCTTTCGACTCGGCTTTCCGCCGCCGGCCAACCGCTCATGGTTAGAAAGACGTCAAGCACGAACAGTGCGATGGCGAGGTCGTTGAAGAGTGTGGCCTGGGGCAAGTCCGGCCAAAGCTGGTTGGCGGCCCAGAACAAAAAGGCAACAGCGAGCAGGATGGCCTTCACCACGTCCTTGCACCCAGGACGAAGAACCGCCTGATGAGCGAGGTAGGCAACCGCAATGAGCGCGAGTGGAAGCGCACCCAGCAGATCATGGGCGCGCGCGGGAAACAGTGAAGGACCCACGTCCCAGATCACCAGGACGACAAGGGATAGAAGCGCGATCCCAGCCAATACCATGGGCACCAGCCGGCGGGATCGTTCAGGTTGGTTCAGCATCGGCAAAGCCTAGCGCATCGCTGCTCGCGGCCAAGGCCTCGCCGTCGTGCAACCTGCGGTATTCCTGACCCTTGAACCTTGCAATTCGCAGGGGTGCGGGAGACAGAAGGCAGCAACTGACTTGGAAAGGGTTGGCGCAAGAGATGCAGTGCTATGGCCGTCGAGACGAGGCCACACCATGAAGACCGTCATCACCAGAGAGCCGCAGGAAATCAGGGAGGCGCAGGAACCGATACAAGGTAAACCCAGCTCGCTGAGTCTTCCCTGGCTCCTCGGCGGAGTCGTGTTTCTGGCGCTGTTTCTGGCGTTCCTTCTGCATTATCGCGAGGACGCAAACCCGGCTCGGCAACTCTCCGACAAGGCCAGTCGCGTCGATGTGGTTGCGAGGATGCAGCTCGCGCTAGCCTCGGAGTCAGAGGCCGAAAAAAGCGCCGTCATGGCGATCACCGACCAGGACTCCCAGACCTTTGCCGACCAGGCCCGAGCCGCGACTGCGGCGGTTGAGCGAGATCGACATGAGATCGGAGCATTGCTTGCAGCCAGTGGAACCGAGCGCGAGAAGGAGCTGCTGACCCAGTTCTCCGAGACCTTCGGCCGGCTCAAGGGCCTGGACGAAGAAGTGCTGGGCCTGGCGGTGAAGAACACCAACCTCAAGGCCTATGGACTATTGTTCGGTCCTGCCGCGAGTACGCTGGCCGAGATGGACTCAGCCCTCGCCCGCGTCGTTGCAACGCACGCAGACTCGCCCAGCACCAAGCGGGTGACTCCCCTGGCATTTGGCGCCCGCCTTGGGGTGCTACGAATCCAGGCGTTGCTTGCGCCCCACATCGCGGAAGAAGGCGACGCGAAGATGGACCAAATGGAAGCCTCGATGAGCAAGGAAGAGGTGGAGGTTCGAAAGGATCTCGATGGGCTCGCGGCCTTGGCAAAGTCCAAAGGCGACACCGACGTGGCATCGGCGCTCTCGCAGTTCGGCCGCTACCGGGAGCTCAAGGCACAAATCCTGGCGCTATCACGAGAGAACACCAATGTCCGCTCGCTGACCCTATCCCTGAACCAGAAGCGCAAGGCGATGGCTGTCTGCCTGGACGCACTCAACGCACTGAAGGTCGCCATTCTCGAAGAACCCATTGCTGGCGTGACCTACGGCCGCGTGCCCAAGCCTCGATAGCCACGATGATTCTCGACAGGTCGGAAGGGCACTCATGCTACCCTCGCGCCGTGCTTTCTCACGTAGGAATTGTCCCTGGTCGACGAACGTGCCAGTTGTTGGTCTGCTCTCTTGCCGTCATCGTCGCTGTCATGGTCGCTACCCTCGGCCTGACCTCTGGCTGCCAAGGGGGCCGCAACTTCTTCACGCAGGTCGCCGATTCGCACCGGTTGGCCGCAGAGCTGCGGATTCAATTCAACCAAGCAGCCGATGCGTCCAATCGCGCCGTTATGGCGGATACCGATGAGGCGTCGATTGCCTTCGCACGCGACGCCGAAAAAGCGCTGAAGATCGTCGACAGTGACGTCCAGACGCTCATGCCCCTGCTACACAGCTTGAGCTTCTCGAGGGAGATCCAGCTTCTCGAAGACTTCGGAAAGCACTTTGCCCAATACCGGGAGCTCGACCGCACCATACTGACCCTGGCCATCGAGAACACCAATCTCAAAGCGCAAGACTTAGCCTTCGGTCCCGCGCGGGAGGCCGCGGACAATTTCCGGAATGCTCTCGGTGCCGTGGCACTCAGAGTCCCGCCCAAGGATCGCTGCAAGATCGATGGGCTGATTGCCAAGGCAGTCCTGGCCGTGCGCGAAATTCAGATCCTTTACGGCCCCCATATCGCCGAGCCCAACGATGCCGCCATGACCGACATGGAGCAAGCAATGGCCAACCAGGACACAAGTGCGAGGGGCGCCCTAACGTCGCTGACAGAGGTGGTTCCCCGAGATGTGCGTCCAGCGCTCGCCACCGCGCTTTCCGCGCTCGACCGCTTCAAGGATTTTTCCCGCCAGATCGTGGCGCTCTCGCGTCGCAACACCAACGTTCGCTCGCTCAAGCTTTCGCTCCAAACCAAGCCACCGCTCACTGCCGCCTGCAATGAGAGCCTCCGCGCGCTCCAAGACCTGCTCACCAAAGAGGACATCAAGGCCACGCGGTGACCGCGCTGAAGGCGAGGTGGTGCGATCCCTAGTGCTGAAGGCAAAGTGGCATCGGACTGTGCTTGAGGATGTCGCGAGTGCCTGAGCCATGGAACAACTCCGCCAGACGCGAGTGGGCGAAGGCTCCCATCACCATGAATCCCGCACCGAGCTCCTTCCCGAGCGCAACCAACACCTCGGGTGTGGACAGCAGCGAAACGATATTGTGGATGAAGGTCTTGATTCCGAATGCGCGCAATTTTTCCGCGGCGCGGTTGGCGACGTCCCACGCCTTCTCGCCATCATCGCCGACCGTGGCAACGTGCACCTCTCTGCTTTCGGCCAGGCCGCTCTTGGCGAAGCTCATCAGCGCGTGCTCGGAGGCCTCGCTTCCATCGTAGGCAACAAGCACCCGATGGCCAAGATCGGCAGGGACAGCAGCAAGGGACTCCGGAACAAGGATGATCGGGCGACTTGCGTGACGTAGAATCATCTCTCGCGTCGAGGAGTCCTCGCTCTCGGTCTCAAAGCGGAAATTCGCATCGCGCCCCATGATGGTAAGATCGTGGCGTTCCATTTCACTGAGGATGCTTGCCCCTGGACGGCCAACGATCTCAAGCGTGCGAACGGGAACACCCTCCAAGTGGCAACGGCTTTCGAACCGCCCTAACCAGTCCGAGGCGTAGGCACGTGCGTCCGCCAGCAGGACCTTGTCGCGTTCGCGCTTGAAACTCATTCCACCGACCCCCGCTGGCGTGCCCGCGCAAATGTCGGGCTGGTCCACGATCGCCATCCCAACCAGCGTCGCGTTCCGCTCGCGTGCGATGGCAATGGCAGTTCGGGTTGCGGAGTCGCTACTCGGCGATCCTTCGAGACAAACCAAGATATCTTTGATCATGTTCGACTCCCATGGTGCAGTGACGATACTGGCCGTTGGTTGTGCATACGCCAGGCCAGCCTGGATAAGGATTTGTGGGGCTTGGGACAATCAAAATCCGAGAAAAGCCTGCTTTGTGCAACGATTCAGGTCGACAGCCATGCATCGTGCAAGCTCACGGCAGGCTACGGGCTTCGCTGCCGCGTCGCGACCTTGGCCAGCCTGCCGAGGTTGGGATTCACTTGCCGCACGGTCAGAATGTTCCTGGTAATGAACTGGCCGGCCGGATCGCGACCGTCGTCGTAGGTGATATTGCTACTCAACCACCAACTGGCAGCAGCTCGCCGACGGCGATGCCGACCAGGGGGCCTAGCACGATGGCCAGCCATTCCAGCCTGCTCAAGTGAACCTTGGGCCCGCCGTGCAGATACGGAATCAGCACGCCCAGGGCAGAGCCGACAGTGGCCCCGACGAGCACGTCGGAATAGAAATGCTTGCCCGCGCGGGTGCGCAGGTCAGCCGTCGTGCTGGCCAATGCCAGGTAGGTGCCCCAGACCGCGGCACGGGCGTGTGTGTCGCTTGTGCTCTGGGCAAAGAGATAGGCGCCAGCCACCGACGCCGAGAACGTCGTACTCGCGTGTCCGGAATAGAAGGAAAGGTGCGAATCCTTGCCCTGCGACTCGGCGTAGGCCACCACATTGGGATCGTCGCTGTATACGTAGGGGCGCGGTCTGGCCACCAAGGATTTCACCACCCCATTCAGCGCCAACTCGACCAGCAGGGTCTCGCCATAGATGGCCGCGCGCTTGGCAAATTCGCTGTCGCAGCCGCGTCCGAAGAGCAAGTTCACGGGCGCCACCACATTCACGCCAAGCAGAATATCGCTGACCTTGGCCGCGCTGGACGAGTAGCGCCCCTTCAGGTGATCGTCGATGGGCAGAAGCTGCGTGTTCCAACGAGTCGAGCGATCGACCGGAATGAGCGTGGACAGACCAAGCGCGGCGGCGGAAGCCACAGCCGTGGTCCCGTCTAGTACCCAGCTCAGATGAAGCGATCGGCTCGCGTCCTGATCCACGACGGAACTGGCGGGCGATGATGGCAAGGCCTCGTCAGCTCGCGCTGGGCAAGCAAGCGAGATAATCAGACCGGCAGCCACGAGCCAAGGGTTTCGCACCTTGCCCTACGCCTACCGTGAAGTCCTCAATCGCGCCACTCGGATTCATCCGTTCGTCGGACACCGTGCTAGAAGATCGCCAACTTCTTGAGGATCCAAACGCCATGAGCAATGCAAACAGCGAAAACTCGGTAACTCTCGTCAGCAGCGGCGGCTTGGCCGATATCTATCGGTTGCGTGCTGCCTCCGGGATCGAGGCCTTGATCACCAACTACGGCGGCACCGTAATGTCGCTGCGGGTTCCCGACGCGCACGGAGCCATGGACGACATCGTGCTGGGATACGAGCAGCCCGAGGACTACGTCATTGCCAGCCCCTACTTCGGCTGTCTGGTCGGCCGCTACGGCAATCGCATCGCCAAGGCCAAGTTCTCGCTCGACGGCACCCAGTACACGCTGGCAGCCAACAACGGCGAGAACTCGCTGCACGGCGGAATCAAGAGCTTCGACAAAGTGGTGTGGACCGCCCGCCCCGTGCAAAGCGAACTGGGACCGGCCCTGGAACTTCGCTATCTCAGCAAGGATGGCGAGGAAGGCTTTCCGGGCAATCTGGACGTGACCGCGCGCTACACGCTCACCGCGGAGCGTGGCCTACGTCTGGATTTTTTCGCCACCACCGACAAGAAGACCATCGTCAACCTGACCCACCACTCGTACTTCAACCTGACGGGCAAGGGCGACATCCTGGGTCACAAGGTGTTCATCAACGCCAAGCGCTTCACCCCGGTGGACGCCGGGCTGATTCCGACCGGCGAATTGCGCCCAGTGGCGGGCACCCCCTTCGATTTCACCACGCCCACCACCATCGGCGCCCGCATCGACGCCGACGACGAACAGGTTCGCCTGGGCGGCGGCTACGACCACAACTGGGTCATCGACAAGCCGCTGGGGGAGCTTGGCCTGATGGCACGCGTGTTCGAACCCACCACTAGCCGCACCATGGAGGTGCTGTCCACCGAGCCCGGCACGCAGCTGTACACGGGCAACTACCTCGACGGCACCATCACGGGAAAGGGCGGTTGGCGCTACAGCAAGCGCGCCGCCCTGTGCTTCGAACCCCAGCACTACCCCGACACGCCCAACCAGCCGACCTTCCCGTCCGTCGTGCTCGTCCCCGGCCAGACCTACAAGAACACCATCATCTACAGGTTTTCGACTACCGCCCGCTGAATCTCCGTGACAGCTTCTGGCTCTAACCGCCATGACCCACAAGGATCCGGTGTGCGGGATGACGGTCGATCCCGCACGCGCCAAGGGCCAACACGACCACCAGGGCACCACGTACTATTTCTGCGCGGCGGCTTGCCGTGCGCGCTTCATCGCCGATCCGGCACGCTACCTGGCCGCTGACTATCGGCCCGCAGGCATGGGCGGCGGGCTGGTGTCCTTGGGTCGCCCGCGCATGATGCGGGCGGCGCCAGCACCAGCCCCCGCGCCTTTGCCTGCTCCTGCACGATCCCCTGCCCCCAGCGGCCCGCGCTACGTGTGCCCCATGGATCCCGAGGTGTCGAGCCCCGTGCCCGCGGCCTGCCCCAAGTGCGGCATGGCCCTCGAAGCCGAGACCATCACCCTCGACGAAAGGCCCGATCCCGAACTCGCGAACATGACCCGAAGGTTTTGGGTCGCCTTGGTGCTGACAGCGCCGATCTTTCTCTATGGCATGGCGACGATGATTGTCGGCCATCGCGCCATGCACCTTCTGCCCGCGCGCGTGCTGGCCGCGCTGGAGCTGGCCCTGGCCGCGCCCGTGGTGTTCTGGGCCGGATTTCCCCTACTTTCGCGTGCGTGGCTTTCGCTGCGCAACCGCAGCCCGAACATGTTCACACTGATCGGCATGGGCGTGCTGGCGGCATTTGGCATCAGCACGGTGGCCACGCTGGCCCCTGCCCTGTTGCCGGCAGCCTTCAACCGCCCCGGCGAGCCGCCGCCGCTCTACTTCGAACCCGCCGCGGTCATCACCGCGCTGGTGTTGCTGGGCCAGGTGCTGGAAGGGCGTGCCCGGCGCGCCACCGGCGGCGCCATTCGAGCCCTCTTGCGCTTGGTTCCGCACAACGCACACCTGGTCACCAGCGACGAGCGCGAGTCCGAGCTGGCCGTGGAATTCGTGCGCAAGGGCGACCGCCTGCGCGTGCGGCCGGGCGAGCGCGTACCCGTCGACGGCGTGGTGGAAAGCGGGGCCAGCACCGTCGACGAGTCGGCCCTCACCGGCGAGCCCATGCCAGTCGACAAAAACCAGGGCAGCCACGTGACCGGCGGTACGCAGAATGGCAACGGCAGCTTCGTCCTGCGCGCCGAGCGCGTCGGTGCCAACACCACCTTGGCCCAGATCGTCCGCGCCGTCACCGCGGCCCAACGCAGCCGCGCGCCCATGCAACGCCTGGCGGATCGCGTGTCGCGCTGGTTTGTTCCCACCGTGGTCACCGTCGCAGCCGTGTCGTTTGCCGCGTGGTCGACGGTGGGCCCCGAGCCGCGCCTGGCCTATGCTTTGGTCGCCGCCGTGGCCGTGCTCATCGTGGCCTGCCCGTGCGCGCTCGGCCTGGCCACGCCCATGTCGGTGATGGTTGGCGTGGGCCGCGGCGCCAGCGCCGGCGTGCTGGTGAAGAACGCCGAAGCCATCGAAGGCATGGCCCGTGTGGATACCCTGGTGCTCGACAAGACCGGCACGCTCACCGTCGGAAAACCGAAGCTGGTTGCCGTGGTGGTGGCGGAAGGATTCACGGAGGCCGACGTCTTGCGCCTGGGCGCCAGCCTCGAACGTGGCAGCGAACATCCCCTGGCCAAGGCCGCGGTGGCCGGTGCGAGCGAGCGTGGCGTGACGCTCACCGAAGCCAAGGAATTCAAGAACCAGCCCGGCCGCGGCGTCACCGGCGTGGTCGATGGCCGCACGGTGGTGGCGGGAAACCAAGCGCATTTGCAGGCGGCGGGAATCGATGCCTCGGGCTTTACCGCCGAGGTGGAGAAACTCGGCGCGCTCGGCCATGCGCATGTGCTGGTTTCCGTCGACGGAAGACTGGCTGGGTTGCTGGATCTGGCGGACACGGTAAGGCCAGACGCCGCCGCAGCACTGGCCGAGCTGCGCCGGGAGGGACTGCGCATCGTCATGTTGACCGGCGACGCTCAGGCCGCGGCCCATGCCATAGCCAAGCAGCTTGGCATCGACGAGGTGGTGGCCGGGGTTTCGCCGCAGGCGAAGGGCGAAGCCATCAAGCGTCTGCGCGCCGAAGGGCGCATCGTCGCCATGGCCGGCGACGGCATCAACGACGCCGCCGCGCTGGCCGAGGCCAACGTCGGGCTGGCCATGGGCGACGGCACCGAAGTGGCCATCGAGAGTGCGGGCATCACCCTGGTCAAAGGCGACCTGCGCGCCATCCTGCGCGCACGCCGGCTGGGCCGCGCCATCGTCGGGAACATTCGCCAGAACCTGCTCTTCGCCTTTCTGTACAACACGCTGACCATTCCAATCGCCGCCGGCGCGCTCTATCCCGTGTTCGGTCTCGTGCTCTCGCCCATGATCGCCAGCGCGGCCATGAGCCTGTCCTCGCTGTCCGTCATCGCGAACGCCCTGCGCCTGCGGGGCGCGCCGCTGTGACCTGAACTTGCAGGCTCTCGCGGCGCAGGCCGCCGCGCTATACTGCGACACCATGACGCGCAAAATGCTCGCTCCACTGGTGCTTGGCATTGTCCTGTTCGCTGGCAGTGCTTGTACCGTCTTCGTGCAGATCCCCAACACGCCTCGCCTGCAAGGATTGACCGAGGCGCAGGTCTTCTCCATGGCGCCGCCACCCGAATGGCCGGTGCCTCAACCCGACAATCCCGCCACTGCGCCCGTGGACATCGCCTGTGGGGTCGGCCCGTTGCCCACCGAGGGCTATCTCTATGCCGCCGTGAGCGTGCGCGGCCGTCCGCCGACCGGAACCTTGGCCCCGCTCAACGTGGCCCTCGTTCTCGACCGGTCGGGCTCCATGGCCGGTGACCCATTCCGCAACATGGTGGGCGCGGCCGAAACCTTCGTGAACCAGCTGCGCGACGGCGATCGCGTCTCGGTCATCGCCTTCTCCGACGGTGTGTTCGAGGGCGTGCCGCCCATCGTGATCGATCCCAACACCCGAGCGGCAGCGGTGGCCAGCATCCGCGGCCTGCGCGACGGTGGCGGCACCAACTTTTCGGGTGGGCTTCTGGCGGGCCTTTATGAAGTGTTCAGCGCCTTCCAGTACTGGCAGCTCAACCAGGTCATCCTCTTCTCCGACGGACAACCCAACATCGGCATCACCAGCGCCAGCGAACTGTCCCGTATCGCCGAGCGCGCCGCCGAGCACGGGGTCAGCGTCACCACCATCGGCTTCGGCATGGAGCACGACGAGCTCCTCATGCAAGGCATCGCCGACGCCTCGGGTGGCTACTACTACTACGTGGACAAGCCAGGCGACTTTTCGCAGATTTTCCAGCGCGAGGCCGGCGCCATCCTGCGCACCGCCGCGCGCCGGACCGAAATTGCATTCTCGATCCCGTTCGGTGTCGAGGTCGAGGACGTCATCGGCTACGACTACATCATGTCGGGGCGCACCCTGTGGGTTCGCATGGGCAGCGTCGCGCACGACGAAGAACGCTACGTCGTATTCAAGATGCGCACCGGTGGGCAAGGCACCATGCCCATGAATGTGGTGTACGCCGATTTGGCTCGCCGTGGTCGATTCTTGGTTTCCTGTGGCCCGCGCTACGACGGCAAGCACGGCGGCAGCGATGCCTGGGCGCTAGAGCTGGCCGGCCGGGCCGAGGCCGCCTGGGGCATGCAAGAGGCCATGGCCTGGGCCGACGCCGGCAGCGAGGCCTTCGTGATCTCGCAACTCGGCCACACCCGCGGCACCATCGCCAGCATGCGCGACGTGCTCGGGCAGCAAGCCCTGGCCGAAGAGGACAAGATGTTGCTCGGCGCCCAAGTGGACCTGGGGCTGAACGTCGCCCAGGGCGCCAAGAAGTCCTTCCTAAGCGGCGGTGTCAGTGGCTTGGTGAATTTCGGGGCCCAGCAAGCGGTCAGCAATGCCACAACCGCGGTGGTCTACAATATCGACAAGTCCTTCCGCGTGCGCGTGCGACCAACCGTGTCCGTCACCTTCCAAGGCGCGGCTGGCACCCGCTACGTCGCCCACGGCACGACCTACAAGCCGCGCGACCGCGACGCCAGCATCCGCTTCAAGCGGGCACGCTGGAAGAGCTACGAAATGATGCGCGTGCGGCCGCAGCGCTAGTCTGCGATTTGGCCTTCGGTTTCGTCGTGAAAATAGTTACGATGAGCCGAGGAGGCCCTCGTGACCACTACCAAACCCGTCCCCACGCTTGCGCGATTCGCATTGGTTGCCCTCGTCAGTGCCAGCCTGAACTGTGGTGACAGTGGTGGTCCCGGCGGTGCAGGTAATGATGGCGGTGGCTCGGCCGAGGGCGGGACGTCCTCGAACGACCTCGCATCGACAAGAAAGGATCAAGCGGCGCCTGCCAGCGACAGCGCGGCCGATGCTTTCATCGCCGCGCTCGACGTCGCCACCGTCGATGCCGGCGCCGCAAGGGACGTGGTGGCAGTCGATGCGGTCACCCAGGGCGATGCCCTGGCCAAGAGCGATACGACCGGGTCTGCAGACGTGGCCGCACCAGCCGACGGTCCTGCCCGCACCGACGTCACTGTCATCGCTGACGTCGCAGGGCCCACGGATGGCCCGGTGCTGGCCCTGGGCCAGGCAAAGATCGGACCCAACGGCCAGGTCACGGTTGCCTTCAGCAATGGGCCCTTGAACACCAGCGCTTGGATCGGGCTTTATGCCTCGGGCGCAGCGGATGGCGCCTACATCACCTATCAGTACACGCCTGGCACAGCTTCTGGCTCCCTGACCTTCAATGTTCCCGAGACCTCCGGACAGTACGACCTGCGCCTGTTTGCCGACGGTGGCTACACCAAGATCGCCACCAGTCCGACATTCACGGTGTCCTATCCCTACGATCTGGATCCCGGCTTCGCCACCGGCGGCAGACTGAGCTTCGATTTTCTGGGAAATGGTTTTGCAGATTGGATCTGCGGCGTCTTTCCATTGACCACTGGGAAAATCCTTCTGGTTGGCACCGCCAAGACCGGCAACAAGGACAGCGGCGGCGGCTGGGAACAGAACGAATTCGCATTGGCCCAGCTCAACGCCGACGGAAGTTTCGACACCAGCTTCGGCCAAGGCGGTCGCGCGCACGCCGGCACCACCACGGTCAGCCTGGCCAATTGCAACGCCGCCGCGGTTCAGAGCGACGGCAAGATCGTCGTGGCAGGCTGGGGTGAAAGCACCACCTCGGGTGCTGACTACGCGCTGGCGCGTTTCACCAGTGCGGGCGCGCTCGACACCACCTTCGGCACCGCCGGCTTCACCACCACGAACTTCAAGGCCAGCGCCAGCTCCGTCGGTGAAGACGACAAGATCCATAGCCTGGCGATTCTGGCCGACGGCCGCATCCTGGCGGGTGGCGAAATGCTGATCAACGGTCCCTACACCAACGGCCGGGCGTCCTTCGCGCGCTACACGTCGACCGGGACACTCGACACCACCTTCGCTGGCACCGGCACCATGACCATCGATCTCGCGACCATGTCGCCGCCCGGCGGTCAATCGCTATTCGATGCCAATTCCCTGGTCGTGACCTCGACCGGCGCATTCTTCGCTGGCATCACCGCCATCTCGACCTTCGGGCGCAACGACACGGCCATTGCCAGCCTCAAGACCGACGGCACCCTCGACACCACCTTCGGCACCGCCGGGGTGGTGTGGGAGACCAAGCCTGGCGTGCACAACGACCAGCACCTCACCCAGCTCGCCCTGACCTCGGCGGGTTCCTTGCTCATGCTCGGTCACGACTACTACGCATGGTTCCTGGGCCGCTACACCACCGCTGGCGCCGCGGACAAGGCCTTTGGCAGCGCGGGACAAGCCCTGGCCGATTTCAGCGACAGCTGGGATCTCCCGGCCGGTATGATGCAAATGTCCGACGGCACGACGTTGATCGGCATCAGCCCCGATTCTCTCGACGGCGCTTCCATGTCGGGGAACCTTGGACTCGTCCGCCACACCGCCCTCGGCAACCTCGACACCACCTTCGGCAAGATGCGCTGGAAGTGGACCACCGGCACTGCCACACTGGCCAGCCGCGCTACTTCGTTCGCCATGCAGGCCGACGGCAAACTGCTTCTCGGTGGCCTGGTGGAGAACCCGGGCGGCAACCAAGACTTCGCGGTCATGCGCCTGGTGAAGAGCACTGGCTGGTAGTTAGACGCGCTTCTGTGGAATCCGACGTACTTCTACGTTGGTTGACGACAGCGTTCGCGGCGAGGTAGAGACTTGCTGTGACTGAGGGGTGGACGATGGAAGACCGACTGATGACCATCAAGCAGCTCGCGGGTTACCTCAACCTGAATGAGCGGACCGTGCTGCGCCTGGTGACCGAGGGCGCGCTGCCTGGTGTGAAGGTCGGCAATCAGTGGCGCTTTCGCAAGGCCATGATCGACACTTGGCTGGACGATCAGATGCTTGGCGTAACTCCGCGGCTCATCGACGAACCCAAGCCGGTGGTTTCCCCGCGTGCCATGCTCGAGCTCGCCAGCTGTTTCGAGCTGTCGCACATCCGGCCCGAGATGACGGCCACGAGTAAGAACGGGGCCATCGAAGAGCTGGCCGGTTTCGCCACGGACTTGGGGCTGGTGCGCGATAGAACCTGGTTCGTGGGAGCGCTCATCGAGCGCGAAAACATCATGCCCAGCGCCACCGGCAATGGGGTCGCCTTTCTGCACACGGTACGCCGTAATCCCCAGCAGGTTGTCCGCCCGTTCATGGTGCTCGGCCGGGCCAAGGAGGGTATCGACTTCGACGCGCTCGACGGCAAGCCCACGCACCTGTTCTTCGTCCTTGGCTTGAAGATGAACGAGCTGCACCTGCCTTGGTTGGCCAAGCTGGCCAGCATGTTCGCCACCCGAAAGTCCGTCGAGCCGCTCTTGGCGGCCCGCGACCCCAAGGCGATCTACGACGTCATCGCGGCCAGCGAACGGCGACTGAAGACGCCGACCTAGCGCCCAAGCCTCGCGAAAACCTCGCGAAACTCACGCTTCCACGGGCCTGCGCGCCTTGACTATGTCGTAGGACTACGTAGACTTACGTCCGATTTCCAGGAAGTACATCCGTATGAGTCTAGGTAGTACGTTTATTGATTCTCCGAGTCTGCCGAACGGAACAAGATGCACCTGACCGTTGCAGACGTGGCAGCGCTCCTCCGAACCCCGCCCAAACAGATCTATCGCTGGATCGACGAGGGCGAGCTCGGCTGCAATTGGTTCCACGATCAGCCGCGCTTCAACCGCACCGAGTTGCTCGAATGGGCGACCGCTCGCCATATGCCGATTGCCGTCGAGCAGTTTCTCGACGACGAGGGTGACGACCCGAACTTCCCGACCCTGGTGGCCAGCCTGGGCGCGGGTGGAATTCACTACGACGTCGGCGGTGGCGATCGGAGATCGGTGTTGCGCGCGGTGGTGAACGTGGTGCAGTTGCCTGAAGAAGAAAAGGAAACCTTGGTCGAGGTGCTGATGGCACGCGAGGCGACGGGCTCCACCGGCATCGGAGATGGCATCGCCATCCCCCACGTGCGGCACCCCATCGTCCTGGGTGGAAGCTCGGCCTCCATCTCGCTCTGCTTTCTCCAGCGACCGGTGGATTTCTGCGCCATCGACGGCAGCCCCGTTCATACGCTCTTCCTGATGATCAGCTCAACCGTTCGCGGTCATCTGCAAACGCTGGCCAAGCTGGGGACCGCCCTTCGCGATCCCAATTTCAAGAACGCCGTGCTTCGCCGCGCATCGGCGGAAGAGATCTTGCGCGAGGCTGGGCGCGTCGAAGCGGGATTGCCGCTTCCTGTCCGCGGCTGACGATGAGCCTTCTCGTCATCGCGCTGCTCATCCTTCTTGCAAGCGGCGCCATCGCTCTCGGGACCAATCGGCGGCCGGCCCTGGCGACCGCAGTGGGAGCGTTGGGAACTGTGCTTGCCTGCATTCTCGGTATGGTGCCGGTGGTGCAAACACTCCTCGGCCACCACTGGACGTCGCTTCGACTGATCTGGCAAGCGCCCACGCAAGATCTCTTGCTGGGCTTGGATCCGCTGTCGGCCTTCTTTCTGGCCCCCGTGCTCGTGCTGGGAGCGCTGGCCGCGATCTACGGACGCACCTATATGCTCGCCTACCGCGCGAGCAAGTCGCTGGGCGCTGCCACCTGTGCCTTCAGCGTGCTCATGGCCGCCATGGTGACCGTGGTGCTCGCGCGCAGCACGGTGCTCTTTCTCGTGGCCTGGGAGGCGATGACGCTCTCCTCGTACTTGCTCGTGACCTTCGAGCATGAAAACAAGGACGTGCGCCGCGCCGGGCTGGTGTATCTCGTGGCCGCCCACGTGGGCGAGGCCTGCTTGCTGGCCATGTTCCTGCTGCTCGATCACCACGCGGGCGGGTTGGGCTTCGACGCCTTCGCCGCCATGCCGCTGCCCAGCGCCGGATTCGCGGCGAGCATCTTCGTTCTGGCCGCAGTCGGGTTCGGTATCAAGGCCGGCTTTCTGCCCTTTCATGTCTGGCTGCCCGAGGCCCACGCCGCCGCGCCTTCCCACGTCTCGGCGCTGATGTCGGGCGTGATGATCAAGCTGGGGCTCTACGGGCTCTTGCGCGTGACCACCTTCCTGCCACCTGCCTCGTGGTGGGGCCCCGCCCTGCTCACGCTGGGCATGGCGGGCGCGCTGTGGGGCATCTCGCTGGCGCTGTACCAGCGGGACATGAAGCGCGTGCTAGCCTATTCCAGCGTCGAGAACATGGGCATCATCACCCTCGGCGTCGGGCTGGCCTTCTGGCGCGCAAGTGTTGGCGACTTCACGCTGGCCGCGCTGGGCGCATGCGGTGCCCTCTTGCACGCGTGGAACCACGCCGCCATGAAAGGCCTGATGTTCTTCTGTGCCGGCAGCGTGCTTCACGGCAGCGGCAGCAAGGACATGGAGAAGCTGGGCGGCCTGATGAAACGCATGCCGCACACCGGACTAGCGATGCTGGTGGGCGCGGTGGCCATCGCGGGATTGCCCCCACTCAACGGCTTCGTCAGCGAATGGCTGCTCTATCTCGGTCTCATGGGCGACAACCCGTCCCGGGCCGGATCGATCGGCATCGCCGCGCTCCTGGCCACAGGTGTGCTTGCGTGCATCGGGGGACTGGCCGCCATCTGCTTCGTTCGCCTCATTGGCATCGTGCTCTTGGGTGAAGGCCGCAGCCCGGCGGCCCAGCACGCCCACGAGTCGGCTATCGGCATGCGCGGGCCCATGGCGGGGTTGGTGGTGGCGTCAGCCGCCATGGCCATATTTCCGGGGACGCTGCTCGGCATGCTTTCCCCAGTCGCCAGCCAGCTATTCGGACCCGCGGTGGCCGAGCGTATCGGACAGGTCACGCGCTCGCTGGGCGCCATCTGCGCGCTCAACGCCGCGCTGTGGATCGGGCTTGGCCTAGCCTTGCTGCTTTGGCTGCTGCTGCGTGGCCCACGCAGCGCAAGCGTCGAAACCTGGGGCTGCGGCTATGCGGCGCCCACGGCGCGCATGCAGTACACGGCCAGGTCATTCTCGGAGTTTGTCTCCTACCGGCTGCTTCCGCGCTTCATGCGTCCGCGCATCGACAGGAAAATGTCCGACTCGCCTTTCCCGCCCCAGGGCAGTTTTTCCAGCCGCTGCACCGATCCCCTGACCCACGGCGTGTACGAACCCTTCTTCGCGCGCTGGGCGGATCGCTTCGCCCGTCTGCGCTGGATTCAACAAGGGGCTTTGCACATCTACCTGCTGTATATCTTTGTCGTGGCGGTCGCGGCCTTGGCATGGATATCGTGGAGCCAGTGGATGGCCTCATGACCGATTGGCTTGTTGTCGCTGGGATGGTCCTGGCCGCCGCGAGTGGCGTACCGGGATTGTGGGAAGAGCGCAAGCGTGGTGGTGGAGAGCGTCTGGCCACCGGCCTGATGGTGCTGGGCGCCTTGTGCGGCATCGTCGGCGCAGGCCTGGCCATCGCGCGACCAACGACCGGGATCGATCTGGGATGGCCCGTGCCCGGTGGTCGCTTCGCCATTCGCATCGACGGCATTTCCGCGCTCTTCGTCATTCAGATCTTTCTCATCTCGGCCCTGGGGTCGGTGTACGGGCTC